>Ga0335069_10005941_pt1 | contig 17850 bp, 16 predicted proteins | sample Lox_Sample_11_FD_206714 | JGI IMG/M metagenome (GOLD analysis project Ga0335069, IMG submission 206714) | Soil microbial communities from Loxahatchee National Wildlife Refuge, Florida, United States - Lox_Sample_1.1 | ecosystem: Environmental > Terrestrial > Soil > Wetlands | place: USA... | reverse complement strand
GTCAACATTGAAGAGGAGATGCGGCGTTCGTATCTCGACTATTCGATGTCGGTAATCATTGGCCGCGCCTTGCCCGACGTTCGTGACGGTTTGAAGCCGGTGCATCGGCGAATTCTTTACGCCATGCACGACATGGGCATTCTTCACAATCGCAAGTATGTGAAGTGCGCCAAGGTCGTTGGCGAATGTCTGGGTAAATACCATCCTCATGGCGATACAGCCTTATACGACTCGCTCGTGCGCATGGCGCAGCCGTTTTCGTTGCGCTATCCGCTGGTAGATGGTCAGGGAAACTTCGGATCGGTCGACGGCGATCCTCCGGCAGCTTATCGATACACCGAGTGCCGCCTCACTCGCATTGCTGAGGAAATGCTCACCGATATCGACAAAGATACGGTGGATTTCGTTCCGAACTTCGACGAGTCGACGGCTGAGCCCGTCGTGCTGCCGACCCGCATTCCAAATCTGCTGATCAATGGCTCCAACGGCATCGCCGTCGGCATGGCCACGAACATCCCGCCGCACAATCTGACCGAGATCGTGGACGCGACGATTACGCTGATCAATAATCCGCACACCACCTTGCCGGAAGTCTTGAAATTCGTGCAGGGGCCGGATTTCCCGACTGCAGGCATCATTCACGGCAAAGCGGGAATTCTCGACGCCTACAAGTCCGGGCGCGGCCGCTTCATGATGCGCGCCAAGGCGGCCATTGAAAACATCACCAAGGAACGCCAGGCGATCATTGTCACCGAAATTCCGTATCAGGTGAACAAGGCCCGGCTGATCGAGCGCATCGCGCAGCTGGTCAATGACAAGATCGTGGATGACGTGGCCGACATCCGCGACGAGAGCGATCGTGACGGCATGCGAATCGTGGTGGAACTGAAGCGCGGCGGCGAGCCGCAACTGGTGCTGAACCAGTTGTTCAAGCATACCTCCATGCAGGAAGGCTTCAGCATGATTTTGCTGGCCGTGGTCAATGGGCAGCCCAAAGAAATGGGGCTGATCCAGGCCATCCAGCACTTCATCGATCACCGGGTTGACGTCGTGCGGCGGCGCACCGCATTCCTGCTCTCCAAAGCGAAAGAGCGCGAACACATTCTCGAAGGCTACATCAAGGCGCTGGATCATCTGGACAATGTGATTGCCATCATTCGCGGCAGCGCCAACCGCGCCGACGCCCGCGACAACTTAGTCGCATATTTTGCCGGCAAGAAGATCGACATCAATACGACCGGCCGCGCGCCGAAGTTGGACCCAGAGAAGCCATTCACAACGATTCAGGCCGACGCCATCCTCGAATTGCAGTTGCATCGCTTGACCCGTTTGTCGATCGATGAAATCAACAAAGAACTGAACCAGACCCGCGCGAACATCGCGGAGTTCGAGTCGATTCTGAGCTCCGAGAAAAAGCTGCGCGGCGTCATCATCAAGGAACTGGAAGAGATCAAGAAGCAATACGGCGACGAGCGTCGCACCCAGATTGAAGACGAGGCAGCGGAGATTCAACTCGAAGACCTGATCGCCGACGAGCAAGTCGCGGTCACGGTAAGCCACGGCGGCTACATGAAGCGCACGCCGATTTCGACATACCGCATGCAGCGCCGCGGCGGTACTGGACGTACCGGCATGAAAACGCGCGACGAGGATTTCGTCGAGCATTTGTTCGTCGCGTCGACGCACGCTTACATCCTGATCTTCACTAACACAGGACGTGTGTATTGGCTGAAGGTTTACGAGATTCCCGATGTCAGCGCGGCCGGTAAAGGCAAGCACGTCGGAAACCTGGTCTCACTCCAGCCGGGTGAAACCGTACGAACCATGCTGGCAGTGCGCGATCTGGAGGAAGAAGGCCGCCACATTTTCTTTGCCACGCGCAACGGCACGGTCAAAAAGACCGAGCTGAAGGATTTCTCGCACGTGATGTCGCGGGGAATTATTGCGATCGGCATCGAAAAGGGCGATGAGCTTGTCGGCGTCACCCTGACCGATGGCAACCAGATTGTGTTCCTCGCTTCGCATGACGGCCAGGCGATCCGCTTCGATGAAGAAGATGTTCGCCCTATGGGCCGACCGGCTTTTGGCGTCCGCGGGATGAGATTGGACGACAAGGATTACATCGTGGGCATGGCGACCACTCCAAAGGACGCCAAGAAAGCGGAAGCAGAGGCGGAAAAAGCCAAAGCAAAAGCCGGCGTGGCGGAAGCAACCGCGACCGACGAAACTATTCCGATCAAAGGCTCATTGATCCTTTCCGTGACCGAAGGTGGCTACGGCAAGCGCACTCCTGCAGACGAATATCGCCTCCAGGGGCGCGGCGGATCCGGTGTCATCAATCTCAAGACCACCGAACGCAACGGAAAAGTCGTCGGAATCGCGCAGGTGACAGAGGATTCCGAAGTCATGCTGATCAGCCAATACGGCAAGATCATCCGCATGGACTCGAGCACCATCCGCGAATCCGGACGCGCCGCGCAAGGCGTTCGCCTGCTTCAGCTGGAACCGGGCGATCGCGTGGCCGCAGCGGTTGTGATCCCGGCTGAAGAGGAAAACGGGAACGGGACACTGATTCAGTAAGATTGTTTTCCTGTTAGCTGGCAGATTCCAGATATACGGCTTATTATCTAAGGCCGTATGCTGGACCCGCCACCGGTCATTGCGCCCTGCCGGTCGTTAATCTTCTTCGCGTTACTGGCCATTCTCATGGTGGTGACTTCGTATGCCCTCATCGCCCTGCTTGCTTTCGCATGCGTGTACGTCCCTTGGTTAATCGTCGTCAACGCGGGCAATTTTCAGACTCTCGCGCTATTGGTTGCAGGTATTGTTGTTTCTATTTCTTTACTCTGGTCCCTGGTGCCACGGCGTGCTAAGTTTGCGGCACCTGGGCTGCTCCTCGATCGAAATACGCACCCCCGCCTGTTCCGAGAACTAGATGGCATTGCTGCCGCATTGCGAGAGCCCATTCCAAGCGAGGTCTATCTCATCGGCGATGCGAATGCCTGGGTAGCCGATCGTGGCGGCGTGATGGGCTTTGGAAGCCGACGGATTATGGGCCTTGGGATTCCGCTGCTGGCCGCCATGGATATCTCACAATTCCGCGCCGTCCTCGCGCACGAATTTGCGCATTACTACGGCGGCGACACAAGGTTGGGCCCATGGGTTTACCGCTCTCAAAAAGCGATGATCCGCTCGTTTGAGAGTATGGGGGCGATTAGCCGAGCAATGCGATTCCCCGTGATGCAATTCCTCTATATTGCGGTGTTCGGAATCTTGAAGTGGTACTGGCAAGTTTTCTTGCGCGCCATCAGTTTTGTGGCACGGCGGCAAGAGTTTCGCGCTGACGAATTAGCTTGCATGGTAGCCGGTAGACAAGCGCTCGCAAGCGGCTTGCGGGTCCTCCATGGTGCAGCCTTGGCTTGGCCTGCTTATTGGAAATCGGAAATGTCTCCTATGTTGAATTCGGGTTTCCTGCCCCCAATAACCGAGGGTTTCGCTCAGTTCTTAGCTTCGCCGAAAATCGCAGATCAGGTTACCTCCGGTGTTGAAAGAGCTTTGCATGCGGGTAGAGTGCATGCGTACAACAGCCACCCGCCGTTGCGCGACCGGATACAGGCTGCCAAAGCCATGCCAAATCAGCCCTTCGCATATGAGCCCCAGTCGGCATGGTGCCTGCTTAGTGACAGTGAAGGTACCGAACAGCTGTTTGTTCAGATGCTGCTTCCCGATGCCAAGCGTATCGAGCTCAAGCGGGTTTCATGGAATGACCAAGCCACCAGGGTAGTCATTCCATCATGGAGCAGTTTGGTGGGGCAGTACGCCCATCTTCTGCAAGGCATTGTCGTCGATGAGCTATTCGATGCGTTATCTAGGGTTCCTCAGATCGCTCCACAAATTCGCGACCCGGAGGGCATGCTTCTCACCCCTCAACAAAGAATTGACCGCACACGAATGCTGATTGCTCAGGCAGTTGGCATCCTGCTTATTCAGCATGGTTGGAGATTGCACTCCCTGCCCGGTGAATTTCACCTTGAACGTGGCGATCAGAAACTCGATCCCTTTGAGTTAATTTTCAAACTCTCAAATGGCGAGTTTACGAAGGAACAGTGGCAGGCGAAATGTCTTGAAATGGGTATCCAGCGTCTCTCATTGGTTGAACTATCAAACACTGCACAGGTCGTCTCGAAGGCCTGAAATCGGCTCAATTACTTTCGTAAGTTTCCCTGGTTTCGCTCTCTTTGCTGCAATGTCCTGACAGAGACCTCTGCTCGGAGCGGAATCCATGAATCTATCGAGTTTGATTTTGATCGGTGTGCTCGCAGCAATTTGGGTGCTGATCAAGATTGCCCCGAAATTATTCGTCCGACAGGTCGCTCGTGTGGCACTAAACAAGGTTGGGGAGAAAGCCCTGGCAAACGTCCCCGAGCAAATCATTCTTTCGCGCGTAGCCTCCCCGCAGTGGAAAGACAAAAATGCCGTGCAGGTGCAGGCGAATCCGCTTGTGGTAGCCGGCTTCAACGATCTGGGAGTTTACAGCATCGATAAGATGCCAGGCGTTTTGGTTCGCATACTGTTTCAGCCGCAGGCTTATGTTGCGTCACATATCTTCGAGCATCCCAAAGCTGGAAGCTGGATCGAATTCGCCACGCGCTACACCGATGGCGGCAGCGACTTCCTGACCACCCTGCCCGACCAAGGCATTCAATCTCCATCGTTCGTGCGTACAAGCCGCGCCAGCAAAAGCACACCGACAGATGCCCTCTACCAGCAACATCTGGCACAGAGAAAAAACAGTGGCATCAGGCCCGTTAGTCAGAACGACGTCATCCATGAATTTGAGGATGCATACATGCGTTACATGGTCTGGAAGAACAATAAGGGCTTGACACCCGCAGAGGTTGCGAAGGTGACCTTGCAATGGGCAAAAGCTAAGGGCGCGACCGCAGGGCGGAACTAATAAGTAGTAAGGCTATTCGCTCGCCCGGTTCTTGATCCAGATCGGCGTCCCCACAAACCCGAAGGCCCTCCGGATCTGGTTTTCAATAAAGCGCGCGTAGGAAAAGTGGAGCTTCACTTTCCGGTCCGTGAAAAGAATAAACGTCGGCGGCGCAACCGATGCCTGGGTCATGTAATAGATCTTGACTCGCTGCCGCACCGGCACCGAGGCGCGATCGAAATCCACGTGCTCCAGAAAGCGATTCATCTCAGCCGTCGGAATGCGCTTTCGCCTTTCTGAAGCCACCTGCTGCAGCGTCGGAAAGATTTTGTCAATCCCTTTTCCCGTCTCCGCCGATATAAAAAGCAATGGCGCGTAGCTAAGAAACTTGAGCCCGTAGCGCAGCCTTTGCTCATACGCGGCCCGATCCGTCGGGCGCTTACTCTCTTGGATCCGTGCCGCTTTTGACTGGCTCACCGGCCGCTGTTTTCCGCTCGTGATGAGATCCCATTTGTTCACCAGGATGATTACCGACCGGCCGCTCTCGTGGGCATAGCCTGCGATGGAGGCATCAAGTGCGCTGACTCCTTCGGTCGCATCGATTACGAGCAAAGCAATGTCAGCAGCTTCGAGATGCTTGCGCGCCATCACCACCGATAACTTTTCAGCCATCAGGTGCGTTTTGCCTTTTCTGCGAATGCCGGCAGTGTCAATGAAGCGGAAGTGCTGGCCATCGCGCTCGACGGTTTCATCTACCGCGTCGCGAGTCGTCCCCGGAATCGCAGAAACGATAGCCCTTGATGTACCTGTCAACTGATTCAGCAGCGTTGACTTCCCAACGTTGGGGTGGCCGATGATGGCGACGTTCACCTCGGTTGGAGGCCCCGCATCTTCGGTCGCGAGCGGCTCGTCGTCGGTCGTTGGTAGCTGGTCGTCGGTCGAGGGTTCGAGCTTCAGCGTTGTTAGAACCGCATCCAGTAAATCGTCCAGCCCGTTACCATTTTCGGCCGAAACGGGAAAGAGATTGTGTATCCCAAGTGCATGGAATTCAGCACTAAGGGCCTGCTGTTTCTCGGTGTCAATCTTATTTACCGCGAGGAACAATGGCTTGCCCGTTCGTTGCAGCAAACGGGCCAGCTCCAGATCCGGTGCCGCGATCTCACTGCGTCCATCCACGACCATCACGATCGCAGCCGCCTCATCCAGCGCGAGCCTGGCTTGTCGAAAGATCTCGGAAGGAATTAGATCTTTATCTTCCGGAATGATCCCGCCCGTATCCACGACCTGCAAGTCACGGCCACGCCATTCCGTCTTGCCGTAGAGGCGGTCGCGGGTGATGCCAGGCTCGTCGCCAACGATAGCTCGTCGAGACCCGACTAAGCGGTTAAATAGCGTTGACTTGCCTACATTTGGCCGGCCAACAATGGCGACAAGCGGGTGCTTCGCTTTGTTATGAAGTTCAATCAATGCAAAAGTGATCAGTGCTGGAACTCTTCGAGTCTACCGGATAGGTAAGGCCATCGTCCCGGTCGCAGTGGCTTATTATAGAAATTCTGTGGCCTCGATGTCCCAGCCCGTAGTACCGTCCAGGAAAGAGCCGGCTTCGCTCTATAACTTCTTCGGTCCAGGCGGCGTGCTTTCTCGAACTCATCCCGCGTACGAGTTCCGGCGCGGGCAGTTGCAGATGGCACAGGCAGTCGAGCAGGCGCTAAGCGAAAGGCGGCACCTGATTGTGGAAGCTGGCACAGGCACAGGCAAGACTCTCGCCTATCTCGTCCCGGTTATCCGATCCGGCCAGCGCGTCATTATTTCCACCGGCACAAAAAATCTTCAGGAGCAGTTGTTCCACAAAGATGTCCCTTTTCTTGAGCAAGCGCTTTTTCCCAACGGTGACCGCAAACTGAACGTCTGCTACATGAAGGGCCGCAACAACTATCTGTGCAAGAAAAAACTCTACGATTTGACGGATCAGCCGGTGTTGAGCGGACTGGACGAGATCGAGCAGTACCGCGCCATTTCGGCATGGGAGAAAACGACTCACACCGGAGACCGCGCCGAACTTGCCTCATTGCCGGAAGCCAGCGCCTTGTGGCATCGCCTGGATGCGCGTTCCGATACCTGCCTAGGGCAGAAGTGCGGCTCGTGGGAGAAATGTTTCATCACCGAGATGCACCGACAAGCGATGGAGAGTGACATCATCATCGTCAATCACCACCTGTTCTTCGCCGACATGGCAATTAAGCAACAGGCCGACTTCGCTCCAGACGCGGGAATCCTGCCCGGAGTCGGCGCAGTAATCTTCGACGAGGCACACGACCTTGAGGATGTGGCCGGCAGCTATTTTGGGGTTTCGGTCAGCAACGCAAGATTCGAGGAACTGTGCCGCGATATTGAAAGTTCCTTGCAGCGCAATCACGCGCTGTCAACGTCATTGGCTGGCGCCCTTAAGAGCCTGCGCGAGCGGGCGATGTTTTTCTTTGCCTTGTTGCCCCAGGCAGAGGGCCGATTCGCCTTCGAGAACCGGCGCGAATTCCTGGAAGAAAATGGCGAAGAGTTTCTCTCCCTGCAACAGGCGCTGACGCGTGTGGCCGCGGAGTTGGAGCGGTTGCCATCGAAGCCCGAGGAAGTCTTCAACTTTGCCCGTAGAACCCAGGAACTACAGGTACAGCTCGGCTTTCTAATGGAATCGGAGGATCACAATACGGTCTTCTGGATTGAGCGCCGTCGCAGCGGCCGCGACCGGCAGAATATTTTCCTCCAGGCCACGCCGATCGACGTTGCCCCCATTCTTAAGAACTGCCTCTTCGACAAGCTTGACTGCGCAGTTCTAACCTCCGCGACTTTGGCCGTGGGCGGGGGCTTTGAGTATGTTCGCCACCGGCTTGGATTCGAACACGCCCGCGAGGTTGTGCTTCCCTCTCACTTTGATTATCAGAATCAGGCGATGTTCTACGTTCCTCCCGATCTGCCGGACCCGCGCACTCCCCAGTTCGCGGTAAAAGCAGCAGATCGCATCAAGAAGCTATTAGAGATAACTCGCGGGCGGGCCTTCGTCCTCTTCACCAGCTATGCGCAGATGAATGACATATACCAGCGCCTGCTGGGCGAAGTTGACTTCCCCATGCTATTGCAAGGCGACGCACCTAAGAATGCATTACTCGAGGAATTTCGACTCACGCCGAATTGCGTGCTGTTCGCCACATCATCTTTCTGGCAAGGCGTCGACGTGCAAGGCGAACAACTGAGCTGCGTGATTATCGACCGTCTGCCATTCGCGGTGCCAAGCGATCCGGTAGTAGCTGCCCGCGTTAAATCCATCGACGCAGAAGGAGGCAACGCTTTCTTTCAATATCAGGTTCCCGCTGCGGTGATAACGCTGAAACAGGGCTTTGGGCGGCTGATTCGTTCACTGCATGATCGTGGGCTATTGGTGCTCTTAGATAATCGAATCTTGAAGAAGCAATATGGGAAAGTATTCGTGGAAAGCCTTCCAAACTACCGGAGAACAACGGACCTGGCAAAGGTGGAAGAGTTTTTCGGGATCTAGCTCACTGCAACAATCGCATTCCGGCCGAGACCGCCTTGCGATCGAAGGTCAGTGTGTAATCACAACCGGCAGCGCCGTTGCAGCGCTCAATGAGGCAGTCCGCAAAGTCGCTGTTGCAAAGTCGAAAATCGTGCAGCGCCTGCCAGACCAGCGCCACCCGCTCAACAATCACGTCCTCGCTCTGAAGCAGAATTTCAAGGACCCTCAATATTCCTGCTCTGTCAAAGTCGTAGGAATATTCCAGAACCCAAACCAGTTCGGCAACCACCACGAGGGACAGATACCCTGGATTTTCCGGGTTCAACGAATCCACTAGCTTGGACGCCGTCGCCGATTGAGCCCGGTCATCCTGCGTGATGTATCGCACCATCACATTGGTATCGAGCCCAATCATCTCGATTCAGATGCCTTCTTGCGGATGGCCGCATTCATCTCCTCTATCGAAACTGGCTTCTTACGCCGGCCCTTGAAAAGGCCCTTGAGCTCTTTGATCGATCGGGTAGCTGGAATTAGTACAAACCGGCCTTTTTCAAACTCCACGAATTCCAGGCGATCTCCGGAATCCAAACCCAAGGCACTTCTGACCTCTCGGGGAAGGGTGATTTGACCTTTTGACGTGAGGGTTGCGGTAGGCATGCTGTCGCCTTTCATTCCTAGCTTTTCCTTACATTACAGTAAGGAGTTGTAGGAGGTCAAGTATTCGCTCTAAGCAAGCAGCATTCGATGGGACTGCTCAAGGTACAATTATCGAGAGTCGATCATGTTCGAAGTCACTGTTGAAGATACGTTTGCCGCCGGTCACTACCTCCGAAACTACAAGGGGAAGTGCGAGAATCCGCACGGCCACAATTACAAGGTTCGGGTCACGCTGGCGGGGAAAGATTTGGACAAAGCGGGCTTGCTCCTTGATTTCAAGGACTTGCGCGAAGTCATGAGGCACGTCGTCGATCGCCTCGATCATCAGATGATCAACGACTTGGAGCCTTTTACAACACTTAATCCGTCCGCCGAAAACCTGGCGAAATATTTCTACGACGAAAGCAACAGCAAACTCGAGCACGTCACCAACGGTCGTGTTCGCATAAAGAACGTGACTATATTCGAAACCGACACGACGACGGCCACATACTCGGAATAGTCGCTCAGCAAGCCAGTGCAGATTACAGAGATCTACAAATCGATTCAGGGCGAATCCACGTATGCGGGATTGCCTTGCGTCTTCGTGCGGCTGACTGGATGCAACCTGCGTTGCTCCTGGTGCGACAGCGAGTATACCTTTACTGGCGGCCACCGCATGACGATCGAGGAAGTGATCGAAGAAGTCGAGAACTTGAGTGCTTCCGGGGCGGTAGAAATCACCGGCGGCGAGCCCATGCTTCAGGAGAAAGAAGTTGTCCCCCTGATGCAACACTTACTGAACGAGGGTTACACCGTGCTGCTTGAAACCAGCGGGGAGCGACCCTTGGAGCATGTACCGCTGGGTGTGATCAAGATCGTGGATGTGAAATGTCCGAACTCAGGCGAACCGGATACATTCAATTTGGAGAATTTGGAAACGCTTAGGTCGACTGACGAAGTAAAGTTCGTGCTCAGCGACCGCACCGACTACGAGTTTGCCCGCGATTTCACACAACGCCACAACCTAGCTCCTAAGGTTAACGCAGTGCTGTTTTCCCCGGCGTTCAGCAAAGATGCTGGAGGGCTCCGCGATACTTCGCATTGCTTGCTCGATCCCCGCGAACTCAGCGAATGGATGCTGGCGGACAATGTTCCAGCCCGCCTCGGACTACAGTTGCACAAGTTCATCTGGGATCCGGCCACGAAGGGAGTTTAGAAAATGCGGAAGTGAGAAGTAAGAAGGCAGAAGTAAGACAATCGTCGAGTTTACTTCCGCATTCTGACTTTTCACTTCTGACTTTTTGTTATGCCTCGTCCCCGCGCCGTCGTGCTCCTCAGTGGTGGCATGGATTCCTGCGTCTGTGCCGCGCTTGCGGTGCGCGACTACGAGACGGCAGCGGTTCATGTCAGCTATGGCCAGCGTACCGAAGCTCGCGAGCAGCAATCTTTTTCTTCTATTTGTGATCGGCTGCAAATTCGCAATCGACTGTCCGTCAGAAATGAAGCTTTGCGGGCCATTGGCGGCTCCGCTCTGACCGACGAGAAAATAGCGGTGCCGGAATCTCACGCCACTGGAAGCGATATTCCCGTGACCTACGTTCCCTTCCGTAACGCTCATTTACTGTCGGTGGCGGTCAGCTGGGCCGAAGTTTTGGGCGCTGAGAAAGTTTTCATAGGAGCGGTGGAACAGGATAGTTCCGGTTACCCCGATTGCCGCCCAGCGTACTATGAAGCTTTCAATGCACTTATCAAGCACGGCACGAAAGAGGGCGGGATTGAGGTCGTTACTCCCCTTATCGCAATGCGCAAATCGCAGATTGTGACGCTTGGCCTTGAATTGGGCGCGCCCTTGGATTTAACGTGGTCTTGCTACAGTCAGGAAGATCGAGCTTGCGGCGTATGTGACAGCTGCGTGGTGCGATTGCGGGCATTCGCAGAGGCTGGCGTAAAGGATAAAATCCGTTACGACGAAGCTCCCACTAAGATCGTGGCAAGATAAAAAGTTCGAGAATGGCTGTTCGGAGGCTATTGATGAAAAGACTGGTTGCAGTGCTGGCTTTTATAAGTGTTATGGCACTGAGTACGATGACGGTTGCTCAAAGCACCGGATCTGTGAAGGGAACTTGTAAGGACCAGAGTGGAAATCCTATCGCCGGCGCCGTTGTGCAATGGTCGAACACGGACAACGGTCGAAACTACGAGTTCAAGACTAACAAGAACGGCGAATATTTTTCCTTGGGTGTGTCCCCGGGCAATTACACCGTCACTCTGAAACAGAACGGTAAAGAACTGTTTCATTTCACCGGAGTGCACGTAGCACTGGACGAAGTCACTCAAGATTTTGATCTGAAAAAAGAGATGACAAACTCCGCCCAGGCTCAGGGTATGACCCCGGAGCAATTGAAAGCTGCGCAGGAGCAGCAAGCCAAAGCCATTCAGGAAAATATGACGATCAAGACCCTGAATGAGAAGCTGGCGGCTGCCAAGCAGTCCGCGGATGCCGGCGACTTCGATGCGGCGGCCAAGACCATCAACGATGGCATTCAGGTTGATCCCAATCGCGACCTGCTTTGGGCTAAGCTCGGAGAATACACGCTGGGCGGAGCAGCAAAGCAGTCCGACGCAGCGGCGAAAGTTAAAGCCTACAACGACGCTGCCACTGACTATCAGAAAGCGATCGATCTCCGGGAGAAGTTGTTTCAAGCCGAGCCTGCCAAGAAAACGCCCGACGCCACCAAGGTTTTGGCCCAGTTTTACAATAACCTGGGCAAGGCTGCCTCTTTGGCCGGCAAGACCGACGACATGACCAAAGCTTACACACAGGCGGCCCAACTCGACCCCGCAAATGCCGGCATGTACTATTTCAACCTTGGCGCCACGTTGACCAACCTGAACACGAAGGGGGATGCCACCATGCGCGATGCAGCAGTGGCGGCATTCGATAAGGCTCTTGCAGTGGACCCAACTCGTGCCGACGCTTATTACTGGAAGGGAACAAACCTCATTCAGGCAGCAACCTTGCAAGATAACAAGATGGTCGCGCCGAATGGGACGGCAGAAGCGTTCCAAAAGTACCTCGAACTGCAACCCACCGGTCCCCATGCCGAGGAGGCAAAAGCCATGCTGACCAGCTTGGGAGCCACCGTAGAGACCAGTTACGGCACAACCAAAAAGAAACCGAAGAAATAAAAGCAATTCTGCCAGATTTACCGGAAAGCGGCCTGAAATGGCCGCTTTTCTATTGGAGTTACGAAGGTCTATGAACGTGACGTTCTTCATAGAAGCGTTGGGAATTTTTGTCTAGAGTGATCTCAGATCAGAAGAAGTTCAGTCTGACTTTGACACAGCCATGGCTTCAACGGGAACAGCGCTAATCTCGGATCTTCTTGAACCGTCGAAGGGGTCCAGCCCGATCGCCACAAACTCTCTCTTGGCGGCCATGCTCAAGGTCAACTCTCAAGTCAGCGACCTGATTTTTTCCCCAGGCCGGCTCCCGCAGATCGAAGTGCACGGCCAGCTCATCTCGGTTGAAGGCAAGGGCCTGCATCCGCTCATCGCGGACGACACGCGGCGTATTGCGTCTGATTTGATCGGGAATAACAAGCAGGCCATCCAGATTCTGCGCGAACAAGGCTCGTGCGACATCTCCTACGGTTTGGCGGGCGTGGCCAGATTTCGAGTAAATGTTTTCATCCAACGGGGCAGCTGCGCGGTTGTGATGCGGGTGATTCCCACGACCATCCCAGAGCTCGCATCTCTCGGTCTACCAAGTAATCTCGCCGAAATCGCCACCATTCGCGATGGGATTGTCCTGATGACTGGGCCGCGGGGGTGTGGGAAGTCGTCCACTTTGGCAGCGATCCTCGACCTGATTAATCAGCATCGGGTTTGTCACATCATCACCATCGAGAATCCGATTGAGTTCCTGCACAACCATAAGCGAGCCACCGTGCACCAGCGCGAGTTGCACAGCGACACGCCGAGTATGCCAATGGCATTGCGCGCCGCACTGCGGCAGTCGCCGGATGTGATTCTAGTAAGCGAAGCCACCGACCGCGAAATGGTTGAAATGATGCTCGACGCCGCCGAAAGTGGCCACCTGGTCCTTTCCAGTTTAAACACAGTAGATGCGCAGAAGACCTGGCAGAGAATTACGGGGATGTTCTCGGCCAGCGAGCAGGACACAACTCGGGGGCGCTTGGCACGAAGTCTGCGCTATATCATCTCGCAAAGGCTGATTCCACGGCGCGACAGCAGCGGATCCGTTCCAGTCGTGGAGACGGTCAAGGTTCAGCCATCGATGCTGCATGAATGGGACGACATTTCTTCGAAACATTCTTCCACCGGCAACGGTCAGATGATCTCAGGGCTGGACTCCGAAATTGAAAAGCTGGTACACGCAAACGTAATCGACCATGAAATGGGGCTGAGCCACGCGATCGATCCCGAGAAAATGCGGGCGTCACTGGCCGCAAAACACGTGTAGCCGACCACTCCTCCGTTAGATTTTCCGGCTCCCACCTCGTATCATCTGCAAGATGCCTGCCCAATCTACCGCTGCCACTATCTTGAGTTTTGAAGATGCCCGGCACCTGGTCGAACGTCATGCCGCGCAACTCCGCCCGCATGGTAGAGAGCTGGTTGAGTTGCTGGACAGTGCTGGTCAGATCCTGGCCGAGGCAGTTGTGGCCGATCGTGACTTTCCTCCGTTCCCGCGCTCGACGCGGGATGGCTACGCGGTGCGGGCGGAAGATGTACAAAGCACCCCGGCGATGTTGGATGTAGTGGGAGAAATCAAGGCCGGGGCAGATGCTGCATTGAGCGTTTCTCAGGGACAAGCCGTTTCCATCATGACGGGGGGTGCAGTGCCTCTAGGGGCCGACGCAGTAGTAATGGTGGAGTACTCATCTCCCCGCGGCAAGAAGGTTGAGATATCGAGGACGATACTTGCCGGCGAAAACCTTGTGCCTGCCGGATCAGAAGCGAAAAAAAATGCCGCCCTACTCACGCCCGGCATGAGAATCGACCACAACGCCATCGCGGTTGCCGCATCCGTCGGACGGGCACGCCTGCTGGTGTATTCAAAGCCAAAGGTAGCGATTCTTGCTACCGGGGATGAACTTGTCGACATCGATGTTCCCCCTTCACCGAAACGGATTCGCAACTCCAACAGCTATTCCCTTGCCGCACAAGTTCAAGCGGCAGGTGGAGAACCGATGTTGCTACCCATTGCGCCGGATGAACCGGAACGTCTCCGGGAGCTGATGGCTGAAGGTTTGGAAGCCGACCTGTTGCTCCTTACAGGCGGCGTCTCGATGGGTAAGTATGACCTTGTGGAGGAAGTGCTAAAGGAGATGAATGCGGAGTTCGTCTTCACTGGTGCTCAGATCCAGCCGGGAAGACCAGTCGTGTTTGGGCGAATAGCGTCTGAGCCGGCCGGCTACAAGTACTTTTTTGGACTCCCAGGAAATCCCGTCTCGACGATGGTCACATTCGAACTTTTCGTTCATCCGCTGCTTTCGGCGCTCGCAGGAATGGAAGCGCGCAAGCTTATCTTTTCGCGGGCCAGGCTCAAATCCGAAATCAAAACCAAGACCGGGCTGACACGATTCCTGCCTGCCGTGCTATCAGGCGAATTTGAGGAAGCCGAGGTCGAACTCGTCCCCTGGCATGGCTCGGGCGACATCGCCGCCACGGCACGCTCCAATTGCTACGCAGTCATTCCTCCCGATCGCGAGAACATAGCCGCAGGTGAATGGATATCGATCCTGCCGCACTGAGCCTGCCGACAACGTTCTTCTACCGTGTAAGATAAAAGTTCGTATGCCGCAGAAGCTGTCTCACTACGACCGCGCCGGACGCGCCAAAATGGTGGATGTTTCTGCCAAAGCAGTCTCTCGCCGCGAGGCCGAAGCCAGCGCATTCGTCGCCGTGCGATCAGCCGTTCTACAAGCCCTGCCGCACAATCCTAAGGGAGACCCCCTGGAAGTCGCGAGGCTGGCGGGAATCATGGCAGCAAAGAGAACTTCAGACCTGATCCCGATGTGTCATCCCCTGCCGTTGTCGCACGTTGATGTCGAAATTCGGCTATGCGAGAATGGCGTCGCTATCTCCTCCCACGTGACAACCACGGCCGCGACCGGCGTCGAAATGGAAGCATTGACTGCGGCCAGCGTCGCCGCCCTCACCGTCTACGACATGTGCAAGGCCCTCGATAAGAGCATCGAAATCCGTGAGATTGCTCTCGAACGCAAGACCGGCGGCAAAAGCGGCGGCTACATCCGTAGCCAAAAGAAAAAATAGCGCAACGCATGGCGAACAACGTCAAACTTCTGCTGGTCGACGACAATCCGATGATCCTCGGAATGCTTCGTGGCGCGCTGACACCCTTGGCAACGGTTGTGACAGCGAGTGATGGCGCCGACGCACTGCTAAAGGCAGTTGAGGACCCTCCCGATCTGCTCGTCTGCGACTACCGCATGCCCGGCATGGACGGGCGCCAATTAATTGAAAAATTGCGCAGCCGTCCGCGGACCGCCACCGCCGCCGTCATTCTCCTCGCAACCAAAACGGACATTAGTGAAAAGCTGAGTGGCCCCGATCACGTTGTCGATGACTTTGTAGAAAAGCCTTTCTTCCTGCGCGAGGCTACACAGCGTATTAAGCGAATGATCGACAAGATCTCGCTTGAGAAGATGGCCAAGACTGCCCCTTCAGACGGCGTTTTGCGCGGCAGCTTGCTTCAGATGAATGTGATCGACCTTGTGCAATCGCTTGAGATGGGCCGCAAGAGTTGCGCCCTAACCTTGACCAACAAGGATGAAAAGTGTGAGCTGTATTTCAGCGAGGGTCAGGTCATGCACGCCGAATATGGTTCCCTGAAAGGCGATCCGGCAGTTTTCAAAGTCCTTCGCTGGAACGAAGGCAACTTCCAGATCAACTTCGATGGCAAGACCAAGCAACAAACCACCACCTTGAACACTCAGGGTCTGCTAATGGAAGGCCTGCGACTGCTAGATGAAGCACAGCGCGACGGCGGCAAGGGCGGGGAGGAAGAAGAAGATGTCCTCCTCGACTCCTGAGGCTTTCACGGCCGCTGTAATCACCGTAAGCGATTCCTGCACGCAGGGGACACGCACTGATACTTCAGGACCAAGTGTTGCCGAGTTTCTCAGGAAACATAACTTCTCAGTGATAGGAACAGACATCGTCCCGGACGAGAGAGCCAACATCGAGAAGGCAATTCTCCACTGGGTGCATGAAGCTCGTTTCGTTCTCACCACTGGAGGTACCGGCATCGCTGAACGCGATGTGACGCCAGAGGCTACTCAGGCCGTTTGCAGTCGGTTGCTGGAAGGCGTGGCCGAGCGCATGCGGAGCGCGGGACATCAAAAGACGCCGTTGGCGATTCTGAGCCGCGGCATCTGCGGGATTTGTCAGCGGTCAATCGTCTTAAACCTGCCCGGAAGTCCCAGCGGAGCCGTCGAGTCACTTGAATCTGTGATTGATGTAATTCCGCATGCTCTGAAATTGTTGGCCGGAGCGACTGAACACGGCTAATTTTTCCCGGAGAGGGTGTCAATCGCGATTCCAGCTTCTTGTCTCCAATTCTTTTCGCGTACACTTAACATTCTTTGAAAACCATCAAGCACATCTTTTCCCGCTACACGGCTTTTTTGTGGGGGTTCCTGAAGCCCTTGGGAGCCTGGGGAGTGTTCGCCATTGCTGCTCTCGATGGCGGATTTATCGGCTTGCCAATGGATCCGATCGTTGCGGGGTATGTCTATCAGGACCGCGCCAAATTCCTTTTGTACGTGCTAATGGCTGCCAGCGGATCTGCACTAGGAAGCATGGTGATTTATCTCATCGGCTATGAAGGCGGCGAAGAATTCCTGCGCAAGCGAATCTCTCCGGAGCGGTTTGCCCGTCTGCATGCCGCGTTCGATAAGCATCCATTTTGGGCGCTCATGTTTCCTGCAATGCTGCCACCACCGACGCCGTTCAAATTGTTCGCCCTCGCGGCGGCCATTTCTGAGATGAGCTTCCTGCGGTTTGTCATTGCAATTTTTTGCGGGCGAATGGTGCGGTTCCTGATTCTGGCAATTCTCACCTTGACCTACGGACCCGATGTGGTGCGGCTCACGCTGCAGATTTTTACGCTGCACTATTACTGGGTGTTGAGCGTGCTGATCGCCGGACTGGGAATGTGGCTGGTGATACGGCACAGGCGCAGACGCCCCAAATCGATAGTGGGTTCCGAGAAGAAAGCGGAGACTTAGGCCGCGAGGCGCGCGTCGCTGTGGCGGTTGAACATTCCAGACAGCACGCGCAATGCCACCGGTGTCATAAACATCGCCACCGTGAACAGTAGATCGCCCTCAAGCGCGTGGCGGAAGAAGGGCAAACCCGCAACGTAGGACATCCAAACCCCGCTCAGGTTCTTGGGATACATATCCAACCACGCCCACGAGGTCAGGTTCGTGATCAGGAAAAATGAAACCGAGCTGGCCAGCGCAGCACCGACAACCGACAGCATCTTGGGCTCACGCCCAAGTTTCGTTCCCAGCCACAGAATGGCAGCGTACCAGGCGAAAGTGACAAAGTGATCACCCGTGAACGGGTAGGAATAGACAACGCGGGTGAGAATTACGTCCGAGGCGCAGAGCAGCGCAAAAGGAATCCACAACTGGCGACGCGATCCCCGGGCACCGAAAAACAGCAACGATCCAGTAACCGGAGTAAACATCCA
>Ga0335069_10005940_pt1 | contig 17852 bp, 16 predicted proteins | sample Lox_Sample_11_FD_206714 | JGI IMG/M metagenome (GOLD analysis project Ga0335069, IMG submission 206714) | Soil microbial communities from Loxahatchee National Wildlife Refuge, Florida, United States - Lox_Sample_1.1 | ecosystem: Environmental > Terrestrial > Soil > Wetlands | place: USA... | reverse complement strand
CTCGGGCTGACCAGCGCCGGCGGCGTCGCCGCGGACGCCACCGCCGGCCCTTACGCCAACCCGCTCGCCGACATCGAGTACATGTTCGCCCGCAGCGGCGAGCTGCAGGCCGCGCCCAGCATCTCGGTTTTCGAGCCGGGGTTCCTGCGGACCACCCTGGCCTGGCAGCGCAGCGGCCGGCTCCCGCCGGGGGCGATGGTCAAGCTGTACTTCGGCGGCGAGCTGGAGTTCGGGCTGCGGCCGACCGCGACCGCCCTGGAGGCCTACCTGGAGTTGCTGGAGCCGTCCGGGCTGCCCTGGTCGGTGGCGGTGCTCGGCGGCGACGTGGTGGGGTGCGGGCTGGCCGAGCTGGCCATCCGCCGCGGCGGGCACGTCCGGGTCGGGCTGGAGGACTACGCGGGGCCGGGCGAGCCGTCCAACCTCGACCTGCTGCGCGCCGCGGTCGCCCTCGTCGAGGGCCTCGGGCGCGCCCCGGCCACGACCGCGCAGGCCCGCCGGATCCTCGGCGTCCCGCCGGCGACGAGATCCCCGCTCGCCTTCGGTAGCTGACAACGATACGGCGGCTGCGCCGTGCCACCGCGCCGCCGTGCCACCGCGCCGGCGCCGGCGGAGGCGGACCCCCGGGGTCAGCGCATCGGAGGGTAGTAGTTCTCCGCGCCCATCGCCTGGATCTCGGTCAGCCAGTCGCTGTCGTAGGGCCACTCGTCCTCCCGGCCGGGCAGCGGCCCCTGCAGGAACCGTTCGTAGGCCCCGGCGCCGGGTGTGGCCAGCGACCACGCCTGCCGCTTGTAGGAGATGTTGCCAGGAGCCAGCCGGTGCACCTCGCGGAAGTGCCGGACCGCGGCGTCGGCGCGGCCGGCGCGGTAGAGGTGCTGGGCCAGGCTGAAATGGGCGGCCGCCTCGGCGGCGGCGAGGTCACCGCTGCCGGGGCGGGCGAGCACCTCCTCCGGCGGCAGCGCGAACGGGCTGTCCGCCCCGCGGGCCACCCAGTCCCGCAGCGCGGCAGCGTAGCCGGCCGGGTCGGCCTTGATCTTGGCCGCCTCGGCCAGCACGTCCTTCATCCGCTGCGGCATCGTCCCGGGGTCGCCGGCGGGCAGCGGCTTGACGCCGGGGAAGGCGGGCTCGGCGGGGCGGACGATGACGCCTCGCTCATCGATCCAGATCCCGTTGGGGACGTTGGTCATGCCGAACCGTTCGGCCGTCAGGTGCGCGACGTCGATCAGCGACGGGTGCTCCGGACGGGCCGCCTCGATGTAGGGGCGGCACGCCTGCGCCCCGGCGGTGTCCATCCCGGCCGTGACGACCTCCAGGCCGTGCGGCCAGCATAGACCGGTCCGCCGGGACCGCCGTCGGCCGATCCGGCAGGCCACCGTCGTCCCGTTCAGCCGGCGGCGCGTTTGAGGATGTCGGCGGGGAAGGCGCCGGCCGCGATGCACCGCTCGCTCCAGCCGTCCAGCCGGGCGCACACCTCGTCCAGCCGGTCGCCCAGCGCGGCGACGATCGCCTGCTCCACGGCGTCGGTGCGGTCCTCGATGCCGGCCCGGGCGGCGCGGCCCGCGTCGGTCAGCGCGCCGTCCCGCAGCCAGCCGCGGGCTTCCAGCCCGTCCACCGCGGCCCGCATCTCCGCCTCCGGCCAGCCGCGGGTGGCGGTGTAGGACAGCAGCGGCATGCCGAGCCAGCACTCGGTGAGCACGTTCATCTCGACCGGTCCGAGCCCGGCCGCGTTCACCACCGCGACATGCGAGTCGCCACGGTGCTCGCGCACCAGGTCGCAGGCCCACCACAGGCGCTGGACGGGATCGCCGGGCCGGCCGCGCCCGCGCAGCCCGCTGAACAGCGGACGCCCGGTGCCGTCGGCGCCCTCCGCGGCATCGGCGAGCAGGTCGGCCACCCCGGCCGGGTCGTCCCCGGCGAGCACCTCGGCCAGGCTGGCGGTGGTGGCGCTGTCCCTGACCGCCACCAGCCGCTCCCGCGGCACCGTCGACCGGGCGGCCTCGTACCACCCGGCCAGCAGATTCGGCTCGAACCAGGCGAACGCCGCCGCGACGACCGGCGGCGACGGCTCGCCCAGGCTCGCCGCGCGGCCGCCGACGTAGCCGGTGAGGAAGTTCAGGCCGAGGGCGGCCAGGCGTTCGTTGGCGCGGCGGCTCCACACCGCGTGCATGGCGAGCGGCTCGCACGCATCCCGCAGCCTGCGGGCGGGGCCGCCGCTGCGGACCACCTCCGGCAGCGGGGTGCCCGCGGGGCGCGGCCCGCAAAAGGTCGCGACGGCGTCGGCGTACTCCATTTCTCAGCCCTCCGGCACGTTGGGGTGGGCGGGCGAGCCGGCGCCGCCGTCACCCAGGTCCACGAGCGGCAGGCGTCCCATGGGCGGGAGCCTATCCCGCGCGTACCCGATCGCGCCGTGGACGATGCCGCAATCCCGGAGTTGCCTACCTGCTGGCACCCTCCACCCGGCGTGCCGTGGCGAGCAGCAGTTCCTCGCCCTGCGGGGGCCTACGAGCTGCGGGCTGGCCGGCATGCGGGTGCCTGCTGCCCGGACGGGCTGCGCGGTGCAGGGCGTTCCGGCCACGTTGGCCTTGAGCGCCTCGTCCACGGCCTGCTCGATATCCGGCCGCGCCGTCGTCCGCAGCCGGCCGATCCGCCGGGCCGGCGCCGCCGCGGCGGCGAACCCGGGTTCCAGCATGGCCATTCCGGTTACCAGCCCGTCGACGGTGGCGGCCATCGGGCCGACGGTGTCCAGGCTCGGCGCCAGCGGCCAGACGCCGTCCAGCGGCACCCGGCCGTAGCTGGTCTTCAGGCCGGTGATGCCGCAGCAGGCGGCCGGGATCCGGATCGAGCCGCCGGTGTCGGACCCCAGTGCCACGTCGGCTTCGCCGGCCGCGACCGCGACGGATGGCCGCAGACGGGCACCTCGACCGCGATGCCACCGAATGCGTGCAGGCCGCGGCCGGTCATCAGGCGCGGCCACGACCGCAGACCGCGCCGGCCGGGATGACCGACCGGGAGGTCGAGGTGCTGCGGCTGGCCGCTACCGGGCTGACCACCGCACAGATCGCCCGGCGGCTCGTCATCTCCCCCAAGACCGCCGACACCCACATCCAGCACATCTACGCCAAGATCGGCTGCTCCACCCGCGGCGCCGCTGTCCTGTTCGCGCTGCGCCACAACCTGGTCGGCTAACCGGACGCCGCCTCACCCATGGCGCGCCTGGCGCGATCATGAGCGGAAGGAGGCCGGCCTTTCTTGGCTGTTCAGCTGGCTCGTGGTACGAACATGGAAGTCAGGGCGCGACGGCTGGCGGTGCGGGCTGTCACGGAACCGGAGTGCTTGATCATGCGCGATGTGGGCATTGTGGGAGCGGGGCCGGCGGGGTTGTTCGCGGCCAACGTCCTAGTCCGGGCGGGCATCGACTGCGTTGTCTTCGAGCGCCTGGCCGAGGACGATGTCCGCGCGCGGGCGCGGGCCGGCCTGATCGAGCACCGCACCGCGCGGCTGCTCGAGCGCCACGGCCTGGCCGGCGGGATGCTGGCGCGGGGCAAGACCATCGGGGCGTGCGAGTTCCGGCGTGCCGGGAAGCGCCACGTGTTCGACTACCAGGCGCTGAGCGGACACGTGCATCACGTCTACCCGCAGCAGCTGCTGGTGGCCGATCTCATCGACTCGCTCCGCGCGGCTGGCGGGCGGGTCCGGTTCGGCGTCCCGGTCACCGCGATCCGCGACCTTGACGAGCCCGTGGTCGTGACTAGTCAGGGCGAGCAGGCCGCGTTCGGCGTGGTCATCGGGTGCGACGGCTTCCATGGCGCGGCCCGCGCCGCCGCGGTCGGTACCAGCTGCAGCGGGGCGGATCTCGGCGCGCGGTGGCTGGCTCTGCTCGCTGAGGCGCCGCCGTCCAGCGAGCTGCAGATCTACGGCCTGCACCCCGGCGGGTTCGCCGGCCACATGCACCGAACACCGGCGGTGTCCCGGTTCTATCTCCAGGTCGAGCCGGGGAGCCGGGCTGTGGCGTGGGACGAGGAGGAGATCTGGGACCGGCTGGAGTCGCGCCTGGCCGTTGACGGGCAGTCGCTGATCCGCGGCCCGATCACCGAGCGGTCAATCCTGGAGCTGCACAGCTACGTCACCGAGCCGATGCAAGCCGGGCGGCTGTTCCTGGCCGGTGACGCCGCGCACATCGTGACCCCGGCCGGCGGCAAGGGCATGAACATCGCGCTGCAGGACGCCGACGAGCTTACCCAGGGCATTCTCCAGCTGTACCGGTCTGGTGACTGCACCCGCCTGGATGCCTACAGCCGGACGCGGCTGCCGCAGGTCTGGCGGGCCGTCGAGTTCTCGCACTGGATGCTCCAGCTCCTGCTCGCCGACCTACCCGGGACGGCCGCGGCCAGCTTCCATGAGGGGCTGCGTGACGCCAGGCTGCGCCGGCTCATGGACGACGCCCAGTTCGCACGGGCGTTCGCGCTTGCGTACGTCGGCCCGGATCGGTGACGGCACGGCCCGGTCCCGCCGGGTGAGCAGGCGCCGTCCGGCGGGGCCGCGGAGCTGATCACCGCCGGGGAATCCCGGCTGCGCCGCTGTATCACGACCTGCGGTCCTGACCTCCGTCCTGATGACAGCGCTTCAAACCGGTACCGTGCCGGGGGCGGCGGAGTACGGCGCCAGGTGAGGCAGGCGCCAGCAGGTACGGGCGGACGAAGTCAACGAGCCGAAATGGCTATAGGGGGTTTGACCTTGTCGTCCATTCCAACGATCGAGCTCACGCCGGACCACGATCTCGGGGCAGTTCACACGCTGCCGGAGTTCCGGGCAATCATCGAGAGTGATCCGATGACCCCGGCGGATCGCGAGACGCTGGCTGAGCAGGCAGCCACCATGATCGACGGCGTGTACGTGCATCTGCCGCGGAGGGAAGCGCAGGGCGCCAGAGACGTTATCCCCACGTCGCGGACGGAGATTACGGCCGGCACGGTCACGACGGCCCACGGCACGTTCGGGCACCTGCGCATCTTCACCTTCCACCTGGAGCAGGACCACCCGGATGTCCGCGACGACTTCGAAGAGTTCTTCGGCGAGGTGAAGCGGCTCTTGTCGGTCATGCCGAAAGACGGCCTGATCCTCGACGTGCGGGGCAACGGCGGGGGCTATGTACTCATCGCCGAGGCCCTGCTCCAGTTCTTCACGCCGCGCCGCATCCAGCCGGAGCCGACGCAGTTCATCAGCACGCCCATGACCGCCGGGCTGTGCGCGAAGGTAAAGGACCTGAGCGCCTGGGGCGCCTCGATAAATGCGTCCATCGAGACTGGTGCGCAGTACTCGAGCGCGATCCCGCTCTACGGCGAGGATTCGGAAGACGCGGTGAATGGCATTGGCCAGCTGTGCCATGGCCCGGTCGTGCTCGTCACCGATGCACTGTGCTACAGCGCGACCGATTTCTTCGCGGCCGGGTTCCAGGATCACGAGATCGGCACCGTCCTGGGCGTCGACGACAACACCGGCGCAGGCGGCGCGAACGTCTGGGACTTCGCCACGCTCCTCACCAACTGGCCTGACGGCCCGTTCAAGCCGCTGCCGGGCGGGGCCGAATTCCGCGTGGCGCTGCGGGTCGGAGAGCGCTGGGGCGGCCAGGCCATCGAAGATCTGGGTGTCATTCCCGACGTTCGCTACCAGATGACCTCACGTGACCTTCTTCACGGCAACGCCGATCTCATGGAGAAGGCCGGTGAACTGCTCGCCCAGGGCACGCCTCGGACACTCGAGGTCACGGTGATCTCGCAAGACAGCTCGGCCGCTGCGCTCGAGGTGACGACGGCCGCGGTGTGGTCCAGTTGTGGGACATCGCCTATCCCCACGACATCCTGACTGCGGTATGCGGCATCGCAGGCGGTTCCCTGACTCGGCAGGAATGGAGCACCTACATCCAGTCGGAGCCATTCCAGCGTGTATGCTCATAGGTCTCATCCGTCAGGCGGACCGCGTCGGCTCAGGCCGGAAGGCCTGCCTCTGGGGGCCTTCCGGCTCTGCGCACCGGCGGCGGCGAACCTATCGTGGCCTCATGAACGCACCGACCGACCCCGCAGAATGGCTCGCATGGTGGTCTCGGCTGTGGCGCGAGATGTATGCCGCCACCTCGTTTCCTTCCCTCGCCCCGCAAGTCCTCACGCAGCCGATTCTTCCGGGCTGGCTCTTCGCGAATAATATTAACGTGACAGAAGAGAATTCCAGCTCGCCGGAGACAGAGCGGAATATTCTCGTCAAGTACAGTTACGGGCGCCAGCTCGGCCGTATCATCGACGTGGTCAGCGAGTTGATCGAGAAATGGCCTGGCGGAGCACCCGATGACCCGGCCGTCCGGCGCTTCGCCGAGCTGAGAGACAATATCGAGGAGATCAAAACGAAGCAGATCGTCCAGGCGATCTCTAATCTGGCTGAAATGAAGCGGCGTAATCCAGCTGAGTACGAGCGCCTGGCGCCGGGACTCCGGGAAATCCTGGAGGCTGACCCGGATCATCCGGGGTGACCGGCCGCGGCGATTACCTCGCAACTCCGCCAAGACCTGGCACTCCCGGGCCGCGATCAGGGCTGGAGGCCGGCGCCGCGCGTGATAAGGAGCACGCGCATCTTCCGTTGAAGTCAGCCCGTGCTGGTCCGCGATAATGAGGGTACGCGGCGACCGCGAGGTCGCCGGGAGCCGGGCATGCTCGATCCGCAGGCCGTTCTGGGCCAGGCAAGCCAGGGGAGAGCCCCGGCGAGCTGGCGGGTCTTCACGAAGCAGCGGGGCCTCACCCTGACCGACGCGCCCGCCGTCGCCTGTGGCCGGGTTGCCGGTCATGCATCCGGCCGCTCGAGCGGACATCCGCCATTGCCTGTGAGAACATGTCGCCTGGGTTATCCATTGAGCAGAAAGCCATATCGCCCGGTCCGCGCTGACGCATCTTCTCTCTTGTGGCCCGATCGGGGCTACGCCTATCCGCCGCTTCTGCCCGCGTCGTTCAGCCGGCGGTAAGGCTCGCGGTCGGCCAGGTGAAACACCGACCCCACGATCTGGCGGCGTTCCGGCGGATAGGCACGGCCGTACCCATGCCACTCCGCCATCATCACAGCCCCGTCGTCGGTCTCGATCACCGCCCGGAAGTCCGGCCGGAAAGGCCCGGCCGCGCCCTCCTTCCGGGGGAAGTTCGCGCCGCGGAACCGCCCGGTGACCGACCCCTCGCGGCGTCCCTCGGCGACGAAGAACATCTGCTGCCAGCCGCCGTCCAGGCCGGCAGCCCAGCTCTCGGGATAGGTGAAACGGATGCGATACAGCGGCTCAAGCCTCATCAGCTGCTCCTGCCTGAAGGTCCTCAGCCCAGTCTGGCGGCCCGGCCGGGCCATGCGCAGCCGGACGCGCCGAGCCAGCGGACGCCCGCCGCAGCCGACACCTATCCTTACCGTCCGGCCATCAGCCCGCAAATATCCGTATCTGCCTGTTGTGAGTGAGACGTCCCCGCCGAAATCTGTGCACTGAAGTGCTTACGGCTTTATCGAAGGGTCCTCAATCATGCGGCTCGGCATCGGAATGCATGCTGGAAAGCCAGGTCGTCTGATCCGAACGGGTGGCCAGCAATTTCGTCAGTCGGGTGGCATGACTTGCACTGTCTTTGGCCCCGCAAGGGCTGTTGCCGAATCGCCTGGTCAGTCGCGGCTGCGAGGGGCTGGTTCCGCTCGTGGCTGCGTGTACCTCGTTCCCGGAGAGACGGCCGACGGCGATGGCCTTGGGCGAGGTTGCGCACGGCGGCGATGAAGGCCCATTCGCCGGATCCTTCCTCGTGCCGCGCATGGTCAGGCGGCGGATGCCGAGGTTGCGCTTGATGTTCCCGTGAGGGGTCCGGCGGCTACCCGGCCCTGGACCATCGCAGCGCCGGCCACATCCCGCTGGCCTGCCAGATGCGGTTGTCAGTGCCCAGCGTGACCGCCCACGTCATGCCGCCCGGCGCCGACCCCGCCCCGACGCCGGCGGTCAGCCTGCCGCCCAGGGTGTGCCAGCCCGGGCTGACGCCCGCGGTCGAGCCGGCGACCTCGTCGTACCACGCGGCGTTGTCGGTCCCGCGGGCGAACGCGACCGCGACCCCGGGCGCCGGCGTGGCCGCCCCGATGTCGCCGGCGACCCGGCCGCCGAGCGAACTCCAGCCGGACCAGCGGGCGCCGTCGGTGCTGTGCGTGACCCATAGCGCGTGGTCCAGGCCGATCGCCAGCACGTACAGGGTGCCGCCCGTATTCACCGCCGCCGGGCCGGTGCCGGCCAGCACCCGCCCGCCGAGGCTCACCCACGGCCGGGCGGCGGTACTGGGGGACTCACGGTCCCAGACCGCGCCGTCGCTGCCGCGGGCGACCAGGTCCAGGGCCTCGCCGCCGGGTACCGACAGCGCGCCGGCGGCCGCCCCCGGCCTGGACGTCAGCCGCCCGCCAAGCGGAACCCAGAGCGGGGAACCGGTGGTTGAAAAGTTCATGAAGGCCCACAGCGCGTGGTCGGTGCCCCGGCCGACCAGGAAGACGGGCATCGAGTGTGCGCCCACCGATCCAGGCGGGATGAAGGTGGAGCCGGGACCGCCGACCAGGCGGCCGCCCATCGCCCTGGCGGAACCGGAAGGCGCCAGCGGAACCCTGTAGACCTGGCCGTCCGAGCCGACGTAGAACAGGGAGGCGGCCGGGTTCGCCGCGCCCGTCGCCGCGACACTCGGCGTCACCCCGGGCTGCGGCGGCGCTACCGCCAGCGCGGCTCCCCGCCTGGCGGCCACACCGCTCATCGCCGCGGCTGACGGCGCCCCCGTTGTGGCGCCCGGCCGGGACGAGCTTGCGGCCTGCGCGGCAGTCGGCGCCGCCATAGCCGTGGCGGCGAGCACCGCCGATATCACTACCGCTGACCGAAAAACTCCCCTGCGTGCGCCGATCATGAAGCCTGCCTCCTGAAATCGAAAGCCAGGATACGCAGTGGGAGCCGCCTCACCAGGGACGCCGGGTCCTATTGCGATGGTCTTTGATCCTTCGCCTCAACACTTGCAGATACCGCGCTCTCATGGCCGCAGATCGGGCACGTGTTCCTGGTGTTTACGATGCGTGCGCAAGGGGCCATTCAGGCATGGCAGCAGAATTGGCCCCGGAAGCTGGCGGGCTCAGCCCGCCAGCGCGGGGAGCGGCTGACCTGGGATCAGTGGTCGGGTTCGTACTTGAAGGAGAGCTGGAGCTTGGTGCGATAGGTGATCGCCCCGCCCTCGTCTAGGTGAATGTCCTGCTTGACGACCTCGGCCACCCGCAGATCGCGGAGCGTCCCGCCGGCGGTCCTGATCGCCTCCGCCGCCGCGTCTTCCCATGAAGTGCTGCTTGTCCCGATGATCTCGGTCACCCTGTACACGCTCATGATGCTCTCCTTTGACCACGCGCGGCCCGCTCCGGGCTGCTGCCGCCAGCTTGTCATACAGCCACCCTGCCCGGTCGTCATTGCAGGCAGGTGTCGCCGGGAGCGCCGGCCCGGGTGGCCGGCGCCTGCGGCTTGACCGGTGACCGCGGTGCCGGATCCTCAGCCGCACCCGCGATGATCGTTGCGCTGTCGGAACGCTCGGTCATGCCGCAGACAGAACGTCGCCCGGATCGTTATGGTCGTGGCGGCCGCGTCCAGGCGTTTCCGTGGATTGTGCGTCAGGCAGAGCATGCCAGCCCTGATGCGGGCGCGAGGGAGGCGATGAAGGGCTCGCGGACCTGCGGATCGCAGTAGCTGGCTTCGAGCGCGGCCTTGTCGGCATCCGGATCATCCCCCGCCGGGAAGTCACGGCCCTGGCCGCAGGCCAGGCACATCGACCGGTGCTTGTCCCAGGCCTGGTCGCCAGGGAAGGTGATGTCGATCGTCACCTCCTGGCCGGCGAGGTAATCACCAGGTAGCGGCGGACATCGGTCAGGCCGCCCTGCGGGACTGCGCCGGCCGCCGCGCCTCCGTACCGCTGGAGCACCGATCTGCGGGGACACGCGGTAAGCACGGTGAACGAGGATGGGCTGCGATTCCGGCCACCGCTCACGAAGTAGCCGCGTCAGCGGGGCGTGCTTCGTCGAACATGTCCCCCTCCACTCGTCAATGACCCCTTCCGCCGTCCGCGACCCTGGCCTGCCGTACGGAATGGCGTAGACCGCGTTGACGACCTGGCACAGCGAGGCATCGCCTGGCAAACCCGCCCGGGTAGCGAAGCGGGCAGACAGCGGCCCATTCACCTGACCAGGCTGCAGAGGCCCATTGTGGTGACGCCGTCAGGGCCAAGGTCGTCACAACGTCCGGATCTGCCGCAGGCCGGCCGCGGGCACGGCTCGCCTGCCGGCATCGGCAGGCGAGGCTGGGTCCTTGTGGTTGGCGAGATCGCCTGGGAGCCATCGGGCCGCTGGTACATGGCGTGCGCCGCTTTCTGGCGGGGCTCAGCCGGTTTGCCGGATGGCTGCGTGCTGGGCGAGCCGTTCGGCCCGCAGCGCTGAGCGGCGGACCTTCCCGGCCTCATCGCGCAGCGGCGTGGTGACGCGCTCGATCGTCCGGGGCAGTTTGTACGGGGCCAGCCGCTGGCGCAGGTGAGCCATCAGGTCCTCATCGGTTGCCGGCTCTGACAGCTCGACGATGGCGTAGGGGATGTTGCCCAGGTCTTCATCCGGCAAGCCGATCACGCAGCAGGACCGCACGGCGGGGTGCTCATCGAGAGCGGCCTCGATCTCGGCCGGGTCCCCGACCAGGATCACGTCCGCGAGGCGGTCGGTTATGTACACGTACCCGTCCGCGTCGGCCCAGCCGATATCGCCGAGCGATCCCAGCCACGTCGTGGCGATAGCACCGCCGGTACCGGTAGCCGGCCAGCCACCGCACGTTCGCCGCGAGCACTACGCCCGGTCCGGCCGTCCGCCGGAACACCCAGCCGACCTCCCGGCAAGCACGCTCGGTCGCGGCGAACGCCCCGGCATCCCGCGGCTCGATCCGGTCATCCGGACGGACATCGATCACAACCCCGGTGCCATCGGCCAGCCTGGCAAAGTAATCGGGTGCATGCCTGCGCTGCCTGGCGTCTTCCGGCCAGGTCAGCCAGAACGGCTGGGACGAGAACGCGACCACGCCCTGGTCGAAGTCGAGCATCATCGCCACGTCGCGTTCCAGCCACGACTCGAACCCGACATGAGCATCCATCGTGGCCGCGTAATACAGGCCGGAAAAGCTGGCCTGTCCGCGGAACGACGGGAATGGCCGCACCGGGGCCGCGCGCTCGAACGGCGTGCCCCACACCTCACCGAGCGGCCCGCGCCAGCGGCCGCCACCGCTGCCGGTGAACTCCACCCCGAAGACGGAAAACACCGAACGCGCGGCAGCGGCCGAAACGGACACAACCGGTCACCCTACGACGATCCGGGCAAGATCCGGTGAGACGACACGCCGGCAGGACCAGATTCACTGAGACAACCGGGCCGCAGGGGCCAGATTCAATAAGACGCCGTCCGCGCGCCAGGCCGCCCGGACCAGATTCAGTGAGACACGCGGCCATATCGGGCCAGATTCACTGAGACCGGGGCAAACTTCAGTGAGACGGGACAGCTACGCGGCAATTGAGGACGTTCACCCGGAGCGCGGCGATGCATAAATATACGGTTCGGCTGACCGTCTATTGGGCCGTAACCGGAATTGAGGGCGACCAATGGCACCAAGATCCACTGATAACCGCGCGCCGACCCGCCGTTATCTGGACGCGGATCCGGTCGCCCTTGGTGGCCGGTTGCGCCGCGCCGAACTAGGTGATCCGCGCGCGTGCGGATCGACGGGACCGAGCCCGGCCGGGTGTCCCAGGCCAGTTAGCAAGTGGCCGGCGAGCGAAGCGTGCAGTGCTGTATGCCTGGCAGGGGCCGCGCGGACCGTCCGGCGGGTGGCCCGGCGCGCCGGATCGCTGCCGGCGCCCGGCACGAACCACCAAACCGGGCAGCTTCACTGGCCTGGAAACAGCCCTGGCCGTGGTTCCCGTGCAGGCAGCGCCGCCTATCACCGCCGCCAGCGGCCTTGGCCCATTGCGATAGTGGCTTACTTGCTGGGCTGAGGCAGGTGCCGGCAGGAGATCTTCGGATTGACGCCCAGGTAGTTCAGCGGCCCCGCGAGGATCGTCACGGCGATCGTGGCCGCCTGGTTGCAGTTCGCGGGCGGGTGAGTGTAGTCGTGGCGCTGGCCTGCGGCGACAGCGCCGATGATCAGCCACAAAATGAGCACTAGGGATCCGATGTAATGCATCGCACCTGCCAATTCATTCCGGGCGCTACCGGCCAGGGGAACACGTCGCCGAGGTAAGACGGCCGAGCCGCGCCATGGCCCCGCCGGGCCTGTACCCCATCACGACCAGTTTCAGCCGTTCGGTGCTTGCCTCAAAGAGGCAGAAGTCCCGTTAGTCAGGTTGGACGCTACTCGCTACGCTGCGCAAGGAGTCTTCGTCTAGAGCGACGCGCGGATACCCGCCGATATGGACGGCGGTTCCGGTCATTTGGCTGGCATCGAATGCGCGCCCGGTTGATTGTTCTGTGACGTCAGCTGGGGCCCGGCCGGTCCGGGGGATTGACCGGGTTGGTGCGGGGTGGTGGGCTGGGCGCATGGCGGGGCTGGTGGCGTTCGTTGGCCGGGAACTTGAGTTGTCGCGCCTGCTGGGGGCGCTGGCCGGGGATGCCTGGCTGGTTTTGGTGACCGGGGATGCGGGGGTGGGCAAGACGCGGTTCGCCGGGGAGGGGATGGCCCGGGCCGGGACGGGCGGGATGGTGGCGGTGCGCGGTGAGTGCCTGCCGCTGTCTGGGACGCTGCCGCTGCTGCCGCTGGCGTCGGCGCTGGGGGAGCTGGCCAGCCTGGATGGCGGGAGAGTGCTGGCGGCGGCGCTGGATGCGGCGCCGGGGTTTGCGCGGGCGGAGGTGGGGCGGCTGTTGCCGCAGCTGGCTGCTGGCGCTGGTGAGCCAGGCGCGGCTGAGCGGGGTGAGGGGTGGCGGCGGGAGCGGTTGTTTGCGGGGGTGGCGGAGCTGCTGGCCGCGGTGGCCAGGGGGTCTGGGTCGGGGTTGGGGCTGGTGGTTGAGGATGTGCACTGGGCGGACAGCGAGACCCTGGATTTCTTGACCTTTCTTGGCCGGGCCGGGCGGGCTGGCGTGGTGCGGGTGGTTGTGACCTGCCGCGGTGATGAGGTGCCCCTGAAGCCGCAGGTTGCCGAGTGGCTGGCGCAGGCGCGTGGTGCCGCCGGGGCGGAGGAGATCACCTTGGGCCCGCTGTCCCGGGCGGAGGCAGCGGAGCAGGTTGCCGCTTTGGTCGGCGGCCCGGTGCCGCCGGGGGTGGTGGAGGAGCTGTTCGCGCGGGCGGAGGGGAACCCGTTCTTCACTGAGCAGCTGGTGGCCGCGGCGATACCCGGCCCGGCGGGGAGCGCGCTGTCGTTGCCGGCGGGGCTGCCGGCCCGGCTGGCTGGGCTGCTGGCGGCGCGGACTGCCCGGTGCGCGGGTGATGCCCGGGCGGTGCTGAACGCGCTAGCGGTGGCGGGTCGGCCGGTGGATGAGGAGCTGCTGGGCGCGGTGACCGGGCTGGACGTCGGGGCGGTGCGGCGGGGGCTGCGGGAGCTGGCGGCGGCCCGGCTGCTCGCCCACGACACCCTGCCCGGCGGGGGGCAGCGGCCGCGGCACGCGCTGCTGGCCGAGGCGGTCGTCGGCGGGCTGCTGCCCGGCGAGCGGGCGGCCTTGCACGAGCGGACGGCGCGAGCACTGTTTACGGCGGGTGGCGAGGCGCTGGCCGGGGAGGCAGCAGGGCACTGGCAGGCCGCGGGCCGCCCTGCCGAGGAACTCCCGGCCCGGGTGGCGGCCGGCGGGGCTGCGGAGCGGGTGTTCGGTTACCCGGAGGCGGCCGGGCACTGGCTGCGGGCCGTCGAACTGTGCCAGGCAGTGCCTGACGCCGCCAGCGCAGCCGGGATCGGCGTGCCGCAGCTGCATGTGCGGGCGATCGATGCGCTGGATCTGTCCGGCGAGGGCGTGCGCGCTGGCCGGGCCGCTGAGGACGCCTACCGCCGGTTCGCCGGTCATCCGGACCCTGCCACCGCTGCGGTCATCTGCCAGCGCGCCGCGCACTTCCGGGCTATCGACGCCCCCGCGGCCGGGCTCCCGCTGATCAACCAGGCGCTGCGGTTGTTCAGGCAAGCTCCGCCGTCGGCCGAGCAGGCCGAGGCCTGGTTTGACCATGCCAACCTGTTCCTGCGGTCGGCGCAGGGACGGCTCGGGGGCCATCGCTCCGCGCTGACCCGGGCGCTGCAGATCGCCGAAGCGGCCGGCGCCACCACGCTGATCCCCCGCGTCCTGGGCAGCCTCGCGCTCGACGCGCTGCTGGGCGGGCAGGTTGAGCAGGGGCTGGGCTTCCTGCAGCGGGGGCAGGTGCTCGCCCAGGCGGTCGGGGACGGCCCGGCCCTGGTGTGGCTGGCCGTGATTGACAGTAATGCGCTGCTCAAGCTGGCCAGGTTCCAGGACGCCGCTGATGTCGCGGTGCGTGGCCTGGACGCGGCGGGTGAGGCCGGCCTGGCCGGTTCGTGGACCGCGACCGTCCTGGCCGTCAACGCCGCGGAGGCGCTGCTGGCCCTGGGGCGCACAGATGAGGCCGCGGCGCTGGTCGGCCCGCTGACGTCCGGGCCGCCAGATCGTGATCACTGGCTGGTGCACGTGATGCGCGCCGAGATCGACCTGCTGCGCGGCGAGACCGGCGCAGCGGAAAGGCGCCGGCGGCTGCTCGAGGCCATCACTGCCGGTATCGGCAGCGTTGACCTTGCTCGCGAGTCGGCGCAGCGGGCCGCCGAGCTCGCCCTGTGGGCCGGGCGGCCTGGTGACGCCCTGGCTGAAGTTCAGCGGGTGCTGCCGCTGTTCACTGTCCCGGACCTGACGATCTCCTGCGGCTGGCTGCTGGCGGCGGGCATGCGCGCCTGCGCCGACCTGGCTGAGCAGGCCCGCGCCCGCCGTGACACACCCGCCGCCGAGAACGCCATCGCCGCCGCGGGCGGCCTGGCCTTGTGGGTGCGCCAGATGGCCGGTGCGCCGTTCACCGACCACCCGTTCGTGGCCGCTATCCCGGCCGAGCGGGCCACCTGGGACGCCGAGCGGAACCGGCTGACCGGACCCAGCGACCCGGCGATGTGGGGCTGGGTGGCCAAGGCATGGCAGGACCTGGGCTGCCCGCACCGGGCCGCCTACGCGTGGTGGCGGCAGGCCCAGGGGCAACTGGACGCCGGGCAGCCCCCCACGGTGGCGGCCGGGGCGCTACGCGCGGCCGCGGCCGCCGCCGACGGCCACCAGCCGCTGCTGGCGCAGGTCCGCACGCTGGCTGACCGGGCCCGCATCCCGCTCCAGCCCCCAGCCGCCACTGGCCGCAAAGCCCCTGCACAAGCTGAGACACCAGCCCCATACGGGCTGACCGGGCGGGAGCTGGCGGTGCTGCGGCTGGTCGCCGCCGGGCGCAGCAACGCCCAGATCGGCGCCGACCTGTTCATCAGCCGCGGGACCGCCGCCGTGCACGTGACCAGCATCTTGCGCAAGCTCGGCGTCACCGGCCGGGTGCAGGCCGCGGCCCTGGCCGAACGCGCCGGGCTGCTGAACAACCCGCAGCCCTAAACCCCTCCCGCGCGAATCTAAACCCCCGCCGGCCTGATTGCTAGACGGGTGGCAGATCCGCGCGCCTGCCTGCGGGCCGCATCCTCGGGACAAGGCCGGCTGTGTCTGCGAGAACAGACCGATCCCTGCGCGACCGACACAGTGCCCTCATCACTAGCAGCAAACAGCCAGCGCCCCCACGGGAGGACGTGATGGAAGGTCAGACGATGTTCCTGGTTTGCCCGGCATACCTGGACACAGACGGCGCCAGACGATGCGGGCTTCCCGCCGAGGTGGAAGTGCGGTACACCATGAGATCCACCGACGGCCCGCTGGAAAGCGCCAAGATCAGGTGTCCTCGTGGCCACGGGTTCAACGGGCCCATCGAGTTCCTCACCATCCAGGAGCAGCCGACCGCGGCCGCTGCATCAGTCACCCGCGGTGCCCCGCGCGCGGTCTCCCGGCTGCGCCCGGCACCCGGACCATGACAGCGGCCCGCACAACGCGGGTGCCCAGCCAAACAGCGCAGAACGGACCAGATCGATGAAACCCTGGCCGTAGCACTCCGCCGCAGACAGGCAGGTGGCGGAAGATGAATGACACGTGTGATCGGTACGGGCCCGCGGTCGGCGCAGGGTACCGGGTAGACCGGGCTGGGTTGTGCTGGCCAGCGGTCACCGAGAGCACCCGGCCGGCCGCGTCGGGGAAGAACCGCATGACGTCCAGCGCCAGGTGTCCGGCAGGACCTGGATGATGACCGGCAGCACGAACATCAGGCCGATCGCCGAAGTGATCGCGCCCGCCGTGTGCCTGATGATCGCGCCGAGGGCGAACGCGATCAGCGCGACGGCTGTCACGAACAGCGCGCAGCCGATGATTGCGGTGAGCACGGTCCCCGGGGAGATCACGTTGGTGCCGAAGAAATGATAGTTCGGCGGTCCGTTCGGGCCCTGTGGGCCAGGCGACATATTCACGCCCTGCGGGATCGTGACGGAGTGGAACAGCGAGGCGCTCACCCCGGAGCCTGACAGGGCCGCCTGGCCAACGAAGAACGAGACGAACGAGGTAATCACCGAGACGATCAGGGTCACCGTGCCGAACACGATCAGCTTGGCAGCGTAGACCGTGCCCCGCCGCGGCATCGCGGTCAGCGAGGTGCGGATCATCCCGGTGGAGTACTCGGACGTGATCACCAGCGCGCCGAGAACCGCGATGATGAGCTGGCCGATCTCGAAGAAGGCGATCAGCGACGCCTGCGTCGCGTCCGTCCCGGCCTTGTTCCACGGGCTGTTGCGGAGGTTATTTGCGATGCCGAAGCCGATGATGGCCGCGACGCCGACGCTGACGATGAACAGCGCCGCGATCGTCCAGTAGGTGGAGCGGACCGAGCGCAGCTTGGTGAACTCCGAGCGGATCGTGCCGCCCAGCCCGGCCCGGCTCGTCGCCGGAGGCAGCGTCGAAAGCCGCAGGGCGGGAGCAGTTGAGGTAGCCATATCAGACCCCGCTTCCGATGCTGGCGGGCGCGTCAGGAACCCCGGCGTGGTATTCGACGCTGTCGGCGGTCAGTTCCATGAACGCCTCCTCGAGCGAGGCACGAAGCACGCTCAGTTCGTGTACCCGAATGCCCTGCTCGAAAGCGATGTCGCCGATCGCGTCGGTAGTCAGCCCGCGCACCAGCAGCGTGCCGTCGCCGCCGGCGGCAGCCTCACCGCCCTTGGCAGCGAGCGCGAGCGCGAGCCGATCCGGGGAGGGGGTCCGGACCCGCGTGGCCGCGCCCGAGGACCGGGCGATGAACTCATTCATCGTGCAGTCGGCGATCAGCTTGCCCTTGCCGATCACGATGAGGTGCTCGGCGGTGTTCTCCATCTCCGACATCAGGTGGCTGGAGACGAAGACCGTACGGCCCTCGGCCGCGAGCGCCTTCATCAGGTTCCTGATCCACAAGATGCCCTCAGGGTCGAGCCCGTTGACCGGTTCGTCGAACATGAGCACCTCGGGGTCGCCGAGCATCGTCGCCGCGATCCCGAGCCGCTGGCTCATGCCGAGGGAGAAACCCCTGGACCGTTTGCGGGCCACCTCCGATAGCCCGACCAGGTCGAGCACCTCGTCGACCCGCTTCCCCGGCAGGTTGTTGGTCTGCGCCAGGCACAGCAGGTGGTTGTAGGCGCTGCGCCCGCCGTGCACCGCCTTGGCGTCGAGCAGGGCGCCGACCTCGCGCATCGGGTTGGCCA
>Ga0335069_10005939_pt1 | contig 17853 bp, 12 predicted proteins | sample Lox_Sample_11_FD_206714 | JGI IMG/M metagenome (GOLD analysis project Ga0335069, IMG submission 206714) | Soil microbial communities from Loxahatchee National Wildlife Refuge, Florida, United States - Lox_Sample_1.1 | ecosystem: Environmental > Terrestrial > Soil > Wetlands | place: USA... | reverse complement strand
CACCGCATGCGCCCGACGGATGGTCTCGACTCCGGGCTCCGAAAGCCCAAAATACTTCACCTTGCCCTCTTGAATCAGATCCTTTACCGCTCCGGCAACATCTTCAATCGGAACCGCAGGATCGACGCGGTGCTGGTAGAGAAGATCGATTCTGTCCGTCCGGAGGCGCTTGAGCGAGCCTTCAACCGCCTCCTTGATGTGCTCCGGCCGGCTATCGAGGCCATGCGAACCCGGTTTGGTATTGCCATCCAACTTGAAACCAAATTTCGTCGCGATCACTACACGATCGCGAACCGGCTCCAGCGCCTCACCCACAAGTTCCTCGTTCGTGTACGGTCCGTAGACCTCGGCTGTATCGAAAAACGTGATCCCACGATCCACTGCCGCGCGGATCAGCGCGATCATCTCGCCCTTATCCTTCGGCACACCATAGCTGAAGCTCATGCCCATACATCCCAGCCCGAGCGCCGAAACTTCTAAACCGCTTTTTCCTAATTTGCGTTTTTGCAAAGGCCCTCCTTCTCACGGTCGGGCTCGCCGCCCCACCGTCAATTTCTTACTTCTTCGCTCTTTTCACTCGGACTTCAGCGACGCCATATCGATCGAGAACCGGTACTTCACATCCGATTTCAAAAGCCGCTCGTACGCTTCGTTGACCTTCTGAATCGGAATCACCTCGACGTCGGCGGTGATGTTGTGTTTGCCGCAAAAGTCAAGCATCTCCTGGGTTTCTTTGATGCCGCCGATCGGCGACCCGGAAAAGCTCCGCCGGTTCGTGATCAGCGCGAACGCCGCCACGGGAAGTGGCTTCTCAGGCGCACCGACTAGCGTAATGTTGCCGTCTCGCGCCAGCAGATTGATCAGCGCGTTCATGTCGTGCCCGGCTGCAACCGCGTCGAGAATGAAATCGAAGCTCCCGGCGTGCCTGGCCATTTCGTTGGCGTCCTTCGAAAGTACAACCTCGTCGGCGCCCAGTCGCAGCGCATCGTCTTTCTTGCTTGGTGAAGTGGTAAACACCACCGTGTGCGCCCCCAGCGCGTGCGCAAATTTCACCGCCATGTGGCCCAGACCGCCCAAGCCAACCACGCCCACCTTCTTGCCTTTGGTCACACCCCAGTGGCGCATCGGCGAGTAGGTCGTAATGCCCGCGCAGAGCAGAGGCGCCGCTCCGCCCAGGTTCAGGTTGCCCGGCACGTTAAGCACGAAGTGATCCTTCACCACGATGCTGTCCGAGTAGCCACCATAAGTGACTCCGCCCAAATGCTTGTCCGGGAAGTTGTAGGTGAGCACCCAATTCGGGCAGAACTGTTCGAGACCGGCCTTGCACTCGGGGCAAGTTCCGTCGGAATCGACCATGCAGCCCACACCCGCCAGGTCGCCCGGCTTGAAGCTCGTGACCGCCGAGCCGACTTTGGTCACGCGGCCCACGATCTCGTGGCCGGGAACGCAGGGGTAGACCGTCGGCATCACGCCGCTCCACTCGTTGCGCGCCTGATGCAGGTCGGAATGGCAGATGCCGCAGAAGAGAATCTCAATCTGCACATCGTGCTCGGTGGGATCGCGCCGATCGATCGTGGTGGAAGCAAACGGCGATGTTGCGCTGGTTACGGAATAAGCTTTCGATTTGTACATGAATGGACCTTAGCCTCCTCGGGCAGATACTCCTGGGAATTCTAATGCGTGGCCTCGCAAATCGCCGCGCCGGAACCTGACAACCTCAGCCTACGAAAATACCGCTTCGGAGCGGTATCCTGATCCTTCCTATTTCTTGCCTGATCCTGTTGAGGCACAGACTTTTGTGCACAATGTATGAGAATCCGGGTTACGCTCAAGTGAACGGGGAGGATTAGTTTAGTGGCTGTGAAACGGAGTGGGGATTCGCCCCGCGAGAGCTCATCGCGAATCGCTGGACTGCGGTCCGAGCTGATCCGCAAGATTGTCAAATACGTTCACGTGGATGGTGTCCAGTCAACCGCCATTCCTGGCTTGAGCCTCTACCGCCAGTCCACCCCGACCAATTGCACGTCGGCGGCATACGACCCTCGATTGGTGATCTTTCTCGCGGGTCAGAAGCGCATCAGCTTCGGGGCGAGAACGTATCTCTGCGACGAATCGTCGTTCCTCTTGTCTTCGATCGATCTCCCCGTTGTCAGCCAGGTCGTCGCGGCCACGCCGCAAAAGCCGATGCTCGGCCTGCTGCTCCGGCTTGATATGCCCGAAGTGCGCCGCATCCTCAGCGAAGAAGAGTTTCACTCACCCGTAGAAGCCTCTGACGCCCTAGGCATGGCTGTCGGCATCACCTCGCACGAATTGCTCGATGCCTGTTCCCGCCTTGTCGATCTTCTCGATGTGCCCCGGGATATGCCCTTTCTCAGCGCCTTGATCCAGCGCGAGATCATCTTCCGTCTTCTGCGCGGCCCGCAGGGCAAACATCTTCGTGCCATTGCCACGCTCGGCGAGCAGAGCCACCGCACCGCCAAAGCGGTTTCATGGCTCAGAATGAACTATGCCAAGCCATTGCGTGTAGAAGATCTCGCCGACATGGCGCAGATGGGCGTTTCAACGCTACACCACCATTTCCGCTCGCTTACTGCCATGAGCCCCATTCAATATCAGAAACAGCTTCGTCTGCACGTTGCACGTGAGCGCATGCTCACGGAGGGGCTTGATGCTGCCAGCGCTGCCTTCGAAGTGGGATACGAAAGCGCTAGCCAGTTTAACCGTGAGTACAGCCGTCTCTTCGGCCAGCCGCCCATGCGCGACGTCAAGGCGCGCCGCGTGTCCGGCGCGGGGGTCAGCAGTGACTGAGTTCTTGATTTGAGTCCTTGTTTTCCCCCTGGCGCTCTCAAGCGGCTCTGAGCCGGAACCCATCCGGGTCCTTGCCGCGTACGCGCCTCCACCACACCTGGAACGTCGGAATGTTCAGCGTCACGGAAAATATCTTGCGCAGCTGCCCGGGCGGGCAGGCTAATGGCTTCATGCCGTGCCACGAGTGCGGCGTTCTCTGGAAGAGCAGGCTCCCATTCCCGGCCGGCCCGTGTCCCGCTGCAACCTTCAATTCGTCAAAACCCGGCGCGGAATGCGTCGAAAGCGGTTTGTCGCTCGCCAGGATCAGCGTCTCACCGCCCCATGCCCGATTCCACTCCTGCTCGTCGTTGAAGTGGAAGATGTGCGTGGCTCGCTTGCGAGCCGCGTCACAATGGGGAGAAACCGAGCAGCCGTGCCACGCGTAGTGCCACGAAAATGTCGGAATGTACGTCCGCGGCCCGAGCAAGCGCCGCAGAAATTTCTGGTAGTAGTCACCGCGCAGCTCTTCCAGAAACTCTTGCCACGCCTCTGGCAGCTCCAACCCCGCCTTGTAGTGCAGCATGAAGCGGTTGTGCGGCATCTGTCCGTGGCCGCGCTTCATGCCCACATGTTTGTCGAAGGTCTCCACACCGGGTAGAGCCTCGCGCAGCCGCTCATATCCCCCCGCTGTCAGCGTGTCGTCGATATGAACGAAAGGATACGGCTGCGCATTCTTGAACTTCTCCGCGGAGAGGCTTTCGAGCACTTCGCGGTTCAGGTAATTCATTCCGTGCGACCTCGCATTGACGGCATCAACCAGGGGAATTCGGTCATCCACCCAGTTCCATTTTACTTGCGCAATTTGCCAGAACTCTCAGTGCAGTGGGTTCTGAAAGCCTCGCATTCTGCAACAGGCTCGCAAGCCGTGCTCCCTCAGGTGTAGCGAAACATCGCACCCATGATGGTCGAGCTAGCACCGCAGGTTGTAGTCAGCACAATTTGCGGGGTGTAATCTGCCGGGGGCCGGTTGGAGTTGTGTTTCGACGCCTTCGGTACCGGCATCTTCATCGCCTGTTGTGCCGGCTCCGGAGAGTGCTGCAGGATTGAGGACTGCCCAATTGCGGGACGCAGCCTGGCTGCCCTACTCGCGATCACCGTTGCGCATCCCAGCCGTACAAAATCCCTTCGCTTCATGCGATCTTTATCCCGAGCCGTAAGTACCACCATGCAGACGAGCACCTCAATTCATCAGGAAGAATGTTTCGTCAGAAGATCGTACCAAAGTGACAAGAAACGCGCGCCAAATCGCGAGCCATCCCGAGCTTTCTGGACATGACCGCATTGGTCGTGCGGTAGGCTGCACAGGTGAGGAGCAAGGCTTGAGATGACGAATGGCGCGCGGCAATGCATTGTTTATTGTGTCGTGGAGGCCGCTCCCTTGCTGCGGAGTCTTGTGCTCATTGATCCCTCGCCTGAACGCTCTCCCCAAGATCAGGTCTTTCGATAGTGTTCGCCGGTGCCGAAGTCCGCTTAGGATGACAACCGTGTTATGTCGCGATCTTACGAAGCAAACACGAGAGTTATCTGGCGGCTTCGACAAGTGCGTCCGTGGTCTTGCTCATCTTCGCGGTGCGCTGCAGCTTGTCCCAGTTGAAAGGCTTGCCGTCGATGGCGCGCTTAAGGGTCTTGAAGAGAACGAGAGAGAAGAGCTGGCGATAGGCAAAGCGCTGCAGCCAGATATGGAAGAGGAGCCAGCCGTCGCCTTTGTTGGCGGGGTGACGCCGCTCGAGGCTGAAGGCGACGGAAGAGGTGACGAAGTCGATGAGCAGGAAGCCGACGAAGTAGACCACGAGTTTTTCGAAGCTGGCGGACGAGGCCGACTCGGGGTGGTAGTGGCGGTCAACAAGATAGTTGATGATGCCGGCGGCGAACATCAGATCGATGAACGGCGAGACCAGCGGCAAGAGCATCTGGAAGATGAGAATGTTGGGTAGGGCGAACAGGCCCATCGCTTTATTGCGGATGAACGCGGCGCGGTGCTTCCACACGGCTTGCAGCATGCCAAAGGACCAGCGGAAGCGCTGGCGCATGAGGCCGCGGGCGTTGATGGGGGCTTCAGTGTAGGCCAGCGAGCGGTCTTCGTAGTCGACCTTGAGGCCCTGCTCGAGCAGATTCATGGTGAGGTCGGCGTCTTCGGCCACGGTGTTGAGAGGATAGCCGCCGGCAGCTTTGACGGGAGCGGTGCGCCAGGCACCGATGGCGCCGGGGACGACGGTGACGACGTGGAAGAGGTCGAGGGCGCGGCGCTCGAAGTTCTGGCTGGTGATGTACTCGAGGGCCTGCCACCGGGTCCATAAGTTGACGCGATTCCCGACCTTGGCGTTGCCGGCGATGGCGCCCACTTTGGGGTTCTGGAAGTGGGCGACGAGCTTGGAGATGGCGTCGACAGCGATGACGGTGTCGGCATCGATGCCGACGAAGATCTCGTCATCGATGCGGCCGAGAGCATAGTTGAGCGCGGCGGCTTTGCCTTCGTTGCGTTTGGTGAGCACCTGGAGGCGTCCGGCAGCGATCTCCTGCGCGTAGGCTGCGGCGGCCACTTCAGCGGTGCGGTCTTTGGAGCCATCGTCGATGACGATAACGTGGAGATTTCTGTAATCGGAGTTGAGCACGGAGCGGATGGTGCGAACGATGACCGCTTCTTCGTTGAAGGCGGGGACGAGGACGGCGACGCGGGGATTGTAGCCGGGCGCAGCAACGGGACGATTCCTGACGAGGCGGTCGGTGATGGCAAAAAGGCCCACGATGACGAGACGCGCGCTCATGAGAATATCGCCGACGAAGAAGACCATGACGATGAAGTTGCCGACGATGTCGAGCGCAGAGAACGCGATGGAATCGGGTAACGCACGCACGCGCTGCCAAAAGGTGACGGGAGGCATGACCTGCGCGGTGGTCTTGCCCATGAGCGCGGAGACAGGGACCAGTGTATAGCCGTGGTCGCGAAGCGCGTCGACGAGCGGGCCGAGCGCGTCGACCGTGACCGAGCGGTCGCCGCCGCCATCGTGCAGAAGGATGACGGAACCGCGGAACTGAGGCTTGGCCTTCATGGTTTCGAGCTGGTTGAAGACCGAGTGGATAATCTCTGGGGTGGTTTTCCGGGGATGTTCGTCCCAGTCGTCGGTGTCGATCTTGCTGCCGATGATGATGTAACCCATCTGCTGGATGCGCCAGGCGGGCGCAGCTTCGTCGTCGGTGTCCGGCTCTTCGTCAATGTCGTAGGGCGGACGGAAGTAGAGCGGCTGGATGCCGAGCTTGCTTTCCAAGAGACGCTCGGTGAGAGTGATCTCGAGATCGACCTGCCGCTGCGTGATTTCGCTGATGTCGGGGTGAGTGTAGGTGTGATTGCCGATCTCGTGGCCGTCGCGGACGATTCGCTGTAGCAGGCTGATGTGGTCTGCGCCTTGGGCGCCGATGACGAAGAAAGTTCCCTTGACGTTTTTCTGCTTCAGAATGTCGAGGATCTTGGGAGTCCACTTAGGATCGGGGCTGTCATCGAAGGTGAGGGCGAGTTCCCTGGGGTTGTATCCGTATTGCTCGATGGTGTAGGTGCGCGGATACACGTCCATGTGCTCATCGTCGATGAGCTTCTTCCGCGGGTCGGGCTCGTCGGTGTCGACTTCGATGGTGCGCCTACCGGGCTGAGGTAGGCCGGTTATGCGAAGGATGTCGCCGTCGCCCTCTGTGTCGACGTCGTGACCTGGTTCGACGGTGCCGAGCGCCTGGAGCGAATCGGCGTTGCTGGGATGATCCCAGATGTTCCATAGCGAGCTGTCTTCCCAACCCAGGCGCCAGAGGGCGAAGGTTTGCAGGCCGAGCTGGCGCGCGGCGCGCATCTCGTTAAGGGCGCTGACGGCGTCGAGGAACCAGACCACATGACGCTGATTGTTGTCTTCGTCAACGTACTCAAAGTGAGGGTTTAGCGTGTCGTAGTCGAGGTCGAGGTCGGCGTCAGCGTCGGAGGCGCGCCCCCAGGTGTCAGAAACCGAGAGGTCGTCAGTATTCAGGACCTGGGGCTTGGGGTGGTGCTTGTCTTTGGGATCGGGGATGGTGAGGGTCCAGTCGTATCCGTAATTTCCGAGCGCACAGATGATTTTTTCCTTCGGTACGACCTTGAGGACGCGTTGCAGATTCCCAATGAACCAGTTCTGGCTGGCGATGGGGCCGGGATCGCTGGTGGTCTGGTGCTCGTCATAGTTCATCAGCACAATGCCATCGGAGCTGGCAGCGATGGTTTTGAAGTCGCTGTCGCTGGTGGCTACGGCGACATCGACGTAGAGCGTGAGATTACGCGCGTGCATCTGCGGGTACAGGGCTTGAATGAAGCTGAGATAGGCCGGCTGAGCGTCGTCGGGAAGGCTTTCGATATCGAGCGCGAGGCCGCGATAGGCCGGATAGGCGCTGAGAAACCGTAGTATCTGGCCGACGAAAGAAGCGCTCTTCTCCGGATCCTTGAGAACCTCGCCCACGCCTGTGTCCCAGTTTTGCGTGTGCGGATTAAAGTTGTTCAGGCCGGGAAAGATTTCGGTGTCGGTGTGAGCCGCCTGGATGACCCGTTTCACTTTGGTCTCATCGTCGGGGTCGTTTACGGTGTTTCCCTGGACGACCGGGAGTTCGCGGAGGTTGTCGCCGCTCATCATCATGAGCGTGCCCTGAGGTGAATCGACGTGCAGCCACTGCGGGAAAAGCAGGTCAATCTGGTGGATATGTTCCTTGAGAGAAGAGAAGCTGGCCGGGTCGTACTGCACATAGAAAGCGGCGCGCAAACTCTCGCCGGTGTTGAGAGCAATATCGGAGGGTTTGCGGGCGGTTTTGCGTCGCGAGGGAAGCTGGGTTTTGGCGACGGCGCGGAGCAGGATGGACCGGTCGTCAGGCAGGGCGCGATAGTTGTGCTTAGGAATCGGCAGCAGTAGCTCAGGCAAGCGCTGGCTGCGTAAAATATTGAAGATAAAGCCAGCTACGACCAGGGTTGAGACCACGGCCGAGACGTCCAAAATGCGGCGAAGGCGCTTCCAGCGCTTGCGTTGTGGGTCAAAGAAGATTTGGCGATCGGGCATTGGGGGCAACAATAATAGGCTACGCGAAAACCGGCAGAATATGCTACTTACAGCCGTATGGACGACGTGAAGGCGAGTGAGTCGGCAGATGCGACAAGGCAAGGGCCGGGGGCCGGACGCAAAGTACCCGACCAGGTGCACGCTGCGGTCGCCTTGGCAGCGGGTCTCGCGCTGCGGTTGTGGCTGTTGGGGAAGCTCTTTGAAGCCAACGGCGACTCGCTGATCTATGGCGGCCTGGCGAAGAATATGCTGCTTCACGGCCGGTTCGCCCTGACACTGCCGAGCGGAGAGATGTACCCGACCCTGATCCGGCTGCCCGGTTATCCTCTGTTCCTTGCGGCTTGCTTCCGGCTTTTCGGGATGGAAAACTACTTTTCCGCGGCCTGCGTGCAGTTAGTGCTGGATTTGGCGACCTGCCTGTTACTGGCAGATTTTGCACGGAGGGTTGCGCCGGAGCAATACAAGAAAAGCGCGGCATTTGGAGCGCTTTGGCTCGGGGCGCTGTGTCCTTTCACCGCGTCTTATGCGGCGTTCCCTCTGACCGAAACTGCGACGATTTGCATGCTGGCGCTGGCGATGTGGGCGATCGCGCGATTTCGCGAACACGCGGGATGGGGCAACGCGCTGTGCTTTACCTTTGCGGTGACCTATGCGGCGCTGTTGCGGCCGGATGGCGCGCTGGCAGCCATGGCATTCGCGCCGGTGTTGCTTCTTGCGTCACGACGCTGTGCGGGGTCGAGGAGAATTGAACCCAGAAGGCTCGCGGCGATGGCCACGGTGTTCGCGTTGCTGGCGCTGGCTCCGTTTGGTGCCTGGGCGGCGAGAAACTGGCGCGTCTTCCACGTCTTTCAACCGCTGGCGCCAAGATCTGCGGCTGATCCGGGAGAGAGCACGAATCCGGGTTGGGAGCGCTGGGTGAAAACCTGGTGCCTGGATTTTGTATCGACCTACCAGATCTATTGGAACGTTCCGTGGGACGCGCTGGATGTGAAGGAACTGCCGAGGCGTGCATTTGACTCGCCCAGGCAATATGCGGAGACGGCGGCGTTGGCAGCCGAATACAACGCCAATGGCTACGAGTTGACTCCAAAGATCGACGCGGGGTTTGAGCAACTGGCGGACGAGAGAATCGCGGCGCATCCACTGCGTTTTTATCTTTGGCTGCCGATCGGACGCGTCGGTGATATGTGGATGAGGCCGAGGGTGGAGAATCTGCCGATTGACCTGGACTGGTGGGTCTACGCGCACCATCACGCGGAGACAGAGTTCAGCTGGGCTTATGCGGGGTTGAATGCGGTGTATCTGCTGCTCGGCGTGACGGGTTTGTGCTTGCGGCCGCGGTTCTGGATCCCGCTTGTGGCGTATATGATACTGCGCAGCGCGTTGCTGCTGACGGTTGAAGCGCCCGAGGCACGGTACACGCTGGAGTGCTTTCCGATGCTGATTGCGGGAGGGGGCGTGGCAATTGGGTCGGGGTGGAAGCGCATGGCGCGTTTGCCGAGTCGTGGTCTGAAATGAGTTCGGCTCTCTCCCCCGAGAAAACAAGGATCGGTCGCCGCCCTTCGCCGCCGGCCGGGTGGAGTGCGGGGTTCTGTCAGGTCTCTAGAACGATGCTGAAGGCATCTCGACATCCTTTCAAATCACGATTTCGGCCTTTACTTGGCGCGAGCAGGAATGCTACATTCCAACCCATCCCCCAGGGTCCAGTCTTCGGAACCTAACCACAGGAGAAGCGCTCATGTTTTGCGCGAAGTGTGGGACGGAGTGCCAGGCGGAGTACAAGTTCTGCAGGAGTTGCGGCGCGCCGGTAGGAAGCAGCGGACAGGCAGCGGCGGCGACTCAAGCCGTGCAAGCCGCTGCGGCTGTGTCGGTTGCGCAGGCTATGCCGGTGACGCAACCGGTAGCGGGTTGGCCGCCGACTGCGCCTGGGCCGCCTCCGGGGATGGTGCCGGTGCTTTATCAGGCCTACCCTGGTGGACCGCAACAGGTGTATTACGTTCCGGCGCATGGTGTGCAGGCTCAGCCGGGCGGGGGATTCCTGGAAGGAGTGCGGTCAAGGATCAGAGAGCTGGCTTTGACGGACAAACTGGAAGGGTTCAGCCTGAGCGAAACGTTCAGCGAGACGTTCAAGCGGCGCGGAGCCGATGCGGTGGAGGAGTACGTGATGGTGGGCTCGTCGCGAACCACTCCGCCGATCGAGATGGTGGAGACGGGCTGGCCGAAGCCATGGATGTTCTTCAGGCAACTGGCACTGTTCGCAGTTGCATTCGCCGTGCTGTACGCCGTTTTCAAGTTCACCGGGAACACGCCCTTATTGCCGGCGATCCTGATCATGGGAGCGTTTGCGGTGCCGGTGGCAGTCCTGATCTTCCTCTTCGAGATGAACACGCCGCGCAACGTTTCAGTCGTCGTGTTGGGAAAGCTGTTTATCATGGGCGGACTGGCGGCGATTTGCGCGGTCTCGTTCGAATATATGAACACAATCGCCGGAAAGTTACCGGGGGTTGTTGAGGAAACCGCAAAGCTTGCCGCAGTGCTGCTGGTAATGCGCAGCGCGCGCTACAAGTATGAACTGAACGGAATCCTGTTTGGGACGGCGGTGGGCGCAGGCTTCGCGGCCTTCGAGACGAGCTACTATGGGTTGAATGCGTTTCTACCGGCGTTGATCCAGGGGCTGGTGCAGCAGGGGATGCAGGCGCAGCAGGCATTCACCGCCGCCACGCAGACCATGGTCGACAGCCTGGTGTTGCGCGGGATTCTGGCTCCCTTCGGACACATGCCGTGGACGGCGATTGCGGCGGGCGCATTCTGGCGCGTGAAGTTGGACAAGCCCGTGAGCCCATCGATGCTGCTCGATCCGCGCTTCCTGAAGACCTTTATGATTCCGGTCGCGATGCATACGCTGTGGGACGCGTCTGTGGTTTTTCCGAAGATACCCGGGCTTTTGAATATCCTGCTCTGGATTGGCACGGGGCTGACGACGTGGTACGTTCTATTCGGATTGATTCAGCAGGGATTGAGGCAGGTAAAGGACGAACAGAAGCAGCGTCTGCAGAGCACGCTGGCCGATGTGGAGGCGACGCTGGGGCCCGGGGCGAGAGCCGTGGTGGTGCCTGGGGCTGTGCCAGTGGCGTAAGAGCAGGGAGTGCGGGACTAGGGGAGCTAGGAGAAAGACAACGTATGGCATTCTGCGGGAAGTGCGGAGCGCAGTTAGACGGTACAGAGAGATTCTGCGTAAAGTGCGGGGCTCCAGTGGCGGCGAATGGAGCGGCGGTGCCGGGGCTGGCAGCGCCCGCTTCGGGACCAGTTGTCGCGGCGCTGCCAACGCCGGCAGCTGCGCACGTTCAGGGGCCGGTGATTGCCCAACCATTTCCGCCGATCGCTGGCTCCGCGCCTTATACGGCACCGGGACCTTACGCTGTGCCAGGACCGATTCCCATCGCCATGGGCGCACCGCCCGCGCCTGCGAAGCGCGGCGGGTGGATTTGGGGATTAGTGATTGCAGGCGTGGTTCTCTACGGACTCTACTATATTGGGACACACAATCAGCAAGGCGGATCGGGAACGGCGCCGACGCAGCCTGCCGCGACAGGAGGAACGGCGCCCTCGGGCGGAAGTGCGCCCCCATCAGGCGTGCCCGTGCAGCCGGGAGATTCTGGACCGGGTGAATCGAATGCTGCGCTGGTGCAGTTGCAGGATGTTTCAGGGGATTGGCGCGCTGTGAACGGCGGCCTGCAGGAATACAACGTAAAGTGGACAAACCGCTCGAATGCCACGATCCGGACGGCAACGTTAGAGTGCGATCAATATAACTCCAGCAACGAAGTGTTATCGCAAAATCGGACGACGCTTAACGGGCCGCTTCAGCCGGGCGGAACGGGATCCTACAATCCGTTCATGATGGGTACCGTGCAGCAGGGGCTGAATCAGGTGAATTGCGGAATTGTAGCGGTGTTTCCGGCACAGTGAAGGTGCTCCAGGGAACGAATCGGCCTGCCGAGCCTCTGACCCGATAGAGTGCCCCCCACCCAGAGAAGCGTGGATGGCCCCATCTCGGCGCGCAACTACCGTTGCGCCTCCATAGCTCGAAACGACTTCTCCTTTTCGGTTGAGGAATGCCTCGCTGCGTCGAGCCTCCATGACCGTGATCCCAGACATGGGCATCGGGCAAGAAGAGAATCAATGGCTCTATTGAGCCAGGATCTTTTCGTTGCCGAGGATGCGATAGAGGGTGGAGCGGCTGATGTGGAGTTGGCGGGCGGCGCGGAGCTTATTTCCGCGGTTGAGGTCGAGCACGTACTGGATGTGCTGGCGGATCACCGCGTCGAGCGAGAGGTCCATAGGGCGTGCGCCGACGAAGGAGCCGGGCTGCAGTTCCTGTGAGAGCTGAGCGAGATCGGGAAGCGTAAGGTCGGGCGGCTTGATGACTCCGTTGCCGACTTCAAGGAGCGCGGTTTCGAGAACACAAGCAAGTTCACGAACGTTGCCAGGCCAGTTGTGCTGGAGGAGGCGTGCGAGAGTGCCGGGGCCAAGAATGACGGGACGCTGCTGATAACGAGTGGAGAGACGGTCGAGGAGGCACTGGGCGAGTGGCGCAATATCTTCGCGGCGCTGGCGCAGCGGGGGTATCAAGAAGCGGATGGCCGTGAGGCGGAATGCCAAGTCGGGGAGTAGCAAACCCTGGCTGGCCATTTGGCGCAAGGAGGTCTGAGAGGATGCCAGGACGACGGCACGACCCGGCGGTCGATCTTGCAGCGACTTGAGGACAGCGAGCAGAATTCCTTGTCCGGGGGGCGCCAGGAGGTCGACTCGATCAAGGTACGTGAAGCCGGCTAGTGCAGCGGGGTCGGCGTCGGTGGCGAGCCATTCGCGCGCATCACGACGCTGAAAGCGCCCGCCTGAGAGCGGAGAACGGCTGAATAGATAGTGGGCCAGAGTGTATTTGCCGCTCCCGGACTCGCCCTCGAGCGCTGCAACCTGGAGATGGGGCGCGGCCATGTCTGCCTGCATCAGAAGCTTGCGCCACGCCGCACTGACTCCAACGATCTGGAGGGTGGCCGGGCGAGAGAGAGCAGGCGCAGCGGTTGACGCCGCATCGAGTTCGACCAGCGTTAGGCCGGAGGCACGAGGCTGGGAGGGAAATGGAGCGTGATTTTGTAAGGGATTCAATGTGCCTCGCCTCCATGGCATGGGGCGTTGATTGAACCAACACTGGCATCATCGGCGCGTGAGAGTAAAACATGAATCAGGCAGGGTACCAGGAAACAAGGGAGCGATCGAGCGAGAGAGCGGGAGAGGGACGGCGGGACGAGGGATTGTCAGCGTGGGCAGACTGTATACTCAAGGGCATTCCTGCGGCGGCGATCCACTTTGTTCGAGTCTCGACTGACTCCGAAGCGGTTCAAGAAATGTAATGACCGGGGCGGCTGCTTGGCACGGAAGCAGGCTGGGGAGGAGAACAAGCCATTGACGGATCGAGCGAGCGGATGGCGACGCTGGGAGTATGTAGCGTGGCTTCTTCTGATCGCCGGGTTCGCTATTCTGCACGCTCTTCATGTACGCGCTGATTTTCCGAACGGGTCGCCCTGGATCTTCGATTGGGCGAAGTATACCGATGAGGGATGGTATGGGAACGCGGCGGTCCGCGCACACCTGTTCGGGAACTGGTATGTCCCTGGCGACTTCAATCCCGCAGTGGCGGTTCCGGTGTGGCCCTTTGTCGAGTGGGTGCTGTTTTTCTTTACCGGAGTGAGGGTGGAGGCGGCGCGTGGGCTGGCCATTGCCTGCTTTCTTGGGAGCCTGGCGTTCAGTTACCTTCTGCTGTGCGCAAACCATCCCCGTCCGCTCGAAAGGCGGCTGCCGCGATGGGTGGGACTGGCCGGGCTGTCGCTGATCGTCACCAGCCCGTTCCTTTATTGCTTCAGCCGGTTGGCAATCCTTGAGCCGCTGCAGACGACGCTGACGCTGGGTACGCTGAACCTGGCCGTGCGGCTGCCTAGGATGCGGCGGCAAGTGCCGGCATCCGCGGCGATTGGATTCTTGTTTGCACTGACGATGCTGACAAAGACGACGGAACTGTTTCTGTTTCCGGCAGTGGGCTGGGCGATCGTGGTGCCGCTCTGGGAGAAACGAGGCTTGGCGCTGAAGTGCGCCATCGTGGCTGCGAGCGGTGCAGCGGCAACATATGCAGCCTGGGTGGCACTGATGGGCGCGATGGGATTGATAAGCGATTACCGGTATTACTTTTTCGTGAATACCTATCCCAAACCGAGCGCCTGGTATTGGCCTCTTGAGAGCTTGTGGTGGTCGCTCCACGGGCTGCTTTGGGTGGATCACAGCCTGATTCCGATGGCCGGTGCAGTGGCATTCAGCGCAGTGATCGCACGGCGGGGTGGGTGGGCCCGGCGATTATGGCGCGAGCCCCTGTTCGGCTGTTCGCTGTGTGTCGTGGCGGGGTACGTGCTGTTCATGACGCTGCAAGACCATCCGCAGCCCCGCTACTTTGCCTTGCCGGCGTTCTTCTGCTTTTTCGTGGTGTCGCTGGGCGCGTGGACCTTGCTCAATGAGGGAGGATGGAAGCACGTATTTGGTTGGGCAATCGTCCTGTTCGCTGCCGGCGCCGCGTGCGTGCATGGAACGAAGACGATCGCCTATGCGATGCACCCCGAGTACACGTTTGTGAATGCGGCGGCGGAGACGGCGAACTATATTGATGCGCATCCCAATGGAAAGCGATTGCTGGTATCCATCAGCGGGGATGAAATCGCGCTGATCGCACACTTGCGTTCGCTGTGCGACGACTTCGGCACCGAGGATCTGGCGCCGAAGACTGCCGTCTACCAGCCGGGCTGGTATGCGGCCTGGAACGATCTGGATCCGGGAACTTTGCAGGATCTGCATGCGCATTTTTCGCTTGAGCAGGTGGCGACATTTCCAGCTCTTGACGCTCGCGATCGGAATCTGCTGGTGCTGTTCAAGCTGCATCCACTGGCGGACGGGCAGACGCGCGAACTGGGCAATTCGGAGATGAGAGATGTGATGCCGGGCGACAAGATCGATGTGCCGGTGGAGTAACGCACTGAATAGGGAATACGCGCTCACTCGGGGCCAGAGACGCCCCGAGCATTACACGAGTCTTTGCGTCAGCCCCTGCGGCTGCGTGAGGCACGCAGGCCAGCGATGAGAGCGCCGGCGCCTCCAACGAGAGCGAGAAAAACGGTGGGATCTTCGGGAGAGTCGACGCAGCCATTTTGCGCGCGCAGCGGCAGAGCGGCCAAGACCAGAGCGAACACAGCGGCGAAATGCATTTTCTTCATGTCGATATTCTCCTCAGATTCAAGTCGAGCCGCTCCGGCCCTTCCTCGAAAATTACGGTCTGTTCACGGCCGAGTCACCGTAGCCGTGACCGGTGATGATGTTTGCCGCGACCGGCGTCACCAGCGGAGACGCCACGCCCAGAAACTCAGTGATGGTGTTATTGCCGGAGTTCGTCACCCAGACATCTCCGTCGAGGTCGATCGCGATTCCCGACGGGCTGCTCAGAATCGTTGTCGCCGAACCACCATAGAAGCCGGTTGAGGGCGAGACAGCAGATCCGTTTGCAGCCAGCTCGGTAATCGAATTGCCGGTGTGGTTCACCACCCATTTATTATCGAAGTAATCAACAGCGACAAACGTCGCCCCGTTGAGGCCGCCGCCGCTGCCGTAGCCGGAAGAGTTTTGCGCGCCGTTACTCGCCGCGAACGCGCTCACCACGTTGGCGTTCGTGTTGGCGATCCAGGCAAGGTTATTGCTGTCGATGGCCACGCCGTGTGGACTGTCGAGGCCGCCGCCGCTATAGGGCGAGCCTGTGTAGGGGGCGCCGGCGCCGGAGTTGAGGCCGGGGTCCCATAGGCTCACGGTATTGTTCCCGGAGTTGGTGACCCAGACAAGCCCGTTGTCATCCACCGCGACGCCCACAGGGCTGTCGAGGCTGGCTGAGCCGATGCCGTTCGTCATGACCGCAGACCCGTTGGTCACGCTGAATTCGCTCAGGATGTTGGTGCTCGGGTTGGCGATCCAGAGATGACTTTCGTTGTCCACAGCGAGGCCCTGCGGCTTGGTTAGGCCGCCGCTTGCGGTGCTGCCGAATGGTGAGCCGGTGATGGCTGTGCCGCTGGAATTGAACTCACTGATCGAGTTGGCGCCGGAGTTGGAAACCCACAAATTGCCGGAGCCGTCTATGGCGATCGCGGCAGGCGCATTCAGTCCTCCGCTACCTGCGGCCACGGTTCGGATATATTCGCCGTTGGGGTCGAATTCAGTGAGAGTGTTGTTGCCGCTGTTGGCTACCCACACGTTGCCCGCGGCATCGATGGCAAGACCTGCGGGTGAATTCAAAGGAGTGGTCGCCGTGTAGGTAATGGCCATCGTGAAGTCGTTGGGCGCGACGGGCAGGTCAGGCAGGAACGGCGGGCTGGAGCCTTGCAGGGCGTAAAGGTTGGCCACGTTGGCCCCGGGGTTGCTGGCAATGTTGAAGAGCGCGGTGGCGGTGTCGGTCGGGATCACGGGACTGAAGCCTGTGGTGGGCGCATTGTCGAACAGGGTGGTGCAGGCGGTGAAGCTGGGGCCGGTGGAGTTGACGCAGGCCGCGAGGATATTGGCCAGGGTGTTGATTTCAGCCCGGGGAACCGTGCCGTTGCCGCCGTTGGTTGTGGTGTTTGCCACGCCCGCGGTAAAGAAGTTACTGGTGTCGATGTTGGTGAGGGCCGTCTCGGCCAGCGTGGTTGTGGGAGCGGAGACTTGCGCGAAACCAGTGATGAAACCCCGGGCGGCATAGATCGTGGCGACGGTTGTGACCTCGTTGACCACGGAGTAAATGCTGCCAAAGCCTGCGTCTATGCAGTTGCCTAGAGGAGCTAACAACGAGATGGCTGAATTGGCCCCCGAACCGGAGTCGCCTCCCAATGCCACGATGTAAGTGTCAGAAAACGCGCCGGTCTGGGGGCAAGTGTAGTCGCCGGAAATATTAAACGAGCCGTCTGCACCGCTGAGGACGTAATAGCCATAGCTGTCCTGGCCGGCGCCTGCGGTGAGCAACGATACAGCATTTCCACCGTACCCGGTGTCGCCGACGCCGTAGAGGTAAACGTGCGCACCGCTGACGGGGTTCTGGCCGCCGTGCACGCGACCATGGATCGCCTTTGAAGGTCCGGCGGGCGAAGACCCGCCGGGCGAGGTTGCTGTGGAGACTGTGTGCGGCACACCCGAGCAGCCAGCAACGAGGAGAACGCAGAATGTGGGCAATAGAATGCGCGAGAATTGCATGGCGAAGGCTCCTTTCACGCAGCGAAGCTGACACTCAGAATTTCTTTCAGGGCCGAAGAGGACAGGGAGGTAGAAAAGAAAGTCGCCAGGAAGGGGAGCCCGGCGCAGCATCTTGTGTATACCACACGATGCATCTGGTACTCAATGAAGAAATGCAGGTGGCGACGCGCTAATTTTTGCGCGCGCGAAGGCCGGCGACCAACGCCGCTGTACCGCCGACGAGAGCCAGTACGATGGAGGGATCTTCGGGGGAGTCGACACAACCGTTTTGGGCGCGCAGGGAAGGGACCACCAGAAGGCAGAGGCAAGAGCCCACAGCGAAGAGTGTCTTCTTCAAATTCATTGCGACCTCGGAACCAGAGTAGCAGTTCGCGGGGCAGCAAGCCAGAGTTTTGGTTGAATCGAAGGTTAAGAGTCAGGCACCCAGCGACAATTCGAGAGCTTGGTTCACGACCTGGAAGGCAGAGGCGAGCGATCACGCAGCTAGGGGACGCGAAAGGGTCATTACGAAAGGAAGTCTCCAGCAGCTTGTTCGCGTTGCATCTCTTTGTGAAAGCGTGGAATATAAGCTGCGGATTCTTCTCTCAGCCCTCATTTGGACCCTAATTACAGTCTGAAAAGCAGGACCTCGGGATGGGTATGA
>Ga0335069_10005938_pt1 | contig 17853 bp, 16 predicted proteins | sample Lox_Sample_11_FD_206714 | JGI IMG/M metagenome (GOLD analysis project Ga0335069, IMG submission 206714) | Soil microbial communities from Loxahatchee National Wildlife Refuge, Florida, United States - Lox_Sample_1.1 | ecosystem: Environmental > Terrestrial > Soil > Wetlands | place: USA... | reverse complement strand
GCGCCAATCGGGGGCGCGCGCTCTGTTCTGCGGCGAGGTGTTATTTGATGCCAAAGCGCGTAAGACTAACCGGCTGAAATGCGTGATATCCGGACTGCCGCGGGTTCGAGTCCTACCTGGGGAGCCACCGAAAAAACTATTTCGAATGTGTGGATTAGAGCCGACCCCAATTCAGCACTCGAACTCGCCGCCATTTTCGGCCAACTTCCGGAGCATCGGCCATCCTGGCGCAGTGTGTCAGTCTGTCGAGTGCCGCACCTCATCACCGATGTCACGACCATCCACAACGCAGCCATGGGCCGAAGGACATCCTCAATCCCTCGCACCAGGCATTGTGTGGCCTTATCTGCGTCGCCAGCCACTCCACACCGGAAAACCGTTGGCGTCGCGGAGCGTCAGTACCTCGTCTCCCTTGGTCACCTCCTCGGCGATGATAGCAGGCTTGCCATTGAACGTGATTCGCGAACCCTTCACCTGTATCTTGTCCTTGGGCATGATCTGCACATCCTGGTTCTCTATGTACCAACCGGGGCCTAGATGGACAGGGACGGTTTCTTTGTCCGTCTTGACCATGAGACGGATGCCGTAATACCAGCCTTTCACCGGCGTGATTTTGTCTACCGATACGACTTCACCGCTGACGGTCTCCACAGTCTGAGGGTTGAATAACCTGGCGTAAGGAGTCCCCGGTCCCCAACCGCGGCCGCCGCCTCGCCCCTTTCCTCCCTGAGCTAGTGCGTCGGCGCCGATAAAGAAACTGAACATCGCCATCACGACAATTACAGTCATGCGTCGTCTCATTCTTGTTCCTCCATTTCCTTCTCGTTCAGCGATCCTGCAGGATTCGCGATGCCCTCCGCGCCACCAACTAGACTTGTCGTTTCGGGGTCATCCTGCTCACCTTCCATGCTACCCCCTGAGGCCCGGCGCTGGTTTTTATTACCCCTGACTTCGGGCGATGTTGCGGGTCCAGGAAAGGCCAGTCGGCGCGGCCCGTTCGATTTTTCGGCGAGCTGGGGTTCGAGACGTACCGAGCCTGGGTACCCAACGTGGCTGAAAGCGTTGGATCTACCGGAAATATCAGTGGGGGAAGGTTTTTCCGTTCGAGCTGGCGCGCAGCAAAGGGGTTTTTGCCGGAGTCAGCTTGGATGGCGCCGTCGTGCAGGCCGACCAGAGCGGAGACAAAGCGATGTACGGCTCCGCGGTTAACCGCCGGGAAACCCTGGACGGCAAGGTCACGGCTCCCAGATCGGCGCGGAACCTGATCGAGGAACTTGGCAGGTACCCCGCGAACCGTGAGAGCGCCCGCCGCTAAGGGCGCTTCTTGCGGCCGGCGGCATTGCGATGGCACCGGAGGTCCCACCCCCTCCGGTGCCGGTGTTGCCGCGTGAATGGGGTCCGTGTGGTAGTGACAAAACAATGACATTGGCCGACTTCGGCCAAAAAGACAAGAAATCGGCATAGTGACAAGCGATGCAAGTTGTGGGAAAATCAGGGTAGTCCGATGCGGTGAGGTGCGAGAGCGGTTGAATCGGGCGGTCTCGAAAACCGTTGAACCTTTACGGGTTCCGTGGGTTCGAATCCCACCCTCACCGCCAGCTTGTTTTCAAGAGCTTCCAGCCAAAACTAGAATTCCTCGGGCAATATCGGACAATCTGTCGTAGAATGTAGGCATGGCGCTCAGCCTCTATCGCCGCCACCGCCGTGATTGCAAAGCCGGTCATCCCGAAGAGTTTCACTCCGGCGAATTCGATGAACGCAAGAAGGGTTGGAAGCGTTGCGCCTGCCCCATATTTGCTTCTGGAACGCTCGCTGGCCGCTCCCGCCGACAGAGCACAGGACGATGGGAATGGGACGACGCTAAGGCCATTGCGGAGGCATGGGAACAGGCCGGGGCATGGGGTGGCGTACCTCCGGCAGCAGCACCGGTCCCAGATCAACCTGCGTGGCCCCTGCGCATCACCATCGCCGACGCGGTCAAGGTTTTCCTGACTAACCGGCAAGGCGGGAAGATCGCCGCGGCTACATTGCGCAAGTATCGAACATTTACCAAGCAGCTAACTGATTTTTCGGAAGAGCGCGGCTATGTGATGCTGGATCAATTCACATCTGCCGATATCGACATTTTCTATTCCGGCTGGAATCTCGGCGCGCGCGCCAAGGGCAAACGTCTCGGCACGCTGCGCGCTTTCTTTCGGTTCTGCATGAACCGGGAATGGTTGTTGAAGAACCCGGTCAGTCCCGATATCAAGCCTCCAATGGGCGCTAATCGTGTTACGAACAAAGCGCCCTACACCGACGAGGAATTGCAGCGGATCATTGATGCCTGCGACCGACTCGGCACTGTCAAATGGTCTAACGGACTTGAACAGAGACAGGTCTATTCGGGCGAGGATCTGAAAGATTTCATTTGGGTGTTGGTGTATACCGGTCTTCGCATATCCGATGTCGGCCTGTTTCACATGGACCGCCTCAAGGGCAACGAGGTTTTCCTACGGGCCAAGAAGAACGGCGGCGAGGTTTTCGCCTTCGTCCCAGACTGGCTGCGTGACCGTCTCTATGACCGCGCAAAGCGTTGCGGCGTGCGTCCGTTTGTAGTGGGTCAGTCAGACAAGCTCGAAACCGTGACCGACATGTGGCGCCGGAAAATCGGCAAGGTGTTTGAGCTCGCCGGAAGGTTCGACGAAACGCCGACACCGCACCGGTTCCGCCACACCTTCGCGCGAATTCTTCTGCAGCGCGGCGTCCCTGTGGCGGATGTGGCGGATCTTCTCGGCGACGACGAAAAGACCGTGCGAGAGCACTATTCGCGGTGGGTGCCCGAAAGACAGGCCCGTCTGACGAAGATTCTCAGGGATGCGTTTGACGATAAGCCAAGGCCAAAGCTGGTAGCGATTCGGGCTGGGGCAATTGACCGGGGTTAAGGAGGCGCGTGTGTATCCGGTGCGCGGCCGATTCAGGGACGCTGTAGATGGTGTGCACCTTCTTCCGCCCCATTCGAATTTTGATTACGCCAGGATCGTCTTTGACGAGCTTGCGCACCGTCTCTCTGCCTAAGCCCCACAGGCGAGAAAGATCGCCGATGCGGTAGTGCTTTTCGAAGGTCGTGTTCTCAACCAGCAGACTTACCACGATCATTGCCCCTTCTGGGTTCGAACCCCCTCGCCCGAGCACCTGGAGTTTCTTGCAGCCATAACTTCCGGAACCGTCGCCGGGATTTCGGCAGGCAGTGCCGTGACGGCGTGTCCGCCCCGTGTGATCGAGCGCAGCTTCGCTTGGAGCCCGGAGTTCTGCTCTTGAAAGGAAAGGGTCGCTTTAGCCACTCAAGTCCCCAAGAAGCTGTTCCTGAATCGAGATAGCGCCTACACCCAGTAGGCCGCCAAGTGTCGTGGCTGTGACAGGCTGGGCCTTTCGACGAGCGAGGCACTTGGTGCTGCCTGGTCGTTAATCCATGAGCGAGACGACCCGCGCGTGGCATATGTCACAGAACGAGCGCGCATATCTTCTATGTTTACGCCGAGCTACTCGCTGAAGTGCAGGTGACCCGTTCTGACTGTCCGCACCCAGAGTCCTCTCCCGCATCACTGCGCATCCCGTTACCCAGTTCGCCGCCTGCGGGAATCCGCACACTGACATTCAAACAGATAGCGGCTTGGCGACCGAGATTAGAACGTCGTCTGGGGCGGCACGTGTTGGATCGGCCGTTTTTCGGGAAAAGCTCATTCTTCAACCAAGGGTTCAGTGCCCATGGAAATTCCCATTTCCTATTACGGCCACCACAGCGCGCTGATCCGTCCCGCCCAGACTCCGCCAGAGAACAGCAGGACCGCGGCAAGGATGGCGATTGCAAGGTTCTGCGCGGACATGTGTTGGTGATATGCCGCCTCGACCTGTTGAACGATTCTTGATGCTTGCAGCCGGGCGTCCTGAACATCTCGCGCAAGCTCCTGTCGAATTCCAGCGGCGGACTCGCGGACCTCCGCTGCAAGCATAATTCCCGCACGGGTTTGCATCCTCTTCGCCGCGGCCTCAAACAATGCAAGGTCCTGATGAATTTGGGAATGGATGGCTTCGAGCGAATCCTCCAGCACCAGGCGATTCATGGTCACGATGGCGAAGGCTGCGTCGTCCGGCTTGAGCAGGAGACGATGCCGCGCGGCCACCTCGTCAATGAGGCGTTGCACGTCGAAGGTCATTGGTTTCGCCGCCGCCATCGCTCACTCCATCTCAATTCGATCGAGTTGCTCGAACAGCTCGCGCTGGATGATCTCCAGACGCTGCTTCGATACGAGCGAAAACTCACCGAGGCGGATGGCCTCCTGGAATGTCAGGCGCCTAGCCAGCATTAGGCGCATATCGTCACCATAAGTGTTGGGATTGCGCTCTCGAATAACGACTGTGCCGAGAAGCTTGTGAGCCTGCTCTTCGGCCACGCGGAACTGCTCGAATGGTTTCCCGTCTTTTGAGACTTCACCGAAAAACTCGTTCAGCCATACAATCACATTCTTCTCGGTCGTCGTTTCGGCCAGCCGCTCCAGACCATTCAACGTATCGCTCATTGCCTGGCCGCCCGCTACAACCGAATGGACAAAGACCCGTCGTGACCGGGCGGCGAGGAAGCGCAGGATCTCGTTTTCGAGGATGTAGTTCCATAGAGGGACAAACGTTGTGGCTCCGGTGTCCACGATACAGATACCGTCAACCTGGCAAATCTTTTCAATCAACTCGTCGAATCGCTTATCGTGGATTGCACCACGACGCAAAACGTTGATGTGTTCGGCGGCAAGCGCCTGATATTGGGCGAAAGTGGCGTTGACCGGATCGGTATCAAAGCAATGAAGAGTGCCCTTCCGGGCATGGAAGTATTGGCCGAGAATGGCGGAAACCAGACTCTTTCCCACGCCACCTTTGCCCTGTAGGATTAAATGCACCTGATTGGATCTCGGCTTTCCGATTTCTGTTGTTGCCATTGGGTTCTCCCTAGTCGATAAGCTCCTTTTGAATTGAGAAGGGATCATAGTCGAATCCGGTTGACCGCTTTTTCTCCCGCTGCTCGCGGAGGTTTCGGAACGGATCGCTTGCCGGCGGGGATGCGGAAGGCGACGTGGCCTCGGACTTGTCTGCCGCGCACGGCTGTGGTGCGGGTTCTGGCCGATGATTCAGCAACCTGTTCCGCAAGCGGGACACGTAGACCCGGAATTGAGGATATGGAATGTCGAAGCCATCGGCGCGGGCAGCATCCCACACCTCCCTCAGCTTCTTTCCGGTACCCAGCGCGGCCTGGATCTCGGGCCAGATCCACGCCACCCGGCCGGTGCTGGTTGCCGGCTCAACACTCGGAAGCGCGCGTAGATGGACGAGATCGGATTTGGTTCTCTTTCTGGATGGCGAAACCAGGTTTGCGGTCATCGTCAAATGACGCCCTCAATCTGTATGCCTTGGCAGAGAGGTTTCGAGACAGAAACAGCGAAGCATTTTTGGCTGCAACCGTCCGAAACACATTTGGCACGATCTGTAACAAGCGGTCGACTTGCGGGCGCCCGGCAACAGGCTGCAACAGTTTGAAACCATGGAGGGGAGCGAGAGGCAGTCAGCGGGCAGCTAAAGTCCGGTAGTGGAACATAAAGGCAATGCAACACATTTGACTGCAGATTGGGCCCTAAGAGCCGCTGGGTGAACAGCTTTCAGCGTGCAACGGTTCAACCGGTTTTGTTGCACACTGTGCAACGGCGATCCTGGTGTCACATACCGGCCATACGCGTACCTACAGAGTAGGTACCTATGGCTATGATACGGAAACAGAAAACTGTCGCCCATGGTCTGCGATATACCGCAGAGCTTAGCAATCGAATCGAGGCGGCGACGAAGAAGGGCGGGTTCTCAAGCCACAGCGCGTTTATACGCGCAGCGATCGAGCGGGAGCTGGCCGGCCGGGAAAGCGGCGTCGATGCGGCGGAACAGCGGATCGCTGCGAGTCTGGATCGCATGGCCCGAGAAATCCGTAATCTGCGGATAGGCCAGCAGGCGTTGTTCGCCTTCGTAGACGTACTGGCGAAGACATTCTTGACATGTGTTCCAGAACCGCCGAGGGACGTGCACGACCAAGCCGTCGCCCGCGGCAAAGCCCGCTATGACCGGTTTCTCAAGAGCGTAGGCATGGCCATGGTGGGCGATTCCCAAGCAGCCATGGCAGAGTTGTTAGGCCGTGGCCACGAAAACTGAAGCGAAAGGGAGTGCCGGATTCGGCCTGGGCGTCCCCGCGAAGACGAAGCGGTCCCCTGGTCTCCCGGTATGAGGACGGTTATGCGCCACGCCAGAAGCCGGGCAGGCAGATCGCAAGGGCGTCGGGAGGCTGACGGACATCCCGGTCTCACTCGTCTCTCAGAGCAATGACCGGATCCACACGAGCGGCGCGGGCGGCCGGGAAGTAGCATGCAGCGAGGGCGGTCAGCAGGAGCAGAACCGCCACGCTCGCGAATGTCAGCGCGTCGTTCGCCTGCACACCATAAAGCCAGGACGACATCAGGCGGCCGGCCACCAACGCGGCCGCCGTTCCCATCGCGATCCCCATGACGGCCAGTTTCAATGAGGAACCCAGCACGAGTGACAGTATTTGTGCCTTGCTCGCGCCGAGCGCTACCCGCACACCGAGTTCTTTCGTCCGGCGATTCACCAGGTACGAAAACACGCCATAGATGCCCGCCGCGGCGAGCGCCAACGCCAGGCCTGCGAATGTGGCCAGCAACACAGCAGTCAGCCGTTGTCTCCAAAGGGAACCCTGCACCACATCCCGCATGGTGGTCACTTCGCCGATCGCGATATCGGGATCCAACTCGCGCATGGCTGTCTGAGCCGCTCTTGCCAGTCCAACCGGGTCCGCCGCAGTCCGGAGGGTTACCCAGCCGCCCGCGCTGGGCAACTGTGCCATGGGCCAGAAGACCTCGGGGTAGACCTCTTTGTCGAGCGCATTCAAGCGGCTGTCGGCGACCACCCCAACGACGGTCATGCGCGGAAAATAGCTGGTCATGTCGATGATGATGGTTCTGCCGACTGGGTCGTCGGCGCCGAAATATCTGCGCGCGAACCTGCCAGGAGCGCCACCGGAGCTAGGAATTCATCCGCTTCCTGAACCACCTGGAGCGAAATCTGCCGGCGGATCAGGAAGTCCACCTGATCATGGATAACTACTGCACGCACAAGAGTGCAGAGGTTCAGCGCTGGCTCAAGCCGAAACGTCGGAGCTGCTTCCACTTTCATTTCAGGTCGAACGCTTCTTTGCGCTGATCACTGATCGGATGATCCGCTGAGGCACATTCCACAGTGCTGCCGAGCCGGAGCAGGCAATCTACAAATGGCTCGCACAATGGAATGGCGCGCCCGCACCATTTGTCTGGAAAGCCTCGGCGGATGTCATTCTTGACAAGGTCCGTCGCTGTAAAGAATTATCCAGGACAGGAGACTAGCACGGTCCGGTGCCTGCGCCCGGAGCTTCAAACCTAGTCAAGGTCGGCTGCGCGAGCACAGCCGTCGCCGCGATTGCGCACAGTGCTACAACAGTGCACGCCCCCTTCGCCGGGATGAGTTAAACGGCTTGACGGCGGAGCAATCTCCATCCAAAGTGTAATTTTGAGGGCGATTTCACATCTACTCCTCCCGCAACGCAACCAGCGGATCCACGGCAGCCGCACGCCACGCCGGAATTGCGGTAGCGATCAGGGCGACGCATAGCAGAATGGCGGGGATTGCCAGGTAGGTCGCCGCGTCGAAACCCGAAATACGAAACAGGAGACTTTGCATCGCGCGGCCGGCCGCAAGCGACGCCACTGTGCCCACAGCTATCCCGACTGCCGCGAGACGTACGCCACCTGCAGTGAAGGCAAGTAGAATTCTCGAGGTCGGCGCTCCGAGCGCCATGCGGATGCCGATCTCACGGGTACGCTGCCGGGCGCTGTAGCTCATCAAGCCATAAAGACCTACCCCGGCAAGCAGCAGAGACGTAGCGGCAAAGCCCGCCAGGAGCGAGCTCCACAGGCGCTGCTGCCACAGGGTATCGAGCACCAATTTTTCCAATGGCTTGATCTCGCTGACAGCAGTGTCCGGAAAGACTTCAGATACGGCGCGCCGAATCAGATTCGTCATTGCGGCCGGATCGCCCTGGAACCGCACGACGACTCGGCTGGTGGCCAGCACGTACTGCGTGTTCGGATAGTAGAGTTCCAGACCCTGCTCGTCTTCAGCAGCGTTCTGTTTTACGTTTCCCGCGACGCCGACCACAACGCCCCATGGGTCGGCCGTTCCTCCCAGATATTCCAGGCGAATCTGCTGGCCTAGCGCGGGACGGCTGCCGTACAATCGTTCCGCTGACCTTTTGCTGATGATGACAACCATTTGCCTGTCCTTTGTATCTGCCGGTGTAAACTGTCTGCCTTCGAGCAAAGGGATTCCCATGGCCGCAAAGTAGCCGGGAGTCACATCGAGAAGGGAAGCTGTCGCGCGGTCGGATTTTTGTTGGGCGGAATCCCCGCGAATACCGATCTGGATTTGATTTCGCTTCGCGTCCTTTTGAGTAAAGGGGAGATTGTTGGTCGCGCCCACAGCCAATACCCCCGGCACTTGCTGCAAGCGCGATATGAGGCGCGAATACAGTTGAGCGTATTCCTGAATATTCGCATCTCCCTTGCCGGGCCGGTAAGGCGAGATGCGAAAGCTAAGAGCATGCTCCATTTCGAACCCAGGCCGGATGGTGCGCAGGCGGTTGAAGCTGCGCACGAGGAGCGCGGCGCTGATTAGAAGGGTTAACGATAGCGCGACTTCGCACACTATGAGGATTTGCCGGAGTGAGCCTCCGCGCGTCGAGCCGCGGGCTCCTTCCTTCAGTGCGCTATGAAGATTGGCGCGGCTGACGAGTAGGGCCGGGGCAAGGCCGAAGAGAATGCCGGTCCCCGCTGCGATGAACAGCGTTAACAGAAGAACTGGCGAGCTAACCTCAACCGAAAGCCAGGCGGGCAGGTCGGAGGGGATAAGGCGCGGCAGCAAGCGGACGCCGACTGCTGCGATTGCAATTCCGAGCAATCCTCCGAACATTGCCAGCACGATGCTTTCGATGAGGAAATCGCGAATCAGGCGCGCCGAAGTTGCACCGATGGCGGCGCGAATGGAAGACTCGCGCTCGCGGTCTGCCGCCGATACCAGTAGAAGGTTAGCGACGTTCGCGCAGCAGATTAACAGCATCACCAGCGTCGCACCAAGCAGGAGGAGAAGGTAGGGGCGGAGGTCGCCCGCTTCGGCGTCGCGAAGGGTTTTGAGGACAGGCCGGTGCTCGGCGTTGGTGGAGGCGTAGTCGTGTTCCAGGCGGGCTGAGATGGAGCGCAAGTCCGACTCGGCCTGGGTAAGCCCGGTTCCCGGGCGAAGCCTTCCTACCGTAGGGTAGGATCGGATCGCGCGGCCGGCGATCCAATCCGCGTTGCTCATCGCAAGGTAGGATTGCATGGGCACCCACATTTCGGTCCGGCCCGGGTAGCCGAATCCTGCCGGCATCACGCCGATGATCGTGTACGTCACCATGGGGGTGCGCACTGGCTTGCCGATAATTTGAGGATCGCCGCCAAAGTGATTTTTCCACAGCCCGAAACTCAGAACGGCTTTGTTCAGATCGCCTCCGGGCTTGTCGCTCGATTCATCGAAGATTCGACCCATAAAAGGCGACACGGCCATGGTACGAAGCATTCCCGAAGTGGCTGTGGTGACTTGCGCGGCGTACGCCGCGCCAATGCCGGTCAGGTCCATGGTGCGGGTTTGGTAAGCACCCATGCTCTCGAAAGTCCGGTTCCCGGTCCGGTAATCTTCAAGATCGGGAAGAGAGAGTTCGCCAGAGTTGGCCGCGGCGTTCGTGCCTGCTGTCTGGATGCGTACGATTCGGTCCGCATCAGGGTAAGGGAACGGGCGGAGCAAGGTCGCATACACCAGGCTGAGAATGGCGGTGTTGGCGCCGATCCCGACCGCCATGGTGAAGATCACAATAAGCGAGATCGCCGGTCTCCGCCGTAAACCGCGGAGGGCTTGTGAAAGGGTGGGTATTAGCGAAGTCATTTCTAGAACTGAAAGTGGATTGCTAACGAAACACTCGACCAAATCTACTGATCTCGCAGCGCAATGACCGGATCGACACGCGTGGCGCGTGCTGCCGGGATGTAACATGCGGCGAGCGCAACCAACAAGAGCAGAACTGCCACACTAGCGAATGTCAAAGTGTCGTTCGCCTGCACGCCATAAAGCCAGGACGACATCAGGCGGCCGGCCATTAAGGCGCCCGCAGTTCCGATCCCGATGCCCAACACGGCCAGTTTCAACGAGGAGCCCAGCACGAGCGATAGGATCTGCGCCTTGCTCGCGCCCAGTGCTACGCGCACACCGAGCTCTTTCGTCCGGCGATTCACCAGATACGAAAACACGCCATAAATACCGGCCGCCGCAAGCGCCAGCGACAGACCCGCGAACGTGGCCAGCAGCACCGCCGTTAACCGCTGTCGCCACAGGGAGCCTTGCAGCACATCCTTCATGGTGGTCACTTCGCTGATCGCGATCTCGGGATCCAGCTCGCGCATGGCTGCCTGAGCCGCTCTCGCCAATCCAACCGGGTCCGCCGCGGTACGGAGGGCCGCCCAGCCACCCGCGCTGGGCAACTGAGCCATGGGCCAAAAGACCTCGGGGTAGACCTCTTTGTCGAGCGCGTTCAAACGGCTGTCGGCGACCACGCCTACCACGGTCATGCGCGGAAAATAGCTGGTCATATCGATAACGATGGTTCTGCCGACCGGGTCGTCGGCGCCGAAATATCTGCGCGCGACGGTCTCGTTGACCAGCGCCACTTTCGGCGCATTCGCGTCATCCCGCACGTCGAAATACCTGCCCCGGACCAGCGGAATCCCGAATGTCTTGAAATAGCCCGGCGTCACCCGCTCGATGGAGACGTCGCCGTGATTGTAGAGACCTGTCGTCTTATTTCGCGCGGCTCCTCCGTACGCGTTCCTATTAGTTGGCGGGGCGGGCTTTCCCTCGATGTGCATGGCCCAGGGGTTGGGGCCATGACGAAGCGGCAGCAGGCCGGTCACGGCGGCGCTTCTCACTCCAGGCACGGCAAGCATGCGGCGCTCAATATCGGCGAACAGCCGAGCGCGGGTGGAGTTGAGGCCGCCCGTTTCATACTTGCCGTAGCGATGGGTTGGCACGCCGAACGAGAGCGCCAGCACCCTGTCGGGATTGAAGCCCGGATCGGTCCGCAAAAGTTGGACGAAGCTGCGAATGAGCAGCCCCGCGCCGGCCAGCAACACGAGCGAAACGGCGACCTCGCCGACGATGAGGATGTCGCCGGCGCGCTTGGCCGCCGCTCCAGCGGACCCCGATCTGCCCGCCTCTTTCAGGCTTTCATTCAGATTGGGGCGGGATGCCCGCAGAGCCGGCAATATCCCAAACAGCAAACCCGCCAGCAAAGAAATTCCGAGCGTGAAGGCCAGCACATGCCAGTCGAGGGCGACCTCCTCAATGCGCGGAACCCGGCTGGCCGCAGGCAGCAGGGAGGTGACCGGGCGGACAAAGCCAAAGGCGAGTGCGGTCCCGAGCGCGGCTCCTCCAAGCGAAAGAATAAGGCTCTCCGTCAGCACCAACCAGACCAGCCGCCCGCGCGATGCCCCAAGCGCCGCGCGCACGGCAAGCTCACGGTGCCGTTCTGTGGATCTGGCGACGAGCAAAGCGGCGACATCCGCGCAAGCGATCAGCAAGACCAGGCCGACCGCGCCCAGCAGGGTGTAGAACAATTTTTCAAACTGGCTGAACAGGTAGCCGGTCACAGGCGTCAGAACGGCGTTCATGTTGTCATAGTGCTCGGGATAGGCAGCCGTGAGCCGATCCGAAATGACCTCCATCTCACGTTGAGCCTGGTCGAAGGTGACGCCAGGCTTGAGACGAGCGAACGTAAACAGCTTCCACAAAACGCGGCTCTGCTTCACAGCGGGGTCCATATTCAGGGGCAGCCACAAATACGGATCTTCCCAACGGGTGGGGTAGAAGCCTCGAGGCATTACACCAAGAACAGTGTGGGCCGCGTTGTCCAGCGTGATGGTCTTGCCGACAATGCCGGGATCGCCGCCAAACCGGGTTTCCCACAGCACGTGGCTCAAAACGGCAAGGCGGCTATTGCCGGAAGTGTAGTCGCTTGGCTCGAAGGTCCGGCCCAACTCCGGGCGGACACCGAGAGTCTCAAAGAAGCCTTCATCGACCTCGTGAGCTTCCAATGTCTCGGCTCGCTGGCCGCCATTGAATAAAACGGAGCGCCAGCCGGCGGCAGTTATGCTTTCGAACGACCGGCTCTGACTCTTCCAATCGTAATAAGTCGCGGGCCGCACGATGATAAAGCCCCCCGCGCTCCCCCAATGGTATCGAGAGCCTTTGGGATAGTTCTCCCAAATATGCACGAGCCGGTCGGGGTCGCGAAACGGCAGCGGCTTCAAAACGACCGTGTTAACTACGCTGAATATGGCGGTATTAGCGCCTATGCCAAGCGCCAGGATGCCGATGACCACTGCCGTAAAGCCCGGCTGCTTCAGGAGCGCACGCGACGAAACTCGGATGTCTTGTAGGATATGGCCCTCGGCGAACTAATGGTATGCGCCGGTGTTCGCAAACGCAATATTTTTCCGATGAGTGGACTGGCGATTGACGCTGGCGGATCACCAGGCCGTGTCGGCGGACAACGAGTTCACTGTCGCTGCGCTCCATACCCGGCATCAAAAAACCGCACGAAGCTCTACCTGGAATACCCGGGGCGCCACGAAATGAGTGCCACTGAAGGTTGAGAGAAAGTTGTAAAGCGCTTCTTTGTTGGTCAGGTTCAGAACCGTAAGCCGCAACTGGATTTTGTAATTCTCCGTGTGCAGCAGATCGTCTGTTCCCACACCTCCGTCGAGGATGTTCCGCTCTGTGACACGGGTCGGCCGCAGATCGTCATTTTCCTTCCCGGGCGGGGGGATGGAGACGCGCGTCGCCCCGTACACGGGAGAGTCGCAGGACCTGATCGGGGCGAACCTCGTGGCATATAAATCCCCGCAATAGAGACCCATCTGGGCCTGCTCATCCGCTGTGAGTTGAAGGGCACTGGCATAGTCCGGCACGACGCCAGGCAAAGCGAGCCCGCTGTTGAATCGCCAGGTGAATGCCACCCACGGGCCGGACTTTCCATGTTGATACCGGACCGAGGTTGTTTGCTCAAATTCCTCGGAATGATCGATCCGGAAGACGCCGTTATCCGGAACGTCGTTGAACACCAGTCCGCCAATCTCCGGCCCAAAAAAGCGGGATCGCGTGTGGCCCATAACGGTGTAGGCGGAGAGTCCGTGAAGATCCGCCAGCGTGATGCGAGCGGCAAGTCCGTCAATTTTGGACTTCCGCCAGCCGATCGGAAACGTGATGGGAGTGAGGAATAGGCTGTCGAAGTCGAAGGCGTTGTGGGTAAACTTCCAGAAGTAATCGGCATCCATCGAAAGGTGGCGTCCAAAGGCTTGCGCCAAGCCCGTATTAAACTGATTGCGCTCGCCCGGACGCGGCGGCGAAGATCGGAATGTTCCGAATGGATTCGTGGCTTGTGCGTTGGCGGCAGCTTCGCTGGCCACGATTAGATTTTCGTTGTAAGGGGTTTCAAAGAGACGCGCATACGAGATGCGAAGAATCGTTCCAGTTGTGGGAGTGCGATACGCCACTCCGAAGCGCGGCTGAAGCTGATGGCCTTGGCTCAGTCCGTTATATCTGTCGTAGCGAATGCCGGGATTCAGCGTCAGGCGTCCCAAGGTGATGGCATCCTGCGCGTAGAAGGCCAGCTCCTTGACATCCGTATCGCCGCGGAACGCGTAGAGGCGTCCGCCGCGCGAAAGATCGTAGGGCAGGAGATTCGGGATGAATGCCGGGTTCGTCTGATAACCAGCGGCTGCGCATTCGTTCCCGGAAAGGAGTACGGGATCGGATACAGCGCCTCCTGAACTATCGACACAGACCGCGTTATAAGTTGGATCCGTGATGGCGATGTTGAAGCTCTCGCGCAGCAGGGTGTGCCAGTAGGAACCGCCCACCTTGGCGTTATGGATTCCATGGGAGTAGGCAATGTCGCTTCTAAACCCGACATTCGTCAGGTAGCGGCTTTGCGAAAGCGTCGCGGGAAGATCCGACAGTGCGTTGGCCGACGGAAAATACTGAGAGCGGTCGAAGCGGATGAACGGGTTCACCGTAAACAGTGTGCTCGGGTTGATCAAGTGCGTCCAACCCGGTGCAATATTGAAGGAGCGGATCTGCGAGCGTTGGTCCTGGCTCACCCATTGCGCATCGAATGTGTTGGGAGTCTGAAACCAGGATCGCGCGGCGGAGAGATTGAGATGAAGGCTGTCGGCGTTATTGGGCTGCCAGTCGAGACGATCAAAAGCCGCTTCCGCATTACCGTGGTCGTGAAGGGGCTGGAACTCAGGGGTATCCAGGAATCTTCCGGTACCGCTTGCATTGAGCGCCGCGAAATTGCCGAAGTGGGTTGAGCCTGCGCCGTATGTCAGACCCTCAGACCACGTTCCGAATGAGCCATACTGCGACGACAGGCTGCCGGAGGGCTTGCTTCTGCCTAGGCCGGACTGCGTGGTGACATTGACGATCAGACTGGTTTTGTCGCCGAACTCCGCGGGCGGCGCGCCCGTCACGACTTCCATCGTTTGTACGATCGAGGTCGATATTTGGTTGGAAAAGATCTTGGCCTGCTGATCGGTGATCGGCTGATTATCGATCGAAATCGAAGTGTCGGCATGTTCCCCGAGCGGGTGGGCAAATCCGTTTCCGTCGGCTGCTACCCCCGGCGTGGTGCGCGTGACCATTTCACTCAGACCGGTGGCCTGATTCTGGACTGCCAGGCGATCGAGCAATGAGCGGTCCAGGGTTCCATGGGCTGTCGGCGAAAGCTCCAGCGTGCCACCGGCTGCGCCCGTGACCTCGACCGACGTCGAGGCGCCCGCAACCGAGAGCACGATCTTCAGATCCAGGGGAACGGGCGATCCGACGGAAACGTTCTGCACGGATTCTTCGAATCCCGGCGCCGCGGCGGTCAGCCGATAGACGCCAAACGGAATGCCGTTCAGTTGGAACGCGCCGGTGGAATCGGTAGACGCGGTGCGGCGCACTCCCGTGAGTGGATTGCGGAGAGTAACTGCGGCGGACGGCACCGACGACTGCGACGGGTCCAGCACCAGGCCCCGCAGACTTCCGTAGTTTCCCAACGATTGGGCGGGTGCCGCCGGTAAAATCGCGAAGACTCCAATGACGGCCAGCGCCAAACAAACAGTCGAACGAGCTTTGCCACGCCGCCTGGAATCAACCATTAGAACGTCAACCTTAACTGCCGATCGATATGCCGCTTTCCCGCCTGGCATTCGGCCGGCTCCGCGTAACGGTCGGAAAGTGTTCGTTGCGGAACGACGCGCTCAAGGTGAGATTGTGAGTTTTCGGCTTGTGTCGACGAGGACGAACATGACCGTATCAGCGCTTCTGCCAACCGCCAAGTGACGATCACCTCAGCCGTAAAGCCAGACTTTTGGGGCGCTGGCGATGAAACTCCGGATGTCTCTTGGAATATCGGGCTCAGCCATCTATGGTAGACGCCGGTGTTCGCGGGCGCAATGTTTTTCCGATGAGTGGGCTTGCTATGGACGCCGGCGGATCGCGAGGCCGTATCGGCGGACAGTGTGTTCAGTGTCGAATCGGTTGCTCGCCCCTTGCGGCGCCTCGCCTACCAGAAATACAGGATGTCCGGGCGCACATGCCCCCCAGCCGCCAGACAAGGGCCGCACTCCATCTGATAATCTCCGCGGATCTTTCGCACAGCCGCCGGAATGGTGTACTCGTCGTCCGGCTTGTGCTCGGTGGCAATCGCCATACGCGGCTTGAAGCGTGCGATGGTTTCGTGCGCACCTGCCAGCGCCCGGACTTCCGCGCCTTCGATGTCCATCTTGATGAAATCCACGCGCGGCAACTTCAGCTCTGCCACCAGCTTGTCAATCGTGGTCAGCGGCACCGAGACGCCGGGATGGGAGGATTCCGGACGCATCACCACGCTGTTAGCTGCAAAGTTGTTGTCATCTACGTTGAGCGTCAGAGTGTCGTCTTTGTCCCACACGCCCTTCGCGTACACGATCACACGCCCGGCCGCCGTCTCCGCGGCCAGATTGCGCCGGATGCATTCCGCGCTGGAAGGCGTGATTTCGATCGCAACCACCGTTTGCGCCCCAGCCGCGAGAGCCTGGCGGGTGAAATCGCCGTCGCTTGCGCCGCAATCCAGCACCACGTCTCCCGCGTGAATGAAGTGCTCTCCCGTGCCGTAAATATGCTGCTCCATCTCTGCCAGGTTGAACGGCAGCACGAAACGGTTGCCCTTGGGGATCCAGTAATCGCCCTTGGGCGTATGCCACAACTCCAGACCCCTGTCTTCCTTCACCAGGTGGCTGCCCGCCAGGATGCGATCCTTGATGTGGCTCTTCTCGTCCATATAGGCTTTGCTCTTGACGGCGTGCCACATCGGGCAATTTGGGCTGCGGCCCCCGACCACCAGGATCCACAGCCGGAACTCCGGGAAGGTGAGGTAAGCAGCCACTCCGGCGGCGATCAGAACGACCAAGGAAACGACAATGCGTAGCGCCTTCATTGGTAGATTATGGCGCGGTACCGGCGTTACCACCAGCCCGCTTCCATGAACTCCCTTTTCGACGGGGGCAAACTGTGAATCCTGATCCGTTTTTATTCATTGAGTTGAATTCCTTTGAAGGCTGCACAGGATGCGCCGTGTCAAGACTCTCCTTAACCGCTGATCATTATTAGCATCGGAGGTTCCATACTCCGGTCCGAAATCCGCCAGTCCTATTTTTGTTGCCGTTCGCCGCGTTTTCGGGCCATTTGCGATTTTAAATTAACGTCTTTGACCCGGCAAGCGTATACTTGTGGGCTACGCTATACTTGATCGCAAAGCAGCCAGAATGAACCGCAGATTTTCAAGGCGCATCCCTGGTCCGCGCGTTCGTCTCGCGGCCCTAGCGATTGTTGCGATCCTGATCATCGGGCTGCTCGGCGGCCTCTTTCACCATCATCAGAACGCGGCGGAAGCCGCAGCATGTTCTTATTGCCATGCAGGGGTTCTAACTCCGGTTTCAGACCTCGCGCGGACACTTCCGACTCCCTGTCTCACGATCGTTGGAACCGCACCTATCGAGCCAGTCTCCCGATGGGCGCCTGTTCTTCTCCCTTCGAATACAACTCCCCGGGCTCCCCCAAGCCCAACTCATCCTGCTGCTTTTTGGGGTAGTTGCGCCCTCGTCGGTTAGCAAGGACGCAACTCTTCTGGGTTGTCCTATTTTTTAGGCAATTTCAAGGAGCTTGAGTATGAGGACTTGTGACCGTTGGGCTTTTATTATTTCATCAACATTTTTCCTGGCTGCCCCAGTGCGCAGCCAATCTGGAGCGGCAATTGCTACCGCAGCATACCACCTGAAAATCAACGCGCCGGGAATCCGCACCGACAGCTTGCTCCTCGCCGAGGGGGCGCGGCGGCGTGTAGCATCTGCGCAGATCGAGAACCTCACTAATGACGTCGCCCTCGACAACTTCCTGTCGACATTCAGCGGCACGCATTTGCTCCAGCCGCGAATGCTAGTTTCGCAACTCGGATTCAATAGTCAACTCCGATCCACCTGGGGCCGCTTCGGCGGATCGCAAACACCGGCCGGCGAGAGTCGGCCGGGACGTGTGATGCAGTTCGGGCTGCGTTGCGCATTCTGAGGACAG
>Ga0335069_10005936_pt1 | contig 17855 bp, 12 predicted proteins | sample Lox_Sample_11_FD_206714 | JGI IMG/M metagenome (GOLD analysis project Ga0335069, IMG submission 206714) | Soil microbial communities from Loxahatchee National Wildlife Refuge, Florida, United States - Lox_Sample_1.1 | ecosystem: Environmental > Terrestrial > Soil > Wetlands | place: USA... | reverse complement strand
TGCGTGATCGAGATCGTGGCGGGCTGGGCGATCGTCCTCGTCGGCACCGGCGTGTTTCTCTGGTGGCCGCGCGGCAAGCCCGGCGGCGGCGTGGTGAGCGTTCGCGGCTCGCCATCCCGGCGAATCTTCTGGCGGGACCTCCATGCGGTGACCGGCGCCTTCGCCGGCGCGGTGATCCTGTTTCTCGCGGTCACCGGCATGCCCTGGTCGATGTTCTGGGGCGCCCACGTCCAGCAATGGGCCACGGCCGCCAACCTCTACGAGCCGCCGCCACCGGCGCAGGTGACGCCGGACTGGCAGATGTCGGCGACGATGCCGAACATGCCGCATACGCCGCACGGGGCGGACCCGGCGATCAGCGCCCAGATGCCCTGGGCGATGGAAAAGATGGCCATGCCGATGTCGCAGGACATGCCGGGCATGGCGCCGATCGGCGTCGATCGCGCTGCGGCGATCTTCCGCACCCTTGGCCTGCCGGCCTGGGCGAGCATCTCCCTGCCTGACGGGCCCAGGGGCGCCTACGTCGCGAGCCTGCGCCCCGACCGGGTCGAGAACACCCGGGTCGTCTATCTCGACCAGTACACCGGCAAGGTGCTGGGCGATGTCGGGTTCAAGGACTGGGGTCCCGTCGCCAAGGCCATCGAATGGGGCATCGCCGTCCACCAGGGCCAGGAGTACGGCCCATTGAACCGCTACCTCATGCTGGCGGGATGCGTCGCCGTCGTGCTGCTCGCGGTGACCTCGATCACCATGTGGTGGAAGCGAAGGCCGACAGGCTCGCTGGGCGTGCCACCCGCGCCGGCAGAGCCGCGGGCGGCGCGCGGTTTGATCGCCATCATGGTCGTTGTGGGGATCATCTATCCGCTGGTCGGCGCAACGCTCATCGCGGCGTTCCTGGTCGATCGCGGAATCGCCTTCGCTCGCCAGCGGCTCGGGGGGCTCAAACAGGAATACACCTGAATGCAATAAATCCGTCCATGAAGTCAAAGGCGTTTGTCGCCGGCCTTCCAAGATCTCCTGCTTTGCGTCCTTGAGTGCGAACCGGCAGACGGGCCCATCCGGGTTGGGTGGCTAGCCTGTCGTCAGATCAAGAGCTCAAATGCCGCCTCGCGGGGCTTCATAGCGGCAAATCAACATTATCGGAAAGTCATCATAGATTTCAATAAGTTATGTAGTTTCTGGGCATCAAGTTTGAGGCCCAAACGCCATTGCCGATTGAATGTCCCAGATCGAGTTTACGCACCAGGACATCTGTCCGTTTCGTTCACGTTTGGCCGAGCGATCGGCATTGCAAACTCCACGCGACAATATCGCTATCGAGCGCTAAATCCCCTTGTGACCTGGGAACGCCGCCTGAGCCGAGCAATGCCGAAGCGCGAAGCACACGCCTACTAGTGTGGACCGATGTTACCGCTGAGCGACGAGTCTCGGCGGCCGGCTAGTTTCCCGGCCGTCACCGCCTTCATCATCGCCGCCAACGCCGTCGTCTTCCTCCTGGAGCTGGCGGGCGGCGACGCCTTTGTGACCCGCTGGTCGACCGTTCCCGCCGATATCGCAGCCGGGCGGCATCTCGAGACACTGATCTCGTCGATGTTCATGCACGCCAGCTGGTCGCACATCATCGGCAACATGATCTTCTTCTGGGCTTTCGGCCCGGAAATTGAGGACGCCATGGGGCGGGTGCGGTACGCCCTATTCTATCTGGCGGGCGGGATTGTCTCGGCGCTCGCCCAGGTCGCGGTGGACCCGACCTCGACGGTCCCGAGCCTCGGCGCCAGCGGCGCGATCGCGGCGGTGATGGGTGCCTTTCTGGTCACCTATCCGCGCGACCAGATCCGCACGGTTCTGTTCTTCGGCTGGATAGGGCGCATCACCTTCATGCCCGCCGCTCTGCTCATCGGGCTGTGGCTGTTCAGCCAAATGATCAACTTGGGCGTGGTCGCGGACGTCCAGCAGGGCGGCGTCGCCTACATGGCGCATGTCGGCGGCGCTATCTTCGGCGCGGTCACGGCCAAGCTGTTCGAGCGCCGCGACCGAGACGAGTCAAGCACCGGGCCATTTGCCTGAGCATCTCCTGGGCCGCCCCGGTCGGCCGCGCCATCTTTGAAATCGGTGTTGCCGGACCAATCGACCTGGATTCGCCGTTGCCGCCAGCAAGTCCGCCTACGACGTCCAGCGGGACGACTCAGCTGAGCGCGAACATTGCGATAGTCGCGACGGCCACGATCAGCGTCGCTGCCCAACCGATGATTCGTTGCAGCGATGTGGCGACAAACGCGCCCATGATCTTCGGGCGCGACGCCACGATAACCATCGCCGCCATGATTGGCACCGAGATCACGCCGTTAATCACCGCCGTCCAGAACAGGGCTTTGATCGGGTCCAGGGACGAATAATCGACAATGATCCCAAGCACGGTCGCCAGCCGGATCACCGTATAGAAGGGCTTCGCCTCGCCCGGCTTTTTTTCCAGCCCGATGGTCCAGCCGCGCGTCTCGCCAATGGCGTACGCGACGGAGCCCCCCAGGACCGGGACCGCGAGAAGCCCGGTCCCGACGATCCCGAGGCTGAAGAGCAGGAAGGCGAAATTCCCGGCTATCGGCCGCAGCGCCTCGGCCGCCTGGGCCGACGTCTGGATATCGGTCTTGCCCGTGGCGTGCAGAGTCACGGCGGTCGCAAGGATGATGAAGAACGCCACCAAGTTGGAGAAGGCCATGCCCACATAGGTATCGAGGCGGATTCGCGAGAGTTCGCGCGGCGCGTCTTCAGGACTCTCCAAGAGCGGCATCGATCCGGCGGCCGCCTCGTCCTCCACCTCCTCAGAGGCCTGCCAGAAAAAGAGGTAGGGACTGATCGTGGTGCCGAGCACGGCGACCACGACCGTCGCGGCGGCGCCGTTCACGGCCAGGTGCGGAAGCACCGTCCGGGCTGCGACTTCCGCCCAGTCGATGCGGAGACTGAACGCGACGCCCACGTAGGCGAAGAGAACGAGCGTGAGCCACTTCAGGTAGCGGACGTACCGGTGATACGGGACCCAGATCTGTAGGCCGAGCGATAGGGCCGCAAAGAAGATCGTGAATAGGTGCTGGCTCAGGCCGAAGACCAGGTTCGCGGCTGCGCCCATGGCCGCCAGGTCGGCGCCGATATTGATCGTGTTGGCGATGAACAGCAGCCCTAGGAGGCTGCTGAGTACCGGGCGCGGTAACACCAGCTTCATGTTCGCGGCCAGCCCCCGACCGGTCACTCGACCGATGCGCGCGCTGATCATTTGGATCGCGACCATCAGGGGGAGCGAGAAGACCGCGGTCCAGAGCATGTTCAGCCCGAATGCGGCGCCGGCCTGGGAATAGGTCGCTATGCCGCTCGGGTCATCATCGGCGGCGCCGGTGATGAGGCCGGGGCCCAGCCGCCTCAACAGCGCGGCGCCGCGCGACAGGCGGGCTTCCATTAGGCGTCTCCCTGCGAAAACGGGCGCTTCGGCCCCGGGCGATCAGAGGCTCAGGATAACGATCTTGCCGGTGACGCCGTCCGTGGGCCAGAGGGTGCGTGACCGGCCGCACTGCGGCGACGGCCGTCATTCGCGGCCGCCGCCAACAGGGAACCAAGCGTTCGAGGCGCGTCAGGCCGCCTTGTGCGAGCGTAACCTGATGGACGTGATCAACAGCGAAACGCCGAACACCAGCGCGTAGGCGCCGAACCACCAGGTGAGCACAACCGCTCCCAGGAGAGGCGCCGCGACGAGCAGAGCCCCGTAGATCACCGACACGACGCCACCCAATCCAATCCACCAGCGGCCATCCATCCGGGTGGTGAACGCGGACCCAACCATCAAGATGCCTGTGACGATCGCCCAGCAGGCGACGAGGAATACGAAGATTTCGACGCTAATGCCGGGCCAGAACGCAGCAGCAACGCCGGCGAGGATGCCGACAAGGCCTTCAAATACCAGCCAGCCCCACCTACGGTGTTCGCCAGCCGCGCGAACGGCCGAGACGATCGCGAACACACCGTCCACTACGGCATACGCGGCGAAGACATAGACCAGAGATAGCATGGTCACGCCGGGCATCCAGAATGCGATCATCCCGAAAACGATACCGAGCACGCCGCGGATCGCGACCGCCCACCAGTTCTTGGCGAGGATCCCGCTCAGCGGGTCCAGATCGGTCGCGGACGGCCCCGCGAACGAATTTGACGTGTGAGATGTGGTCATTCTCTGCCTCCTGTTAGATTGGAGCACTCCTTTCCGAGCGCCCATCGGTTTGAGTGGATCACGCGCTTTCGCGAATTGTCGGAGTCCGTCGGCTACGCGGCCGCGCGGTTCATCTCCTGCCGATGAACCTTGCCATGCCTAAGGGCGACAATGTCGTCGACAGCGCGGGTGCTGCCCTCGTCCGCCTCGACGATCAGCGACGTAGACCCCGGCTGCATGTCCGAGATGACCGACTCGACAAACCGGTCATCGAACATCATTGTAATGAGATCGCCGGTTAGGCCCGCGCCCGCGCCGACCGCGGCTCCGATCGCCGCCCCCGGTGGTCCGCCGATAAGTCCGACCAGCGCGCCAACCGCGGTGGTGATCACCGTTGCGAGCGGCGGACGGTCACGGCTCTCCAGCGTCGAAACGACGCCGATGGTGTTCTTCTGGACCATGACACCCGCCTTCAGCTTGAAGTCGGCGCCGCCGATCCTCGTGAGGTCCTTGATCGCGGCGGCCGCATCATAGGCCGCGTCCGTGTTGTCGAAGGTGGCGACGATGATCCGGTCAGACATGAGTGGCTCCTGTTGTTGAGTTGGGGGGCGCGGCGACGGCGAGCCGCCGCGCCCGAGGCAGTTACGGCGGGTGGTCTCAGGAGGGCTTGGCGTCGCGCAGTGCTAGCCAGGCCTCCATCGCCGCCTTTTCCGCTTGATCGAGCGCCGCCAGAGCGACGTCGGCGCTCGCTTCCGCGTACCGCGCCGCCCGATCGGCGCGATGCTGCAGCTTTTCCTGGTTATGCTTGGCCTTCCACTCGGCGACCTTTTCATGGGTCGCCTTGTTTTGCTCTTCGACCCAGACGTTGATTTCGGTCTGGGCGGCCGCCACCTTGGCCTCGTTCTCCTTGACGCGCTGGCGAACATCTTCCAGGTGCTGCGTCACATCATGGTCGATGTGATCGGCCTGGCTCTTGATCTTGGCGTTGATGTCCTTCACCCCGTCCTGGAAGTGCCTGACCCGATCGTGCAGGTCTTGCTTGAATTTGTCATGATGATCCTTGGACATACATGGATCTCCTTACTTTGACTCGTTGATTTTTCAGGACTGGCCAGTGCGCGTGGTCGCCTAATATGCGTAGGCCGGCGGGATATACTCATACGGATAGAGATATGGGTCGTATGGATAGTCATATGGGTAGTCGAACCACGTGTCGTCCTGCACCGCGCTCTTGGCGCGCCGGTAGACAACGCCGCCCAGCTCGCGCATCCGCGAGTCGATTGCCGTGGTCGAGTCTTCGCTCACGTCGGCGATCACGGCGGACTGTCCATTGCGGACGACCAACCGCGTCTCGTACGCCGCCTGGTCGCGGTTGTCCGCGCGGACCAGATCGGTAGTGACGCCGACCACGCCGCCAGTGGCGGCGCCGATGCCCGCACCACCGGCCGCGCCGACGGCCGCGCCCGCAGGTCCGGCCAAGGCGCCCAGCAAGGCGCCCACGCCAACGCCGATGGCGGTGGCCAACGCGGGATGCGTCTCCTTGGTGTCGACCTGGAACGCGCCCCATTGGTCGCGGTGGACCACGGCCGTGCCGTGCACCGTGACCCCGCCAATATCGTCGAGGGTCCAGAGCGCGTGCAGAGCGTCGTAAGCCTTGCCGGTGTCGTTGAAGACGACGGCGATGTAATTGCGCATGAGGAACGCTCCTATTTCTTGGCGGTGGATTGAGCCGAGCGCGTCGCGGCCACGGCTTCGCTGACCTTCTGGGCGGCCGCGCGCGCCTCGGTGAGGGCGTTCTTGACCGCGGTGTGCATGGCCGCGCCGGAGGTCTTCAGGCTCTCGGCCGCATGCTTGTTCGTCGCCTCGAGATGCGTGACGGCCTCGGAAAGGTGCTTCTTGGCGGCCTCGTTCTGCGCGCCCATGGAGCTTTTCAGGGACTCCGCGGCCGCCTTGGCTTTCTGCGGGATGGTGGCGAGATCGGCCTTGATGTCCCCGCCGCGCTTGGCTGCGGCGTCGCTGATCGCGGCGTGCAACTCCTGGGTGGCGGCGCGAAGGTGGTCGAGGGCGCCTTTGACCTTTGGGTCTTTGACTGCGAGATTCATGGTTCATGCCTTTCTTGGACGGGGGAAAGATCTGAACTCTAGGTTCAGAGACCTATTTTCTTGAATGCTTGTGCGGCGTCGCGCTTGTGCGTTTCGGCCTGCGACACGCCTGTTTCGGCTACGTCGCCGGTTCATCACGGCGACTCGCTCACGATGGGCGGGACTTGGTGGCGCGCCGACTCGGCCGATGGTCCGTGGCCGGCGCCCGCATCGATTAGATAGATCGGGGCCGTTTTCTGGCGGAATGCCTAGCCTGCCGCTGGCGCCCGGACCGTCGTCGTCTTCCCCGGGGCTGGCGACTGCTGCGTGGAAGCCGCGCCGTTCATCGCAAGCGGTTTGAAGAACTCGGCGCTGACCAGATACACAAGCACGATGACCGCCAGCGCGGCCGTCAAGCTCGCCGGAGGGATATGGAACCCGAACCACGCCCCGAGCGGCGAATAGGGGATCAACAAGGCGACGGCGAGCGCGCCCAGGGTCGAGGCCGTGAGCACGGGGTTGGCCTTGTCTTGCCATGGCCGCTTGCGGGTGCGGATCACGAACACCACCAGCGTCTGGGTGGCGATGGATTCCACGAACCAGGCGGTGCGGAACACCTCGGGACTGGTGTGGAAGCCCAGCAACAGCACGGCGAAGGTGATCATGTCGAAGGCCGAAGACAGCGGCCCCATGATTGCTGCGAACCGAGCAATATCCCGGATTCGCCAACGCTGGGGCTTGGCCATGTCGTCAGGCCCCACGGAGTCGAACGGAATGCCTACCTCTGACACGTCATAGAGCAGGTTGTTCAGCAGGATCTGGGTCGCCAGCATTGGCAGGAACGGCAGGAACAGCGACGCGGCCGCCATTGAGAGCATGTTGCCGAAGTTCGAGCTGGATCCCATCCGAGCGTACTTGAGAATGTTGACGAAAGTCCGCCGCCCCTCCTCCACCCCATCGGCGACTACGGCCAGATCGGTGTCGAGCAGGATCATGTCGGCGGCGGCACGCGCCACTCCGGTGGCGCCATCGACTGAGATGCCCACATCGGCCGCCTTCAGGCCGGGCGCGTCGTTCACGCCATCGCCCACGTAGCCGACGATCTCGCCGGACTTCTGCAACGCATGGATGATGCGAACCTTCTGGTCCGGGTCCAGCCGGGCGAAGGCGTCGGCGTCCCGCACCCGAACGCCGAGCGCATCGACGCCGAGGCTGTTCAGCTCCGCGCCGGCGATCACCTCCTGGCCGGGCATGCCGACGATCTTGGCCAGGCGCCCGACCACCACCGGATCGTCGCCTGACAGCACCACGAGCCGCACACCCAGCGCTGCGAGCCGCGCTACCGCCGCCGGGGCGCTGGCCTTGGGCGGATCGGCGAAGGTGCACAGTCCCTCGAAGGCGAGACCGTTTTCATCTTCCGCGGTGGGATCGCGTGGCTGGCCCGACCAAGGCCGCGAGGCCACTGCCACGGAGCGCAGTCCTTGCGCGGCCAGGCCCTGAACCCGTTCCAGCGCCGCTTTGCGCCCGGCCTCGTCGAGGACCTTTCCCGCGATCGTGGCGCATGCCTCCAGCACGGCTTCCGGGGCGCCCTTGACGATCAGAGTCAACCCCTCGGGTCCCTCAGCGAGCACGGCGCCCATTCGCCTCTGGTAGTCGAACGGCAGGCGCCCGAGGCGGGTCCATCCCCTAGCTGCTTCTGGCTGGGCCTTTACCAGCGCATCGTCCAGGGAACCCTTGTCGCCTCCTAGGCTGGCGCAGGTAGCACCCAGCCGCGAAGGCCGGTCCAGCGCCTCGCCGTTCGGCCCCAGGCTGCTCGTCAAGACAATCTCTGCCGAGGTCAAGGTGCCCGTTTTGTCGGTGCACAGGACGGTCATGGCGCCCAGGTCATGGATCGCCGCCAACCGCTTGACGATCACCTTCTTGCGCGACATCCGCACCGCCCCGCGCGACAGGGTGACGGTGGTGATCATGGGCAGCAGCTCCGGCGTCAGCCCGACCGCCAGTGCTACCGAGAACATCAGCGACTGGATCGGGGGCCTGCCGAAAACCACGTTAGCCGCGAAGACCCCGAGTGTGAGGACGGCCGTCGCCCGGGCCACCAGCAGCCCCAGCTGGTTGAGGTCGCGCTCGAACGGCGAAGTCCCGGCCGGCGCGTTCAGCGACTGTGCCGCCTTGCCGAAGAGAGTGTTGGCGGCCGTGCCAATCGCCAGCGCCGTCGCCTCCCCGGTCTGAGCCACGGCGCCGCGGAAGAGAGCGTTGCTGGCTTCCGAAGCGGACTCGGCCTTCACTTCGCCAGGGCGCTTTATGACGCCGTAGGGTTCTCCGGTGAGGGCCGCTTCATTGGCGGTGAAGGCGCTGGACTCCAGCACCAGACCGTCAGCGGGTATGACGTCGCCGGCGGAGACCCGGAACACGTCGCCGGGGACGACCAGCTCGGCGTCGATGGACGCAAATGCGCCGTCGCGCCTGACCTCAGCCTTCTGCGCGACAGTCTTGCGAAGCGCCTCCGCGGCCCGTTTGGCCTGACCTTCCTGAACTGTGTCCAGAGTCACCGACAGGACCAGGATCACCAGGATGATTACGGCGCTGGGCCCATCGCCCGTGAATGCCGACACCACCGCGGCGGCGATCAGGATCAACGACATGGGCTCGAGCAACCGGCGCCCCACCGCGGCGAGCGTTCCTGCTTCCTTGGGCCGGGCGTCGGCGTTGCGGCCGAATTTCTTCAGCCGCGAGGCGGCCTCGGCGGAGCTCAGGCCGGCGAGGTCGCACCCAAGGGCGGCGGCGGCGTCCGCCGGTGTCTGTGTCCAGAACCGCTCTGCGGCCAATCTGGCTGCTCCTCTAGGATGCGAACGTCATGAACGCGCGCCAACACTAGGAGTAGGCAGGGACGCCGGCTTGTAGGAATGCGTTGGTCTGCCGCCGAGCTATCATTGAGAGGCTGACGTTGCGGACGTGCGACTCAGCCTGATCCAGCGCGGCGAGACCGCCTAGCAGGATGTTGAAAAAGCATTTTTGGCCCGTTTTTAGCGGAAAAGTTGGCGGTCGGGCTGACGAAAGTACTAATGATTTCAGAGATATCGTTTTGCGCTTCGAGGTGAATTTGCGCCGATCTGGCCCAAATCACACGTGGTGCCCGACTTTTTCAACAGCCTGCTAGAGGTGGGTGTCCTCGTCATGTGAGATGACGCGCGTGGCTCGACCGATCCGCATGTCCGCGTTCCTGGAACTCTTCGACAGGAGTGCCAATCGGGCGCGCAAGGCCCGTTTTCGTTTCCTAGGTCGCCAGGAGTCGGCCGGCCCGACCGGGTCCCCCAGGTGATGCAATGCGATAAATTTCGCTAGCGGCCCGAGCGGCTTCGGCTCAAGGGGCGACAAGCGACCATATCCTTCTCGCCTCAGTCGTTCGATTCCCGGACCGATCCCGCCTGCCTGGGCCACGGCGCTCTCGACGGCAGCTCGGTCGCAGCCTAGCCAATGCGCCAGAAGCCTGGTGCGCAGCCCGTCGATGGTCGCGCGGGACGATCTGTCGTCGAGGCGCGCTTCGAAAGACAGGTCACATTCGGTGTCGAAGCCCAGTGACCGATTGTTCAGGTTCGCCGAGCCGATGCGGAGCAGCGTGTCGTCGATGATCGACAGCTTGGCGTGGACAATGATCACGCGCCCTTTCTTGGTGAGCGGAACGTAGGCGCGCAGCCGGCCATACGCGTCCGCCACCTTGAGGCGTTCGAGGAACAGCGACCTCGTCTGATCCATGGTCGCCTGGTCGAACCAACTGGGCGAGTGCTGAGTTGAGACTAGAACGACCTCCGGGCCGATCGGCTCGGACAGCCTTGCAGCGAGCGCTTCGGCCACCAGGGGCGAAGTAAAATACTGGTTCTCAAGATAGATGCAGCGCCTGGCCGAGCCGATCGCCGCCAGGTGCAGCGATTCGTTCTCACGCACCTCAGGATGTCCGCCCCACTGAGGTTCGGTGCGCGAGACTCCTGCAGTCGCGCGCCTGAAGTCGACGTTCAAGTCCGGCGGCCAGGCGTTAGCGTCAGTTGGCTTCGCCGGAGGCAGACGCTCATTCGTCGCCCGGCGCCACCGCTCGCGGAAGAGGTCTCCCAGTGCCCCGGCCGCTGGGCCGTCGACGACGCACATCAACTCGTGCCGCGAAGCGAAATCTTCACGGCTGTACCTGGACTTCTCTCGACGGGGATCGTCGTCTAGGTGGGTGGCAGTGTCCCAGCGATCCGGACCGATGTCGCCGCCGCCGCAGAAGGCGAGCTGATCATCGACGACGATCATCTTCTGATGATGGCAGGCGCCCAAGGGGACGGTGGCGTCGAGCAGGAAGCGCACCGGCGAACCTGCGAAGCATTCCTTGGCCCGGTGGGGGAAGAAGCGCTGCGTCGCCGCGATGGCCAGTTCGGACCTCCAGCAGAGAATGCGAACCTTCAACTCCGGTCGCTCGGACGCGAGCGTCTTCAGAAATGGGCCGATGCGATCGCCCGGCGGGCCGACGCCTCCGGGTCCGGGATCGAAGAGCGTGTCCGGATCAAAGGCCCAATTGAGCAAGTGGATCGTCGATCGGGCCGTCAGGAACGCCGCCTTGGCCGCCTTGAAATAGTCCGCCATGTCAATGAGCACCGCGGCCCGGTTCGCCCGCTCTGCCCGCCAGCAAGTCGTTCCCGCATTCAACAGCATCCGATGGATCCCGAGCGATTGTTGGCTACGTTCTCCCGCAGTTCGAACGGGTTGTCGCGAAGAACGGCGATGTCGCGTGGTCTAAGGCCGTCGCGCAAATTCGAGGGGTGATCACTACACGGTATATCCAGGGATATACTCGTATGGGTAGAGATTGTGGTCCGTGGGATAGAAATACGGACCGTAGAACCACGCGTCGTCTTGCACCGCGCTCTTAGCGCGCCGACGGACAATTCCACCAAGCTCGCGAATCCGAGTGTCGATCGCCGACGTCGAAGCTTCGCTGACGTCGGCAATGACTGCAGACTGGCCGGGGCCAACAACCAACCGCGCCTCGGCCGCCGCCTGGCCGCGGTTTTCCGCGCGAACCAGGTCCGCGGTGACGCCGGCCACGCTTCCGGCGGCAGCGCCGATACCCGCTCCCCCAGCGGCGCCAACCGCCGCGCCAACAGGTCCAGCCAAGGCGCCAAGCAAGGCGCCAACGCCCACGCCAACGGCGGTGGCCAAGGCAGGGTTCGTCTCTTTGGTATCTACCCGGAATTCGCCCCGCTGGTCGCGATGGACCACGGCAGTTCCGTGCACGGTGATTTCTCCTTCGTGATCGAGTTCCCAGAGGGCGTGCAGACCTTTGTAAGCCCTGCCGGTGTCGTCGAAGAGGACGGCGATATAATTGCGCATCGGCCTGCTATTCCCTGGCGGCGGATTCAGCGAGCGCGTCGAGCGACGGCGCGGGCTCGAGACTAAGAGTCCCTGCTTCTGAACGCCGCCGCGCCGCTTGTGCGTTTCGGTCCAAGGGACGGCCGTTTCGGCTATGGTCGCTGGTCGCGAGTGCGATCGGCTCGGCTTTGATGCGCGCCAAGATCTACTCGCGAGACCCAAGCGGCGCTTAGGACAGCCGCATTCGCGGCAGGGTAAACTGGAAGACCGCGCCGCAGGGGGTGTTGGGGCTGGCCCAGATGCGGCCGCCGTGGGCCTCGATGATCGAGGCGCAGATGGCGAGACCCATGCCGAGGCCGCTGCCCTTGCTGGTGTAGAACGGCTGGAACACCTGCTCCAGGGCCTCGGGCGCGAGGCCCGGGCCGGTGTCGCGCACGAAGACGGCGACGCCGCCCTGGCCGTGCGGTTGGCTGCCGACCACCAACTCCCGCGGCCCCTCGGTCAGCGTGCTCATCGCCTCGATGGCGTTGACGATCAGATTGAGCAGCACCTGCTGTAGCTGCACCCGGTCGCCCCTGACGCTCGGCAGGTCGGGTGCGAGCTCGACGCGCACCGCGACATCATGCTTGGCGGCCTCGTCGCGGGCGAACTCGAGGACGGTCAGGATCTTCTCATTCAGCGAGACATCCTCCTCCTCCGCCGGCGCATTCTTCACCATGGCGCGGATGCGCCCCACGATCTGCGAGGCGCGATTCCCGGCGCGTATGATGGCGGCGAGCGCGTCCCTGGCCTCCGCCAAGTCTGGGGGCTGGGCCTCGAGCCAGCGCAGCGCCGCATTGGCGTAGTTGACCGTCGCGTGGAGCGGCTGATCCACTTCGTGTGCGATCGAGGCGGTGAGCTGGCCCAAGGTGGCAAGGCGGTTCTCGTGCGCCAGTTGCAGGTGCATCTGATCCTCCAGCATCCGGGCAGCCGTCACGCGCTCGGTAATGTCGCGGGTGATCTTGGCGAATCCGACCAGCTCGCCGCCCTCGTCCTTGATCGCGTCAATCACCACGTTTGCAATGAAACGGCTCCCATCCTTGCGAATGCGCCAGCCTTCGGCCTCGTATCGGCCGTCGCGGGCGGCGATTTCGAGCGACTGCTGCGGCACGTTCTCGGCGCAATCTTCCTCGGTGTAGAAGCATGAGAAATGTCGGCCGACAATCTCTTCGGTCCGGTAACCCTTGATGCGCTGTGCGCCCCGGTTCCAGTTGGTGACGATGCCGTTTGGATCGATCATGTAAATTGCGTAGTCGATAACGCCATCGATCAGGAGGCTACGGTGCTGCTCGCTCTCGCGGAGAGCCAGTTCCGCCGACTTGCGGGCGCTGATGTCCGCGATCGCCGCCACGACCATTGATCCCCGGTCGGTTTCGATGGCGCTTAAGCCGATCTCCAGAGGGAACTCGCCGCCCGCCTTCTTGAGCCCGTAGAGATCGCGCCCGGAGCCCATTGGCCGCGACCGCGGATCCGCAAGAAATGTCCCCCGCAACTCCGCGTGATGGCCGCGGAACCGTTCCGGAACGAGAACCTCAACCGGCTTCCCTACCAATTCGTCCCGTGAATAGCCAAAGACCTGCTCGGCAAGAGCATTGACCAAGATGATCTTGCCGGCTGGATCGATCATCACGATGGCGCTCGGCGCAGCCTCCACAACATTGCGGAAGCGCCGCTCGTCGATCGTTTCACCTCTGGGGCGCTTCAACGGCATTCGTTCAATGTAGCCGGGCGATCTCAGGCGTTCCATCCTGCTATAGCTCAGGAAGGTCGGCTAGCTGGCAGGGTGAATTGAAAGACCGCGCCGCGGGGGGTGTTGGGGCTGGCCCAGATGCGGCCGCCGTGGGCCTCGATGATCGAGGCGCAGATGGGGAGGCCCATGCCCAGGCCGCTGCCCTTGCTGGTGTAGAACGGCTGGAAGACCTGCTCCAGGGCTTCGGGCGCGAGGCCCGGGCCGGTGTCGCGCACGAAGACGGCGACGCCGCCCTCGCCGTGCGGTTGGCTTCCGACCACCAGCTCCCGCGGTCCTTCGGTCAGCGTGCTCATGGCCTCGATGGCGTTGACGATCAGGTTGAGCAGCACCTGCTGCAGCTGCACCCGGTCGCCCTTGACGGTCGGCAGGTCGCGCGCGAGCTCCACGCGCACCGTGACCTCGTGTCTGGCGGCCTCGCCGCGGGTGAGGGTGAGGACGGCCAGGATCTTCTCGTTCAGCGAGACGTCCTCGTCCTCCGCGGGCGCCTTCTTCACCATGGCGCGGATGCGCCCCACGATCTCCGAGGCGCGGTTCCCGGCACGCACGACGGCGTCGAGGGCGTCCTGGGTCTCGTTAAGGTCCGGGGGCTGGGCCTTCAGCCAGCGCAGCGCCGCATTCGCATAGTTGACTGCCGCGCTCAGCGGCTGGTTCACCTCGTGCGCGATCGAAGCGGTCAGCTGGCCCAGGGTAGCGAGGCGATTCTCGTGCGCTAGTTCCAGTCGCATCTCTAGCTCTCGCGCCTCCACCTCCCGCGCCAGCGCCGCCTCGTGCGCCAGTTGGCGCATCCGCAGCTGGTAGATTCCCCAGAGGATCGCCGCCAGGGCTATCGCACACAGGGTGCAGAACCACCAAGTCTGCCAGAACGCAGGCGCGACGGAGAAATCGAGCGTCGCGCCTTTAGTGTTCCAGACACCGCTGTTGTTGCTGGCGATCACGCGGAAGCGGTATTGGCCCGGCGGCAGGTCGGTGTAGAAGGCCTGGCGCCGGTTGCCTGGATCCACCCAGTCGCGGTCGTGGCCCTCCAGTTTGTAGCGGAATTGATTCTTCTCCGGTGCGGCGAAACTCAGCGCCGCGTAGTCGATCTCCAGATCGCGCAGTAGCGGCGGAAGCCTGAGATGAGGCGAAGCGTCGTAGGAACGTCCACCCGCCGTGATTTGCTCGATTTGCACCGGTGGCGCGAGCGCGTTGAGAGCCAGATGGCGAGGGTCCACCATCATGGCGCCATCTGAATTCGCAAACCACAGACGTCCATCCGGAGACTTCGCGACATTCGGACCGAAGCTCCCTCCGCCGCCGCTGTTTGCGACGCCATCGGACGCGTCAAGGACCGTCGTTCGAATGCTGACTCGCGTGGTTGAATCGATTCGCGCGGGAAGGTCGGCGCGCGCCAGGCGCACCAAGCCGCAGGCCGTGTGAAGCCATATTGAACCCGCGCCATCATCGATCGTCGAGTAGATAACGTCGCAAGGCAGACCGTTGTTGCCGGTCAGCGTTGTCAGTCGGCCGTTCCTCAATATGATGAGGCCGCCTTCCGTGGCCGCCCAAAGCGTGCCATCTGGATCGAGGCGGAGATCACGGACAGCCTGTTTGCCCGGGAAGCCTGCTGTGTAGGTGGCGCGGATCCGCCCCTCGGCGAAGAAGGCGATGCGACCACCGCTGGATCCGAGCCATAGGCCGTGGCGCAATGGGTCGAAGGCGATGCGCCACGTCTCGCCAATCCCCAGGTCAACCCAGCTGAACAACTTAACCTGGCCGTCCGGAGATAGTCGAAAGAGGCCGAGCTTGCGGTGAGCGATCCAGAGGTTTCCTTGATCGTCCTCGGTGATGCAGTTCAGGGGGCCGCGAGGCACGCCCGGAATCGATACGAACCGGCTGTTCCACAGGTAACCGAGCCCTGAAGGCGATCCAAGCCAGATCCGCCCGCGATGGTCCTGGTAGAGGGAGCCGGAAGTATCCGTTGGAAGGGCCCTTACAATCACCTCTCGAGCATCGGATTGCGCAGTTCCCTGTGCCGGCGTCTTACCGCGGCGCTCGGGCCCGCGGTATACCGTCAGCTCTCCATCTTTGCGGCGATAGAGTCCGGTCGGCGTCGCGAACCAAATGCTGCCGTCAACATCGGCTAGAGTGGCGCTGACGCCTTCCGAAAGGCCTTGCTCGTCGGAAAAGCTTGCCGCCGCCACCCTCCAAAACTCGTCGAGTCCGCTCACCGTGCCGACCCATATGTCGCCCTCTCGGTCTTCGAATATCGTCCCGATGCGGTTCCCCGAGAGGCCGTCGGATTTCGCAAAGGAATCCACCCGCCCCGCGTGGATGTACCGCAGGCCGCCATTGATCGTTCCGAGCCATAGACCTCCCTGCGTATCAGTGAGCACCCGCGGCGGTTGGCCCGGTGGCAAGTCAAGCGTGACCGGAAACGCTACCAAGCGCCCCCCAACGACCTCCTGAATTCCATCGTAGCCAGAGAAGAATAACGCGCCGTCCGCGCCTGAGGTGAGGCTGTGGAAATACCCCGGAACTGGCTCGCGTTCAGGATAGAGCCTGGGGCTGCCGGGCCGCCAGAGCCAAAGCCCCTTCGATGATGCAAGCCAAAGATGTCCATCGCCATCCTCGTAAAGGCAATAGATGCGCTGGCCGAGGCTCCCGTCCTCTCCGTAGCATCGCACGGCGTTGTCGCGGATGGCGCACAGCCTGCCCGTAGACGTGGCTCGAGATTCGGTGCCGGCCCAGACGGTTCCTTCCCGATCCACGAGTATTGTCAGCACGTCCTGCCCGGCTAGGGCCGGATAGCTGGTCAATTTGCCATTGCGCCAACTGGCCAGCCCGCCGCTGGTGCCGATCCAAAGTGTCCTGTTCTGCGTTGCCAGCGTACCGACCCAGTTGTCAGGAAGGTGCTGCCCGTCAGGCGATCGCCACGGAACGGCGTTGACGCCATCGAAGCGCCACAGCCCCGTGTGCGTGCCCAGCCAAAGATAGCCGTCGGGCGTTTGCGCGATAGCGAGGATCGGAGGAGGCACGGCAAATCCGTCGTCGAATTTCCACGCCCGGTGTGCGTACTGGCCCAGGCCCATGTCGGGCGTCGCCGCCGAGGCCGGCGCGGCCGAACACCAGAGCAAAAATATGCAAAACATCGGTGCTATCGAAGCAAACCGTTGCAAGACCGTAGTCACCACAGCCAGCCTCAAAAATGCGCGCTGATGGATACGCCGAAAACCCGTGGCTCGCCAGGGACGACCGAGAAAGTGTTCTGATTTAGGTTGATCTGGCTCTTGTACTTCTGATCCAGCAGATTCCTGGCGTAGACCGTCAGCGTGAAGTTACGCTGCGGTGAGACCCAAGTCGCGCCGACGTTCAGCAAAGCGTACGAGGCCTGATAGTCGTAGGCCGAGAATAGGGCGTATTGCGCCGCTGTCAGCTCGACGAGATTGTATCCGGCTTCGAACCGTGCTTGCGCCCAGGGCGTCAACACAGACCCGTTGTCGAAACGGAATGAGTGTTCGTAACGTACTGATCCCGTGGCCGGCGGTGTGCCTGGCAATCGCTTGATCGAAATGTAGTTGCGCTCAGAGGTCGCGGTGTCCGGAATGTCCGGCCAGCTCGTGATCTCGTCGTCGTACCAACCGACCTGCAGCGTAAGGCGGTCCTCAGCCGTCGGCAGCCAATCGGCCTCCAGCTCGGCCCCAACGACTCGCAGTGGCACCGATACGACCGTGAAGATCGGCGCCCCGCCCACGGTGTTTCCGAGCTGCGCCGCCTGCTGCCAACCGCGGTAGTCATAGTAGAAGACGGCTCCGTTCAATTGCAGCTGATCCCGGAGGAACCGGTTTTTGCTACCGATCTCATAAGAGGTGAGACTCTCCTGCTCGTACGGCAGCTCGAGGAAGCTGACGGTGCCATCGGCCTTCGGTTGTGGCGAGATCTGAACATCCCCCGGGAGATAGCCGCTCGACACCATGGCGTAGACCATATTCGACGGTCCGAATTCATATGTGGCGCGGAACTTGTAAGTGAAGTTGTCAAATTTGACCTTGGTGAAAAAAGACGAGTACACGCAGGACCTCGGTGTAGCGCCGCCGTACGCCACGAGAGTCGCACAGTTACCGAGATTTTGTCCGTAGGGGTCCAAGTTGACGTTGTAATTGTAGGACGAAGTCTGCTCCACCGAACTGTGGTCGAAGCGTAAGCCGGCGGTGACGTGCAAGTCTGGTCGCAAGTCGTAGGTTTCCTCGGTGAACGCAGCATAGTCCGAGATCGAGCCTGAGCGGCTGCTTGAAAAGATCTCGCCGCCAGCGACTCCCGGCGTCGTGTCGGGTATCCCACAGGGGCCACATTGCGTCGCGCTCTCGACGATCGAAGACCCAACTATCCGGTAGGTGTTGGAGTAGTAATTTGCACCAAGCAGCCAGGTGAGTGGGCCCCCGGAATTCGAAGCCAGCCGGACCTCGTGCAT
>Ga0335069_10005935_pt1 | contig 17855 bp, 15 predicted proteins | sample Lox_Sample_11_FD_206714 | JGI IMG/M metagenome (GOLD analysis project Ga0335069, IMG submission 206714) | Soil microbial communities from Loxahatchee National Wildlife Refuge, Florida, United States - Lox_Sample_1.1 | ecosystem: Environmental > Terrestrial > Soil > Wetlands | place: USA... | reverse complement strand
ACATGACGCGGTTGAGCATTCAGGGATAACCCGTGTTGTTCTTCGATCGGCTGCCGCAGTGGTATCCGCTGCGCAGGCAGGTGATCGGAGCCGGCATCGCCGTCCTCCTGACGCTCGGTGGAGCCCTCCCGGGGCTTGCCAAGCAGCAGGTCGTGCGGGAGGTGATCGGCCAGGAGCAACTACCGGCCGAAGCGCGCGACGTCCTCGATCGAGTCCACGCCGGTGGACCGTTCGCGTACGAGCGCGACGGCGCGGTGTTCGGCAACCGCGAGCGCCATCTCCCCCCGTACCCGCGCGGCTATTACCGCGAGTACACGGTGATGACGCCGGGCGCGCCGGATCGGGGACCGCGCCGGATCGTGTGCGGCGGACAGACCCCCCGCATGCCCGACGCGTGCTACTACACCCCCGACCACTACAACCGCTTCCTCAGGATCTCGCCGTGACCGCAGGCCCCCAGAAGTTGCCCATGACTCGAGGAGGAACGTGACCATGCTCTTGCAGACCGTCCGTCCCAACATCGTGCAGTCGATACGCGCCTACCGGGTCGACGACCTGATGAAGGCCGCTCAGAACGCAGGCCAGCATTTCCTGTATGCCAACCTGACGTCGGCCCAGTCCAAGCAGGACGTGCTGGACAGCATCGCCCAGTCGTTCCTGTTCCCGGCGCATTTCGGCAAGAACCTCGACGCGCTCTACGACTGCATGACCGACCTCGTGCACAAGTCAGGGCATCAGCCCGGCTTCGTCGTCGTGCTCGAGCAGCTGCCCGACAACGCGCGCTTCGACCGCGAAGCGCGCGAGCAATTGCTCGACGTGTTCCGCGACGCGGCCGATTTCTGGGCCGAACGAAAAATACCATTCAGGTGTTTTTATTCTTTTCAGTAGCCCGCTCCCAGCAAGAAGGGTCATGGGAGCGGGCGACGGAGATGGCCCAAAACGTCGCCGACAAGCCGCTCAAGCCGGCACACCGCAACGCCGCCAACAGCAGCTTCGGCATGAACATGCCGTTGATGAGCAGCGCGTTCGACACCGCGATGTGGCGGGACGCCGCCTGACGGCGGCGCCTCCCGCGTTTCCGACCGCGCGTCCGCGTCGCGGTCTTCAGTCGACGGGCGCCCTTGCGGCGCCCGTTTTCTTGGCACGCCGGAAGCGGTGGAGAGCTCAGCCGAGAGCGCGGGCGAGCCGCCCCAGCTCGACATACTCCGCGACCGGGACTTCCTCGGCGCGGCGTTGCACGTCGAAGCGACCCGCCAGACCGCGCTCGGCGAGCCATGCCCCGAGCGTGTGGCGCAGCAGCTTGCGACGTTGGGAGAACGCCACCGCGACGATGTGCTCGAGCGGATCGCGGTCCGCCGAAGGCACTCCCGCCCTCGGCACCATGCGCACGACGGCCGATTCCACCCGCGGCGGCGGATCGAAAGCCGCGGCCGGCACGTCAAGCAGAGGCTCGATCTCGTACCGCCACTGCAGCATCACGCTCAGGCGTCCGTAGGCCTTCGTGCCCGGCGAGGCCACCATGCGATCGACCACCTCCTTCTGCAGCATCACATGCTGATCGCGCACGTGTCCCGCCGCGTCGAGGAGTCGGAACAGGATCGGCGTGGAGATGTTGTAGGGCAGGTTGCCGACCACGCGCAGCGGGCCTCGCAGATGCGCAGCGAGTGCAGCGTAGTCCACGGTCAGAGCGTCGGCCTCGACGACCTCGAGCCCCGGGCGCCCGCGCAGCTTCGCCGCAAGATCGCGATCGAGCTCGATGACGGCGAGTCGCCCGCAACGCGCTGCGATCGGACTCGTCAGCGCCCCGAGGCCCGGGCCGATTTCGACGAGCGCCTCGCCAGGTCGAGGGTCGATGGCGTCGACGATCGCGTCGATGACGGCGCCGTCGACGAGGAAATGCTGGCCGAATCGCTTGCGGGCAACGTGACGCATCGCGCGGCCCGCCAGCCCCCGCCTCAGAGCGGAGGCTCGCGCAGCTCCACGTACGCCCGCGCCCGCAGCTCGCGCGTCCACTCGAGGTAGGCGGGCTCGAATTTCTGCTCGCGCAGGATGTTGCGGGCCTGCTCGCGCTGCTGCTTCAGGTCGAGCGTCACCTCGCGCCGCTCGAGCACCTGGATCAGGTGCACGCCGAATCGCGAGACGACGGGGTCGGAGATGCCGCCGGGCGGAAGCGCGTTCAGCACCTCCTCGAACTCGGGAACGACGCTGCCCGGCTGAACCCAGCCGATGTCGCCGCCCAGCGAGGCGCTGCCGTCCTCGGAGTTCTCGCGTGCCGCCTGCTCGAAGGTCTTGTTGCCGGCGACGATCGTGCGCTTGATCTGCTCGAGCCGGCGGATCGCCGCGTCCTGAGGCAGGCGCTCGGAGATCCGCAGCAGGATGTGTCGCACGTGCGTCTGGGGGAGGGTGAAATCACCGCCGGCCCGCCGCTCGATCAGCTTCAGCACGTGGAAGCCCGCGCCGGAGCGCAGCAGCTGCGGCGTCACTTCGCCCGGCCGCAGGTTCTTGACCGCGGTCACGAAGACGTCGGGAAGCCGATCGGCCGGCTTCAGCCCGATCACGCCTCCTTCCGCACGATTGCCGTCCTCCGACACTTCGCGTGCGACCTTGGCGAAGTCTTCCCCGGCGCGCACGCGCGCACGCGCCGCTTCCGCGCGGGCTCGGCGCTCCGCTACCACTGCGTCGCTGGCGTTCTCGGGGACCGTGACCAGGATCTGGGCGAGGTTGAGCTGCTCCACCATGCCGACCGCGGCACGCCGTTGCTCGAGGAATGCATCCACCTCCGCATCGGTGACGCGGATGCGGGGCAGCACCTCCCGCTCCCGCGTGCGCTCCACCATCAGCTGGTCGCGCACGTTGTCGCGGAACTTCGAGAACTCGATGCCTTCCTGGCGCAGGCGCTGGCGCAGCTGGGCGAGCGTCATCTGGTTCTGCACGGCGACGTTGTTCACCGCGCGATCGAGCTCGGCCTCGTCGATCTTCACGCCGACGTCGCGCGCGTTGGTGACCTGCACCCGCTCGTCGATGAGCTGGTCGAGCACCTGCTGGCGCAACACCGCGGGCGCCGGAAGTGTCTGGCGGTTGCGCTCCGCCTCGGCGCGTACGCGCGCCAGGCGCTGGTCCACTTCCGCGGCCGTCACCAGCTCCTGGTTGACCACCGCGACGATGTAGTCGCCGTTGCGCGGCGCGCGCGCCGCGGTCTGGGCTTGGAGCGCCGGCGCAAGCAGCAGGGCGAAGGCGAGGATGGCGGCGCGGCGGCGCCAGGCGAGAGAGCGATCAGTCATGCGGGTCGTACGGCGGCGCCAGGCGAGAGAGCGATCAGTCATGCGGGTCGTACGGTGGCGCGGCGATGCGCTCGTCGCGGAGCACCCGATAGCCGGGGATATTGTCCTTCAACACCTGGAGCGGGTTCGTGCCGAGCCGAGAAAGCCCGACCAGCTCGAGTTGAACCAGCAGTCGGGTCGTCGCCTCGCTCTGCCCCGTCGAGAGCCGCTCGGCGACGACGCGTGCGATCCAGCAGCCTGCGTCGTACTCGAAGCCGACGATCGAGTCGATGAGGCGGCGGTCGCGCAGGCTGTAGTTCATGCGCCCGACGGTGTAGAGGCTCCCGTTGCAGGAGCCGCCGCTGCTCGTGCGCAGCGTTCGCGGTCCGCTCGTCGGCGGCGGCGGCCCGTACAGCGGCCACTGCCAGCCGAGCTCCGTCTGCTCCGTGAGGCCGCGCGTGAGACGGTACGTGCCGCTGATGGTGCGGAACGGACCCGGCGACCATCGCACGCTGGCCACCGAACGCTGCACGCGGCTGCTGTCGGGGCTGTACTGCAGTTGCGCGTCCAGGTTCCAGTCGCGGATCAGGGAGGTCGAGCCGAACAGCAGCAGATCGGAGAAGTGCTGCGACGTCGACACGAGAGCCGGCGTCACCTGCTGGCGACGGAACAGGTAGCGCTGAGCCACGCCGAGCAGCATCGACTCGGCGCCCGATGCGGGATCCAGCAAGCGGGTCGTCACGCCGGCGGTGAGCGAATGCTGGTCGGACACGCGGTCGACGCCCGAGAATTGGTTTTCGCTGAAGATCGACTCGTAGTTGAAGTCCTTGCCCGCCGCGTCGAAGTTCGGCAGGTCATCCTGCTGCACGAACGGGGTGTTGACGTAGAGCAGACGCGGCTCGAGCGTCTGACGCACGGCGTGTCCGAACCAGTGGGCGTCGCGCTCGAGGGTCCACGCGCTGTCGACGCTTAGCGTCGGAATGACGCGCGACGCGTGGGTCCTGAGGTTGGGTTGCGGCTCGTCGAGCTCGTAGGATGCGGCATTGAACGACAGCTTGGGCACGAAGCGCCAGCCCGGTGTCAGCCATGGGCGGCTGATGCTGCCCAGCGCGTGCAGGCGCTGCCCGTTCGGACGCGCTCCGTCCGCATCGTTGTCGGGCACGATGAAGCGATTGAACTCGCCCTCGAAGCCCACCTCCAGTCCGGGCCCGAAGATCTGCACGGTGCGCGCGCCCACCTGCGGCATGCGCTGGTACGGCGCGATGATCCGCGTCGTCGGGTCCGTCGTCTGCAGCAGTTGCCACGCCTCGGCGCGGCCGTACGCGGTCCAGGCGCCGAATCGGCGCGTGTAGCGAAAGTCGGACCCGAGCAGGCGCGGCGTGAGGCTCGCGATGCCGCCCGGGAAATCCTTCCAGTAGTCGTCGTCGGACACGCGGTCGACGTGGAGCTCAGCCAGCCCGTACGGCCCGAACGAGCTCTCGTGCTGCATGACGAGCGAGAAGCGCGGGCGATGGGCGAGGCCGTCGTACGGGATGTAGTTCCAGTTGTCCTCGCCGCGGTGGTTCGGCTCAAGGTACCGGACCTCCGAGTCCAGGCTCGCGCCGCGGCGCGCGCTGACCGCGGGCGTGAACGTCGCATCCCGGTTCGGCGCGATGTTCCAGTAGTACGGGACGGCCACCTGCACGCCGCTCTTGCTGTCGATGGCGAGGCTGGGCGGTAGCCAGCCGGACTTGCGCGCGTCGCTGAGCGGAAAGCTGAGCGACGGCGCCGCGAGGATCGGCACGCCGTAGAAACGAAGGACCGCATCGTTCGCGACGCCTTCGTTGATCTCGGTGTCGATGCGCACGGTCTGCGCCGACAGCACCCAGGCGGGCGCGCCCGAGCCGTCGATGCCGCAGCTCGTGTACGTGGCCTGCGTCGCCACGGCGCGCTGCTCGTCGAGGAACTCGAGGCTCTGCGCCGTGCCGCCGGCCCCCGTGATCGCGAGGTAGTAGGTGGGGCTCTTGAACAGCCCTTCGAAGCGCTGCAGACGAAGCTCCGCCTCGGGCCCCGAGTAGACGTTGCCGTCCTTCGTGATGCGCACGTGGCCCGTCGCGCGTGCAAGGTCTTCGCCCTGGTCGTAGCTCAGGCGGTCGGCGCGGATCACGATGCCGCCGCGTCGAAGCTCTGCATCGCCCTCGGCCACGGCGTCGAGGTCGGGTCGACCGCGCAGCGAGCGCGCCTGAAGGATCACCGGCAGGGCCTCTCCTGCCCTCCCGCGCGGCGGCGGCGTGAGTACGGTCGAGGGCTGCAGACGAATGCCATCCTCCGGCTCGGCCGCCTGTACGCCCCCGGCCGCAGCGAGCGCGGCGGCGAGCACGCGCAGCCGCCGGCGCGCCGCGGGTCTTCGATGGGAGGGCAGCGTGGGCACGAAACCGAGGAGAGCAGCGCCGGCGCGCAACCGCGGCGCTCGATGCGTCGCGCGCAGTGCGGCGACGGCCGATTTGTAGAATCGATTATCCACGAGCCCCTGCACGCGCCGCGCGGCCAGCAGGCGGCATGCCCGCATCAGGTCCTGTCATCGCCATCACGCCGATCGCTTGGGCCGACGACGAACGGCGGCGTCGCTTCGACGCCTGGCTCGCTTCGATCGTCGCGCCGCACCGTCTCGATCCCTCGAGCCTGCAGCCCGCCTCGAGCGACGCGAGCTTTCGCCGCTACCTGCGCATCGCCGCGGCCGCTGGGACGACCTTCGTCATCATGGACGCGCCGCCGCCCCACGAGGACGTGCGACCCTTCGTGCGCATCGCGCGGCGCTTCGCTGCCGGCGGCCTGAACGTTCCGCGGATCGTCGAAGCCGACGAGGCCGCCGGCTTCCTGCTGCTCGGCGACCTGGGCACGCACCTGTACCTCGACGCGCTGCGCGAGGCCACGGCCCATGGCGATTCGCGCGGTGTCGACGTGCTGATGCGCGATGCGATCGCCGCGCTCGTGCGCTGGCAGCGATGGGGGGATCCGCAACTGCCGCCATACGACGATGCCCTGCTGCGCCGGGAGCTGGGGCTGTTTCCCGAATGGTGCGCGGGCCGCGAGCACGCGGTGACCTGGAGCGAAGGGGAGCAGGCCGTCTGGGCCGGTATCTGCGATCTGCTCGTGCGCAGCGCTCTCGCGCAGCCCACGGTCGCGGTGCACCGCGACTGGATGCCGCGCAACCTCATGGTCTGCGATCCGAACCCGGGCATCCTCGACTTCCAGGATGCCGTTCAGGGGCCGATCACCTACGACATCGCGTGCCTGCTGCGCGACGCGTTCGTGTCGTGGGACGAAGAGCGCGAGATCGACTGGGCGGCGCGTTACTGGGAGCAGGCGCGCAAGGCCGGCCTGCCGGTGGGCGAGGATTTCGGCGAGTTCTGGCGCGCGCTCGAGTGGATGGGGTTGCAGCGCCACCTGAAGGTGCTCGGGATCTTCTGCCGCCTCAAGCACCGCGATCACAAGCCAGCCTACAGCCGCGACCTGCCGCGCTTCTACGCGTATGCGCACAAGACCGCATCGCGCTACGCCGCGCTGCGGCCGCTGCTCAAGCTGCTCGAGCCGCTGATGGGCACCAGCCGCCTCGAAGCGTTCTACTGAGCCCGCGCGCCGATGCTGCGCGTCACCGAGCTCAAGCTTCCCCTCGATCATGCGCCCGAGGCGCTCGCGGCCGCACTGGCCGAGCGACTGCGGATCGCCCCGGCTGCGCTCGGCGCCATTCACGTCGCCAAGCGCAGCGTCGATGCGCGCAAGAAGCACGCGATCGTCTTCATCTACACCGTCGACTGCGAAGTCGCGGGCGACGAGGCGGCACTTCTCGCGGCGCACGCCGCCGACCCGCACGTGCGATCCGCACCGGACCTGCGCTATCGCCACGTCGTGCACGCGCCCGCGGATTACGGCGCGCACGGCGAGGCTCGGCCGGTGGTCGTGGGTTTCGGACCCTGCGGCCTCTTCGCCGCGCTGCTCCTCGCCCAGATGGGCCTGAAGCCGATCGTGCTCGAGCGCGGCAAGGCCGTGCGCGAGCGCACGAAGGACACGTGGGGCCTGTGGCGGCGCGGCATCCTCGATCCGGAATCGAACGTGCAGTTCGGCGAAGGCGGAGCGGGCACCTTCTCGGACGGCAAGCTCTGGACCCAGATCAGCGATCCGCGCCACCTCACGCGCAAGGTGCTCGAAGAGCTCGTGAAGGCCGGGGCGCCAGACGAGATCCTCTGGACGGCGAAACCGCACATCGGCACGTTCCGGCTCGTCAGCGTCGTCGAGAAGATGCGTGCCACGATCCTCGGCCTCGGCGGCGAGATCCGCTTCCGGCATCGCGTGATCGGCCTGGAGGTCTATGAAGGCCGGCTCGAGGGATTGCGCGTCGCCACGCCTGAGCGCCCCGATGGCGAGACGTTCGCAGCGAGGCACGTAGTCCTCGCGCCCGGGCACAGCGCACGCGACACGTTCGCCATGCTGCATGCGACGGGCGTCCGCCTCGATCCGAAGCCGTTCTCGATCGGCGTGCGGATCGAACACCCGCAGTCGCTCGTCGACCGGGCGCGCTACGGGCCCAACGCGGGTCATCCCCTGCTCGGTGCGGCCGACTACCGGCTCGTGCACCATGCGTCTAACGGGCGCTCCGTGTACAGCTTCTGCATGTGCCCCGGCGGCACGGTGGTGGCTGCGACATCCGAGGCGGAGCGGGTCGTGACGAACGGCATGAGCCAGTACTCACGCAACGAGCGAAACGCCAATGCGGGCATCGTCGTCGGCATCGAGCCGAGGGACTTCGTGCGGCCGGACGAGGCGCTTCCCCAGGATGGCCGAGTGCATCCGCTCGCCGGAATCGCGTTCCAGCGACATTGGGAGTCGCTGGCCTACATGCTGGGCGGCGGCGGCTATCGCGCGCCAGGTCAGCTCGTCGGTGACTTCCTCGCCGGGCGCACGTCGACGACGTTGGGCAACGTCGAGCCTTCCTACCGGCCCGGTGTCGAGCTCACCGACCTGAAGCGAGCGCTCCCCGCCTACGCCCTCGAGGCGATGCGTGAAGCGCTGCCCGCGTTCGATCGCCAGCTACCGGGCTTCGCCCGCGCCGACGCGGTGATGACGGGTGTGGAGACGCGCACCTCTTCGCCGCTGCGCATTCCGCGCGGACCGGACCGGCAGAGCACGAGCATCATCGGTCTCTATCCGGCGGGCGAAGGCGCGGGTTATGCGGGCGGGATCATGTCGGCGGCGGTAGACGGCATCGAGACGGCTGAGGCGCTCGCCGCTCGTCTACTGCCCTCGACAGCTTCGTGCTAGCCGGGTCACCCCCATGTTCGGGGGGAGCCGGACGCCGAAACCGTTGCAAAACGTGACGGCTCCGCTACCGTTCAGACACTCCCCCAACAACGTCTTGAACCAAAGGACTCGTCATGAGGTATGCAGCGCTCTTCGCCACTGGTCTGACGGCGGTCGCTTCGTTCGGCGCGCCGGCCGCCAACGCGGCCGCGATCCACGACGCCGGCCTGTTCACGACGGTGCTTCCCGCGAACGACGATGAGTCCACCGGCCAGGTGAACCTCGGCTTCTCTGCGCTGATCAACGGGACCACCTACACGCAGACGTACGTCAACAACAACGGCAACATCACCTTCAACAATCCGTTGGGCACCTACACGCCGGCAGCGATCACAGACGGCAGCTTCGGTCCCATCATCGCTGCGTACTTCGCCGACGTCGATACGCGCGGCGCGGGCTCAAACCCCGTCACTTACGGCACCGCCACGCTCGGCGGGCACAACGTCTTTGGCGTGGACTACATCCACGTCGGCGTCTATTCCGAGCAGCCCATCTACAACAGTTTCCAGATGATCCTCACGGATCGCAGCGACGTCGGTGCGGGCGACTTCGACATCCAGTTCAACTACGACACCATCACCTGGGAGGCAGGCACGGCCAGCGGCGCTCCGGCAGGTGGCCTGGGCGGTACCTCCGCTCTGGTCGGTTACTGGACGAGCCCGACGTCGAACGCCACGCTACCCGGCTCGCTGATCAACGGCGCACTCATCAACGGCGGCCCCGACGCGTTGATCTCGCACTCGTTGAACAGCAACGTGCTCGGGCAGTACAACTTCCAGGTCCGAAACGGATCAGTGGTCCCGGTGGTCCCCGGCGTGCCGGAGCCCGAGACCTACGCGCTGATGGGCCTCGGTCTGGGACTCCTCGGCTGGATAGCCCGCAAGCGCCAGCACAAGGCAGCGTAATCGCCACCGACCCGCCAGTAAAGAGGCCGCCCTTGGGCGGCCTCTTTGTTTCCGCTGGCCCGACGATCACGGACACGCCGCCATCACCTGCGCCACTGCCGCCGTGAGCCGCTTGCCGTACGGCACGTGCAGGAACTCGTTGGGCCCGTGCGCATTGCTCTTCGGACCCAGCACCCCGCACACCATCATCTGGGCCTTGGGAAAACCGCGCTGCAGCATGCTCATCAGCGGGATGGTGCCACCTTGCCCGATGTAGCCGCAGGGGGCGCCGTAGTGCGCCTGGGAGGCGCCCTGAACGGCGGTCTCGAGCCACGGGGCGAGGGTCGGCGCGTTCCACCCGGTCGAGCCTTCGTCACCGACGCGGCCATCCGGCTTGAACGTGACCCTCGCATGGTACGGCGCGTTGTCCTCGAGCAGTCGCTTCAGCTCCTGCGCCGCGAGGTGCGCTTCCACGAGCGGCGGGAGCCGCAGGCTGAGCTTGAATGCGGTGTACGGGCGCAGGACGTTGCCGGCGTCCCCGATCGACGGGAATCCTTCCGCACCGGTGACGCTGAGCGCGGGACGCCACGTGCGGTTCAGGAGCGCCTCCACCGGATCGGTGGTCGTCGGCAAGGCGGGCTTGCCGTCCTCCGCGCACGCCCAGGGGAACCGCTTCCACACGAGCTCGCCGAGCACCTGCGCCGTGGCCCGCGCCTGTTCGACGCGCTCGACGGGAACGTCACAGTGGAAGCTCTCGGGGAGCAGGCGACCGGTCTTCGAGTCCTCGAGCCGATCGAGCACCTGGCGCAGGATGCGGAAGCTCGACGGCACGAGACCGCTCGCATCGCCCGAATGCACTCCCTCGGTGAGGATCTCCACCTTCAGCGTGCCGCTCACGAGCCCGCGCAGGCTCGTCGTGAGCCACAGCTGGTCGTAGTTGCCCGCCCCGCTGTCGAGGCACACGACGAGCGCGACATTGCCGAGCCGGCTGCGAAGTGCCTCGACGTATACCGGCAGATCGGGCGAACCGCTCTCCTCGCACGTCTCGACGATGCCGACGCAGCGCGGCCGCGCGATCCCCTGCCGGTCGAGCGACTCGATCGCCGTGATCGCGGCGTAGATGGCGTAGCCATCGTCGGCGCCGCCGCGGCCGTACAGCAGGCCCTGCTCGTACTTCGGCGTCCACGGCCCGAGGTCGGAGCGCCAGCCGTTGAACTCGGGCTGCTTGTCGAGGTGGCCGTAGAGGCAGATCGTGTCCGTCGAGCCGGACTTCGTGCCGGGCACCTCGAAGAAGATCAGCGGCGTTCGGCCCGGGAGGCGCACGATCTCGAGCTTCAGCCCGGTGATGCCCCGGCTCTCGACCCACCGCGCGGCATCCGTGACGACCCGTTCGATATGGCCATGGCGCTCCCATTGAGAGTCGAACATCGGACTCTTCGCCGGGATCGCGATGTAGTCGGTGAGCGCGGGCACGATCTGCTCGTCCCATGTGCGGTTGGCGAATGCGGCGAGAGCGGCGCTCTCGTCTTGCTGGACCGGAAGGTTCGGGTCGCGTGCGTTCATGTCGAAGCCTCGGGAGAGGGGGTCGTCGAGTGTAGATCGGCGGTTCCGTCCGATGGGCGGACGTGCGTCGATGCTCGGGTGGCCAGCCAGGCGCGCAGGTCGTCGAACACGCGCGACTGTTCGGGCTCGTTGAAGACCTCGTGGTAGAGCTCGGGGTAAGCGTGCGCGGTGACCACGCCGTTCGGCGCGGCCGCGGCGAACGCGGCCGAGCCGGCCGGCACCACGAGTCGGTCGGCACCGGCGTAGAGCAGCAGGGTCGGCAGGTGCCAGCGCTGCGCGCGTGCACGCACCAGGTCGCCTGCATCGAGCATGAAGCGCGCGAGCCGCGGCGCGACGCGGTCGTGCACGAGCGGGTCGGCTCGGTAGGCAGCCACGACGCGCGGATCGCGCGAGATCGCGCGTGGATCGAGGCCGTTGCCCACAGCGAGCTGCGGCGCGATCGGCCCCAGCAGCCCGAGCAGGAGCCGCTGGGGCAGCGTCATGCCGATGTCGAGCGCGGGCGACGAGAGGACCAGCCCGTCGAACGGCCGGTACCACGAAGGCGGCTCGCCGGCGACGAGAACCTCGGCGGCAAACCGTGCGGCGACGAGCCCGCCGAGGCTGTGGCCGAGCAGCACGTGGGGGCCGGTGTGCGCGTGCTGCACGTGGGCTGCGACCCGACCCAGGTCGTCGAGCAGCGCGGACTCGGTTGCGATGCGACCGCGCGGACCGTCGCTCGCACCATGTCCGCGCTGGTCGTATCCGGCAACCGTCCAGCCGTCCGCGTTGAGCCGTTCCGCCACATGCGCATACCGGCCGATGTGCTCGCCGAGCCCATGCACGATCAGCACAGTGCCGCACGGCCCGGGCACCGGCCATTCGCGCAGCGCGAGCCACAGGCCGTCGGCGGTGCGCAGCGTGGCATCCATGCGGCGAGTGTAGGCAGCGCCGCTCGTGTCGGGCACAGTGGAGCCTCCGATACATTCTGCACCGCCATGGACAACGACTACTACACCGTCGAGCACGAAGCCGGCATCGCGCATCTGCGCCTCGCGCGTCCCGAGCGCCTGAACACGCTCGCTCCCCCCTTCTTTCGCTTCCTGCGAGACAGCGTGCGGGAGCTCGATGCGCGCGGCGACACGCGTGTCCTCGTCATCTCTTCGACCGGCAAGCATTTCTGCGCCGGCATGGCGCTCGACGTGTTCCAGGCCGACGACGGCCTCGTCTCCACCGCCACGCCCCGCGGGCGTCTGGCCTTCCAGGCGCAGCTGCGGTCGCTGATGGAGAGCTTCAATGCACTCGAGGCTGCGCGCTTCCCGGTCATCGCCGCGATCCAGGGAGGCTGCGTCGGCGGCGGCCTCGACCTCGCCACCGCGTGCGACATCCGCCTGTGCAGTGCCGATGCGTTCTTTACCGTGCAGGAGATCGCCATCGGCATGGCGGCCGATCTGGGCGTCCTGCAGCGGCTGCCGAAGATCGTGCCCCCGGGCGTTGCGCGCGAGATGGCGTACACGGGCGATCGCATGGCCGCAAGTCGCGCGCTCGAGGTCGGACTGGTGAACGCCGTGCTGCCCGACGCCGCGGCGCTGCTCGAAGCCGCGCTCGCGCTCGCGCGGCGCATCGCGTCGCGGTCCCCGCTCGCCATCGCGGGCAGCAAGCTCGCGCTCAACCACGCGCGCGATCATTCGACGGCCGAAGCGCTCGAGCAGATGGCGCTGCTGCAGAGCGCGATCTTCGACACCGATGAAATGATGCGCGCGGTGGCCGCCTGGAAGGACAAGCGGCAGGCCGACTTCGGACCGCTCGCCCCATCGGCCAACCCGCGCGGATAGACTCGGCGCACGCGCCGTCGCGGCGCCGTGCGTCGCCGTCATGCCCCTTCTAGCCGGTATTCCAGCGCGCCTCCTGGTCATCGTCGGATCCACCGCGCTGATCGCGTGCACGACGGGGCCGAAGCCCACGGTCCCGCACTATGTGGCGCCGACCGCCGGCCCCACGGCGCGCCTGGTCGTGCGAGGCAACGTGCCGACGGAAGAGCGCTACGGCGTGTTCGTGCTCGACGAGACGGACACGTGCGCGGGCCCACGGCTCGTGGGCGCCGGAGACGCGACGCACCACCCCGATTCCACGCTCCTCGCCACCGATCGCCAGCAGACCGTCGAGTTCCGTTTCCTGCGCGCCGACAAGAAGACGTGCATCGTGCGCTGGACCTTCTCGCCGGCGCCCGGTCGCTCCTACCTCTTCAGCGGCGTGGGCACGCCGGGTTCGTGCCGCGCGGGCCTTCTCGACATGAGTGATCCCGATCACCTACGCCCCGAGGCGACCGCGCTGCGCCGCAATGCGCCGGACCGGGCGTGCGTGCCGCTCGCTCAGGCGAAGGGCTATCCGGGCGGCGCGCCTGACGGCCACGACACGAGCCACGACGCGGTGCTGCGCGAGGGCGCGGGCGCCGACGACCTGCAAGACCTCATCGGTCGCTAGCTGCGGCAGAGACCCATGCGCGTGCACGCCGTCATCCGTCGCCTGCTCGTGGCCGCTGCCGTCGCGGCGTCGAGCACCACCCACGCGCTTGCACCCAGCGAGGTCTACGCGAAGGTCTCCCCCAGCGTGTGGCGGGTCGTGGTGTACGACGCGGACGGCTTGCCCTACGGGCTGGGAAGCGGTGTGGTCGTCGGCCCCGAACGCATCGTCACCAACTGCCACGTGCTCGCGAAGGCGAAGCGCGTGTCGGTGAAGCACGACGCCGAGAGCCGCGACGCGCATCTCGAGCTCTGGGACCCCCCGCGCGACGTGTGCCAGCTGCATGTGCCGGGGCTCGTGGCGCCTGCCGTGGCGCTCGGCGCCGCCGAGCAGCTGCAGGTCGGCCAGAACGTGTACGCGATCGGCAATCCGCGCGGGCTCGACCTCACGATGAGCGCCGGCCTGCTGTCCTCCGTCCGGCGCAACGACCGCCAGCAAATCGTGCTGCTGCAGACATCGGCGGCGATCTCGCGCGGCTCAAGCGGCGGCGGCCTGTTCGACGATCAGGGCGTTCTCATCGGCATCACGACCATCGGCTCGGTCAGCGGCGACACGCAGAACCTGAACTTCGCGGTGCCCGCCGACTGGGTGCGTGAGCTGCCGGACCGGCACGCTCGACTGAACGCGGCACGCGCCGCATCTTCCGCGAAGCCTTGATCGCGCGCGAACGCCCTCGTCGCCATCAGGGCTGAGCCGCGCTCGCCGGCTCGGTCCAGCCGCCGCCGAGCGCGCGATAGAGCCCGACGACGTTCTGCACCTGCGCGGCTCGCACCTGCACGACCGCCTGTTGCGCGGCGAACAGCGAACGGCGCGCATCAAGGAGGTCGAGGGCGCTCGCCGCGCCGTTGAAGAAGCGCACGTCCGACAGCCGCGTGCGCACCGCCTCCGCATTGGCCTGCGCGATCTGCGCGCGCAACTGCTCGCCGAGGGTCGCGCGGCCCGCGAGCGCATCGGAGACTTCTCGGAAGGCGGTCTGGATCGCGCGCTCGTACTGCGCCTGCGCGATCTCGCGGTTCACGCGCGCCACGTCGAGGTTGGCCTGGTTGCGGCCGGCATCGAAGATCGTCTCGAGCGCCTGCGCGGTGCCGGTGAAAGCCCACGACCCGCTCTCGAAGAGTCCGGACAGCGCGGAGCTCGCGGTGCCGAAGTTGCCGGTGAGCGCGATGCGCGGGAAGAACGCGGCCCGCGCCGCGCCGATGTTGGCATTCGCTGCCCGCAGGTTCTGCTCGGCGGAGCGGATGTCCGGGCGGCGCTCGAGCAGCTCCGACGGCAATCCGGCCGGCAGCTCGGTCGTGAACGGCGACGCGTCGAGCGGCAGTCCCGCCGGCAGATCGGGCGGCAGCGGCCGCCCGACGAGCTGCACCAGCGTGTTCTCGTCGAGGGCACGCTGCCGCACCGCCTGTGCGTACGTGGCGCGGGCCGATTCGAGCAGCGACTCCGCGAGCCGGTATTCGAGCTCGGACGAGACGCCGGAGTCGAGGCGCAGCTTCGTGAGGCGCAGCGTGTCCTCGCGGCTGGCGAGCGTCTCCTTCGTGATGCGCAGCAGCTCGTCGTCGGCCAGCGCGGAGACATAGGTCGTCGCGACGGAGGCGATCAGGCTCGTCTGCACGGCCTTGCGCGCTTCGGCGGTCGCGAAGTACTGCGCGAGCGCCGCATCGCTCAGGTTGCGGATGCGCCCGAACAGGTCGAGCTCCCAGCTGCTCACCGCCACGCCGACGGCATACACGTTCACCGGCTTGCCGGTCGCGCCGGGCTCGCGCTGAGCGTTGAAGCCCACGCCGACGGTCGGCCACGCGTCGGCGCGCCGGATGTCGTAGGCAGCGCGCGCCTGCTCGATGTTCAGCACCGCGATGCGCAGGTCGCGGCTGTTCTCGAGCGCGAGTGCGATCAGGCGCTTGAGTCGCTCGTCGGCGAAGAAGCGCTGCCAGTCGATGTCGGCCGCGGCGACGCCGCTCGCCGGCGTGCTCGCCGGCATCGGCGGGGGCGGGTAATCCTGCGCCACCGGTGCGGCAGGCCGCTGGTAGTCGGGCGCGAGGTTGACGCAGCCCGCCAGCGCGAACGCGACGGAAGCGGCCGCGAGCGCACGGCAGGCCGCGCGCTCCGTGGCCGGGCGGCGTTCAGTCATGTCCGCCTCCCGCGACCGGCGCCGCCGGTGCCGGGCCGTCCAGCGCGTGCGCGTACATCCGTCGCTGGCGCTCGCTGCCCTTGAAGACTCGCCGCACCACCACGAAGAACACGGGCACGAAGAAGACGGCGAGCAGCGTCGCCGTGATCATGCCGCTCATCACGCCCGTGCCGATCGCGCGCTGGCTCGCCGAGCCGGCGCCGGTCGAGACCACGAGCGGCAGCACGCCGAGGATGAACGCGATCGACGTCATGAGGATCGGCCGGAACCGCAGGTGCACGGCCTCGAGCGTCGCCGCGATGAGGTCCTTGCCCTGCGCATGCAGGTCCTTGGCGAACTCGATGATCAGGATCGCGTTCTTCGCCGAGAGGCCGATCACGGTCACGAGGCCGACCTTGAAGAACACGTCGTTCGGCATGCCGCGGAACGTCGCGCCGAGTACCGCGCCGAGGACGCCGAGCGGTACCGCGAGCAGCACCGCGAACGGGATCGACCAACTCTCGTACAGCGCCGAGAGGCAGAGGAACACCGCGAGCAGCGAGAAGCCGAGCAGGATGGTCGCTGTGGAGCCCGAGAGCCGCTCCTCGCGCGACTGCCCGGTCCACTCGTACGCGAAGCCCGCCGGCAGCTGGCCGGCGAGGCGCTCCATCTCGTTCATCGCGTCACCCGTCGAATAGCCCGGGGCCGCGTCGCCCGCGATGCGCATGGTCGGGTAGCCGTTGTAGCGGATGGTCTGGATCGGACCGGTGACCCACCGCGTGGTCGCGAACGCCGACAGCAGCACCGGCTTGCCCTGGCCATTGAGCACGTTGATCTGCAGCAGATCGTCGGGCTGCATGCGATCCGGCGCATCGGCCTGCACGACCACGCGCTGCAGCCTGCCCGCGTTCGGAAAGTCGTTCACGTAGTTCGAGCCGAGCGCGGTCGACAGGGCCGCGTTCACCGCATCGAACGACACGCCGAGCGCGCTGGCCTTGTCGCGATCGATGTCGATCTGCAGCTGCGGCGCATCCTCCAGGCCGTTGGGCCGAACGCCGGCGAGCACCTTGCTCTGCGAGGCCATGCCGAGCAGCTGGTTGCGCGCGGCGACGAGCGCGGCGTGGCCGTTGCCGCCGCGGTCCTGCAGCCGGAAGTCGAAGCCGGTCGCCGTGCCCAGCTCGGGAATCGCCGGAGGCACGAGCGCGAAGATGAAGGCGTCGCGCACGCCCATCAGCGCGCCGAAGGCGCGGCCGGCGATGGCCTGCGCGGAGTGCGCCGGACCGGGCCGCTCGTCCCACGGCTTCAGCGTCACGAACGCGAGTGCCGCGTTCTGCCCGCTGCCCGAGAAACTGAAACCGAGCACGCTCACCATCTGCGACACCTCGGGCTGGTGCAGGAAGAACGCTTCCGCCTGCTCCATCACCGACAGCGTGCGCGCCTGGCTCGCGCCCGGCGGCAGCTGCACGTTCGCGATCAGGTAGCCCTGGTCCTCCGTCGGCAGGAACGATCCGGGCAGCCGCAGGAAGACGAATGCCGCGACCGCGACGACCACGCCGTACAGGATCAGCATGCGCCCGAGCCGGCGCAGGATCTTCGCGACCCAGCCCTCGTAGCCGTGCGTCGTCGCCTTGAACGCGCGGTTGAACCAGCCGAACGGCCCGCGCTTCTCCTGCTTGTGCCCGGCCTCGACCGGTTTCAGCAGCGTGGCGCAGAGCGCGGGCGTGAGCGACAGCGCGAGGAACACCGAGAACAGCATCGAGCTCACCATCACCAGCGAGAACTGGCGATAGATGCTGCCGACGGAGCCCGTGAAGAAGGCCATCGGCAGGAATACGGACACGAGGGCGGCGCTGATGCCCACCAGCGCCGCCGTGATCTGCCCCATCGCCTTGCGCGTCGCCTCGCGCGGCGGCAAGCCCTCCTCGCTCATGATGCGCTCGACGTTCTCGATGACGACGATCGCGTCGTCGACGAGGATGCCCACCGCCAGCACCATCGCGAACATCGTGAGGACGTTGATCGAGTAGCCGAACGCCGACATCACGCTGAAGGCGCCGAACAGCGCCACCGGCACGACGATCGTCGGAATGACCGTGTAGCGCAGGCTCTGCAGAAACAGGTACATCACCAGGAACACGAGGATGACCGCCTCGACCAGCGTTTCGACCACGCGCCCAATCGAGATGCGCACGAAGCGCGCGCTGTCGT
>Ga0335069_10005934_pt1 | contig 17855 bp, 12 predicted proteins | sample Lox_Sample_11_FD_206714 | JGI IMG/M metagenome (GOLD analysis project Ga0335069, IMG submission 206714) | Soil microbial communities from Loxahatchee National Wildlife Refuge, Florida, United States - Lox_Sample_1.1 | ecosystem: Environmental > Terrestrial > Soil > Wetlands | place: USA... | reverse complement strand
CGTTATCGAGGCCGTGCGACCAGGTCCAGTTGCCGAGCAGGTAGAGTCCGTGGCTGAGGCGCTTTTCCAGATTGACCTGCATTGACGAAAAGAACGAGTTCCCGGCGCTCTCGATCCAGGCGATCGAAGTGACCGCCGGCAGAATCGCGGCGTACGGGCGGCGCGGATCGACCGCACCGGGCCCGGGCAAGGGAAGGTTGATATTCGGGGCCCAGGAGAGATGCGCCCCGGCCGAACCGACGAACCCGACGGTCAGGACCAGGTTGTTGGTGAGCTGCTGCTGCGCGCTGAAGTTGAACTGCTGTATCTGCGCGTTGCGGTAGTCCGGAGTCACGCCTTTGAGCGCGTACAGGGCGGGACCTTTGGTGAGTGCCGGTGGAGTGGTGACAATGGGGAAGCCAGCGCTGGTGAGCAGGGTTGGAACATCGTTGCCCGATTCGTTTACGTTGAGGACGAAGTCGAACGGCGGCTGCCGCTCCTGGCGAATGTTGGTACCGGCGTTGCCTTGCGGGTCGTAGAACAAGCCATATCCGGCGCGGATGACGGTGTTCTTAGTGGCCTGCCAGGCGAGCGCGACGCGCGGGCCAATGGCCTTGTAGTCGGTGTTGACATTGGCCGTGGCGCTGACGCCGTTCTGCCCGGCGATGAGCTGCTGCCCGGTGGCCGGATTGAAACTGGCCCAGTAGTTGTGCGCTTCGGTAAAGGGCGTGTTGATTTCGTAGTGCAGGCCGAGATTCAGAGTGAGAGTCTTGCTGACACGCCAATCGTCCTTGGCGTAGAAATCCAGCTCGTTCGTGGTCAGGTTGGCCGTTCCCGGCAGAAACACGTCGCGGCGGAGCACCAGGGGGTAGCCGAGGATCATGCTGGCGATGGCGTCGCCGGTGCCGGCGGGCGCCGCGGGGTTGTTGGTGTAGCTGGGGTCGAAGTTCCAGCGTCCGAACAGGCTTTCGCCGGGCGGGCTGGCGGTCTCGCTGACGCCGCGGAAGTGCAGGTCGGTCCCGAACCGGAAGCTGTGATTGCCTCGCAAGGAGCTGATATTGGCGATGGCCTGGTGCATGTGCTCGTCGCGGATCAACGGCTCGGAGCGCGCGGTTCCCAGTCCCGCATATCCGCTCATGCCGATGATCGGCGCGTTCGGTTCGTAGGGGGTGGTGGTGTCGCGGCCGGGGATCATATTCCAGACGGGGCTGGTCAATGAAGACGTGAGCAGCGCCATGTTGTACTGCGTGTAGCCATAACGGAATTCGCCGACCGTGCCGGGCGAAAACGTCCTCGTCCAGGACGCGACCAGGTTGTGGCTGTGCACCGATTCCGGCCCGGCGAAGCTGTTTTCGTTGCCGCCGATGGCGTCGTTGAAGGTGTTCGGCATCTGGATCTGGTCCCAATCCACGGAATAGCGGAAAAAGAGGCTGTTGGTGGGGGACGCCTGGTGATCGACGCGCGCATCGCCGCGATGCACGTTGCTGCGCTTGATGGGCGTGCTGGTGTAGTTGTTGACGCGCGCCGAGGTCTGCGGAAGCGGGTAGAGATTGGCCAGCGCCGAGCCGATGGCATCGAACCGGTTGGCGGGAATCGAGTCGTTCGGGAAACGCGTGCGGATGTTGGCGCCGCCGGCGGGATTGGGCACCGTGGATAGCGCGTCGTAGATGCCATTGGCGGCAATTCCCTGAAAGTTGCCCGCACGCTCGGCGGCGGTCGGAACAGTGGAGACGATGGGCGAGCCGAAGACTTCGCGATAGCCCTCGTAATCGGCGAAGAAGAAGGTGTGGTCCTTGCCGTTGTAATGCGGCAGCATCACCGGCCCACCAAGGCTGCCTCCGAACTGGTTCAGCTTGTAGGGCGGTTTGGGGCCGCCGGCAAGGGCAAAGAAGTTGCGCGCGTCGAGCACCTCGTTGCGCAGGTATTCGAACAGCGATCCCGAAAGCCGGTTGCTGCCGGATTTCGAGGTCATCAGGACCACCGCTCCGCCGGCCCGGCCATACTCCGCGCCCGCATTATTGGTGAGGACTTTGAACTCCTGCACGCCGTCCACAGGCGGCCGGACGACGAAGGTGTGCGAGATCATCTCGGTGTTGTCGATTCCGTCCAGCAGCACCTGGTTGGAATAGTTCGAGGCGCCATTGGCTTGGAGAGCCGTTCCTCCGGGGCGCAATTCATCGGGCCGCGTGCCGGAATTGATGGTGGCGGTTTGCGCGTAGTCCAGGCCTGTGACGCCGGGAGCCAGGATGGCCAGTTGGACGAAGTTGCGGCCGTTCAAAGGCAGCGTGGAGACCGCGGTATTGTTGATGACCTGTCCGACCGCGGCATTCTCGGTTTGAAGCATCGTGGCCGAGGCCGCCACTTCAACGGTCTGTTTGAGCTCGCCGACCTGCATGTGAAGATCGAGCCGCGCCTGCTGACCGACCTGCAACTCGACTCCGCGGTAGGTCACGGGATTGAAGCCGGCAAGCGCGGCGGACACCGAGTAGGCGCCTGGGATGAGGTTCAAGACCGTGAAAGCTCCGGCGGAATCGGTGACTACGCGGACGCTGGTGTTGGTGGCTGTGTTGGTGACGGTGACGACGACGTTGGGCACCGCGGCGCCCGTATTGTCGGTCGCATTCCCCAGGATGGACGCGCGCTCGACCTGCGCGTGCCCCAGGCAGGCAAAGAAAACGAATACACCCAAACGATAGAGGTTCGACATGGCAACCCTCCCCTCACTGCACCGGCGCCCGGCTCCCGACCGGCCTGCCGGAATCGCATCCCGCTTGCGGAGAGTATGTTTACGGGAGCGGAGGCCCAACAATAGCCCTTTTGAGCTATTGGCCGGATTTGTGGGCTGTAGCTCACAATGCGCAATTATCGTTGCACATCGTGCTACCGCCCGCCGCAAGGTATAGAATACGTTTTGCCTAAATTCACTGTCAGGAGCGCACACCATGAGGCGGAAAATCTGGAAGGATCTTCCGGCGTTCGCGCCGCAGGCGGCATCGACCGACCGCATGGCGATCGCCAGCGTGCAGGGCTGGCGCCTGCGGGAGCCGGACTCGGGCCGCCGCTATACCGTGCTGCGGCTCGAAACACGGGGCGGCCTGACCGGATATGGCGAAGGCGGCGCGGCGACCAGCGCCGAGATCCGCGATGCCAGTGCCGCCGCTACGGGGCGGCGGCCGAATGAATCCGAATACATCCGCCACCGGCTGGCCGCGGCGCCGGCGATGGAAGCGGCGGTGAACAACGCATTCCTCGATCTTCAAGGCAAGGCCAGCAAGACGCCGGTCTACCAGTTCCTGGGAGGCCCGACGCGCTTCAAGGCGCGCGTTCTGGCGGGGCTGGAAGGCGAAAACGAGAGTGCGCTGGAAGCGCCGCTGAAACGGGCCGCGCAGCAGGGCTTCCGGGCCTTCACCGTGCCGATTCCAACGCGCGATGCGATGTGGCGCATGCAGGCATACGTGGATAGCGTGCGCGCGCGCATCGAACGCATGCGCAGCCTGGCGGGTCCGGACCTGGATTTCGTGTTGGACGCGGCCGGCAGGCTGACGCCTGGAGATGCCGCTTTCGTCGCCACGGCGCTCGAAAAGAACCACCTGCTGTGGTTCGACGAGCCTACCGAGGTCCTCACGCACGACGGCCTGGCGCGCATCACCGAAGAGAGCGTGTTGCCGGTGGGGCTGGGCCGCTCGGTGCACGAGATCAGCGTGTTCCAGAACCTGCTGCGCTGGGGGGCTGTCGATCTGCTGCGTCCCAGCCTCGGGCTCAACAGCATGGTCAAGATCCGGCGCATGGCGGCGATCGCGGAGACGCATTACGTGGCCGTGGCGCCGTATCACGACGGCGGTCCCATCGCGACGGCCGCCGGCATACATCTGGCCGCGAGCTTGCCGAATTCGTTCATCCAGCAGGTCCCGTTTCCCGGCTCCGAGCGCGATGCGGCGATGCGCGCGGAGCTGGTTTCCGGGAATCCGGAAACGGCCAAGGATGGGTTTGCCCCGCTCGTCAACAAGCCGGGCTTCGGGATCGACGTGAACGAGAAATCGCTGGATCGCTATAGCGAGGAGAAGGTATGAGACGGCGTGATCTTTTGGGAGCCTTGGGCGCCCTGAGCGTCTCCGGCGGAGGGCTGCGCGGCTCCCGGCGCAACCTGGCTGCGGGCTGCGGATGCGCCTTCGCGCCCGCCACGGCGGTCCCTCCGGGCTCGGAAGTATTCAAGGATGTCGGGTCGAAGCTGCGCATCACGGGCATGCAGGTTTTCGGCGTCACGCTGGACGAGAAGATCGCGCGCTCCGACCGCCCCTACGTTTTCGTGAAGCTCGAGACCAACCAGGGCGTCGTGGGATGGGGCGAGGCCACGCTCGAAGGGAAGGCCGGGGCTGCCATGGCCTGCGTCAACGACCTGCGGGACTTCATCGTGGGCAGCGACCCGATGCAATCCGAGCACCTGTACCAATTGATGTATATCGGCAGCTTCTATCGCGGCGGCCCGGTGCTCGGCTCGGCGATTTCGGGGATCGACCAGGCGATTTGGGACATACGCGGCAAGATACTGGGAATGCCGGTGTACGAACTGCTCGGCGGACCGGTCGATCCGCGGGGGGTGCGCGGATACTATCACGCCCAGGCGTGGACGCTCCAGGAAGCCAAAGAACTCGGTGCGCGCACGCGCCAGGCGGGCGTGACCGCGCTCAAGTTCCAGTTGCCGGATCTGCTCGAATGGGTGGAGACCGACCGCAAGTTGAAGCGCGCCGTGAAACACATGGAGACGCTGCGCGAAGGCCTGGGGCCGGACCTGGATTTCGCGGTGGATTTTCACGCGCGGCCGAGTCCCACCGTGGCGGCGATCATATTGCGCGAAATCGAACCGTTCCACCTGTTCTTCGCCGAAGAGATTTGTCCACCGGAGAATGTGCGCGCCATGCAGCGGGCTGCCCGGAAATCGACGACGCCCCTGGCCACGGGCGAACGCCTGATTGCGGCGTACGGGTTCAACGAGCTGATCGATCTCGGAATCGTGGATGTTCTGCAGCCCGATATCGCGCACGTAGGCGGGATCACGGCGCTGTGGAAAGTGGCCGCCGCCGCCGATGCCGCGGGCATTCGGATGGCGCCGCACGCTTGCGAGGGACCCGTGGGCGGAATCGCGAGCCTGCACGTGGATGCCGCGATCCCGAATTTCCTGGCGCAGGAGATCTGCGGTTTCGTGGAGGCCGGCCCGATGAACCGCGTGTGGGAGGACCTGACGGGCTTCCCGGCGATGCGCATGACCGGCGGGCGTTATCCGCTGCCCACGAAGCCGGGCCTCGGTTTCGAAGTGAGCGAAGCCGCGCTGAAGAGATATCCGTTTCAAGGTACGCGCCCGTTCCCGCCGGCCTTCCACGAGGACGGCTCGCTGGCGTCGTTGTAGGGGGACAATGTAAGGATACTGTTTATGGGAACCCCATCTTTGAAAACCGGTCCGATGACGATCAACGCGCCGGTGACTTACGAATTCGAGCAAATCCTCAGCCCGGAAGCCCTGGCCTTCGTTACCGAGCTGCACCGGCGCTTCGACGGGCGCAGGCGCGAATTACTCGAGAGGCGGGCGCGGCGCCAGGCGGAAATCGACAGCGGCGCGATGCCCGATTTCCTGTCGGACACCGAGGCCATTCGAAAAGCCGAGTGGACGGTGGCTCCGATTCCGGCGGACCTTCAGGACCGGCGCGTGGAGATCACCGGACCAGTGGACCGCAAGATGGTGATCAACGCCCTCAATTCCGGGGCCAAAGTGTTCATGGCCGACTTCGAGGACTCCAACTCGCCTACCTGGAACAACAACGTGCAGGGCCAGATCAACCTGCGCGATGCGGTTGCCGGCACCATTTCCTTCACCAGCCCGGAGGGCAAGAAGTACGAGCTCGCTCCGAAAACCGCGGTGCTGCTGGTCCGCCCGCGCGGCTGGCACCTGGTGGAAAAACACGTCGCCATCGACGGGCAACCGATGTCCGGCTCGCTCTTCGATTTCGGACTCTATTTCTTCCACAACGCCAAGGCGCTGATGGCCAAAGGCACCGGACCCTACTTCTACCTGCCGAAGATGCAGAGCCACCTCGAAGCGCGCCTTTGGAACGATGTCTTCGCTTTTGCGCAGGAGTATGCCGGCGTGCCGCGCGGGACCATTCGCGCCACGGTGCTCATCGAAACCATCCTGGCCGCCTTCGAGATGGACGAGATCCTGTACGAGCTGCGGGACCACTCATCCGGGCTCAACTGCGGCCGCTGGGATTACATTTTCAGTTTCATCAAGGTGTTCCGCAACCATCCGCAATTCGTAATGCCGAACCGGGCGCAGGTGACGATGAACCGGCATTTTCTGAACTCGTACGTGCAACTGCTGATCCGCACCTGCCACCGCCGCGGCATCCACGCGATGGGCGGGATGGCCGCGCAAATCCCGATCAAGAACGATCCCCTGGCGAGCGAGGCGGCGCTGGCCAAAGTGGAAGAAGACAAGCACCGTGAAGTGCAGGCGGGCCACGACGGCACCTGGGTGGCACATCCCGGGCTGGTGCCTGTGGCGATGGAGATTTTCAACCGGCACATGCCGACACCGAACCAGATCCATCGCAAGCGGGAAGAGGTGGCCGTGACCGCCAAAGACCTGCTCACGGTTCCGGACGGCCACATCACCGAGGACGGCCTCAAGATCAACATCGATGTCGGCATCCAGTACCTGGAATCCTGGCTGATGGGCAACGGCTGCGTTCCCATCTACAACCTAATGGAGGATGCCGCCACCGCCGAGATCTCGCGCACGCAGGTCTGGCAGTGGCTGCATCACGGGGCAAAACTGGAAGACGGCCGGACGATCACGCCGGACCTCATCCGCACGACCATTGCTTCGCAGCTCGAGCACATCCGCTCCGTGGCCGGAGAGGCCCGCTACGCCGGCGGCCGTTTTCCGCTGGCGGCGCAGTTGTTCGAGGAAATGATGCTGTGGAAAGACCTGCGCGAGTTTCTCACGCTGGCAGCTTACGACTACATCGACTGAGACTGCCTCCAGTACAAAGCTCGTTTTGCCGGACTGAAAGTCCGGCGCCGGCTGAAGCCGGCCCCACAAGGCTTGGCGCGCACCTCCCTGCCTGAGCACCACGAGGGCAAGGTTGATAAAACCATTCGTACTCGGGATCGTGATATGCGCGGTTCCGGTAGGGTGCCTGTGATGATCGACACTTGCGGCCATGCCATGATGGAAGTCATCCGCGACCCGGGTGGGACCGCTCATGCGAACGTCGATTCAGGACCTGCGCTATTCCGCACGGCAACTCGCCAAAAGCCCGGGATTCACCCTGACGGCGGTCCTCTCATTGGCGCTCGGCATCGGAGCGACCACGGCGGTTTTCAGCGTAATCTATGCCGCGCTGTTGAACCCCTACCCCTTCTCCGCGGCAGACCGGATCATGCGGCTGGCGGTCCGCAACACAGCCGGCAACGTGGAGCTGGTCAATTTGAACCCGGAGCAGATCCGGCAACTGCGACAGGTGCGCCTGATCGAGAGCGTGCTGGCGATGGACTACCATGCCATGACCGTGACGGGCCACGACCTCCCGGAAAATGTGAACGTCATCGGCCTGATCGCGAATGGCTTCGACGACCTGGGCGTGCCGGCGCTTTTAGGGCGGGGAATCTCGCGGGCGGATGCCGTCGATGGCCAGGACCCGCAACCGGTAGCGGTCGTGTCCCACCAGTTCTGGCAGGAGCGGCTGGGCGGGGATCCGCTAGCGGTGGGGAAGCCGCTGGAACTCGACCACAAGAGATTCACGATCGTGGGCGTGGCGGCGCCGCGGTTCCGGTGGTACAGCGCGGATGTGTATCTGCCGCTGAAGATGGACCACGATCCCCAGCACTTCTGCATCGTCGATTTCCGCCTGAGACCCGGCGTGGCGCCGCAGGCGGCCGACGCCGCGCTACAGCCGCTGCTGGACCAGTTTGCCAGAGACATGCCGAAACGATTTCCGGAGCGGTTCAAAGTGCAGGTCGAGGGTCTCAACGAGTGGGTGAACCGAAGCATGAGGGGGACGCTGTACCTGCTCTTAGGCGCGGTGGTTCTGCTGTTGGCGATCGGTTGCGGCAACGTATCGATTCTGCTGCTGGCGCAGGGCACGGCGCGGCAGCACGAGTTCGCCGTGCGTGCCGCGGTGGGAGCCAGCAGCAGGCGCATCGTCCGCCAGTTGCTTACCGAGTCGATGCTGCTGGCGGCGATAGGCGTTGTGGCGGGAGTGTTGGCGTCGTACGGAATCCTGGCGGGCATGAAAACGGTGCTGCCGCGATATGCCTTCGCGCCGGAGGTGGTGATCGGCATCAACCTTCCAGTTCTCTACTTCAGCGGCTGTGTGGCGCTGGCCACGGCGCTGCTTTTCGGTCTGTGGCCGGCGGTGCAGATGTCGGCAACTCAGGCCGGCCAGGTCATGGTGGCCAGTACGCGGCGGGTGGCCGGAAGCGTCCGCGGGCGGCGGACGCACAATGCACTGATCGGCCTGCAGATCGCGCTCACGCTGGTGCTGCTGGCGGCGGCGGGTTCAGCGACGAAGGGTTTTCTGCAGTTGATGCATACGCCGCTCGGCTACGATCCTCACCACGTGATGTCGGTCGGGATTCCGCTGCACGAGAACTCGTACGTCACCTGGGCCGCGCGCGCGGCATATTTCGACCAACTGCGAACGAGGGTCGCGGAAACGCCGGGCGTGATCATGGCGGCAATCTCCAGCAATGCGACCCCGCCGCGCAACGGCTGGTGGACGCAGTTCGAGATCCTGGGACGTCCCGCGGTGGAGCGGCAGAAGGCGTCGGTCAACCTGGTCAGCCCCGAGTTCTTCGCCGCACTGCGCATTCCGCTACTCGAAGGACGGGTGTGGAGCGGAACGGAGAATCGCAACGGCGCGCATCTGGCGGTGATCAACCGGACCCTTGCGCAGCGCTACTTCCCGAATGGCGGCGCGATCGGGAGTTCTCTGAAGGTGCCGGACTTCGACGACCGGCCGCCGGCGGTTTTGTCGGCGGCGAAGATTGCTGAATCGTGGCTGCAGATCGTGGGCGTCGTGGGGGACGCCCGCAACGACGGACTGTCTAACCCGATCGCACCGGCAGTCTACCTGCCGTACACTCTGCAGATGAGGATGGCAACGCAGATCCTGGTGAAGTCGGCAGCGCCGCCGCTCACCCTGCTGCGCGCGGTGCGGATGCAATTGACGGCCGTGGACCCGGAGCAGCAAAGTTACAGTCAGACGGAGGAGCTGGACTCCTGGATCACCGATCAGGAGGAGTGGCAGCAGGAGCACCTGGCGGCATGGATCTTCAGCGTCTTTGGCGGACTGGGGCTGATTCTGGCGGCGGTGGGGCTTTACAGCGTGGTTTCCTACACGGTGGCGCAGCGAGCCAACGAGTTTGGGATTCGTGTCGCGCTGGGCGCGCGGCCCGGCCATCTGCTGCGGATCGTTTTCGCTTCGATCCTGGGGAGTGTGGCGGCCGGGATCGGGGCCGGCCTGGCGCTGACTCGCGGCCTCAGCACGGTCCTCGCGCAGTGGGCAAAAGGCAACTCCGGCGATCCCGCGATTCTCCTCGCAGGGGCACTGCTGCTGACCGTTGTGTCCGCGGTTGCCTGCGCCATACCGGCGTGGCGCGGCTCCAGGGCAGATCCGATGACGGCTCTGCGGTGCGAATAAGTTTGGGCGAGGCGCGACCAGTTAGATGCGAGGAGCGGCCGGCGTCGGGGGGAACAGGTACTCCAGGACGCCGCCGAAACGGGCTCCCCACGCCTGCTCGTTGTGGCCGTGACCGGCGGCTTCGCAATAGCGCAGGTCGGCGCCTTGCGCGTCTAATGCGTCGCGCATGAGGCGCGCGTCGGCGACGACTTTGGCAGGATCGCTGCCCTCCTGGGTTCCAACGTCCAGCCAGATGCGCGGACGGCGGGGCGCTTTCCAGGAATCGATCAGAGGCAGAATCGAGCGGCGGTCCCACCACACCGACGGCGAAAGCAGGGCCAGCTTGCCGAAGACGCGCGGATAGCCGATGCCGGCCACGAGAGAGACCAGCGCGCCGAGCGACGACCCGCCGGCGGCGGTGTCGCCGGCGGACTTTCTGGTGCGGTACTCGCGGTCGATGAAGGGCTTGATCTCGCGCGCCAGCATCTGGGCGTAGCGCGCTGCCTTGCCGCCCTTGCGCGAGCCTGGATCGCGCGTCGGGGTGTATTCGGAGACGCGGCGCACGCCGGTATTGTAGATGCCGACCATGATCAGAGGCTCGATCCGGCCGCGGCCGATCAGGTCGTCGGCGGTGATGTCGGCGCGCCAGTCGTTGCCGCCGAAGGCAGTGGCGGGATCGAAGAGGTTCTGGCCGTCCTGCAGGTAGAAAACCGGATAGCGGGTTCGCCCGGTTTCGTATCCGGGCGGGAGATACACGACCAGGTCCCGGGGAGTGGAAAGATAGCGGGAACAAAACCGGTGATGGAGACGCAGCCGCCCCTGCTCTTTCGCGCGAAGGACCAACTGTTCAGTGTACGATAGAGAGACCCTATCCCTCCGCAAATGCGTCGCGAATATGTCAGGTGGTACAGCCCGTCGCTTCATCGGGACATGGAGTTGCTGGCGTTCGGCCATGCCGGATTTCCGGTGGCGGTCTTCCCGACGTCCGGCGGACGATTCTACGAGTACGAGGACCGCGGCATGGTGGCGGCTCTGGCGCCCAAGATCGACCGCGGCGAGCTGCAGGTGATCTGCGTCGATTCGGTGGACCAGGAGAGCTGGTACAACCGGGGGATCGCGCCGGCGGACCGGCTGCACCGGCAGAACGCCTTCGACGCTTACCTGACGCTGGAATTGGCTCCCTTCGTCCGCAATCGGACCACATGGGGACAGATGGGCACCACGGGGTGCAGCTTCGGCGGGTATCACGCCATCAACTTCGCGCTGCGCCATCCGGACATCGTCACCTACGCGGTGAGCATGAGCGGCGCGTTCAATATCCCACAGCAGTTCCTGGACGGCTTCTACAACAACGACGCCTGGTTCCACAGCCCGCTCGATTACCTGCCGAGGCTGGAGGATCCGCGGCTGCTGGAGCAGATGCGGCGCAACTATTACGTGCTGGTGGTGGGGAACGGCGACGCGCTGTTCGATCAGAACGTGAAGCTGGCGCACGCGCTCGGCACGAAGTCGATCCCGCACGTGCTGGATGTCTGGGAGGGATTCGGCCACGACTGGCCCTGGTGGCACAGGATGGCGCACAAGTTCTTTGTGCAGTAAAAGGTGGAAATATGGCTCGAATCGGCGTTCTCTACGGCATGGAAGAATCGTTTCCGCCGGCACTGGTGGATCGCATCAACGCGCTCGGGGTGGAAGGCGTGCGCGCCGAGCACCTCAAGGTGGGCGGCGTGCGCATGGCCGTGCCCAGCGGGTACGACGTGATCATCGACCGCATCTCGCACGATATTCCTTTCTACCGTTCGTACCTGAAAAACGCCGCGCTCAACGGAACCAAGGTGATCAACAACCCGTTCTGGTGGAGCGCGGACGACAAGTTCTTCAATTACGCCCTGGCCACGAAACTGGGCGTGGCCGTGCCGCCGACCGTGCTGCTGCCGCACAAGAAGCACCCCGAGGGCACCACGGACCGGTCGATGCGCAACCTGGAATTCCCGCTGGACTGGCAGGGCATCTTCGATTACGTCGGATTCCCGGCCTTTCTCAAACCGCACGACGGCGGAGGCTGGAAGAGCGTCTACAAAGTGAATTCGCCGGACGAGCTCTTCGCCGCCTACGACGAGAGCGGCGACCTTTGCATGACGCTGCAGGGCGCGGTGAAATTCCAGGAATACTTCCGCTGCTATGTGATCGACCGGCAGCACGTCCACGTGATGCGCTACGACCCGGGTGCGCCGCACCATCTGCGCTACGTGCCCGGGAATCCTCCGGCGTCGCCCGATCTGCAGAGGCGCATGGTGGGCGACGCGCTCACGCTGTGCGGCGCCCTGGGGTACGACCTGAATACGGTCGAGTTCGCAGTGGAGGACGGCGTTCCGTACGCCATCGACTTCATGAATCCTGCGCCCGACGCGGGCCTGGAATCGGTGGGCCAGGACAATTTCAACTGGGTGGTGGACGCGGTCGCGAAGATGGCGGTGGCGCGGGCGCTGGCTCCGCCGGAGACGCCCGAGTTGCACTGGGCGCGCTTTCTCGCGGGAGGCGGACAATGAATCGCGCGCCGCGGCCCAGCCTCAGCATCGGGATCGAGGAGGAATACCAGACGATCGACCCGGAGACGCGCGACCTGCGCTCGCACATCAGTGCGGAGATTCTGCAGAAGGGCAAGACGCTGCTGGCGGAGCGCGTCAAGCCGGAGATGCACCAGTCGGTAGTCGAGATCGGCACCAGCGTGTGCCACAACATCCAGGAAGCCAAGACCGAGATCCGCGACATCCGCCGCGAGATGGTGAAATTGGCGAGGGATAACGGCCTGCGCCTGGCAGCCAGCGGAACACATCCTTTCGCGCATTGGCGGGAGCAGGAGATCTATCCTGACGAACGGTACCACACCATCGTCGAGGACATGAAGATGGTGGCCCGGGCCAACCTGATTTTCGGGCTCCACGTGCACGTCGGGGTGGAGGACCACGAGACCGCCATCCACATCATGAACGGCGCCCGCTACTTTCTGCCGCACATCCTGGCGCTCTCGACGAACTCGCCGTTCTGGCTCGGCATGGACACCGGTCTGCGCTCCTACCGCTGCAAAGTGTTCGACAAGTTTCCGCGCACCAACATTCCCGACCTCTACGGCAGTTGGGAGGAGTTCAACAACTACGTCAGCCTGTTGGTTCGCACCAACTGCATCGACAATGCCAAGAAGATCTGGTGGGACATCCGGCCGCACCCGCATTTCCCGACGCTGGAGTTCCGCATCTGCGATATGCCGATGCGGCTGGAGGAAACCATCGCCATCGCGGCGCTCTGCCAGGCGGTAATCGGCAAGCTGTACCAGTTGCACGAGAAGAATCTCAGCTTCCGGCATTACAGCCGCGCGCTCATCATGGAAAACAAATGGCGGGCGGCGCGCTACGGCCTGGACGGCAAACTGATCGACTTCGGAAAGCAGCAAGAGGTGCCGGTGCGGCAACTGATCGCCGAGATCCTGGAATTCGTATCCGACGTGGCGGAGGAGCTGGGCAGCACGCAGGAGCTCGGCTATATCTGGAACATCCTGGAAGAGGGCAGCGGGGCAGACCGGCAGTTGCGCGTGTTCCAGGAAACAGGGGATCTCAAACAGGTGGTGGACTACTCGATTGCCGAGACCGAGAGAGGGCTGTTCGCGGAGGCGGCCCGGTGACGACGCGGGAACAACTGCGGTCCATGCCCCGCGATTCGGACCTGGCGCCGGGCGCGCGCAACGCGGTGGTGTCCTGTCTGCGCGTCCAGCCCGGGGAGAGGGTCACGCTGATTACCGACGTGGCGTGCCGCGAGATTGGCGCGGCTCTGGCGCACGAGCTGGAAGCGCTGGGCGTCGAGTACAACGCCTGGCTGCTGGAGGATCTGGCTCCACGCCCGTTGAAGGACATGCCGCGAGCGGTGCTCGACGACATGGAACTCAGCCAGGTGAGCATCTTCGCGGTGCGCGCGCAGGCCAACGAATTGCGCACGCGCATGCAGATGACCGACGTGGTCAACCGCCGCCAGATGCGGCACGCCCACATGGTGAATATCGACCGGCGCATCATGCTGGAAGGCATGCGGGCCGATTTCGGGGAAGTGGACCGCATCAGCACGCAGGTGTGGCGCATGGCCAGCGCGGCGCGCGAAATCCGCGCCACCAATCCCGCGGGGACGGAACTGGTGGCGCAGTTTTCTCCGCAGCTCAAGTGGCTGAAGACCAGCGGCATCATCAGCCCGCACAAATGGGGCAACCTGCCCGGGGGCGAGACCTTCACCACGCCGGAACGCGTGGATGGAACCTTCGTCATCGACGGCGTGGTGGGCGATTACCTCTGCGAGAAGTACGGCGACCTGGGCGGCACGCCGCTCACGATTCGCGTCGAGGACAGCCGCCTGAAAGAAGCGCACAGCGCCAACCAGGAACTGGAGCGCGAGTTCTGGAGCTACTGCCACACCGACGCGTTCAGCGACCGTGTGGGCGAGTTCGCCATCGGCACCAACATCGGCGTGCGCGACGTGATCGGCAACATTCTGCAGGACGAGAAGATTCCCGGCATTCACATCGCATTCGGCAATCCGTACGGCGCGCACACCGGCGCCGACTGGTACTCGGCGACGCACATCGACGTGGTGGGCCGCCGCTTCGACATCTGGATCGACGGCCGGCAGATCATGCGCGGCGGAGAGTTTCTGTTTGATACCCTCGCTTCGGCAGGAGTTTAACCGGCGCTGGACGGCGGCCGGATACGCGCGCTTCCTGGAGCTGCTCGAAGAACGCTCCGGCGTGGCGGCGCAGTTTCGCCACAGCGAGACGCCGTGCTTTTTGCCGGCCGCGCTGATCGATCGCATGGCGCGCTACGGGCGCGAGATAGTGGAGCAGCTCCTGGCCGATGAGGTCTACCGGCGCGATTCGAGCGCGGCGATACCGGAGCGCTATCGCGCGCCCATCGAAGCGCCGGTGCCGCTGTTCGTGCAGGCCGACTTCGGGATCGACTCCAGCGGTGAACCCAAGCTTGTCGAGATCCAGGGATTCCCTTCGCTCTACGCCTACCAGACGGTGATGGCGGAGTGCTATCGCGACGCCTACGGGATCGACCCGCAACTGGCGGTGCTTCCTTACGGGCAGACGGTGGAGGGCTACCACGAGCTGCTGCGCCGCGCCATCGTGGGCTCGCGGGATCCGGAGAACGTGATCCTGCTGGAGATCGATCCGGAGCGCCAGAAGACACGCTGCGATTTTCTCGTGACGGAGCGGCTGTTCGGCGTGCGCGCGGTGGATATCCGCGCGCTGTGCAAGAAGGGCGACCGGCTGTTCTACGACCGCGACGGCACTTCGACGCCGGTGGAGCGCATTTACAACCGCGCGATCGTGGATGAGCTGGAGCGGCGGGCGATCGAGATCCCGTTCGATTTTCGCGACGAGCTGCAGGTGGAATGGGCCGGACATCCCAACTGGTTCTTCCGGCTGAGCAAGTTCTCACTGCCTTATCTGCGGCATCCGGCGGTGCCCGCCGCGCAGTTCCTGGACCGGGTGGAACGCGTGGACCGGCCGGAGCGCTACGTACTCAAACCGCTTTACTCCTTCGCCGGGCTGGGCGTCGTGGTGGGGCCGACGCAGGAGCAGATCGATGCAGTCCCCGCCGAACGACGCGCGGAATACCTGCTTCAGGAGCGGGTGGATTTCGCGCCGATAGTGGAGACGCCCGCCGGGGCGGCGAAGATCGAGGTGCGGATCATGTACCTGTGGCTGGACGAGCTGCGCGCGGTCAACACCATCGTGCGCATGGGCCGGGGTGCGCAAATGGGAGTGGATCACAATAAGGGCTTCGAGTGGGTCGGGGCCACCGCGGGGTTCATCGCATCATGACCATCCTCTGCCTGGCCAGCTACGAAAAAGGCCACGAATTTCTGCGCGAGTGCAAGCGCCAGGGCTGGAAGGTGGTGCTGCTCACCAGCCAGAGCATCCAGCACACGGCCCGCTGGCCGATGGAGGCCATCGACGAGATCTTTTACATGCCGGACGCGCACCAGGAATGGGACCGCACCCAGACCCGGAACGCGGTGGCTTACCTGGCGCGCACGCGGGTTTTCGACCGGATCGTGCCGCTCGACGACTTCGACGTCGAGGTGGCGGCCATGCTGCGCGAGCACCTGCGCGTGCCCGGCATGGGCGAGACCACGGCGCACTACTTCCGCGACAAGCTCGCCATGCGCATGAAGGCGGCGGAATCGGGGATTCCGATACCGGACTTCGTTCACGTGCTGAATCACGGGCAGGTGGCCGCGTTCATGGAGCGCGTGCCGGCCCCCTGGGTGCTCAAGCCGCGGTCGATGGCGGGCGCCATCGGAATCAAAAAGGTACACAGCGCGCAGGAACTGTGGAGCGTGGTGGAGGCGCTGGGCGACGAGCAGTCCCGATACCTGTTGGAACGCTTTGTTCCGGGCGACATCTTCCACGTGGATTCGATTATCTACGAGCGCGAGGTGCGGTTCGCCATCGCCAGCGGCTACGGCAAGCCTCCGCTGGAGGTGTCGCACGGCGGCGGAATTTTCACCACGCGCATCCTGGAACGGGATTCGGACACCGCGCGGCGGCTGTTGGCCGAAAACGAGCGGGTGATGGCCGGCCTCGGCATGCTGCGCGGCGTGTCGCACACCGAATACATCGTCGGGCGCGACGACGGCCGCGTTTATTTCCTGGAGACCTCGGCACGGGTGGGCGGCGCGCACATCGCGGACCTGGTGGAGGCCGCGACCGGCATCAACTTGTGGGCGGAGTGGGCCAAAGTCGAACTGGCGGGCGGGAAGGCCGAGTACGCCCCGCCGGAGCCCCGTAACGACTATGCGGGTCTGCTGGTCTCGCTGGCCCGCCAGGAGCACCCGGATACGTCGCAGTTCAACGATCCGGAAGTAGTCTGGCGGATGGACAGGCCCAATCACGTCGGCCTGATCGTGCGGTCCGCCAGCGCGGCACGCGTACGCGAGCTGCTCGACGACTACGCAGCGCGCGTGGCGCGCGACTACCACGCCGCGGCGCCGCCGAGGGACAAGCCGCCTCATTGATGCTCCGTCAGCGGTCCCGGTCATCCGGGATTGATCGGAGCTCGCTCCGGGGTATATACTCCCCAGAGCCGCCGCCACGAGCGGCGCGTCCGTTCGAGATACCCATGCGAAACTCGCTGCTGCGAGCAATACCGATCGCCCTTGCGGCCACGATTCTTGCGGCCACTGCCCGGGGACAGGCAACCGCGCCACCTACCAGAGAGCCCTCCCGCAACCCGCTCACCGGCGATGCGGAAGCCATCCGTCAGGGCTCCATCCTGTTCCGGCAGGATTGTGTTTTCTGCCACGGCGCCGGAGGCCGGGGCGGGGCCCGCGGACCGGACCTGACCACCGGCGCCTGGGCCCACGGAGGCTCCGATGCCGAGCTCGCCCGCACCATCACCAATGGCGTGCCCGGAACGCAGATGCCGGCGAACGAGCTGACCGAGAACGAGACCTGGCAGATCGTCGCCTACCTGCGTACACGCCAACAGGCTCCCGCCGCGCAGACGGGGGATCCACGCCGCGGGGAAATACTGTTCTTCGGATCCGCCCGCTGTTCCACCTGCCACATGGTCAACGGACGCGGCGGCCGGCTGGGGCCCGAGCTGTCTTTCGCCGGCTCGTCGCGGCCGCGCGCGTACCTGATCGAGTCGATCCGCGAGCCGAACCGCGCGCTCACGGAGAACCTGAGCTTTGGCGATGCGATCCAGTTCTGGGATACGGTCACTGCCGTCACCCGCGACGGCGCCACCCTTGTCGGCGTGCCGATGAACGAGGACACCTTCACGGTGCAGATCATGGATTCCCGGGAGCGCATCCACAGCCTGGACAAGAAATCGCTGAAGAGCCTGCGCCATGAAAAGCGCTCGCTGATGCCCGGGTACGGCGCCGATATCCTCGGCGAGAGCGATCTCCAGGACGTGGTGGCATACCTCTCGTCGCTCCACGCGCCCACGCCGGTGGACAAGGGGGAATCGCATGCGAATCAATAGGCTCATCCCGGCCGGCGCCTGCCTGGCCGCGTCGGCCGCGGCGTTCGGGCAGGTAACCGCCGAGCGGCTGGTCAATGCCTCGCGGGAGCCGCAGCAATGGCTGAGCTATTCGGGCGCCTATAACGGCCAGCGGTTCAGCCCGCTCGACCAGGTCGATCGC
>Ga0335069_10005933_pt1 | contig 17856 bp, 11 predicted proteins | sample Lox_Sample_11_FD_206714 | JGI IMG/M metagenome (GOLD analysis project Ga0335069, IMG submission 206714) | Soil microbial communities from Loxahatchee National Wildlife Refuge, Florida, United States - Lox_Sample_1.1 | ecosystem: Environmental > Terrestrial > Soil > Wetlands | place: USA... | reverse complement strand
CCGCCTGGATCGGATTCAACTGGAGATACGATAGCGGGCTCGTTGCAGGATCGGTGCCCTGCTATAACGTCACCAACCCGAACAGCCTGTGTAACCCCGACAATGGAGGAACATCGATCACTCTCCCAGATGGAAGGCCGGGAGTTGACCTTAGCGGTCTCACGCCCGATCAACAGTTTCAAGCAGGATTGACTTGCGACGGTGTTCGCGCCACGCCCACCACCGGTTTCACCAGCTGCGATGCGGCGGGATATTCTTCAAGTCTGGTCAGCATCCCAGCACCTGGCACGGAAGACGACGACCACAAGCCGCCTCGCGTCTCACCGCGCAACCTGTTCGACGCCTCCATCGGCGATGACAATCTATTCCACGGCGATAATCGTCGATGGAGCCTGCGCCTCACAGCGGTCAATGTCGCGAACAAAACTGCACTTTACAACTTCCTTTCGACCTTCAGCGGAACGCACTTTGTGACCCCACGCGCGCTCACTGCAGAAGTCGGATTCCACTTCTGACGAGCGGCAGTCCGTCACTTCCGACACAGCCCGGGCAGCTAGTTTCATCTGCTGCCCAGGTTGTGCGTTCGAAGGAGGTTGCAATGCGAAAGGTGATCACCTTTGACAAAGGCAGTACGCGGCGGCTCAAGCAGATTCGATGGAAGCTAATCGAGATCTTCACATTAGCGCTGCTCGCCATTTTCATGTTTGCAACGAGTTTGTTTGTCCTGATGTGGGAGTTGCAGCACGTACATCCCTATCAGGAGCCGACCAATGGGCACCAGATAAAGAGTGCGGAGCCCTCAGAACCTTAGAACACCGGCTTACAGCATTCTTGAAGGCCAATCTCTGTTCCGCGCGAAACTGTTCCATGCAGAATGAGCAGGCGTCTAGTTCTGAACGCCCGCCGCAAGCGCCTCTTTGATGGCCGATCATCTGTTCCAGCGAGATCGTTCGTGTAGGGCAGTTCCTTTCACGGGACGGTCCGGAGACCGCCGTGCGCGCACCTGCGGGAACTCCTGAGCAGAACGATCAACAGTGTCGATGAGAGCGATCGGCCCTCTTCAGCCAACATGAGGGCGTCACAAACTTGCAGCAAACGCACACAATACACGCAGAAGCGATTCAGCCTGGCACAAGCGACGACTGATCTTCTCGTCGGGAGCCGACGTCCCCAATCGCCGCTGTGAAAGGCAGAACCAATTATTGATACGGCGGATCGCCGCAGAACACTATACGTACCTCGAAAGGATTGGATTCAAATGAACAACACTCCCCTCCGAAGCGGATTGCTCCTGGCTTCCGCGCTCGTTCTCGCAGTAACCGCGTCAAATTCCGCCCGGCCAGCATTTGCACAGCGCCGGGTGGTCGAGCAAATCGATGAAACCCGCCGAGTGACCCTCGCCGGCAATACGCGCCCAGAAGCCAATGCCGAGAATGACCTTGGGCAAGTGGACGATTCTCTGCCGCTCGAACACATGCAGCTTCTGCTGCGCCGCTCGGACAAGCAGCAGCAGGAACTCGACGCCTATACCGAAAGCCTTACCGACAAGAACTCGCCGAGTTACCACCATTGGCTCACACCTGAAGAATTCGGCGCGCGATTCGGAGTGGACCGTCAGGATATCGAAGCGGTGAGCGGATGGCTTGCCGATCACGGATTCGAAACGAACACGGTCTATCCCAACGGCCTCACCATCGACTTCAGTGGAACGGCCGCGCAGGTGCGCGAAGCCTTCGGCACGGAGATTCACCAATTCGAAGTGAACGGCGTTCGCCACATCGCGAACAACCGTGACCCGCAGGTTCCGGAGGCGCTGGCGCCGGTGGTAGCCGGAGTGGTCTCGCTGCACGACTTCCGCCCGCGTCCCATGCGCAAGGCCCGGACAGAGTATTCGTTCATAGCAGGCGGCGGCCACTGGTTTGTCGTGACGCCGCCGGACCTGGCAACCATCTACAATCTCAAACCGCTGTTCAAGGCCGGCTATACGGGCAAGGGACAGACGATCGTCGTGGTCGAGGACACGAACCTTTACTCATCCGCAGACTGGACCAAGTTCCGCAAGGAGTTCGGGCTTTCCGGCTACAATTCCGGCAACCTCAAGACGGTTCATCCCGCACCTCCATCGGGTAGCAATAACTGCCACAATCCCGGCGTCAATCCCGACGGCGACGATGGGGAGGCCATCCTCGACGCGGAGTGGGCCTCGGCGGCGGCGCCGAACGCGACGATCGAAGTGGCGGCGTGCAGTAACACAAGCACGCTTTTCGGAGGCGAGATCGCACTGCAAAACATCCTGAACTCCGCTACAAAAGCCAATCCGGCGCCGGCACTAGTGAGCGTGAGCTATGGCGAATGCGAGCAGCACATGGGCGCCACCGCCAACGCAGCTTACAAGGCGCTGTTCGAACAAGCGGTGAACCAGGGAGTCTCGGTGTTTGTCTCGTCTGGCGACGAAGACGCCGCCAGCTGCGACGCCCTGCAAACTGCGGCTACCCACGGGATAACGATCAGCGGATTCGCCTCCACTCCCTACAACGTAGCCGTGGGCGGCACAGACTTTGCCGACACCTTCGAGAACGAGAATTCGACCTATTGGAGCTCGACCAATACGTCGACTTTTGAATCGGCGAAGAGCTACATTCCCGAGATTCCGTGGAACGACTCCTGCGCCAGCGAACTGATCGCCAAGGCGGCGACGGGCTCAGCGACGACATACGGCTCGAGCGGCTTCTGCAACAGCACCAACGGCGAAAACAGCTTCCTCGGTGTCGAAGGTGGATCGGGCGGCCCGAGCGCCTGTGCGAAGGGGGCGCCGTCAATAGCCGGAGTTACGAGCGGTAGTTGCAAGGGTTGGGCCAAGCCTTCGTGGCAGTCTCTCGTCGGTGTTCCGTCGAACGGCGTCCGCAACATTCCCGATGTATCGCTTTTTGCGGCCAACGGAATTTGGGGTCACTATTTCGTCTACTGCTTCTCCGACCCCGTTCCCGGCAGAGGCGGCGAGCCCTGCGCGGGAGTGCCGTCCAACTGGTCCGGCGCGGGCGGCACAAGCTTCTCATCCCCCATCATGGCTGGCATCCAGGCGCTCGTGAATCAGAAGACCGGCAAGCGCCAAGGCAACCCTAACCCCGTCTACTATGCCATCGCCAGGGCTGAATACGGATCGACGGGAAGCACCAACTGCGACTCCTCAAAGGGCAATGCTGTGGGATCGAAATGCGTTTTCTATGACGTCACTCTGGGCGACATGGACGTCAACTGCAAAGGAACGCACAACTGCTACCGGCCCAGCGGAACCAACGGCGTTCTTTCCACTTCCAACACGGCCTACAAGCGCGCATACAAGACGACAACCGGGTGGGACTTCGCCACTGGAATCGGCACGGTAAACGCCTATAACCTCGTCTTCAGCAACAAGTGGTGAGGGACTGCAAGAAGACAGAGACGATGTGACTTCAACAGTCGCGATCAAAGTCCGGTGTGCTCTTCGTTTCGAAAGCGAAATCCGGGGCACACCGTTTCTTCGCGAACGGCGAGCGGTCTGGTACCTAAGACACCTCCAGGACATCCGCCACGAGTGCCCGTCCATACTCGCGCGAAAGCCGCTGAACCGCTGGCCTACGCCCTCCCGGCTTGGCGTGCGTCACAATTGAATCCCACCGAGGTGCTCGGGCACAATACTCCGCAGACAAAGCCCCGAACCGCCCATTGTTCGTCCAGAGCACGCCTGAACATGGCCCGTTCCTCCATTGCGGCGGCCTGCAATTACCTGATAGGCGGTTTCTCGGCAGTTTGGCGGGGGCTTGGTCCGATCTGAAATCGCCTGGATGAGTGACTCGGTCTGAAGGCGCCAGTTGAGATTCGTTACGCGAACGGTGAGTAGACACAAGGCCACCTACCGTTACCGATTCTTCTCTGTTTGTCTGAAATCGGTACTGGCTTACCTCGACGAACTCTACAACGCACGCTCAGCCTTCGTGATGGCTAGGTCGTTTATGCTGGCCTCACGGCGTTACAGTAATGGGGTCGACCTCGCGAAGCACGCCGGGGACGGCAACTGCGCAATCGAGAGCCACCTTGCCGTTTGCCTCCTTGACGATCTTCCGCCGCGCTCGCCGGTGCGCCTCCTCCGAGAGAAGTGGCCCATGAACGCCCTGTTGATCTACCCGGAGTTCCCTGATACAGACTAAAGCTTCAGACACGCGCCCAAATTCCTGGGCGAGGGCGCGGCTCAGCCTCCCCTGGGACTGATGACGGTGGCGGCGAAGTCGGGGAAGGGCGTTTTTGGCTGCCCCCCAGGGATTCGAACCCCGATATGCTGATCCAGAGTCAGCTGTCCTGCCGTTGAACGAGGGGGCATCAAGAAGAGGGCTCCGCGCCCTCTGCGCTGCCATCGGCTGGGACACAGCAGGGTGCCGGACGATGACTGCCAACTCGTTCATCATAAGGAGATTTGCGAAGCGGGTCAATCATTCCGAATGCCTCCAGGAAATCCGCACCGAAACCCGCACCCCTCTCCCGCATTGTCATCTGCGCCGAAATGGAGCATCTGTCAGAGAGAATCGGCACAGCGAATGGATCTCTCCGAAGAAGACTGACGGCGCTACAGCCGCGACTAATCTTCGCGGATTGCCGACACCGGATCGACATGCATGGCTTTCACGGCCGGCAGCAGGCAGGCCGCGGCCGCAATCGCCAACAGCAACAGGGTGACGATACAGACAGTCAGCGGATCTGTTGCCGAGACGCCGTAGAGCAGGCCGCGCAGGAATCGCGTGAGCAGGACCGAGATGCCCAGCCCGAGCACCAGCCCGGCGACGGTAAGCCGTAATCCCTGACCCACCACGAGCTGCAATACGTCCTTCTGAGTGGCGCCCAGCGCTACACGGACCCCGATCTCGTGCGTGCGCAGTTTCGTGCGATACGCGACTACCCCATAGATCCCGGTGGCCGCCAGAACAAGCGCGATCACCGCGAACATCCCCGCAAATGTGCTCTGTATGACGGCGAAACTGCTCGCCGTCTCTGTCATCTCCCGCAACGAGCGCACATCGAACACCGGCAGGTGGCCGTCGATTTCGTGGATCGCCCGCTCCACCGCTACCGCTTTATCCGCCGGATTGCCCCGCGTCTTCACCTGCACCATCGTCTCGTTGTCCGCTACCTGGAAAAAGCTCATGTAGATCATGGGCTCGAGCGGCTCGCTCATGAACGCATGTTTCGAGTTTTTCACCAGGCCGACAACGGTATACGGCCCACCCCAGATCCTGAGTTTCTTTCCGATTGGATCCTGTCCCGGCCAGTACCGGTTGGCCGCCGTCTGGTCCACGATCAGCACTCGTGGCGCCTTTTGGTTATCGTCCAGCGTAAAGTCGCGTCCATCAAGGATCGGCATACCCATTGTCTCGAAGTACCGCGGCGTCACATCGGCCCGGCGAACTTCCAGCCACTCGTGCGGGTGCGGCAGATAGCCTTCCGGATAAGCGTCCGCCGACTTCTTGATCAGGCTCATCGGAATCCAGTCCGTGATCGATGCAACCGTGACTCCCGGCAATGCCGACACGCGGTCGAGAATCTTGTGACGGATCACCTGCGCCTCATCATTGGAGTATCCGGCGATGTTCAGTCCCACCGAAGCCGTCAGAATATGATCCTGCTCAAATCCCGGGTCCGCATCGGCAATATTGCGCAGCGTTCGCAGAAACAGCCCCGAGCACACCAGCAGCGCAAGCGACAACGCGATCTGAGCCACCACCAGCCCGCTGAGCATAAGCCGGTTGTGCGCGCCGCCGGATATGCTGGCCGACTCCTCTTTCAGCACTTCAACCGTGGACACCCGGGACGACCTCCACGCCGGGAACGCTCCGCACAGCATACTGGCCATCACCACAAGAATCACGATGCCCATCACCACGTTGTGATCCAAAGTTCCGTTCAGGACAACTGGATTCGGGCTCGGTGGAACGAATCGCGCGAACGCCTTGGCTGTCCACGAAGTCAGCAATAGAGCTACCGCTCCTGCGCCGATCGAAAGAACCACGCCCTCCAGCACCATCTGCTGCACCAGTTGCAGGCGTTTCGCGCCCAGCGACTGCCGGATGGCGATCTCGCGCCGCCGCGACACAAATCGCACCAGCGTTAACGTGGCCACATTGGCGCACGTCAGCAGCAGCACCACGCCGGCAATGGAAAGTAGAATGGGCAGCAGCATCGCCATGTAGCCGTTAGCGCCAAACGGAGAGCGCCACATCGGGTCCAACGTAATGGTGTTAAGGCCGAGATGATCCTTTGGGTAAGCCGCCACCAACCGCTGCATGATTGTCCCGAGATCCTGCGTGGCCTGCTTCCGGCTTGTTCCCGGCCGCAGCCGTCCAATCACGTTCAGCCAGAACGCGCTGCGGTGGGTCAAATTCCAATCGCTCGTCCCGAGGGGATTGAGCGTCACCCACACATCCTCCCGAATCCCCGGCATCGCTCCGATGAATCCCTCAGGCGCCACCCCGATCACCGTCACCGGGTGACGGGCGATCTCGGTCGACTTGCCTACAATCGCCGGGTCTGCTGCGAAGCGCGTCTTCCAGATCGAGTAACCCAGGACGATGTATGGAACGGCGTCCGGGCGCGTCTCTTCCTCCGGCAAAAAGAAACGCCCCAGCAAAGGCTTGACGCCCAACACTTCAAAGAAGTTCGCCGACACGTTTGCGATATAGATCCGTTCCGGCACTGCACCGCGGGTCAGCGTGATCCAATCGTGGTGGTAGGCCAGCATTCCTGCCAGGGTGTGATTCTGTTCCCGCAGATCGCGATAATCGAGGTAAGAAAGCGGCGGGACCGGAGAGATGTTCCACTGCCCGCGCTCCAGGCTCACCAGGTCGCCCGCCTCCCGCGCTCCCGGAACCGGGTGCAGCATCGTGCCATCAATCCAGCTGAAGACCGTGCTGTTGGCGGACATGCCGAGTGCCAGCATCACCACGGCGACGACGGTGAATCCTGGACTCTTGCCGAGCTGCCGCAACGCCTTTCTGAAATCCTTGCCCACTCCCGCCATAGGGCCCTCCAAGTTTTAAATGGGACGGGTGCCACCTGTCCTTGCGGATTGCGCAGGCTCAAATGGCTTGATGAGAATGGGATAGCATAGCGGGCCTTGCGCGCTCTGTGACCCCCCGCACAACCCGGATCGGGCATGCGCTCTTGGCGGAGGATCGGGCGACTCAAATCACAGGTACTCAGGGATTTGGGGTCCGACCGTACTCACCCGCCCGGACCCATTCGTAATAACACGGATTGGGGGGTTCGGCCACTGCCTGAAATGGCTACAATTCGTTGAAGCCGGTCTAGAAAAGGACCCCGTCCCCGCACATGAAGAAGATAGATTATTACGAGTTCCTTCAGATAAGCCCCAACGCCGATCAGGACACGATTCACCGTGTTTACAGATTTCTCGCCGCCCGCTTCCACCCCGACAACCCGGCTTCCGGGAATGCCGGCACCTTCTCCACTCTGACCGAGGCCTACACGGTGCTCTCCGACCCGGACCGCCGCGCCGAGTACGACGCAGCGTGCGCGAAAGAGACGCCAAGCCGTATCCCACTGTCCAATTCGATCGATTTCATGGACAACCTGGAGGGCGAGACGAACCGGCGCCTCGGGGTGCTTGCGGTGCTCTACTACCGCCGCCGCACCAATCCGCATAGTCCCGAGGTCCCGCTGCAGGAGATCGAGTCGCGCATGGGCTTTCCACGCGACTACCTCGACTTCACCACCTGGTATCTGCTGCGCAAGGGCTACATCACGCGGGCTGACAATTCCGATTTCACGCTCACCGCGCAAGGCGTGGATTTCGTCGAGACGCAGCGCGTGAACATCCCGGTGCTGAACAGATTGCTGACGAACGGCGCGGAATCGTCCGTGGATGCGCAAACGCCGGCCGTGAACACACCCATCGTCGTTCCGGCCCAGGCTGCCGCGCCGCATGCGCCCGAATTCGCGACACCGATCAATAGATTCAACGGGACCCAACCGGCGGCCTCGAACGGATTACGTCTCAATGGGCGGCTCTCGAATGGTGCGCACCACTCTGTCTCCGTCGCAGAAGACAGGCGGGTCGGCACGGGGGACCGCCGCGGGAAGAGCCAGGACCGCCGCGCACGCCCGACCGAGCGGCGATCAGGAAGCTGAAACTTCGGCGACGCCGGATTGTTCCACCCTTTTCGCTCTTTCGCGGGAAGGGTGGGCAGATACACGCATCTACCTTGCGCTTGCCTGCACAAGCAATTCAACAGAGGGTGCCACCATGTTGCGCAGCACGGCCTGTGGCTTCTCCGCGGCCTTGAGCGTGGACATGTTCCTGGATGCTTCGGCGGCGTCGGCCTTGCGGCGATTCTGGATGTTCTCGAGCGCCGACAACCCGATCGCGGCAACCTTTGCCAACGTCTGCGAGACCGGCTGCAGCTCCTGCGTCAGCTCCGAGCGCTGAAGTGCGGGCTCGAGCATGGCGTCGCTGTCGCGCCACATCACCAGCCACGCCCGCGCCTGCGAAATCTGTTCCGAAGTCGCTGTGCCCGCCGCGATGAGCCTCGCCAGATCATTGAATTGACGTGCTGTTTCACTCTCCGGCGGCACGGCATCCACAAGCCGGTTGAGGGCGCTCGACGTACCATACTGCTTCAGTTCCTCGCGCTGGTAGCCGAGCGGCGGCTGCACCGCGGTCCCCAGCACTTCCAGGTACTTCGGATCGTCTTCGCCGCTCATGCGCTGCAGCATCACGCGCGGCAGCGACTCGTGCTCGAGGCCATAGTATTCGAGCTTCTGCGAGATCACTGCGAGCCGAGCGTACATCGAAGCCACATCGCGCACATCCTGCGCCGACCACAGCCGCTCGGCAATGGCCGCCGTCCGCGGCCAGATGCGGCTGTCCACATTCTCCGGCGTTACAAACTCGCTCCACATCGTTGCTTCGCCGCCCAGGACGCGCTCCTTCTGCTCGGCATCGAGAGTGGCCCCATCGCCGGAGAGGGGATCGACTAGATAGTGCTCCGCCGCCGGCTGGTTCAGGTCAATGTAGTATCCGTTCGATAGCAGCCCGCGGTTTCCCTGCCTCGCCGCCGCAGCCAGCGATGTCTGTCCACGCCACGACTGAATCACGACGTCCTTCGGCGTGTCCGGCTGCAGAACCTCGTCCCAGCCCATCATGATCTTGTGATGCGCCGCGACGATCTTCTGCACGCGCTGCGTGAAGTACGATTGGAGCGCGGCATTGTCTTTGAAATTGTGCACACGCTTGAATTCCTGGATGCGCTGGTTCGCGTTCCACTCCTTGCCGTTGCACTCGTCGCCCCCGATGTGAAAGTACGAGTCGGGAAACAGCTCCGTCATCTCGCCGACGAGCTTGTCAAGAAACGCATACGTCTCTTCGCGCGACGGATCCATCGCCGAATCCATGACGCCCCAGCGGTTCGCAACGGGATATGGGCCCGGACCGCTCGCCAGCTCCGGATATCCGGCGAACCACGAGGTCGTGTGGCACGGCATGTCGAACTCCGGCACCACGCGGATGCCGCGGTCGCGAGCGTACTCGATCACTTCGCGGATTTGGGCCTGCGTATAATACTGGCCGTTTGAGCCCTTTTCGTGCAGGAGCGGGTAGACCTTGCTTTGCGCACGGAAACCCTGGTCGTCCGAGATGTGCCAGTGCATCACATTCAGCTTCACCGCTTCCATGCCGTCGAGATTGCGCTCGATCATTGCCACAGGCATGAAATGCCGTCCGGAGTCGATCATGAGCCCGCGCCATGGAAAACGCGGCCGATCGTCGATACTGACGGCGGGTACGGCGAAGCCCTGCCCCGTGATGCTGACCAGTTGCAGAAAGGTCTGCAGGCCGTTAATTGCGCCGAGCGGGTTCGCGGCGGTCAACACCGCGCGGCTAGCCGACACCTCGAGGTGATACGACTCATCTTCCCCCAGCTTCTGCACCGGGTCACCCGGCCCTGACGTCTTGATCGCCAGGCGCGGTTCGCCGCTCTCCGCTTCGCCGCGCATCGGGATGCCGGTCTCGCGATAGAGCGTCGCAAGAAAGCGTTCGCGTGCGTGGACCAGGCGAGCATCCGTGTAGCCCTCAAGGCCGGCGGTGAAACTGCCATCGATCGTCAACTGCCCTTCACCCGCAGCGGCGTGTGCGGGTATCGGCATCAACGAGAGTTGGCTGGAGCCTTGCGCGAGAACCGTGACCGCCGAAAACAGCAGCCCGAAAAAAACCGATGAAATCACTTTTCGCCAATCAAACTTGCTCACAACTTCTCCTCCCCAATGGACTGAAATGCCATATCGGCGCGAAGCGCCACCGGTGCGCAAGCTCGCCACGGCGGCAACGACGCCGAAACGGCCGAAGTCATTGATCCCTTCGCCACGGTGCCGGCGCCGGACGCGGCGGTGCAGCTTCGCCGGTTTCGACTCATCGAACATCCAATCTCTCCCAAGCGCGAGGGTTGGCCCGCGCAATTCAGAGCGCGGCCGCAATCCCCAGCGTGAAGGCCAGGCCGAACACCGAGATGATGGTCTCGCACACCGACCATGTCTTCATGGTTTGCGTCACGCTCATGTTGAAGTACTCTTTCACGAGCCAGAATCCGCCATCGTTTACATGCGAAAAAATCAGCGAGCCGGCGCCGGTCGCAATGGCCAGCAACTCCGGCCGCACGCCGGTTTCGTGCAACGCGATCGGCGCCACGATGCCCGCCGCGGTCGTCATCGCCACGGTCGCCGATCCTGTCGCCAGCCGCATTGCGGCAGCCAGCAGCCACGCCAGCATCAGCACAGGAACATGGCTCTGGGTCGCAACGGCGACAATGGCCTGCGAAACCCCGCTGTCCTGCAGGATGCGTCCAAACCCTCCGCCCGCGCCCACGAGCAGCGTAATCGTCGCTGTCGGCGCCAGGCATTCATTGCTGAAACGCAGGATCGTCGCGCGCGTGAATCCGCGCAGCCTGCCCAGCGTGAAAAAGCTGAGCAGCACGCCGATGAGCAGAGCCATGTCGTCGTTGCCCGCCAGGCGCAGCGCTTCGTTCAGAACGCTTCCGCGCGGCGCCGCGGCATCGGCCCAGCTTCCTGCAAGCATCAGCAGAACCGGAAAGAGGATCGTGAACACCGTCAGCCCGAAGCCAGGCAGGCTCTGTTCCTGGCCGTGATCGACGAATTGGTCGGCCATCGCGTTGTCTGTGGAAAGGATGACGTGTTTCGCAATCAGTCTGGCGTATAGCGGGCCGGCAATGACCGCCGTCGGCAGGCCGACGATGAGTGCGAAGAAGATCGTCCGCCCCACATCGGCATGGAAGATCTGCACGGCCATCAGTGCCGCGGGATGCGGGGGCACCAGTCCATGCACCACCGAAAGGCCGGCCACCATGGGCAGGCCGACCAGCACCAGCGAGGTGCGCGTGCGGCGGGCCACCGTAAACGCGATGGGAACCAGGAGCACGAATCCGACTTCGAAGAATGCCGGCAGGCCCACCAGCAGACCGATGACCATCATCGCCCAATGAATGCGCCGCTCGCCGAAGAGACGGATCAGCGTGTGCGCGATGCGGTCCGCACCGCCCGATTCCGCCATCATCTTGCCCAGCATCGTGCCCAGCGCCACGACAATCGCGATGTGGCCCAGCGTGCCGCCAACTCCCGCTTCAAACGAATGCACCACCGTCGCCGCAGGCATGCCGGTCACGGCGGCCAGCGCGAGCGACGTGACAAACAGGGTAATGAACGGATTGAGCTTCACCACAGCGACGAGCAGGATCAGCACGACGACTGAGACCGCAGCCGCGGAGAGAAGAAAGATGCTGTGCGCATCCATCATGGGCGGAGACTGAATGAGACGCATGCGCGGCGGGTCGAATTCGCTCCCGCGCGGGCTCCGGCTCCTGGAGTGCACAACGCGGATTGGCGCAAGTCTTCAGGCATGGGGATCCTTGTAGGCCACGCAGTCAATCTCCACCTTGCAGTCCACCACCATGCTCGAAACCACGCACGACCGCGCCGGTGGATTCTCGCCGAAAAACTCCCTGAAGACCGCATTGAATGCGCCGAAATCGCGTGCATCGTCAAGCCACACACCGCAACGCACTACGTGCTCCGGACCGTATCCGGCCTCATTCAGAATCGCGACAAGGTTCCGGATCGCCTGCCGCGCCTGCACGGCCACATTGCCGGTCACCAATTCACCGTTCACCAGCGGCACCTGTCCTGAGACGTACAACCAGCCGTCCGCCTGCACGGCACGCGCAAACGGCAGCTGCTGGCCGCCGGCTCCTTTGCCGCCTTCAGCGCCATATCGCTTGAGGCTCATCTCGCGCTCCTTCTGCATTAGTCATTGAATCCACCCGGTGCTGCCCCTCGGCACAAACCTGCCCTGGCGAGCGTTCGTCGGTCCCTGCGCATTGTAAGCGAGGACCCCATTTACCCACACGCCCGCAATTCCCAGCGCCGGCCGCATCGGTTCCGCGAATGTCGCCGTATCGATGATTTTCGCCGGGTCGAAGAGAGTCAGGTCGGCGAAGAATCCCTCTCGGATCAAGCCGCGCTGCGCGATGCCAAAACGTTGCGCCGGCATGCCGGTCATCTTGTGCACGGCCTCAGCCAGCGGAATCAGGCCCTCTTCGCGGCAGTAACGCCCCAGCACGCGCGGAAACGTGCCCCACAGCCGCGGGTGGGGCAGGGGATCGCAAGGCAGTCCGTCGGACCCGATCATGGTCGCCGGGTGTCGCAGAATCCGCCGCATGTCCGCCTCGTCCATGCTGTGATAGATCGCGCCCGCCGGCCGCAGCATGCGCGCCGCATCAAGCTGCGTCGTGTTCCACGCTGCTGCGATCTCCGCCAGCATTCGCCCGGCCACCTCAGGATGCGGCGAGCTCCACGTGATCCTGATCTTCACGCGCTCATCCACCTGGCGCACATCCAGCGTGCTCGACGACGCGGCATACGGGTAGCAGTCGCAACCCGCGCGTTGCGCGTCGCGCGCCGTCTCCAGCGCGGTCAGCACTTCCGCGCTTCGCCCCCAGTTGGCGATCCCCGCACATTTCAGGTGCGATATGACAACCGGCACGCGCGTCTGCCGCCCAACCGAGAACGCTTCTTCCATGGCATCGCGAATCGCGTCGGATTCCGAGCGCATATGAGTCGCATAGACGGCTCCTGCGGCAGCGAGGGGCCGTGCCAGTTCCATCACCTCCCCGGTGCTCGCCGAGTAAGCCGACAGATAAGCCAGGCCCGTACTGAGCCCCAGCGCGCCGCAATCCAGCGCGTCCTGAAGCTGCGCCCGCATGGCGGAAATTTCCGCGCCAGTCGCTGAGCGGTCCAGCCGGTCCATGTGGTTGTTGCGCAGCGCGGTATGTCCGATCAATGCCGCGACATTGACGGCCGGGCGCGCCAGGCGAATGGCATCGATATACAAAGCAAAATTCGGATAGCGAAACGAGGCCGCGTCGCCGAGCAGGTTCATTGGATCGGGAAATCCGCGGCGAAGATCTACTGGCGAGGCGCTGATTCCACAGTTGCCCACAATCACCGTTGTCACGCCCTGTGAGATCTTCGGCGTCATCTGCGGCCTCTCAATCGCCGCCAGGTCGTCGTGCGTGTGCACATCGATGAAGCCGGGGCCAAGCGCAAGCCCTTCCGCATCGATTTCGTTTTGCGCATCGAGCGCGAGGCCTGCTCCGATTGCGGCAATGCGATCGCCATCGATGGCGACATCGGCAACCAAGTCCGCGGCGCCGCTGCCGTCGAACACGCGCGCATGGCGAATCAGGGTCTCGCAACTGGACATCACACTCTCCCAGGCCTGTAGGCTATATCCATTGCAATTTCGCGGCTGCCACAGAATATATTGCAGCCCGCCTGGGAGCCCGGAAATTGACCACGACGCATACGCCGCTCGAACTCGACTCGCGCGTTCATCCGCTCAACAAGGGACTGGGACTTCTCGACCATCCCGTCGACTACGGCAAGGTCGCGCAGCTTGGCTGGAACTTGCTTCGTGAAGACCTGAGTCTGCCGGCTGCGGTTCTGTACGAAAGCCGCCTGAAGCACAACCTTGAGTGGATGAGGCAGTTCATGGCCGCCTATGGCGCGCAGATTGCGCCGCACGGCAAAACCACGATGGCGCCGCGGCTGTTTGATATGCAACTGAAGGCCGGCGCGTGGGGAATCACGCTGGCCACTACGCACCAGACGCGCGCCGCTTACGAGCACGGCGTACGGCGCGTGCTCATGGCCAACGAGCTTGTCGGCAGGCAGAATATGGCGACGATCGCCGCCCTGCTTCGCGATCCGCAGTTCGAGTTCTACTCGCTGGTCGACTCCGCGCAACAGATCGATCTTCTTGGCGCGTATTTCGCTGAGACGGGCTTGCGCCTGCAGGTGCTCATCGAACTCGGCGTAGCGGGCGGCCGCGCCGGCGTGAGAGACGATCTGCAGCTCCGGTCCGTAATCGGCGCCTTGGCGCGCTGGCCTCATGCCATCGCACTGTGCGGCGTCGAAGTCTATGAAGGCATCCTCGATGACGAATCCGCCATTCGGGAGTTCCTGGATCGGGCCGTCCAAGTCACGCGCAGGCTCGCCGAGGAAGGAGAGTTCCGGCGCGCGCCGATTCTTCTCTCGGGAGCGGGTTCGGCATGGTATGACGTCGTGGCCGAAGTCTTCTCGGGTGCGAAGTTCGGCGATGCCGTCGAGCTGGTGCTGCGCCCCGGCTGTTACCTCACCCACGATGTCGGCGCTTACAGGAAAGCCCACGCCCGCACGCAAAGGGACAATCCCATCGCACAGCGCATGCACTCCGAGTTGCTGCCGGCTCTGCAAGTCTGGGCCTATGTGCAGTCGATTCCCGAGCCCGATCGGGCCATCGTCGGACTGGGCCGGCGCGACGCCGCCTTCGACTCCGGCCTGCCTGTGCCCGCCTGGCACTACCGGCCCGGCAATCCCGCGCCCGATGCAGCGCCGCCTAGCTGGTTGACGACCAAGATCATGGATCAGCACGCCTACCTCCGGATCGCACCGGGCGACGACATGCGCGTCGGCGACATGATCGGCTTCGACATCGCTCATCCCTGTCTCACATTCGACAAGTGGCGGACTCTCGTTGTCTTGAACGCGGAGTTCGATGTCGTCGATGTGGTTAAGACGTTCTTCTAATCCCGTCATTCCTGCCGCCCGATTCCTCATGCGCCGTCAGCCCGCGGCGGGCTCTTCCACGGGACTGCATCAGGCGCGGTCGATGCCGCCGAATGGTGTGATCATATTATGCTAAATCAATCGTAGAATTGACTATTTTTGGGACTTGCTCTGTATTTTTTGTCAAATTTGTGATTATGAGTTGCGTGTTCGTTGGTAAATCGAATTAGAATCGGTGGCGAAATGACCGAATCCATCAACAGACGCTCAGAGCAGATCATAAAGCACCTGCTGCGGTCGGGGACTGCTACCATCGAGGAACTGCTGGCCGTGGCCGGCTCTTCGGCGCCCAGCATCCGCCGCGATCTTGCCCGCCTGGAAGGCCGGGGGCTCATCCGCCGCACTCATGGCGGCGCCGAGCTGGTGGAGCCGCTCCTCTATGAGCCGTTCCGCTTCGACAGCTCCTTCCTTGCCCGCGAACAGCGTCACGCGGCGGAAAAGCGCCGCATCGGCCTTGCCGCAGCCGAGCTTGTGCAACCCGGCGACACCATCGGATTGAGCGCCGGCACGACAACCACGCACATCGGCCGCAGCCTGCGCCACCGCGACAAAGTCCAGGTCATCACCAACGCCATCAATATCGGCATGGAGCTCTGCAACCAGCCCGGCATCCGCACTTACATCACCGGCGGCGTGGTGCCGTGGGCATGGTCCTTTTCGCTCACGAGCAACGCTGCGCTGGCATTCCTCGACGATGTTTACATGGACAAAGTCTTCCTCAGCGTGACCGGGCTCGACGCGGAACGCGGCGCGACGACACTTGAAACCGACGAGGCAATGGTCTACCGCAAGATGATCCGGCGATCCAGGCAGGTCATCGTCGCGGCCGACTCGAGCAAGATCGGCAAGGTCAGTCCCGCATTCATCTGCCCGGCCAGCGAGATCCACATCCTGATCACCGACACCGGCGCGGCTCTCGAATCTCTCGCATCCTTCGAACGGCAAGGGACGCGAGTCATCCGGGCGTAGCTCGTCCCCCCTTTCGGTGAACAGGTCCGCGCGAGTCGCCCACCGTCATTCCTCAATAGAGAAAGCTGAACGTCGCCGGCATCCTAGGCTTGCCGCGGCGCCGCTCATTTCTCCGCAAGACCAAAAACCCTTTGGAATGAGCGGAAATATGAAAGACTGATCGTTCTTATAACCAATTCAAACCGTTATCACTCAAGATTGTGATCGTTTTGCCTCTAATCTTTCATTTTTCCTCTTGCAATTGTCCGGCAGCAGGCCTATTGTTCTTCCTCAAAGGAATCTCAAATGCTCGCCGTGGGCTGAACTCACGGACGAGCAAAGGCTCTGTCGGCGGCAAGGCAAGATCGCCGAGATTCTGAGCCCAAAAAAGCAAGGCTTTACCTGGCTGATTCAGTTTGGAGAACGTGATGCAGGTGAGAATGGGTCCAATTCCGAGCGCGGCTCGGAAGAGTTGTGTCTCTACTCCAGCACCGTCGGCCACGCCGGTTCGCGCTCAGCAGCCGCAACGCATGGTGCATGCTTTCCCGGCTCTCCTCCCGATAAGCATTCAAGATTACCCACCTGTCGATACGCACCCGCGTATGGGCATCAACTGACCTCAAAGAAGGAAAGGTGCGATGGCAATGACTCCAGTGAGGCTCGAATCCGATTGCTTGCGTTCATGGCGATGTGTCAGACCTGAAGGCCCCGCGAACGCACGCTCCATCAAGGGCCATTTCATCCCGTTCATATTGGCCACGGCGCTGTTTGCGCTGCTTTCGATTGCGGCGAGCGCGCAGGAATTGACGGGAACATTGACCGGCTCAGTCACTGACACGACAGGCGCAGCCATACCGCGCGCCACGGTGAGCATCACGCTGAACGGAGTCGGCGCAGAGTCGCGCGTGGTCGAGTCGGATGGAGAAGGCAACTACACCGTGACCAACCTGCCGGCCGGCACGTATTCGATTACAGTCTCGGCGCAGGGTTTCGAGAACTACACGGCGAAGGGCGTCGTGCTGAACGTGGCACAGAAACGCGCCGTGAATGCACAATTGAAGGCCGGCGCCGCCGCGCAGACAGTGGTGGTGCAGGACAATCCCGTGGCGATCGACACGAGCTCGAGCGCCCAGGCTGGAACGATTGACGGCACCCAGGTGCGCGAGCTCGAGCTGAGCAGCCGCAACTTCGAGCAACTTGTTGCGCTGCAACCCGGCGTGGTCAACGAGTTGGGCGATGAAGCTTCTGCCGGCAATACAGGCCTCTCAGTCAACGGCGCACGCACTACGGCCAACAACTGGACGGTTGATGGCGCCGATATCAACGACTCGGGCTCGAACGGAACCGTGATCAACGTGCCCAGCGTCGACGCCATCCAGGAGTTCACGTTGGAGCGCGGCAACTACGACGCCGGCTATGGCCGCTCCGGCGGCGGGCAGGTCGTGGTCGCCACCAAGTCCGGCACCAGCGAGTTCCACGGCGACGCGTACGAGTTTGTCCGCAACACGATCTTCGATGCCAACGAATACTTCAACAAGATGACGCAAGCCGAGAACGGTGAGAAGAATAAGAACCCCGTGAACCATCACAACGTTTTCGGCTTCACCATCGGCGGACCGATCTACATCCCCGGCCATTACAACGTCGGCAAGAAGAAGACGTTCTTCTTCTGGTCGGAGGAATGGCACAAGG
>Ga0335069_10005932_pt1 | contig 17858 bp, 34 predicted proteins | sample Lox_Sample_11_FD_206714 | JGI IMG/M metagenome (GOLD analysis project Ga0335069, IMG submission 206714) | Soil microbial communities from Loxahatchee National Wildlife Refuge, Florida, United States - Lox_Sample_1.1 | ecosystem: Environmental > Terrestrial > Soil > Wetlands | place: USA... | reverse complement strand
GCTTGCTTGGGATGGAACATGATGAGCTGTTCGTCACCTGCGAAAGAAACCGAAGAAGATGTCACATAGTAGGTTCTCGTACCGACTACTGGAAGGTACATATTCGCAGATTGTGCTGCCCCGAATGGTCCAACATTCGCACCTGAAAGATCTTGTAAAGTAAATGTAGATGAACCAGTCTTAGTGATTTGAAATGATGTTAGATTTAGTCCTCCTACATATACGGTGCCTCCAGAAGTATAAGCCAATCCAGTAGTCTCTACATTCAGTGTAATCGTATTGGTTGTTGTGGATAACACATAAAAAGTATTGCCATTGAGAATAGTTCCAATCGTACCCGTGATCCCAGATATATAAACTGTTTGCGCTGCATTCATTCCATGAGTACCGCTAGTGGTGATCACTGTTGTCTGACCCGGTGTGATTGTATTAATTGAACCATTGGTCGTTTTAGCAACTTCTAACCACACCATATCGCCTGTTAACAGACCATGGTCTGAACTTGTTGTGACCACAGGGGGACTTGCATTCGTAATACTATTAATGGTTGCACCTGAAGGAGACCATTGCGGCAATCTTGCTAAGATTGTGCTACCTTGTCTTTTTTTTATGACACCGCGCCAAGAATATGCATTAACTAGGTTAGTAAACGCGTCATTGCCAATAGCATATGGTTTGTAATATTGGACTATACCTGATTTATAAGGTCCTATGAAAATTGGATCGTACATCAAATCCCTATGACTGCGAAACTAACATAAACAGTACCATTTAAACTACTTCCGTTGCTGGTTTGGATTGTAAAAGCTGATTGAGTTCGTGTAGAAGCATAATTGTATTCCGAAACGATAGTAGGTGTATTGCTATTGTCTTGCCTTGATGCCATAGCCTATGGGACATAAGCTAGGCTTCCTAACTTATTCGTAAAGGTAATCGTAAATATACCATTAGTTGATCCAGAGCGGGCGACACTAGCAACATTGAAAGAACCTGATGCTAAAGTGACAGTGGCATTATTAGCAGTGAAGAACCCAAAGGCTTTGATGCATGAAATCGGAAAGTTCATCTCACCACTAGTACCTCCTGAACTTCCATTATAAAAATATAACTGCTGTGTATTAGGTGATCCTCCATTAGGAGTTATATACAAAATTCCGTTACTAGATTGGCTATTAACTGCATTTGTAAGATTTGTAGGTGCAGTTCCAGTTGTAACAAAGCTAACTTGCTGATGAAAACCATCATTTGGATTAGCTCCGTTATTGCCAGAGGCTAGATGATCAACAGGTAATATTCCGTTTGTCGTTCCAGTGGGTGCATTGAGAGGTGTACATAAATACTGAAAGTTATTAAGGATATCGGATTGAGATTGATTTCTCTGATCCCCAGGTTGAGGGATATTTTTATATTGGGTCATACAATCCTTTTTGAAACTCTGTATCCCGATGTCATATCGGTATTCATTGGGTTGAAAAATTCATCGTTAAATTTTTGACGCTGAGGTCTTTTTTTGACTTCTTTATAACGCTTACGCTTTAGGCTGTCATAAAAGTTGAGACCCATTTCTTTTTCTTTCATAAGTCACTCATAATTAGTATAGGGGAAAGATAGGCCAAGTATTCCCTGTGCTTTGATTTTCTGCATAATTTGTAGTGATGCGTTGTGATCCCAACTGCTTGAGAGTTTTTCTTTGAGCTAGAAGTTTCTGTTCTTCGAAATATTGTTTATAAATCGCAATCTGCTCATGGTCACCCTCTTCTTTCATTATTTTTAAAGACGCACCATAGGCAATCAGTTGCCACCATTCATTAAATTGTGGAAGATCTGTAGTAAGCGATCCAGAGTTGCCCGAGAAACCTTGTATAATGACCGTATTTTCGGCAGGAGCACTTGTATTAGTAGTATCAGGATTGACATAAAGAGATGGCCTTTGAACTGTATTTGTAGCGGCTGATAGTGCTGTTGTTGGAAGAACTTCAGCAATACATTTAACAGCATAGGTGTCATTAGGAATCGGTCTGACATACAAATTTTGGTTGAAAAACATTATATCTCTTGGCCTAGAGGCAACATAAGGATGATAATGGACATTTCCTGAGCAACCAGCGGGTGGTGCGTCTAAGAATGTCAATGTAACAACTCCAGATAAATAATCAATTGTGCCTGAACTTCCAAAAGAACCTGTGAGAAGACCTGGATTTTGGAAGAATTGTTGGATAGGAATATCTAAAGGGATAGGCTGATCTTGATCTGTAAATGTTTCTAATGGGATAGGGAAGTTGACACCATCCAAATTTGGGATCATTCCAATGACAACTGTACCTTGTTGTATCGGTGCTTGAGTTAACGTAAAAGTAAAGGTTAACGTTGATCCATTTGGAGTGAACATATTGGTATCGATAAAATTAAATTCAGGCCAGTTTCGATAGAAAATATTTGGATCTTGATACCAAGCAAATTGATAGTTGTCGATGTATATAGGATCGTAAATCTGGATAACATTTTGTGGAACAGCATACGTACCACAATTCGGAATGGTGTTAAAAAGATAAAAATCACGAAGCCGAAGCGTACGAAAATGCTCCGGCATATCATAGAGATAAAAATCATTGATATAATCATCAATTCCAGGAGGATTACTGATGCTTATCTCGCCTGAGGATGTATCTGGAAGTTGAGTAACGTCGAGTTTACCAGTAATCCTACGAATAGTATATCTAAGACGATTTAAGTCCCAAGTCGTGCTCACGCGTTACCCTCGATGATAAATTTATATCTGGGCATTGATTTTTGACCCTTGATTTCATTGCCTTTTTCATCTCTCATGAAATGGTGAGGTTCATAATGAATTCTTTCATTGATAAAACGCGCAACAGATAATGGAATTGTATAAGTTTCTCCATCAACCATGGTCATTTGGAAATATGGCATTCCTCTATATAGTCTACAACATATTTTTGCAGTTTGACCAGGGTATTCAATGTTAAGAAATTTGCCATAAACTTTTTTATCTTTGTCAGGCGTCATTGCCTCGATTGAATCAGTGTTCACTGGAGTCTTATTGATTTTAGAATGAATGAGAGGGGTTTTTTCTTTGATTATTGTAGCTGCCATATTTCTCCTTAAAATGGTATTTCCACAGTGCTCACATTGGATGTAGCATCTCCTAAAAGCGAATCTGCTATTCCCAAAGTTATTTGTGGTTGGGTGTTTGTTAATGGTGTAGGTTCAGAGCCGACAGGTAAAACCTCGGCAGTAAAAGATGGTTTTGCTGGTGTCGTGAAAGCGGTGTAAGTTGTTGAATTGACATTTACAATCTGTGGAACTTGAGAATATTGAAGACTAAATGTTGTCGGGGATAAAACTGTAATTTGATAGATCTTTTTGCTTAGCTGATGCATTCCATAATTTTTAGGTACATTTATGCGTACAGCTTGTCCTGTAGTAAGATTATGATTGGTTGACGTAGTCACCACAGCTGGATTTGCCTGTGTAATATTACTTATAGCTAATCTTTCAGGATTAAACATAAATTAACCTAAGGGGGCAGAAGGAGTCTAGCTGCCCCCAGAGGATATCTCCTCTATGAATCGAACCTATAAGCTTCCCAATAGATAACATCTGATGCAGCTACGATGAATGTTCCCGTAGTCTGGAAGATGTTAGTTCCAATTGTGAAACCTTGGAATTGGTTATTCAACGTAGCATCATCAAGAACATCTTGATAATAGGTTACGTTGCCAAATGTGGATGCATTTGGACCAGAACCAATCGGGATCACCTGTGCAGGACTAAATGGCACAGAAGTTGTCGCCGGCCACGAAAATGCTGTAAATGCGGAAGAGTTAATACCGCCAACAGTAATTGTGGTCGCAGTGGTTGCTGTAATAACGCCAGTCAAATTATTCGCTTGTGTCATTCCAAACGCTTTTGGAACGCGAATTCTAATTTGCTGACCTGCAGTTAATCCATGGTTGATTGCTGTTGTAATAACCATTGGGTTAGCAGCTGTGATACCCGTAATCGTTGCGGATTGTGGATAATATAGCGGCCCAACTGTTACAGGAGCTACCTTAAAGGCTGTTTCCTGAGTAAAGTTAGTGACGTTTGTATTGATAGGAATAGTAAATGTGTTAGCACCAGTTACTGTTACTGTAAATATCAAACCACCCAATTGAGTCATCACGGTGTTATTTGTAAAAATAACTTGCTGACCCGTTTGTAGACCATGACCTGTAGCTGTGCAAACAGCAGGATTGGCTTTCGTGATGGTAGTACCTGTAATCTGTGCTCCTAAAAGTACAGAATTATGACCATCATAAAGCGAAATACCGTTCGTTGTTACCAGGTTATTATAGAGAGTAGAAGAGCTCGCAGCATATGTCACAAATGTATTGGTAGGCGAAGATGCTGTCCAATAAGCTTCTTGTAAATATGCTGAAGATCCTGTACCCCATTCAGTAACATCAACTAATTTTACTGCACTTGGTAAAAAGCCGCAGTTAACGTTTACAGACTGAGGAAAATTTGATCCTAGTGTAATCGTACCATTGATAGAGAAATGTTCTGCAAATGACATAAATCCTCCTTATGAGTGTGTTGCGCGAAGATTAAATATCCACGCATCGTTGAGGATTCTAGGTACTTGTGCGAATTTATATGCACCCAATTGCATTCTACGAAGTGGATCCGTAGGACCTCCTGGAGGCGTATAAATAAACGTGGCTGTAGCTGTAGTCAGTTCTACAATGGCATATGCTTCTTGGCCGGTAACAAAGATATTATAAACTGTGTTTCCATTCAAAGATGCGTTAGCACTTGTCGATCCTTTCGAGCTATAGAGGAATCTTACGTTAGAAACAGAACCCCACTCAGCATTCAACACATTCATGTTGGATGGATATTGAGCTTGGGAAATGAATCCAGTGACCGATTCCAAATCATCGAGGATACCAGTATTCATCATAGCCCAGAAGGCTTCACGAACTGGTGCTGTACCAAATTTGAGAGTTCCTTCGATATTGTCTGAGATCATGATCGCATCATTACTAAGTAGCGATAAAATTAAAGTATCAAGATCTGAGCGGGACATCTCTGTAGGATTATCTCCGTTAACACCACCGGTACAATTGATGACGGATGCAGTCGAAGCAAGCATGTTTCTAATCAGTTCGTCTTCTGTTTCTCTCATTGACTGAGCGAGCAAAGATACTGTTTGATTAAGAACAGGGTCTTGGTTGACGAACATGACTTGGTCTGTGATGGTAACATAGGTACCATACCAATCCAGTCTTGCATCAATATCAATTGCATTCAGGACTTGTCCTGGAGGTGTTAATCCACTATCTGGAAGTGGAACAGTTGCTGTTGCCAAGTTCGTATAACGACGATATCTTGCAATACGGCCGCTATTCGGTGGCAATTCTTTCTTCAGCGCCATTTGTTTGTGAATCAACTTTGGCATTGGACGGCTTAAAAGCACGTTGTCAAACCATTGCTGCACTGGAGCTGGTAGTGAGTTAGTTGTCGTAATTGTCATTTAGAGCCTATATTTTAAGCCCCTTTAGCATACTGCTGTGACATCGTCCAGATATCTTGCTTGCTCATTTTGGAAAAAGAATCCGCTTGACTCTTTAAAGGTGAACCCACAGATGCTGCAGGAGTTGGTCTAGAAGAGTTTTTTATGATCTTCTCGGCCTTCTTCGAGTTATCTGGAGATCCTTTATTTGTCTCGCGATATGATGTTGACATCTTTGCCATAAGATAAGCTGTTTCTGCAGGATTTTCTGAACTTTGTAACTGAGCTGCTAATGCGGGATTTTTTTGGATTAATGGAAGTGCGTAGTTTTCCATTACGAAGTCATAGTCTTCATAGGTCTCTTTCATCCTTTTCTCATCTTGCGCCACGCGATTTGTCTGAATGTACTTCTGAACCTCTTGACGAGCGATTTCAGCGGCAGATTTTTCGGCTTGTTTCTTAGCCAAAATCTTAGCTTTTTCGACCGTAACATAGTCCAATGGATCGAGTTTATCGAACTCATCGACCTCTTCAGGCATCTTTTGAGCGGGTTGAGAAAGGCGTGAAATTTGCTCTTCAAGCTCTTTGATCTTCTTTTGCTGTAAAGACATCGCTTGTTGAGCATGTTTCCAGTTGATAGACTGATTATCTTCTTTAGGCTGATCTTGAACCTGTTTTTCCTCAGTTTGAGGAGTTTCTGCAACTGGTTCTTGTTCAACTACTGCTACTTCTTGTGTTTCGTCCGTCATATTTCCTCTTACACTTGGCGACAGTGTGATAATAACGCCCATATACACCCTTCAAAGGAGGCGACCCTTTTTGAACCGAGGTAGTCCATAGCAAAACTAATAGGCCAAAACGGCATCTAGGTTGTAGTGTTCACCTAGTTTTTTTATCGAGCCGATTACTTCTGGTACGGGCTCATTAGTGCCTCCTACTGACCATGTAGGCCAGTTTCCAGGCAAAGCCCATTCTAAGGTTAATTTCCCTTCCCTTGTATCTACGCAAAAAAGCAAACAAGAAAGTTGCATAGGTGGACGCTCGCGAAGCGCCATACGCTTAATCTTGATTGTATTTGGGTAGTTTGGCCATGGCTTGGCGTGAACGAGATAATAGTATTTATCTTCCTTCATTTTTCCTGAATTGATGAATTCTTCGAGATCTTTCATCAATTGTTTTGCCATCGCTTTACGCGTTTCACCAAGCTCTTGTCCAGAAGTTATGTAAGGGACATCTACATCAAACATACAATGTCCTTTAAGCGTACTTAGAGAACTTTGAACGTTCTAATTTCTTGCCATCTGATTTAGCAGCAGCATTTCTCATATCGAAATACTTATTGCCTCTTTCTTGATCGGCAGGAAATGAGACATTTGGGCTGAATTCACCTTCGTCTGATTCGTACCCTTTGTCCCAAGAATGTGCCCCTTCCATCATTGGAGGGCCACGATCTGGATCACCCATTTTCTTAACCATATGTTATCTCCTGTGTGTAAAGTAAAAATTTTACTTTACATCGAATAAATAACAGAATTCTTGTGAAATGACAAGAAAAATGATTGCTAAAAAGAGGATTTAGAAGTAAATTTGATCACGTTAAACCGTAACGTTTGACATACAGTCATTTTTAAGTGGCTGATAGCACTCATCAAAATTTTCCATTTAGCATTTGAGACCTATTTTTCATAGACATAGGTACAGGGAAAATTTTCTTTAGCCGGTGGTCTTTTCCGGCTAAAGTTTTCTATAGTGATATCCTTTTGCGCGTCACCGTACCTTGCTCGTTATGGTGACGCAATTTACTTGTGATTTTATTTCAAAAAACTCATGATCAAGATGATGACATAGGGTCATCAAAAAGAACCTAACGTGCTTCTAGTGTCTCCTTGTGCCTTTCTTTGATCGTCTTAGTCAGAGTAAGGCACTTTTCATTGACTGAAAAATCTAAATGAATTTAAATGAAGTTATCATAATCACACTCCGATTAGGATCTAGGGCTCTTCAGTTTAGTTTTTCTGAAGAGCTCTTTTTTTCTAAATCGAGCGCTAATGGTAAAGATCGGATATCGTGGATTTCTCCTGTTGATCCTTTATAGATAGAGGTAACGAATTCTGTGCGGCAGAATTTACATTGAAAATTGCTTTTCCCTTTTTGCTGAACATGATAGCCACATCTTGGGCAAAAATTCATAAATGGATTTTTTCTGGAAAAGGGTGATTGTTGCGTTTATTGAGAATGTAGCTAGGATCCCAAGGAGCTTTAGCTTTCTTTTTTCTCATGACCATGCTAAGTATCTCTCTTTCATCTTCTCCTAAAGGACAGATTAAATCACCACAAGACCAACATATTTCATTGTATGTGATTTTCGTATCGAGAAATGTGTGATTGCAATGAAGGCAGATGTATCGTACATTTTTTGTCATTTTTGTCAATTGTTTTATGTGTGTTGCTTAAGTTTTAGAGTCTGATAATGGCTATTATGTTACGAAAGCTATTTTTCCGAATTTTCTTGACTTTTTATTATGCTTTTTTCAAGACTTATCTCGACAAATGTAGCCAAATGTCTATAAAATTCATCTCTATCTTTTTTTTCGGTGTTATTATATGCAAAAATTGTAAAGACTAATGTAGAAACATTCTTGGTTCTAATCTTCTTATAGATACAGAACCTCCTATATCGAACAAACCACCTATATATGACCATATATGAAAATCTTTAATCATAGTTTCAGAATCTTATGACTTTTAAATAATAGGTCCACCGTTAGCCCTTACAACTGCTGCATAATAAATATCTTTTATGCTCTTTTCAAAATCTAAAGGTATGTTATCGGCAAATGCTTTACGAATTCCTTCTTCCATAGTTTCCTTCATGTCAATCCAAGGAAAATTTTGCTCAAAAACTTCAAAAACTCCTCGCTTAATTGCATCCATGACTTGTTCTTTTCCTATCAAGCCATTATATCCAACGCCTGTGTCCATTATTTCGTTGAGTGCCTCTTTCACTCCTTGCTTGATGGCTTCGAAGAGTTCTTCTTTTGTTAATTCATTTTTTTTCATTTTTATCCTTTATGTCAATTATAACATTGATTCCCAAAGATTGCCAAAATTCCAATGTCTGCGAAAATAAGTCAGTGTCTTTTTTCATTTTCATTCATGATCAGCCATTCTTTTCTTGTGTTCATTAACTTCTTTTATCAACGCTTTGATGAATTTCGGTCCTAAATTTAATTCAGAAGAAACGGATATGAAATAGTTTAAAGATATACAGAACACTTCACTTTTTTTGCATTTATTTTTTATAAGAATTTTATCAATTTTTGAGAAAATTGAACTTAACTTTTTTTCGTCAACTTTATCAACGGTTTTTTTCATCATTTTCTTTCTTAATCATTTTCATAATTTTTTCAAATTCTTTGTCTCTGGATTCTTTATCTAGGAAATCTATTTCAACATATCTCATATGAGGTCGATCTAAAATAATATAATAATTACCATTATTAGAATCATGACTATATATATCTGTAAAGTGAAATAAATTATAGATTTTGGTTTTTTCGGGATTTATGTACCACATTTTCCGCACTTCCTTTGGTATTCGTTATATACTTCATCTTTACCTTGTCGCATCTTTATGAAATGCTGCACTAACAATAGAAACTCACTAGGTTCATAAAAAGGTTTTCCTGAATTTTCTTGACTTTTTATGGCGTATTTTTTTCTTTCAATGATCTTAAAATGTCATTTACATACATGAAAAATTCATTCGGGTCAAAATACGATTTTTCTTCATTAAATGAATGTATAAAGCAAGTATCTCTCAAGTAAGGAATTAATGATTTGAGATCCTCATCATCTTGCAATCCATTATTAATTATCATTTCTTTTATGTTTTCATCCAATTTCTTCCAAAACTCAGGTGTAAAATTTTCACTCATCTTCATTTCCTGGCCAATATTTCTTGAATTCGATCTCATAAAGAGTTCGTGCCGTTTCTAGCATATGATCGACAAAATTGATTGAAAGACCTGCTTTGGCCATATAACTGATAGATTCATTGAGTAAACGCATGCCATGTTCAGAATAATCTCTCAAAGATTCTTCTTTCGTGCCATCTAATTTTGTAAAATCAGTCATTTTTTTTCCATTTCAAATGTAAATAAAATTTTTTGGCTTCACGATGACTTATCTTCAATTTCATCTGAAAAAAAGGAATAGAGACTACTCCGAAACGATCTTTTAATAACTTTGCCTTATCTAGGTTGCTCACACATTTGGCTCCTAGATATTTCAACAGCATGTTTTATATTCAGAATCAAGAAAGCAATATCTTTATTCGGGAGTCTAGAAAAGCTTAATAAATGCGCTAGTACATAACTCACAGCTTTTATACGAATCATCTCATCCATATCATCGACGATAAGGAACTCTTTTATATCATTAGCATACTCTTGTGCTTTATCCTCAGCATTATAGATATCTGCAAGTGTATCATTATTAGTATAAATAGTTATCACGAATATTCCCCCGTCTTTTGGTTAATGTCTGAGAGAATAGGGAATGTGAGATTTATCGGCTAGAATTTTTTATAATTTTTTTTCTGAAATTTTCCATAGGAGTGAGATATGAGCCATTTTCATCACGAAAATACTCTTTTTCATCGAAATAATAGTCTGTTGCACACTCGCATGCCGTGCATATGCTATACATTGTAGTATTGCCATTTACGACGACTGGGGCGTGACAGCATTTTGATCTTTCCATTGCTTAGAAAGCTCCTTGACATATTTGTAAGCATATTTGACGATCGGATATTGCTTCGTCTTGCGATAGACATATTTGCGTTCATCATCATTCATATCCAAAAACATGTCAATGATGATCTGATCTAGATCTTTTTCTACTTGTGAAGGAAGATCGTTCATATAGGAGCTGGTTGGGTAACTTTAGGCTTATTCAACGCCGAGGGCTTGCTTTCCATCTTCGACATTTCTACAGGTGTGGCAAGAGCTTGAGATTCTTGGATCGAATCTTCTTCTTCGCCACCCGCTATCGCCTTCTGCTTCATCTGCAATTCAACAATGAAGTTAGCAAGTTCCATGAGGCGTTTTTCATCCAGCTGATAGATCTCTTTAAGGGCCCTTGCGTTTTCAAGAGCCGCAGATGCTCTGTCATGAACAGCCTGAGAGGTTCTCTCTTTGGCAAGGGCAATATCTGATGCGCTTCTCGCTTGTCTCTCTTGTGCAGCTGCATAATCGTTCTGGGCTTTCGCTTCGATCGAGCGCGTAAGAATCTCTTGATGTTCCATCTGTTGTTGAAGTTGCGCTTGTTGTACTTGTTGTGCTTGTTGAGATCTCTGATTAAGTTGCTCAAGAAGTTCTTTCTTATCCTGCAAAGTTGAAACTTTGAGAAGATATTGATCATCAATGATAGATGGGCTAATTTGCTTAAGTTGTACAGCTTGTAGGAATTTCAGTTGCCTTTGTGTTGATGTAAGCTCTAGCTCTTCAACAGCTGCATTGAATTTATTGAACTCTTTATCGAAGAACTGTGATGTGGGTTGTTTACCTAAAATCTGGGTCACTTTTCCTTCCGAGAAATTATTTACAACAAGGTCATCGATAATTTCGGCTACATACATTTGAGATTGGTTAAGCTTATCAAAGATGTTGCGTAGGCCTGTTAAACCTGCACCCATCTTAAGTTTCATAAGTACGCCTGTCATCTCTTTCGCTCCCATATTCTGTGCGAAAAGTTCTTCAGGTCCAACGATATCCATGATCTCTTTTTCAATTGATCCAATAAGCTCTTGCCATCCTGGAGCAACAGGAGGAGCAGGAATAGGAGCTACATCAGATGCAAGATTAGATGTCTGCTTAAAATAGAGAATCTTTCCGGGCCCTTGAAAGAATGCATCCTCGGGATTGACTAGAGCATCTTCTTTAACCATGAGCCCGGATTGAATTTGAGCATCGAGGATATCTAGAAGGCGGTTTCGCCGACGATTAAGTTCGACTTGTGCGTCACGGATATTTCGGACGACTCCTTGATATCTGTAAGCATAGTTTTGAACTTCAGGGAAATGATAACAAAGGAAAGGAACAAAAGGAAAGCGATCCAATCCAAAAGGTGACTGTTCTTCATATACTAGGTGATTGTTAACGAGAATATGCCATTTTATAGTAGGCACAGATGCTTTAATGAGCTCGATATTAGGATTGATCTGGCGAAGCATATCAAATTGTTCTTTATTGCCATGCCAATCGGCGACCTCTCCTGTATGCTTATCCAGAAGTTTACGTCCTATTTTGTAATCTTTCGTCCAATATTCATCGTAGGCATACATTTCTTGCTGATATTGATACCAATTCTGCGCTAGGAATTGGAATTTTCCATCTTTTGCTGCATATCCTTTTCCTAGAGATGGAATATCCTTTTCAATTGATGGAATTAAGCTTATAAGTTGACGCTTGCTCACATATTGGCGAGTCCAAATCCAGTCGCAATCAGTTTTAAGAGAAGGATCTGTCCAATAATTATCCATGAGAAAGGCGTTAAATGGAATTCGACGTGTTTTAATCTCGCCATTTTCTGGGTCTTCTCGAAAATCCATCCATATTTGAAGCAAATTGAGTCCACAAGTAACAGCGCCATTAAAGCTATCAGAGATTTTTTCATAGGTTCCGTCTTGTCTATGTATCCAGTCTAAAACTGTAGTGCGTTGATCAGCAGTTTCGCCTGTATCTTTATCGTTATCTGCGGGAATTATCACGGATGCTAAACGATTATCGCGTTGATAACCATCTATCATATTAACAACCCGCAATATCTTATTAAATTGTAGTTGTTTTTGGTTTCTGTAATTTATATTATAAAATGTATTCCAGTAGTCTTGTTGCCCGGACATCATCTTGAAATCTAAATCAGCCTGGTACCAATATTGTTGCCAAAGCGATTGTCCTTCTTTCCAGCGATCTTCTAATTCTCTTGCGATTGGATTACTAGCTGTCCACATTTGTTTATATTCCTTATTACAAGAAGGTTTTTCTTACAATTGCATGATCTAGAGCATAATTTCGTTTTAGAATATTTGTAAACTTCTAATTCTTTTGCGCAGTATTCACAAATTCTTTTTTCTCTTGAATTTTCATAATGATCTTTTTTCTGACATTTTTTATATCTCTTAGAAAGATAAGGATTTCTTGTTTTGTATGTTTTTTGATAGTATTTACAAACCAATTTAGTGAATTTCCTATGCTTCCAATATTCCTTAGACCACTTGGACATCCTTTCTTTATGCTTATCAGTCCTTTCATAAATCTTCAATGGACACTGGCTTAACTCACTTAAAACTTTAATTTGTCACACTAGACAAAAAAAATTTACTTTTCAATTTCTTTCGCTTCGTCTTCTTTTACCACTGCTAAAATTTTCTCGCATTCTTCGCAAATCCATGCAAGCGATTGTGGGTCATCAATGTCAATGTAGGTAAGATAAAAAGAATTATTGCCACAGTTTTGACAATATTTTTTTAGTGCTTTATCTTGCATTTATCCAGCTTGCGATCAAATTTTTTGTCAGCTTTTTGGAGGACTTTTATGTCTTTCAAAGCATTTTTCTTTTTGTTCTTAGTAACGTCAGATTTTACCTTGTTGATCAAGCGGTCCATAAGATCTCCTTAATAACCATAATTTTTGATTCTCATTTCGTTTATTTTTTCTGGTGTGATTTTGTTGGTGTTATTCACATTAAAAAACTTGAGACCCAGTGCCAAATAACGAAAGCTATCGGCACCATGAGAATACTGATCATGTTGAGGTTCATCATAATATGTCTTTAGATTTTCATTCCATTTTTTGTGATAGAATTCAAGTGCATTGATGCCAAACTTCGTCTTATCTTTGTGAAATGAACAATGCGGAAGAAGCGCGCGTACACAATCAATCCCCTCTTCTAAAGTCTTCCTAGGAACGATTGTCATCGTATATCCAAGTTCTTTTGCTGTAAAGACTAGATCATTGCCTGTCGTCATTTGCCTATTGCCCATATCATGCGGAACAAAGTGCATGCCCCAGATCGCATTATGAATGTCTTTCCACTTGTCGAGATATTTAAGATAATGCGATAATGGCTCAGCATGATTCTCATAGTAATCTAGGATATTGATATTGCCATTCTTTAGCACTTGGAAAATAAAGATAGCAGTAGAATCGCTAATGCCAATATCCCAAGAAGTATGAACAGGCAGATTGGCGGTCATATTAAGTACGCAAATTCGCTCTTCTTCACGGGCTTTTTCTATGAATTTGCCATAATAAGAACCTTGCGCCCCACGAGCAAATGAACAGAAGTATTCTTGTTGAATGAAGTCTTCGGATTTACCTTGATTGCGCAGATCAGTGAAGAATGATTCATCGTAAATATGCGTATCATCATTGCTGATTAGTGATGCATGATATCCTTCTTTGGAATGCTCTTGAGCATAATTGTAAAGATGATAAAAGTGATTTTTGCCGTTGGGAGTAGATAAGAAAAGCACCTGACCATCATTAGCTTTCACACGCGGTTCTATCACATCCCATGATTCTGAATCCATATATGCATATTCAGAGATGATGACATCTGTGGGGTTCATACCGCGAGCAAGCTGCGCGTTTTTACCATCGAGACCCATCACTTGGTAAATTGAGCCATTAGTGAGTTCGATGCGCATGTCTTGCGAGTTTTTGTATTTGATAAATTCTTGGGGAAAGTGCTCGAGATAACCAACAGTTTCGCCATCGTGCGTCTTGTGCACACTATTCCAGAGAGCCCTTTTTGCTTGGGAGTAATTGGGGAAGCAATGCAAATAGACTGCTGGTTTCTGAAGCATCTTCCAGATGAACCAATTAAGAGCGAATAGATCTTTGCCAGCACCACGATGCCAGCAACAGACTATGCGCTTCTTGCCTTCTCTACATGCATTCCAAGTCGATTCTTGGTATGATCTGCAAAGAAACTTATGTGGGATTTGGATTACTTTGCCCATTCGCCTCAAACGGACTTTGCACAAATATTTGCGTCACAGTGGCATCCGAGATCACTTTTTCATTATAGCCAGCTTTAGTTTTCAAAGTGAATATTGTCGCCGTAATATCTTTATCCTGAAGATGCGATTTAAGAGATGCATACGCGAGTTTCACATGTTCCTCATCTTCATCAGCTAAAAATCGGATATGATTTCTACGAGCTTCTTCAACAGCAGTCTTAACTTCCTGATTTTTATCCATTAGCGTATAGAATGTAGCATTTGAAATCTTTAGTTCTTCTGCAATTCGATTAATTAATCCACTTTTTTGGTGAATAGTCTTCAAAATGTCTTCTAAGGGAATTTGATCTAATATAGGAATTCCTGCTATTGCCATATTTACCTCTCTTTTTGTTTATCGTTTATCAAATAAAAATTTTAATAGCAATAGAGATTTATAAGCAAGCCTTTAGAGCAGATTGTTAAGATTTCGTATAGACTCAAAATTTCATTTGGTGTAGTGTGATTGCTTGTCTATCAAAGCTGTTTTGGTAGGCACTTAAATAAGAAGACCCGGGCTACTACTCCCGGGTCCGAATGTCTAGAGTGACATATTGTAAATGTTATGACCCCCACAATATATCAATCCACGACATTTAAGCGCAACCCTATTTTCGCCAAGGTGCAAAAATGTCTGGTTTTATTGCAATTCCAAGATCACTACAGGATGATGAAAACTTTCAACTTTTAAATTTGAAAGGTCAATTTATTTTCAAAAGACTCATTGAGTTGGTGATGATCAAGAAAACTCCTTTTGATGATCATGGTCTAATTTTTACACTTCAGCCAGGTCAATTTTGTACAACATATCGACAATTAGCAACACTTTGCCATGATGAAATTTCCAAAAACGATATAGAGAGAAATTTATTGAAATTAGAAAAACTCGGTTTTTTGAGACTAGAAGTGAGACAAAAAAAGACAATCATAACCATCACACATAAAGAAACTTACGAAACGCTCCTAAATATAAATGAGACAAGAAATGAGACAAACTTGAGACAATCTCGAGACATAAAAGAACAAGATAACAATATAAACAAAGAAGTTAGAGAAGCGCACGCGCGCGATGAAAAAAAGGAAAGGGAGGAAAAAAGCATCGACAAAAAAGTGATTTCGTTCAAAAGCAAAAGTGCTCAAAGTCCCGTCGTTTCGATTTTATACGACGATCTTTGTCTGCGACTTTACCGAGAAGGCTATACAAAAGACGAGATTGATAAAGCAATTCAAGCTGCTCAACTTAAGGATTCTAGAATGTATTCCGGTGGAATTCCGGGCTATCTGAGCAAAATGATCGATTCTGAGCGTCAAGGACTTAATAATATAAAATTACCCAAAAAGGAAAAAACGAATGAACGAAAAGTTGATTTCAAAAATGACCCCAACCGAATCGTCGGGCGCGATGGTGACAAGATTATCTATGCCTGGGAAATCGAAGAAGAACGTAAAGAAATTATGCAAAGAATTCAATCTGCCAAGTCAGTATCATGATGCTTGTTTAGCAAGTTGGGATGGCTCTCGACGACACATCGGATTGATAAGCAAGTGGTTAAAAGAACCAAAATATTTTCTAGTGATTTATGGATGTCCGGGTTCTGGTAAAACATATTTATGTGCTTCAATATTAAACTTTTGGCATGAAAAATTTGGCGATGATTATGGCATAGCCGGTGGAATTTATTATGTTGAAGAGAATCAATTATTTAGCAAAATTAAAGATGCATATTCATCTGATCAAAACGAAGAAAATATTGTTCATATGTTAAAAACACAGAAGTATTTGATTTTTGATGACTTAGGATCAGATAAAACAAAAGAATGGAATCAATCCATTTTTTTGGATATTATTGATTCGCGCCTTGATCCTGAATGTGCTACGGTCATCACAACGAATTATTTTCCAAAAGAAATTGAAACTTGGGAACCACATGGAAAAAGAATTTTCAGTCGATTGTTTGCAAAAGAAAACACTTTGGTTGAACACAACATGTTTGATAGACGGGAACCAATGTCACAAATGGCCTTCCCAGTCATAGAAACGTAGCCAGAAGCTCAAAACGAAAGGGGGGGTATGCCATGGTAGCGACCCCCACAAAAAAAACCAACCACGGTCATTTATGGAGGTTTTCGAAAAATGAATCCGAAATCGAAAAAAGAACTCGTCGTTTGGTCCGAATTTTATGATGATGGCAAAATCATTCGATGCGAAGTTGATGAATTTTCGAAAAAATCAGAGAACCTGACCGAAATGAATTACCAAAAAATGATCCCAGGTTATAAGCTTGTGATGGTTAAGGAATATTTTCTCAAAAAATAGGAGTCAATCGTGGATTGGATTCAAGTTTTCACTATCATTGGCGTCAATAGTGGTATCATGATCTGGATGGTTACTCGCATCGATCGTGATGTTGACCGCATCGATCGTCATCTTGCAGATCACGCTACCAAAATTGATCAAACAAATTCTCGTCTTGATCAACTTTACAACACAATGATCGAGCTTTTGCGTGAAAGGAAAATACCATGAATGATTTTCTGAAATTCAAAATCAACACAGGAAACCCACAAGAACACGAATTTTATTACTTCAATGAGAATTTTATTCGATCGATAAAAATTATCCACGAAAATTATGAAGAAGGGCAACGCTATTTCATAGCGATTCAAACTTGCGATGACGAAGATGAACAATATTTCAATGTCGATTTGGAGCAATACAAAACCCTGCAAAAGTATTTGGAGAAGTAAATGCAGCAAATTCACAAATTCGAACATATCCATGCATGCAAATGTGAACGCGTTGCAATTTTTCAAGTCTATTTGGAAAAGACCAAAGAGATGATTTGCCCTGAATGTTATCTTGAACTTTTAAGGAAAGATTTGATAAAAGAACATCATGATCACGATATTGCACTATAAGCCCATCAATAAAAATTCTCTCATAGCGACTTTTTCTATCTCATTTGTCACCAAAAATTGGGGCACAATGATTTACAACAAAATTTCCTATTTTAAAAAAGACAATCAGAGATGGATCTCAATGCCATCAGAGACCTATGAAAAGGATGGTAAAAGAAAATTTTACCCCTACATTCATAGCGATAGTAATAATTTCAAACATGATATCATGAAAGCTCTCGATAAGTACTTGGAAAGCCAATCGCCTTCTGTAAAAACAATGGCATCAGCTACTTCGCAATTTATTCCAATTGATCAACTTGTTCAGGAGTCATTCCTGTGATTTGTTGGGAATTGCCTGTAAAAACCGTTTCT
>Ga0335069_10005931_pt1 | contig 17860 bp, 11 predicted proteins | sample Lox_Sample_11_FD_206714 | JGI IMG/M metagenome (GOLD analysis project Ga0335069, IMG submission 206714) | Soil microbial communities from Loxahatchee National Wildlife Refuge, Florida, United States - Lox_Sample_1.1 | ecosystem: Environmental > Terrestrial > Soil > Wetlands | place: USA... | reverse complement strand
CATCTCGGTCGGCGTCGATCGGATGCAGCGAAACTTCGAGCCGATGCGAAAGCAGGTCGAAGCATGGCAGCGAAGCGAGCTGACGGATGTCACCGCTAAGGTGGTCATCTACGAGGCGTTCGTCGAGGGCAGACTGGAAGCCCCCAAGCACCTCGCCCGAACCGTGCATGACCTGTACTTCGAGCCGAAGTACGAGGAATTCCGGTCGCGAACCATCTGGAGTCTCTCCAACGCTTTCACGTCGGCATTCAAGGAACTGGAGCCGATCCCGCAGTTCAAGGCGACAGCCAAGCTGGGCGAATATCTGGAAGCTCGATTCTCCCAATCGTTCTAGCCCAGGAGGGCGGTGTCCATAGCCCCTTTTCCAAGAGAAGTAACTCACTTCTGCCTGAAACGACCCATGCGGGCGACGCTCGTGCGCATGGGTCGAAGAGAGGAGTCATTGTCATGTTCCCATTGTTTCCACTTGGGCAAATTGTGGCCACACCCGGTGCTCTAGCGGCACTTGAAAGAGCGCAGCCGCCGCCGACATGCTTTCTGGCCCGTCATGTCAGCGGGGACTGGGGCGAACTGGAGCCAACCGATGTCGCAGAAAATCAGTACGGCATTGCTCACGGGTTTCGATTCCTGAGCAGCTTCCATACGAAGGCCGGCGAGAAGCCATGGATCATCACTGAGGCTGACCGGTCCGCCACCACACTGCTTTTGCCGGAGGAGTACTGACCGCTCACGGATCGACCATTGGTAGGTGAGGCGAAGGCATCAGTGGCGTGCATTTCGCCTCGCGGAGATGATCCAGGCCAGGCTGCGCCATTAACAGGCTGCGTCATTAAAACGATGCCGAGCGAGCCAAGTCCATACGCCTCTCTCCTACGCAGCGAGCTGTGTGCTCGAAACGCCTCACTGCACACGAGCAGCTTCCTTAGTGTCGGGCCAGAGAATAATGAACCATGGAATTGAGTTCCAAGTCACCGGGGCTGAACAGTGAAGACTTGTGGCTAGGCGGAGAACGTCAGATACACAGCTAACCAACGGGCGGGGTGATGACATCGGAGATCTCGAAGTAAGACTGCCGGACGAAACTAGTTCCATCGGCAGTTTCTCATACCGAATCCGCGATACGGATTTTGCGAATATGAACTCGCCGTTCGATCTCCTAATGAATCGAATAAAGGTGATAAGCGTAGGGGGGGAGCGATACAACAAACTCCCCTTGCGCATAGTCCACGTGCAAATTTATCGAAAGGTCGGTCAACTCGTGTGCGTCAATCGCGCCCAAATCCACTCTCACCGTCTGCGCTGTCGGTTGAAAGTTGAAGATCGCAAGGATTCTCTCGGCCTTGTCGGCGCTGCTTCGAAGGATGGCGTAAAACTTACTGTCGTCCTGGGTCGGTATTCGTCTTCGAGAGCTATCCAGATAAAGCGCAGGGTGGCTGGCTCTCATCTTCAGTAAAGAGATCGTTCCTTTTGCAGGTCCTTTTTCCTCGGCGGAACTGCAATAGCAGACCAGATCCCCAGAAGTCGCCAGTACGGCTTCGACGAACTGCTGTTGGTCGTCGTTTTGCATTTTAGGAACGGGAGCGTAAAGAGAGCTGCCAGCGTCTAACACTCGATCGTGATAGCTGCGTAGAGCAGCCTCTAGGATGCGAGGATCGCCCTTTTCTACGCTCTCCTTCAGGGGATTATTGCCTTGCTCCCACCAGATACCGAGGCCATAGTCGTAGATATTGCTCCAATGTCCTTCTACGGCCCAGCCTACGGGGTCGTCTGAGTGAAATGCACCCCTCCTTCTGGCTGTGAGAAAGTGTTTCCGTAACTAGCAATCACGCCGGTGATGCGGCGATTACCCTTTTCCCACGTGTACCCGACGTACCAGTTCACCGCATCGATGACCATTCCATCCAAACCAGTGTCCATCCAGAAACGGACTACCTTTTCCGCCTCGCTCGGCCATGCGTCGTCTATCCAGTTGTATTGCGGAAGATGAATGGTGCTCCCATCTTTGTCTTTACCCGGCCATCGCGTCCAATAGTAGTGCTCGCAACGTTCGTCCCACTGCCAGAACTCTGTTTTTGAAGCTTCATAATTCGCGAGACTTGGCCGCACGAAGAAATAGCTGTTTGATTTAGCTGGCGGTGGAGGTGCATCGGCACTGTTACTCCAGAAAAACATCTTCGTTTCCTGGCTGGTGCGACCCGTACGAATGTCGTTGCAGGCCTTCAGAAACTGGGTTGCATAGATGCTGCTATATCCAAGATTGTCGAAGGCAACGACCGTAACCCCGAGTTCGTGGGCGCGTCGGACCATCCAGCGGAAATCGTCCATGCTCCCAATACCAGGATCAAGCTGATACCGGTCGATGGCATCGAGTCCTCCGTAGCTGTTACCCCCTTCCGCGGGGGCAAAGATCTCAATCGCATCTATGCCCTGGTCCTTCCAGAGGTGAAGCTGCTCTTCTGCTTTTGCATGGTCAAGAGACAGTTGGTCAAAGTGCCAGTATTTTGTCGCGGGCTTTAGGTGCACTCGACGAATAGCAGCCACACTGCGGTCAAAATGGTGTCCTTGATTGACATGTGAGGACGCATGTTGTCCCAGTCGATCTCGTGGGTTCTGGGAAAACGAGGAGACGCGAGCAGCCAGGAGCACAAGAGGTAATAACCACTCATTTCTCATTCCGCCAACCTCACTTGAGTATTTATCAATCGATAAAGTGCTCACCTGCAGGCCACTGTTGGAAGCTTTCAAGCCGAGAGCAAAGACATTGTTTTCCGGTTTCGAACTCCGTCAAGACAAATGGAAATGGCAGCAAGTACCAGTGCGACGATGAGAACTCAGCGAACCTCGACTGTCTCTGGCCGCGCCTTGGCTTTGGACGGAGAATTCGCGCTAGAGGGAGGAGCGGCCGAGTTGCGGATCTTCAACTCAGTCGGCAGGACAACCTGCTGGCGGGGCTGCGACGAGCCGGCAATCCGTCCCAATAGAAGGCGTGCAGCGGTTGTGCCAAGCTGGTACCCGGGTTGATTCACCGTGGTGAGCGCCGGTGCAGTAAATTCAGCGAAATCGAGATTGTCAAATCCGACAATAGAGAGATCTTCCGGGCAGTGCAGACCGAGTTCGCGGGCCGCCAGCAGTACGCCCAGCGCCATCAGATCATTGCAGGCGAAAATTGCGGTGGGCCTGGGCAGCATGCGCAACAGTCGCCTGGCCGCCTGATACCCGCTGTTGCGCTCAAAGCCCGCTTCCTGAATATAGTCCGGTTCGATCGACACCTTGGCCTCGGCAAGGGCTCGCTTGAATCCCTGTAGTCTCTCCACTGCGTTACCAAGGTGTAGCGGGCCTGTGATCACCGCGAGCTGGCGGTGTCCCATGCGCAAGAGATGTCGCGTGGCACTATGCGCTCCTCCTTCGTTGGCCACCAGAACCAGATCTCCGTTCCAACCCTGAGGCTGGCGGTCGAGGCAGACCACTGGAGCCCCCGCGCCCGGGGATCGGAAGTGCGTGGCTATCTGGCTGTCTACCGCCGGAATCAGCAGCCACCCGGCGGGCCGATAGGACCGCATTTCGGTTAGGTAGGAAATCTCCTTGCGAGCGTCATTGTCAGTGTTGCACAGTACGAGGCGGAAGGAACTCTTGTAAGCGACGTCCTCCACGCCGCGAACGACGGCCGGGAAGAAGGGGTTGGTCACATCAGGGATGATCATGACCAGCATATTGGTCTGATTCCGGCGCAGTCCTCGGGCCAGTTGGCTGGGCTGATAGCCAAGGCCGTGGATCGCCTCCAACACCCGCTGACGCAGTTTTTCCCGTACCTTGGCTGTGTTGTTGATGACGTGCGACACCGTGCCAAGGGACACTCCGGCTCGCTCCGCAATTTGCCGCATCGTCACGGCAGGGTTCATAAAGGGTTCATAAAAAGACTCAGCATGGCTCAACGGATCCGGTATCCGCCGAGTTCCACATTATTCCGCGTCCTGAGCGCAGCGGAAACCCAGCCCTCCCGAGCGATCCATGCTTGGCGAGGTCATCAGGAGTTTTCCGTGCTCGTTGAGTTTATACGCCTGGGGGAAATACCAGATGGATCCCTGGGGCTGGTAGTAACTGCCTCCGCGCAAGATTCCTCCGATCGTGTGGTCATCCTGGAACTCTTCCGTCCACTGCCAGACGTTGCCGACCACATCCATCACGCCGAACGGACTCGCACCCAGGGGATGCGCGTCGACGGCATCCGGTCCTCGCATGGTACGCCCCTTATCTGGAACGGGTACAGCTTCGGCCTTCCAGTTGTCGCCCCAGGGATACAACCGGCCGTCGGTTCCCTGCGCTGCGTATTGCCATTCCCACTCATGCGGCAGACGCTTGCCTGCCCACGTGGCGTAAGCTCGGGCATCTTCCACTGATACCCAGGTCACCGGCTTATTGTCCCAACCCGACGGATAGCTCCCACTTTTCCAGTCGCGGAGAAAGTTGAGATCATCCTGCGGGTGGTAACGTGTTGCATCCACAAACTTCTTGAATTGCGCGTTGGTCACCGGAAACTTGTCAATCCAAAATGACTTCACGTGCATGGGGTGGTCGTGAAACCGGCGTGGCGTGTCCTCCCAGGGATACTGCACATCGACTCCGATGTCGTTGAATCCCTCAATCTCGATGCCCGAAACACGAAAATCGAAGTCCGCTTCGGGAATCTTCACCATATCCGAAGGCGATCCAGAAGGCGGCTTAACGGCACCGATCGGCACGATCTGCTGCGGCAAGACTTTCCACTCATGGGAGTAGCTGGACAGCGATGTCGCGCTCAATTCCTTCATTTTCGACATTAACTTCTGAATGCCGGAATCCGGAACGGAACGCGAGGCCAGAAGTGCACCGTAGCCGTGAGCTTCGATCTGGAAGCTCAGCAGATTTCGGCCCGCCTGATTTTTCGAAGGGGTGATTTCGACGCCGTGATAGAGATCGAAGTAACGGACGCCCTCCTCCGGCGCCACTTCGACCTGCGGTCCCTCGACGTTATAGTCGTTACGGTTCACGATGGTCCAGACAGTCTGAGAACCGGATGGCCATCGGCTGGCGTAGACGCCGTAACGCAGCATGGGCGCCAGTGGCTCCCAGTCGGGGCTCACAAGAAACGGAGCAAGCGCACGCTCCATCGTCGCCACGCGGCGCGTGGCTTCCGCGTCACGCGGCGTAATTCCATTCCAGATGCCCCAGATATTCTCCCAGCTTTCCCAGCCGACGCCGTTGAAGAAAGCGAACTGCAGGTTGTCCGTCTTGTCACGTTTCCAGCGATCGGAAATGTTCACCATGTGGCGCGTTTCCAGCCATTTGTACTTGTCCACCATGGGCACGAACGGATACTGGTATTGCCCCCACGTCATGACGTTCCATGCCAGCGCCTCGTCCGACGGACCGCCTTCCGGCTCAAACACGAGAGGATGGCCGATCTTGTCGGCGGCCAGCGAATAAGCAAGAGGCACGCCGTCCTGGGTATCTCCGTTGATGCCGTCGGCCCCAATTTCCGCCATTATGCTGGCAATTGCATCCGGCCACGACACGCCCGGATCTCTTGTACCTTGATCCCACATCATCATCGGAAACAGCACGCGTACTCCGCGACGGTGGAAGTCGACAATCATTTGTCGCACCCCCGCTATGCCACCCGGCATGGAGCGGATCAGCTCGTGCTGGTTGCGGTTGTCGATTCCCATGTTCGGATAGGTGGGCCAGATGAGAACCGCGTCGATACCGCCGTATCTCTTTTCCAGATCATCGAGATAACGATCTACTGTGTAGCGGTGCGCGATCGGATCGTAGAAATAACGGTCCTCCACCATCATCTGCGGCTGGAAAAAACTGGACTGGGTCCACTTGAATGCAGGCAGGTCATAGCGCGAGCCATCGTAGCCGATACGAATCCGTCGCTCCTCGCGCCAATGACGAATGTCAGCCAGCCAGGAATCATGCTCATTTTGAGTGCACGGCGTGGTTCCGCCTTCCCATGCTCCTTTCATATTGAGGCAGCCGGGAGTGGGAAATTGCTGCCGATCGGGACGAAAGCGCGAGTCTTGGGCCGAAAGTGTACAAATGATCGCGAGCACAACCGCAATAAAAAAAGGCGCCGTGCGGGATTTCATGGGTGCGCTCCTACGCACCGCCAAATATAAAACGTTTCAAGGAAATAGTCTAACGGTTCGTTTCTTCTTGCACTTGCACCTTTATCGGTTAGTTATAGCGAGGTATGCGGTTTTCTTGGACGGCTGAAAGAGGATACTGACGACTGCCGAATCAGCAAAATCGACCTGATGACTAGACGTGAGACAAGCAAGTGAAATGCACTCATGAGTAGCTCTGGGTTAGCGTGGTCTGAACGTCGCGACGATCCCGTCGCCTTCTCGAATGGTGAGTATCTGATTCGCCTTCACCTGCGTGAATCGTTCGATCTTCTGCGTCGTCGGCCACTTGACTTCGATTGAATCTACGGTCTCCACCTTGCCTAACCCGAAGTGGAGGCGAAGGTCGCTTTGTGACATGACGCTTGTGCCGCTGTGTACTTCATCCATCTGCGTATGGTTGCCCGTAATGACACGCACCCGCGCTCCAATGCCGGTACGGTTGCACCTGGTTCCTACGAGCTTGATCTTAATCCAGTTCTGTTTATTGCCTCCAACATTGTGAAGGAGGGATGGCAGATCGTTCATATTCAAGACCAGAACGTCGATACGGCCATCGTTGTCATAGTCTCCGAATGCTGCGCCCCGGCTGGAAAAACGCGCACTGATGCCGGGTCCCATCTCTGACGAAACGTCACTGAAACGGCCATTACCGAGGTTTCTATACACCAGCCGCGGATTCTTGAAAGTCTCACCGAAATCGTATTTGTCGATTTCCGGATAAATGTGTCCATTGATCTGAACGATATCCGGCCATCCATCATTGTCGTAATCGATAAAACCACAGCCCCAGGCTACATAGCTGTGGTTGATTCCGACGCCAGCATTGAAGGAGAGGTCGCTGAAGGTCCCATCACCATTGTTGTGGTAAAGGTTGCAGGTGTCATTCGCGAAGTTGGTCTTGAAAATGTCGAACCAGCCGTCGCAGTCATAGTCAGCCACTGCGACACCCATTCCGCCCTGCTCGTGCCCATCGTTGTTGTAGGCGCACCATGCCATGACGGCGACATCGGTGAATGTGCCGTCACGGTTGTTCTGGAACAGGATGCTGGGTCCCGAGTCCACTGCGACATAAATGTCTGGCCATCCGTCGTTATTGAAATCGTAAGAAACAGCCGTGATCGAGTATCGAGGGCCGGGCTTCAGAATGCCCGTTTTCTGCGAAACATCGGTGAAAGTGCCGTCCCCATTGTTGTGGTAGAGGATGTTTGTGTCGCCGGGAAGGCCACGCGGGCCGCACACGGTGGGAACGCCTTTCCACTGACAGAATCTCATGTCCGCAACAGCGGGAGGCTGGTCCGGATCCAGCTTGACGAAATTGCATACGAAAAGATCGAGGTGGCCGTCCCGGTCATAATCCAGAAAAGTGCAGCCGGTGCCCCAGCGGACCATCTCCTGATAGAGGCCGGCTTCATGGGTAACATCAGTAAAGGTACCGTTTCCGTTGTTATGGAAAAGGATGTTATGGCCCCAGAAGCAGCAAAACAGGTCGTCCCAACCGTCATTGTCATAATCGCCTACGCAAACGCCGGTCTGCCAGCCAGTACTCCCGAGTCCAGACCTTTCCGTGACGTCAGTAAAAGTGCCGTCTCGGTTGTTCTTGTATAAATGTGTGGTCGGCGTCTTTCCTGGCGGCCAATGTGCATCAAGCTGATTACCATTAGTGAGGTAAATGTCTAGCCATCCGTCATTGTCGTAGTCGAAAAAAGCGATTCCGCTACCCTTGGTCTCAATGATGAGTCGTTTGTAATCTACGCCACCCCATACGTTGGGGGTGTTTAGCCCCGCCTGCCGAGCCACATCCACAAACTGGACGGGAGACGATGGGGGGCCTGATATCGCAGATTTCACAACCACCGGACTTCTCCATCTCCAGAGTGGGGTCGTGAGAGCTTCCAGTAAGGAGCCACCCAGCGTGACAAGAGATGAGCCGAGAAAGAGCCGTCGCGGTATATTCATAGATTCCCGGGAGTATATCGATAGAAACTGGCCTTCGAAAAGACCGGCCCGCAAGCCGAAGCAACCGTCATGCTTGTCGCGGCATGCTTCATCGGGAGCGGCACTTTCGGAAACCGACGGGCAACAATCCCCGCGCTCTGCTTTGTTTGGAGGGCGATCACTTGATCGATTGCCAACTCCGTTCTTGCCTATTTTGTCGCCGCATCCCTGGCTGACTGTTCCCGCAAGTGCTCGAAGGTGCGCATTTCCTGCTGTGCCTCGGCGGTCTTGCCCTGCGCCTTGTAAACGGATGCCATGAGAAAATGAATCGATGGCTCGGCCGGGCTATCCTTCTCGGCCATAAGTAGATCGGGCAAGGCGTCGCTCTGTTTGCTAAGCCGGATAAGCGCGCGTGCCCGATCCACGTGCGCCTGCATCAGCGTTGGGCAAAGGTCGAGGGATTGATTCAACTCAGCGAGCGCAGCTTCGCTGGAATCGTTCGCCTCAAGCATGGCATCAGCTAGTTTCCAGCGCGCCGTGCAATTGTTCTGATTATTCGCCAATTCGGCCTTGAATTCCGTTTGCGCAGACTCCCACTTGCCGATACGCCAATAGATATTCCCCATGGCCATATGCGTTCCCGGTTGGTGCGGGGCCTTATTGATTGCCTTCTGGTATTCAGCCATAGCGCCGGAGTAGTTGAGCATGCTCTCATCGATTTCGCCGGCGATCTCATGCGCAACAACTGAATCGGGATCAATTGCATTGATCTTCGCACGCGCGATCTCCGACATCTGCGGGTCCGCCTTGCGGAGTAGATACCATCCTTCCACGCTTTTTGGATTCCGATTCAGAAAGCTATTTAGGTGCGCTGCCGCCTCTCCATACTTCTTGAGATCGATGAGGACAATCGAAAGCGTCATCTCTATATTGTCATCGGTAGGGTTGGACCTCAGAGCCTCCCGGAGGAGAGGTTCCGCCTTCTCATTCGCGCCCAACTCAAAATAACTTATACCCAGCATTCCTGATGCAGTGTGCATATTGGGATCGAGCTCTAGGGCGCGCTTGAGCACCTCCACCGCGTGGGAGTAATCACGGTCTTTGAGGTAGAGCATTCCCAGATTGTTGTAGGCTGGCGCAAGATGTGGCGCGAGTTTGATGATGGCCCCGTACTTTTCGATGGCTGTTGCTGCATCACCGTGCTGCGCGGCCGCTTTGGCCTGCAAAAACAGCTGCTGCACCTCGAGCGTGGCTTCGTTGTTCGCCTGCCAGGCGAGGGCCGCATCTGGCGCAAGAAAAAGCAACCACAGGGCCAGCAATTGAGGCGCCCACGAAAACCAGGCTGTGGACCAGTTCATCCTCACTAGGATGGCGATTATAGTCGGTGCGTATCGATGCGGCAATTCAAGATCATTGCAGACCTTGACTACTCACTACAGATCGCCATTGCATCGAATCCGGACCTAGGGGTGATGGACAATCTTCGACGATTGGTGCGCCTCGCTCAGAGCAAAGGCCTGCCGATTATCAGCAGCAGGCCTGAGTGAGAACAGCCTTGAAGCGCCACACTTCCCGAAGGCGCCTGAGATTGTTCATTTATCTTCTCGTTTGTTATTTTCTTGACAATGCCTAAGAACTGTACCTAAGATCGTTGCGCTTTATTTGAAACGTTTCAAGTGTTGGAATTGGGAGGCTTGCCATGAAGCGCCGCATCCTGCTTTCAGTGCTTCTTGTATTTCTGCTCGTCGTCTCCGGAACTTCGTGGGCGCAGTTTGCGCAACGCGGCGGGTTGGCGGGAACTGTTTTCGACCCTTCTGGCGCTGTTGTTCCGGGGGCGCAAATCACCTTGCTCGATGTTGCGCAAAACCACAGCAGTTCTGTCACCGCTGACAAGTCTGGACACTTTGAGGTCCATGACCTCGCGGCGGGGCAATATCGACTGACGGCGTCCCATGAGGGATTTCAAACGCAGACATCGGAATCGATCACGGTCAATATTGGAGCGGTATCGAACTATGATTTCAGGCTACACCCAGGCTCTGTGGGAGAAACTGTAACGGTCACGGCTGAGGCGGGTGGCCTGGAGACAGAAAAGGTAAGCGTTGGCACCAACGTCACCGCCCGTCAGTTCGAAGAGCTGCCGCTGAATGGGCGCAACTTCACCTCCATAGCGGCCCTGGCGCCAGGAGTAGCCACATACCCGCAGTCAAACTACAACCCTGGAGGGACGTACTCCGTTGGCGCGATGTTCGCCATGGGCGGAACTTCTTATACGGTGGGCGGATCGTTTGTAGGTTCGCGTGACAACGGCTTCTACATCAACGGTGTCAACGTCAACGACAATTATGAGAGCAGCATCAGCTTTGCGCCCTCAACGGAGGCGCTTGGCTCAGGAACGGTTCAGATCGCGGAATTCTCCGCCGCGACGGGACACGACATATCCACGCTGACGATGCAAACCAAAGCGGGTGGCAGCAAGTTCCACGGGGAGGCTTACGATTTCCTTGAAAACGATGCCATGAATGCGTTCAACCCCTGGGATAACGCGCAGCAAATCATTACGCAGACTCCGAGCGCGAAGCCCGTCTTGAAGCGCAACCAGTTTGGCGGCAATTTGGGCGGTCCGGTGCCGGTACCGCACTTCAGAAACAAGTTCTTCTTCTTCGTGAACTACGAAAACTTCATTGAGCACGACGGCAATCAACTGGTAGCTGCTTCGGTGCCTTCCGCCGCCGAGCGTACGGGAGATTTCAGTGAGTTGTTATCCCCCAACCCCAACCCAATTCAACTGTATAATCCCTTCTTCACAACCTACGATCCGATCACCGGAAACAGCACGCGGCCGCCGATTGCGGGCAATCGTCTCGATCTGGCCACTCGGCCTGATGGATCTCCGTTGATCGACCCTGCATCCGCGGATGCGTTGTCTGCCTTTTGGCCGTTACCAAATGTTTCAAATACACCTAGCAACGAGGTGAATTACACCGCGTTTCAGACTCCCGGAATCCGAAACTACCACATCGACACGCGTTTTGACGCAAGAATAACTGCCAATGACAACATCTTCGTGACCTGGTCGAAGTCCTCCGGCCACTCAACATTGACGGGCGGGATACCTCCTTCCGAGCTCCACAATAGCCCCCTTCAGGACCAGGCCTATCTGGTGACCGTGAATTATTCCCATATATTCAACCCACACCTGGCCAACGAGTTCATCTTTGGAGTCGGTGACGGCGCGCTGGTGACCATACAACCGAGTCTCCTGGATTGGTATAACGGCAGCAGCAATCCGATCAACCAGGTTTTCCAGAACACCGGAGATGGCATAACGCACGGAGTCTTGGGGGTCATTGCCAGCAACTCTGCCGCCGTCGGTGGGAACTACGCGGTACCGGGACATCGTGAGGAATTCCGTGCCGAGAATGAGTCCTATCAGGTTTCCGACAACCTAGACTGGGTGCGTGGACGTCACTCGCTGTCATTCGGTATGAACTACTTTCGGAAGAGCGAGATTGACTGGGACATAATGCGGCATGTCGGCTTTGGGGCCGTGGATGGCCTCAACGCCTTTAGCGCCAGTGGCAGCGACCTCGGCTACCAGGGTGGCGACGGCATCGCCGACTTGATGATGGGGGTCCCCAGCAACATGTGGGTGCGCTTTACCATCAATGGCGGAAGCGCGACCGCACCCGATTACAACATCGTGTTCCCCTATTGGGGCTTTTATGTAGACGACAAGTTCCGCCTCAGCCCAAAACTCACCATTTCCGCAGGTCTGCGGTGGGACATAAGTGTCCCGGACTATACACCAAATCCTGCGATCGCTCCCTGCTGCGCGATCTATACTCCGACCTCCGACGGAGGCATCTTGGAGTATCCGGGCATCGCCTCCGGGCTCTCGAAACACTATTTGTCCGCGAACAAACATGAATTCGCGCCTCGTCTCAGCGTAGCCTATAGTCCTAACCTCAAGACTGTAATCCGCGCCGGGTATGGGATCTTCTTTGACGACGGGGCCAGCCAGGCAACTAACAATGTCGGCACGGCGATATATGGAACGTCAGCCGCAGTCAATTACTCGGTTAACAATTCGACTCTAGGCCAACCCATTGACACTCCCTTCTTGGGCCTGTCGGATATCTTTCCTGCGCCCGTGACCACGACTCTAGGTTCCTTCGCTGTTCCCACCGGAACGGGTCAAGGATATTTGGGAGATGGGCAATGGGCTGGCATTACTTACTACGATCAGAAGTCGACGCCGATGCCCTACATACAGCGCATGCTCGTAGACGTGCAGAGGCAGATAGGGGTTCACGATACGTTCGTCTTGTCGTACGCAGGAGCGCAAGGCCGAAAGGGACAGAACCCAACCAACATCAACCTTCCCCCTTATCAAACCGGATGGACGTTCGGCGGCGGTAGCGGTGACCCCACATACAACGATGCGCGACCGAATGCTGTCGGCAGGTTTGGCGACATCTACGTGGTAAGACCAAGACTGAACTCTTTCTACAACGCGTTGATCGCTCAATACCGGCACGACTTTAGCAAGGGTTTCCAGTTCCTGAGCAACTATTCATGGAGCAAGACGGTAGGAGACTATCCCTGGTTTAACGCTCTGGCTGCAAACGGATCTCCTGGTGGCACCATTAACGGATTCCAATATCCGAATCTCTACAGCCGGGGTGAAAGCAACCAGTCCCATCGTCACCGCTTTGTCTTCAGCGGAATATGGACGCCAGACTACGGCAAGACATGGGCGACGTGGAAGAGAGTACCTCTGGCAGGTTGGCGCTTGGCGGGTACTATGACTTTAGAATCCGGAGAAGCGTTAACAGTGACGAATGGTGGTCCGGGCACGCCTTGCCCCACAGGCGACGCTGGTACTCCGACCTGCCCCACTGGTTTTGGTTCTAGCGCCCAGGACGGCGATGCTTTTGATGAACTATTTGTTTCTGGAAATCCGAATCTGAGTCACGGGGACAAGACCTTTTCCCGTCAATTCGATACTTCGAAGTTCTCGGTGCCTGCGATGAACGTTCGCGGAAACTCGGGCTTCGGAACAGTAAGAGGTCCGGGACAAAACAGGGTGGATCTTTCGCTCGCAAAGACATTCCCTCTATATGAAAACCTCCACCTAGAGTTCCGGGCGGACGCCTTTAATGTCCTAAACCACACAAATTGGAGCGGCGTGAATACAACCTATCCCAGCGGCAGTGGGCAATTCCCCTTCGGGCAGGTCAATGGAGCGTATGAGGCCCGCATCGTCCAGGTTGCCGGGAAGGTAGTCTTCTAAGACGATTCGACTTACTGCCCGCTGTGAGCCCGCTTTGGGCGGACAGCCTCTTGAATTGTTCGCGCGGCGGGACTGACTTTACGAGCACTAGGTCGCCGGCAAAACCGGGATGACGGTGCCTGTGTGCCTCCGTTCAAGGGGATTCAGCGGCCTTGGGGCCTACGCATGTATCAGCCTGAGATGTACATCGTATCTCTCTCGTTCATGATTCTCACCATGCTGTGCTGGGGGTCGTGGGCCAACACCATGAAGCTAACACCCGGCTATGCCTTCCAGTTGTACTACTGGGACTACGTGATCGGCATCATCGTGGGCAGCCTCGTTTGGGGTTTGACCTTAGGCAGTTGGGGCGGAGGCGAGCTCTCTTTTCTCCGCAACATCAACCAAGCAGACTCTCGGCACATGCTGTTCGCCGTGGCCGGCGGGGCTGTCTTCAATGTAGCAAATCTACTTTTGGTCGCTGCCATTGACATTGCCGGGCTTGCGGTTGCCTTTCCGGTTGGAATCGGGCTGGCACTGGTAGAGGGTGTTCTTTTGAACTATGCGATCTCTCCCAAGGGCCATCCCGGACTGCTCTTTGGGGGCGTGGCGCTCGTGGTGCTGGCGATTGTTGTTGACGCGCTCGCATATCGCCGCAGAGAGAGCCAGCAACGTTCCGTTAGTCTGCGCGGAATCTGGATCAGCGTTGCTTGCGGATTGCTCATGGGCATCTTCTATCCCTTGGTGACCAAAGCTGTGAGCGGCGAGCATTCCTTGGGCCCTTACTCAGTAGCCTTCTTTTTCGCCATAGGAACGGCGCTGTGCGCGATCCCAGTGAACTACCTCTTCATGAAGAAGCCCTTGACCGGTACTCCTCCAGTCAACATGGCGCAATACTTCCGCGCGAAACCGGCATGGCATTTCTGGGGCGTCATGGGCGGACTCATCTGGTGCACGGGAAGCGTGTTCAACTTCGTTGCATCCCATGCACAAATGATCGGGCCGGCGGTCTCCTACGCCATCGGTCAGGGAGCGACCATGGTTTCGGCCGTCTGGGGCGTCTTCATCTGGAAGGAATTCGTCAGCGCTCCACTGGCCTCTCGCAAACTGATTCCCGCCATGTTCATCTTCTTTCTGCTTGGGCTGGGATCGATCGCGATCGCGCCCATGGTGGCCAAGTAAGTAAACAAGATCTTTATGCAGAGACCCATCGTTGTCGTCGGCAGTATCAATCTTGATTTAGTAGTGGGGGCTGATCGTATTCCTCAGGTTGGAGAGACGGTCGTTGGCAATAGCTTCAACACTTTCTGCGGCGGAAAGGGCGCAAATCAGGCAGTCGCAGCAGCGAAACTCGGATACCCCGTTTCGATGGTAGGAAACGTCGGGAGCGACGCCTTTGGATCGCAGTTGCGCGATGGGCTGAGAGCCGCGGGTGTTGATACAGCTTACGTGAATGCAATAGGAGGGCCATCCGGAGTTGCGTTGATCACGACCGGACAACGCGGTGAAAACAACATTGTGGTCGTGCCCGGCGCCAATGGCCGACTCATCCCGGCATCGCTGGAAAAAGCGGGCCCCCTTCTGGAACGCGCCGGATTCCTCTTGGCGCAGCTTGAGATTCCTTTGGAAACGGTTGCCTACTTGGCCCAGTTCGCGGAACGGCACAACATACCGTTGATGCTCGACCCGGCACCGGCACGTGAGCTTCCCCAAGACCTGCTTCGCAGGGTGTCCTGGATTACGCCAAACGAAACTGAAACCCAATCGTTGCTGAAAACCGAAATCGAGACTAGCGATCCCGCCTTCTATGCGGCGGCAGATCGCCTCCTGGCTTGTGGCGTTAAGAACGTCTTGCTCAAGTTAGGATCGCGCGGCTGCGTCATCGCCGAAGGGACTCTGCCGAAAGAGCGTGTTCCCGCCTTTTTGGTGAACGCTGTGGACACGACCGCCGCGGGAGACGCGTTCAATGCTGGATTAGCAGTTGGACTTCTGCGCGGTTACACCACTGCGCATAGCGCCGTCTTTGCTTCGGCCGTGGCGGCAATCTCGGTCACGCGGCCCGGTGCTCAACCGTCCATGCCAAGCGGGGATGAAGTAGAGTTTTTCCTATCACAACACTCCAAACGGGAGCCCTGCTGCGTAGGCCCCCCCGGAACCACTTTTCATTTTTGTCCCGACAGCGAAAAGGCACAGTAAGGGATATGATCGCCGTATGCTTGCATCCGTTATGAAAACCAAAATTGAATTCACTGTGTTCCTATTGATTCTGATCGCGGTTAGCGGATGTGCGCAAACATCTGAATCCATCCCTAGCTCAACGCGCGAGTTCAAGATTGAAAAACGTTATCTCAATATTCCCGTCAAGAACGGTTCCATCCCCAAGCGGGGTGTCACAATCCTCGTGGACGGCAAGGTCGAGGTCAGGAACACTATTGAACTGGCGGATTCTGCGCCCGACTGGTGGGCTTTTATCGACGTTAGCGCATGGCGAGGAAAGACCGTTACGTTTCAGGTGGACGCAAAGCTGCCCATGGGCTCCACGGCACTAAGTTCGATTGAGCAGAGTGATTCGATCCGAGATACGGGAAACCTCTATCACGAGCCCCTGCGGGCGCAGTTCCATTTCTCGTCGCGTCGCGGCTGGAACAACGACCCGAACGGCCTGGTCTTCTACAAGGGCGAATATCACCTCTTCTATCAGCACAATCCTTATGGCTGGGCCTGGGGCAACATGCACTGGGGCCATGCCGTCAGCCTTGACCTGGTGCACTGGACCGAACTCGGTGATGTCCTGGCGCCCGACTCCTTGGGAGACATGTTCAGCGGTTCGGCCGTGGTGGACTGGAAGAACACCAGCGGCCTTGGCGTGCCAAGTCAACCGCCGCTGATTCTCATCTACACCTCCACCCTCAGCGGCCAATCCATCGCCTCCAGTATTGACGGACGCAACTTCACCAAGTTCAGTGGCAATCCGGTCGTCAAGAATCTCCCGGGCGCCGAAGCCAACCGCGACCCCAAAGTGTATTGGCACGAGCCGACCCAGAAGTGGGTGATGGCGCTATACGTCGGTCTGCCAGGCAAGGAATGCATTTCGAGTTTCCCGGAGTACACATGTGGCAATCTGGATAAGAATGGCCGGCCCATGCGCGAGAACGCGATTTATTTCCTCACCTCACCGAACCTGAAAGACTGGACGGTGACGAGCCACATCGAAGGCTTCTACGAATGTCCCGATTATTTCGAACTACCAGTGGACGGCGACGCGCAAAACCAGAAATGGGTGCTCACTGCGGCAAGCAGTGAATACATGGTCGGCTCATTCGATGGCCAGACCTTCCGGCCGGAGACCCCTAAGCTGCCGGGACATCGCGGCCGCGGCTTCTATGCGGCGCAGACCTTCAACGACCTCCCGAACGGTCGCCGCATTCAGATCGGGTGGTTCCAGACGGAAACGAAGGGGATGCCATTCAACCAGTCCATGACCATTCCGCTGGAACTGAAGCTGGTCAGCACGCCTGCAGGCCCTCGCCTGACCCGGACACCGGTGAAGGAACTCGAGGCGATGCGCGCCAAGACCCACAACTTTTCGCCGATGACGCTGCATCCCGACAGCGCCAATCCGCTCTCGGAGGTGAAGGCGGAACTGGTCGAACTGCGCACGGAGTTCGAGCCGGGGGACGCAGAAGAGGTGGTTCTCAACGTGCGCGGCGGCACGATCGTTTACGACGCGGAAAAACAAGAACTGCAGGTGAACGGCCAACGAGCTGACGCTCCGTTGCGTGGTGGCAAGCAGCGACTGGTCGTTTTCAGTGACCGCGTTGGACTGGAAGTTTTTGCCAGCGATGGCTTGACCTACATGCCGATGCCGTTTATCCCCAAGGCCGGTGATCTCGGACTCGGCATCAAGGCCAAGGGCGGCAACGCAAAGATCAATACGTTGCAAGTTAATGAACTTAACTCCATCTGGAAATAGTCAATCCAACATAGAAAACTATCCCCAGAAGTTGGACTAGTGTACCCTTTGCTTTGAGTAGCGGAGTCTTCCTCCTGAAGCTGCTGGGGTACAACTTCTCCGTTGCTGGTTGGGTGGGCTTCATGGCCCTGTTCGGTACCGCGCGAGCGCATGCTCCAGCTGCACGGAAAGTTTGAATTCGATAGCGAACCGGGGCGCGGAACCACAGTGAGAGTGACGGTTCTTTTCGGGCGGCGGCGTGTGGCGGGTCAGTGTCAGAAACTCAATCGCCCCACACTTGTTCGGCAATTCACTGGGGGTTCTCAAACCATCTTGCAGTGACGGTCCCGAAGAATGTCACCGCAAAAGTTGGTCATCTACGAGGCATTCGTCGGGGGCAAACTGGAAGCCCCCAAGCACCTCGCCCGAACCGTGCATGACCTGTACTTCGAGCCGAAGTACGAGGAATTCCGGGCGCGAACGATCTGGAGTCTCTCCAACGCGTTCACATCGGCATTCAAGGAACTG
>Ga0335069_10005930_pt1 | contig 17860 bp, 14 predicted proteins | sample Lox_Sample_11_FD_206714 | JGI IMG/M metagenome (GOLD analysis project Ga0335069, IMG submission 206714) | Soil microbial communities from Loxahatchee National Wildlife Refuge, Florida, United States - Lox_Sample_1.1 | ecosystem: Environmental > Terrestrial > Soil > Wetlands | place: USA... | reverse complement strand
ACCACCACAGCACCGCGAACAGCAGCAGGCCCTCGAGCGCCGCTTCATAGAGCTGCGAGGCGTGGCGCACCGCGCCGTTCACCCGGAAACCCCACGGCACCGTAGTGACCTTTCCCCACAGCTCGCTGTTGATGAAGTTGCCGATGCGGCCGAAGAACAGCCCGAGCGCCGGCAACGGCGCCGTGAAGTCGTAGACGTCCGCGGCGTTCCGGTCACGGCGCCAGGCAAACAGCGTCATCGCCACCACGACGCCGATGAGGCCGCCGTGAAAGGACATGCCGCCTTCCCAGATCTTCAGGGGGTACCACGGATCGCTGGCCCAGAACGTCAGCCCATAGAACAACACGTAGCCGATGCGGCCGCCGAGTATCACCCCCAGCATGGTGAAGAAGATCAGATCATCGACATCCTGTGCTTTCCAGGTCGAGCCAGGGCGGGCGGCACGGCGCCGCGCGAGCCACCAGGCGGTGGCAAAGCCCAGCAGGTACATGATGCCGTACCAGTGGACCTTGACGCGGCCGATCTCGAACGCGATCGGGTTGAATCCGGGGTAAACCAGCATGGCGGGCGCAGTTTAGCCGACTGCGCGCGTTACGCGGCAGAAGAACGCCTTGAGGTAGCGCGTTTCCGGAATCGCCGGATGCAGTGGATGGTCGGGCGACTGTCCGGCGGACTCGAGGATCTGCACGAAGCGCGCACTGTGGCGCGCCGCCGCCTGGATCGCCCCCAGCAGCTCCTCGGGCGCGAGGTGATAGGAGCACGAGCACGACACCAGCAGTCCACCTTCGGCGAGCAGTGAGAGCGCGAGCTGGTTGAGCTTGCGGTAGGCGGCGTGGCCCTGCGGAATGTCCTTCTTGCGCTTGATGAAGGCCGGCGGGTCGAGCACCAGCACATCGAATTGCGCGCCTTGCGCCGCCAGGCCCTGCATGGCTTCGAACACATCCGCGCGCAGCGCTTCGATGGTCTTGCCGTTGCGAGCCGCGTTGGCTGCGGCGTATTCCAACGCCGTGGCGGAGGAGTCGACGCAGCAGGCGCTGGCCGCGCCCTGATGGAGCGCGGTGACGGCCCAGGCACCGACGTAGCAGCAGACGTCGAGCACACGCGCACCGGGCGCGACATAACGTCGCAGCCGCGCGCGATTGGCGCTCTGGTCGTAGAACCAGCCGGTCTTCTGCCCGGTGGCGAGCGGCGCGCTGAAACTGAGCCCGCCTTCCACGATGCCGACTTCCGCCGGCAGCTCCCCGAAGGCGACCTGCAGATGACGCGGCAGCTGCTCGAGATCGCGTGCCGCAGTGTCGTTCTTCCAGATGAGCGCGCGTGGAGCGACGAGCTGCCGTACCGCGTTCTCGACCGTGTCGTGCAGCGCTTCCATCCCGGCGGTGGCGATCTGCCCCACCACGACCTCGCCGTACCGGTCGAGCACGAGTCCCGGCAACAGGTCCGACTCGCCGAACACCCAGCGGCAGTAACGTGCATCGCCCAGGCTCGCGCGCAGCGCCAGCGCGGCCGCAAGACGCCGCTCGATGAGCTCCGCCGCCGGTAGCTGTGCGGCATCACGCGACAGGATGCGTGCGCAGATGAGCGCGTGCGGGTTGACGTATGCGTAGCCGAGGAACGCATCGCGCCAGGAGCGCAGCTGCACCACCTCTCCCGGGGCGACCTGCGCGAGCGGAGTCCGGTCGGTATCCACCTCGTTACTGAACACCCACAGGTGCCCCGCGAGCAGACGTCGCTCCTCGCCACGCTTGAGGCGCAGCACACGCGCGGAGTCCGCGACGGGCGGCGTGGGAGAGGTTGCGGGCCGTGACATGAGATCAGCAGGTGCTTGGACGAGGCGTCAGTATACCGAATCGGTCAGGACGCCTCGCTGCCCGGGACGCGCTATGATCACGACGACACGGGCTGCGTGTTGAGGATTGGAAATTCCTACCAAGTACACCAACCGTCTCTCTGCGGAGACGAGTCCCTATCTGCGTCAACACGCGCACAATCCCGTGGATTGGTATCCGTGGGGTCGCGAAGCCTTGGAACGCGCACGCCAGGAGAGAAAGCCGATACATCTGAGCGTCGGTTATTCAGCCTGCCGGTGGTGCCACGTCCTGGAAAGAGAGAGCTTCGAAGACGAAGCCACCGCAAAAATCCTCAACGACAACTTCATCAACATCAAGGTCGATCGCGAGGAGCGTCCCGACATCGATCGCATCTACCAGATCGCGCAGCAGATGCTGACACAGCGCAGCGGCGGCTGGCCGCTCACCATGTTCCTGACACACGATGACCAGCGTCCGTTCTTCGGCGGCACCTACTTCCCGAAGGAGGCACGCTATGGCCTCCCCGCCTTCAGCGACATCCTGCAGCGCGTCGCCGCCTATTACCGCGAGCATGCGCCCGAGCTGCGCAAGCAGAACGAAGCCCTCATGACGGCTCTCGCGGAGCTCACTCCCAGGCCCGCCGCTGCCGACACCGAGCTCAGCGACGCGCCGCTCGGCGCCTGCCGCGCGCAGCTGACGCGCAGCTTCGACTCGCGCAACGGCGGCTTCGGCGGCGCGCCCAAGTTTCCCCACGCCGAGATGCTCGAGTGGCTGCTGCGGCGCTGGCGCGCGAGCGCCCGCGCACCCGAGCCCGACCTGCAGGCGCTCTACATGGCGACGCTCACGCTGCGCCGCATGGCCGATGGCGGCATCAACGATCAGCTCGCGGGCGGCTTCTGCCGCTATTCGGTCGATGACCACTGGATGATCCCGCACTTCGAGAAGATGCTCTACGACAATGCCGCGCTGCTCGCCGCCTACGCCAGCGCCGCACTCGCGAGTCCGGAGCCCCAGTACGCGCGGGTCGCGCATCAGACCGCGGACTGGGTGTTGCGCGAGATGCAGTCTGCGCAGGGCGGCTACTACTCGAGTCTCGATGCCGACTCCGAAGGTCACGAGGGCAAGTTCTACGTGTGGGACCGGGACGAGGTGCGCGCGGTGTTGACCGCAACGGAATACCCGGTGTTTGCGGCGCGCTTCGGCCTCGAGCGGCCGGCGAACTTCGAAGGCCGCTGGCATCTGTACGTGGCGGCGTCGCTGGAGGAGGTGGCGCGTCAGGTGGGCCGCCCGCTTGATGAGGTGAGCGCGCTCAGCGGCGCGGCGTGCGACCGGCTCCTGTCGGTGCGTGCCATGCGGGTTCGCCCGGCACGGGATGAGAAGATCCTCACCTCCTGGAACGCGCTCATGATCCGCGGCATGGCGGTCGCCGCACGTGCGCTCGAGCGCGAGGATCTCGCCATCTCGGCAACGCGGGCGCTCGATTTCGTTCGCGCGGCGCTGTGGCGCGACGGACGGCTGCTCGCGACCTCGATGGACGGCCGCGCACATCTCAACGCCTATCTCGATGACTACGTGTACCTGGTCGATGCGATCCTCGAGCTGCAGCAGGTGCGCTTCAGCGCCGATGAGCTCGGGTTCGCGCGCGAGCTCATCGAGGTGGCATTGCGACATTTCACCGACGGCGCGGCCGGCGGCTTCTACTTCACCTCGGACGATCATGAGACGCTGATTCACCGCAGCAAGGTGTTTGCCGACGATGCGACTCCGGCCGGCAACGGCATCGCGGCGCGGGTACTGCTGCGTCTCGGACATCTGCTCGCCGAGCCGCGCTACCTGGCGGCGGCCGAGCAGACGCTGCGGGCCGCGTGGCCGGCGATCGCGCAATACCCCTCAGGTCACATCAGCCTGCTGGGTGCGCTCGAGGAGCTGCTCGCCCCGCCGGAGATCATCGTGCTGCGCGGTGAGGCACGGACCATCGAGGGGTGGGCTCGCGCGCTCGCGAAGAGCTACGCACCGCACCGCCTGGTGCTCGCCATCCCGGCCGACGCCGCGGAGCTGCCGGCGGCGCTCGCGGACAAGACCGTACGCGCCGGGCCGATCGGCTACATCTGCCGCGGCAGCACCTGCTCGGCGCCCATCGATTCGCTCGCTGCGCTCACCGAGGCGCTGCACGAGAACGATCCTTCGCCCCCGCCGCCGGCGCCATCCGTCGCACCGGGCTGAGAACCAGCGCCGGGTGAGGCGCGCTCTCGCCGCCTCACGACAAAAGCTCGATATTTCCGCCGATCGCCGCCGTGTTGATGGTGAGCGTACGCTCATTGGCGAACCGCAGCAGATAGTGCGGCCCGCCGGCCTTCGGTCCGGTACCCGAGAGACCCTGACCGCCGAAAGGCTGCACGCCTACCACTGCGCCGATCATGTTGCGGTTCACGTAGGTGTTGCCCACGGGCAGCGCCTGGTAGATGTGCTCGGCGAGGCTCTCGACGCGCGTGTGGATGCCGAGGGTGAGGCCGAAGCCCGTGGCGCGGATGGCCGCAAGTACCTGCGGCAGCTGCCCGCTGCGATAGCGCGCCACGTGCAGGATCGGGCCGAACTCCTCGGTGCGCAGCTGATCGAGGCGCTCGAGCTCGAATAGCTGCGGCGGGAAGAAATAGCCCTGCCGCGAGAGCGCCGGGTCGACTTCGCAGGCATAGAGCAGCCGCGCCTCGCGCCGCATCCGCTCGGCGTGGCGCATCAGCCGATCGCGCGCGGCCGCGCTGATGACGGGTCCGACATCCGTCGACAGCTCCTGCGGCGGTCCGATCTTCAGCTCGCGCATCGCGCCGACCAGCATGCTCACCACACGCTCGGCAATCTCCTCCTGCACGTAGAGCACGCGCAGCGCCGAGCAGCGTTGACCGGCGCTCGTGAACGCCGAGGTGAGCACATCATCCACGACCTGCTCGGGAAGCGCCGTGGCATCCACCACCATGGCGTTCACCCCGCCCGTCTCGGCGATGAGCGGCACGATCGCGCCGGGGCGGTTGGCGAGGGTGCGGTTGATGGTGCTGGCGGTCGCGGTCGAGCCGGTAAAGGCCACACCCGCGAGTGCGGGATGAGTCAATGCCACCTCACCGAAGGGCGGCCCGTCGGCCGGTGTGAGCTGCAGCACCTGCGGGGGTACGCCGGCCTCGTGCAGCAGGCGCGTCATGGCGTGCGCTACCAGTGGGGTCGCGGGCGCGGGCTTCGCGACGACTGCGTTGCCGGCCATGAGCGCCGCGGTGATCTGGCCGGTGAAAATCGCCAGCGGAAAGTTCCACGGACTGATGCACACGAACACACCCCGCCCTTGCAGCGCGAGCGTGTTGCGCTCGCCGGTGGGACCGGGCAGCGCCTGTGGCGCACCGAAAAGCTCCCGGCCGCGCGCTGCGTAGTAGCGGCAGAAGTCCACCGCCTCGCGCAGCTCCGCCACCGCGTCCGGCAACGTCTTGCCCGCCTCGCGAACCAGCAGGCTGAGGAAGGTCCCGCGCCTTTGCTGCAGCAGGTCGGCAGCGCGGGTGAGGCAGGCCGCGCGCGCTTCGGCGCCGGTGCCGTCCCAGGCCGGCTGCGCGGCGGCCGCAGCCTCCATCACAGCGCCGATCTCCGCCGGCGTGGCGTCGCGGGTGTAACCGACGATCGCGCTCGTGTCGGCGGGCGAGCTGACCGCCACCTTCAGGTCGCGGGCCGCACGGCCGCTCAGTATCGGTCCGCCGTAATGGAGAACGTCCTTCTCGAGGCGGATCTCCGCCTCGAGCGCGGCGAGCGTCGCCGGATCTCCGAAGTCCGCACCCGCCGAGTTCGCCCGCTCGGCACCAAACAGCGCCAGCGGCTCGCGCAGCCGCGAGAGGCGCGGCGGGCCGGCGGCGAGCGAGGTGACGGGGTCGCGAACCACCTCCTCCACCGGGATCTGCGGATTCATGAACTGATGGACGAAGGAGGTGTTGGCGCCGTTCTCGAGCAGACGACGCACGAGATAAGGCAGCAGCTCCTCGTGCGTGCCCACCGGCGCGTACACGCGCACCGGTGGCAGCTGCGGCAGTTCTGCACGCGCTGCCGCGTACAGCGCCTCGCCCATGCCGTGCAGCCGCTGGAACTCGTACATGACACCCGCCGGCGCGAGCTCCAGCACCGCGGCCACGGTGTAGGCGTTGTGGGTTGCGAACTGCGGATAGATCACCTCCGGCAGCGCGAACAGCTGCTGGACGCACTCGAGATAGCTCGCATCGGTGGCGGCCTTCGACGTATAGACCGGGAAGCTCGCGAGTCCCCGCTCCTGCGCGCGCTTGATCTCGCTGTCCCAGTACGCGCCCTTCACCAGGCGCAGGCTCATGCGCCGGCCGGTCTCGCGCGCCAGCTGCGCCACCCAGGCGATCACGAGCGGCGCGCGCCGGCCGTAGGACTGCACGGCGAGCCCGAGGCCCTCCCAGGCGCGCGTGCGCACATCGCGCGCGAGCGCCTCGATGATGTCGAGCGACAGGTCGAGGCGGTCGGCCTCCTCGGCATCGACGGTGAAGCCGATGCCGGCGCGGGCGGCGCGCAGCGCGAGCTCGAGCATGCGCGGTGCGAGCCGCTCCTGCACCAGCGTGCTCTGCAGCAGCGTGTAGCGCGGCTCGAGCGCGGAGAGCTTGACGGAGAGTCCCGAGCGCGCGTGGGTCCCCTGCGCCGGCTGCCGCTCGAGCTTGTCGATGGCGTGCGCGTAGGCGTCGTAGTAGCGCTGCGCGTCTGCCTCGGTCCGCGCGCCCTCGCCGAGCACGTCGTACGAGCACAGCGCGAGCTCCGGATCCGCCGCGCCCCGTGCCAGCGCCGCATCGATGGTCTCGCCCACGATGAAGGCGTGGCCGAGAAGCTGCATCGACTGGCGCAACGCCGCGCGCACGACCGGCGCCACCACCGGCCGCGTGAGGCTCGCGGTCGAAAATTCACCCGCGAGCTCCCCGAGCACGTCCGGCAACAGCCGCCCCGCAGCGCCGAGCAGCGTGAAGCCGGTGCGCAGCAACAGGTCCGTATCCCCGGGCGTGCCGGCGGCGCGGATGGTCGCGAGCCGCTCCGCAATCAGCTGGTCGGCGCGCCGCGCATCGGGCGTGCGCAACAGCGCTTCGGCCAGGCTCATGAGCGCCCTGCCCTGCGCGCTGTCGAGCGGGAACTGCTCGAGCATCCGCTCGACGAGCGGCCGCGAGCGCTGATCGGCGCGCGCCGCCTCCACCCAGCGTGCGGCGCGCACACGCGCGCGCTCGAGCGCGCCGAGCACGGACGTCAGGTCGGCGAGCGCTTCGTCCGAGGCGTCCGCTTCGGCTCGCAGCGTCGCGGCGCGCAGGCGCTGGCGCAACTCCGCAAGCGTGCTCGCACCGCTCTCAACCACACTCGCGACCATGAGAGGCACTCCAGGCTGGTAGCAAATCGCGCTTATTTTATGGCCATGCTTAGAGGAAAATTATCCATTTAAACGCTTTTATCAGTAAAATCGACTGATGACCGCTTCGAAGGCTCCGGCAGCGGCTGAACCGGCTCCGCAACGGCCGCTCGACCGCATCGATCGTCGACTGCTCGCGCGACTGCAGCAGGACGGGCGCACGCCGGTCTCGCAGCTCGCGCGCGAGGTCCATCTCACCGTGACGCCGACGCTCGAGCGCGTGCGTCGACTGGAATCGAGTGGCTACATCGAAGCGTATTTCGCGCGGCTCAACGCACGTCGGCTCGGACTGGGACTCCTCGCTTATGTCGAGGTCTCGCTCGATCGGACGACACCGGACGCCTTCGACCGCTTCAAGCAGGCGATGCTCTCGCACGATGAGGTGATGGAGTGTCACATGGTCGCGGGCGGCTTCGACTACCTGCTGAAAGTGCGAGTCCGGGACATGGAGAGCTACCGCCGCTTTCTCGGTGACCGCATCGCCGCGGTGCGCGGGGTGCAGCAGACGCACACTTACTTCGTCATGGAAGAGGTGAAGTCGACGCACCGTATCGTCGTGCCCGAGTAAGGCCGCGAAACGATGGCCGATCGCGCTCGGAGCGTCGTCATTTGCGTCGCAGCCTGGGGGGTGCCCGGCGTGGCTTGTGCGCTGGAGCCGGCGGCACCCGCGCCGGCGAATCCCGCGACCGTGCAGGAGCTGCCGCAGGTCACGGTGATCGGCAACACGCCGCTCGCCGGGCTCGGCCTGCCGCGCGATCAGATACCGGCGGATGTGCAGACCGGCGACAGCGAGAGCATGAAACGTCAGCTGTCGCTCGGCCTCGGCGAATATCTCAACGAGAACTTCAGCGGCGTCCACGTGAGCGAAGGCAGCGCCAACGCGCTGCAGCCCGATGTGTCCTACCATGGCTTCACCGCCTCGCCGCTGCTCGGGACACCCCAGGGGTTGTCCGTGTACGTCGATGGCGTACGTGTCAACGAGTCTTTCGGCGACACCGTCAACTGGGATCTGCTGCCGCAGGCAGCGATCTCCACGGTGACGCTCATTTCCGGCCCGAACCCCGTGTTCGGCTTGAACAGCCTCGGCGGAGCGCTGTCGGTGCGGACCAAGAGCGGCCACGAGAATCCCGGTACGGAGCTCGAGGGCTATGCCGGCTCCTTCGGACGGCGTTCCTTCGAGGCGGCGACGGGCGGCGAGCACGCCGGCTTCGATTATTTTCTGGCCGGAAGCTATTTCGATGAGAGCGGCTGGCGCGATTTCTCGCCTTCGCGGCTGTGGCAGGCGTTCGGCAAGACCGGCTGGCAGGACGAGCGCACCGACATCGACCTCAGCTACACCTACGCCGATACGCGGCTGAACGGTAACGGCCCGCTCCCGACCAGCATGCTCGATTACCGGCGCGAGGCGAGCTATACGCCGCCGGACGTGACGGAGAACCGGCTCGACTTCCTCAACCTCACGGCTACACAGTTCCTGGCGCCGCGCCTGCTGCTCTCCGGAAACGCCTATTACCGCAAGCTGCTCACCAGCACGGTGAATGGCAACGTGAACGACAGCTACCTCGATCCGGGCTACAGCGGTCCGCCGCTCAGCTGCGAGCCACCGCCCGCGAGCGCCGCCGAGCTCATCGGGTGCTCACCGGCGCAGAACGCCCGCGGCCGCTCGAGCCAGCACAGCGCGGGCCTCGCCCTCCAGCTCACCGCCTCGCAGCCGCTGCTGGGCCGACCCAACCAGGCGATCCTCGGAGCCGATTACCACGGATCGGACGACACCTTCACCCAGTCGTACCAGTACGGGCAGCTGTCCGCCGAGCGCATGCTCATCTACGAGCCGAGCCCGTTCAACGACCCGACGGTGGTGGCGCTCGCGGGCCACGATCACGACTACGGCGTGTACGCCACCGATACCCTCTCACCGCACGACCTCCTGCACCTCACCCTTGCTGCGCGCTATGACCACAGCACCGCGAAGCTCGACGGATACAGCATCGACAGCAACCTCGCCGATTTCGACTCGGGGTTCGGCGCGATGCGCCCATTGGCGGGCGACCATGCCTTCAGCCGGCTCAACCCCTCGATCGGTCTCACACTCGCTGCAGCACCCCGCGCGACCTTCTATGCGCACTACGCCGAAGCGAGCCGGGCCCCGACCGTCATCGAGCTCGGTTGCTCGAGTCCCACCACTCCCTGCGGGCTGCCGAACCAGTTTGCCGGGGACCCGGACCTGCAGCAGGTGGTGGCCCGCAGCGCCGAGCTCGGCGTGCACGGTGAGAGCGCCGCGCGCAGCCTCGCCTGGAGCGCCAGCGCGTTCCGCACCCTCAACAGCAACGACATCCAGTTCGTCGCGACCGCTACCAACTCGGGTTACTTCGACAATGTCGGCAGCACGCGCCGACAGGGACTGGACCTCGCGCTCGGCGGCCAGGCGGGAGGCTTGCACTGGCAGGCCAGCTACAGCCTCGTCGATGCGACCTATCGCTCGAGCTTCACCGTCAACGCCGCTTCCAACAGCAGCGCCGATGCGGCCGGCACCATCCGGGTGAGCCCCGGGGACCGCTTGCCGCTCATTCCACGTCACACCGGACGGCTGCTGCTCGAGTACCGCATGCCTCGCTGGCACCTCGGCGGCAACCTCGTCGCCGCATCCGGCTCGTACCTGCACGGTAACGAGAACAACGCCAACCACGCGGGCGCCAGCAATGCTGCCGGAGCGCACATCGTCGGCAGCGGGTGGCTCCCGGCCTACGCCGTGGTGAATCTGCACGGCAGCGTGCGGATCGCCGAGCATTGCGAGCTGTTCGCCAAGCTCGCCAACCTCTTCGACCGGCACTACGGCACCGCCGGATTCCTCACGGTCAATGCCTTCACGCCGGCGGGAACCTTCATTGCAACACGTGCCGACTGGACCAACGAGGATGTGATCTCGCCCGCACAGCCGCTCGCGCTGTGGGCGGGGGTGCGCCTGAGGTGGGATTGACGGGGGCGCTACGGCGCCAGCACCTGCGCCACTGCCTGCGCGAAGTATTCGAGATTGCCGGGGCGCAACCCGGCCAGGTTCATGCGGCTGTCGTCGGTCATGTAGACGTGATGACGCTCGCGCAATGCCTGCACCTGTGCGGTGTCGATACCGAGGAAGGAGAACATGCCGCGCTGGCGTGCGATGAACCCGAAGTCGCGCTGCGGACAGTGCCGTTGCAGCTGCTGCACCACCTCGAGGCGCAGCCCGGCGATGCGCTGCCGCATCGCTTCGAGCTCTGACAGCCATTGCGCCCGCAGGCTCGGGTCGCAGAGGATCGCCTGCGCAATGGCGGCGCCGTGATCGGGCGGCATCGACCAGATGCCGCGTGCGATGCGCACCAGCTGGGTGAGTGCCGCATCGGCGGCTCGCGGCGTCGAGCTCACCAGGTGCAGCGAGCCGGTGCGCTCGCGATACAGGCCGAAATTCTTGGAGCAGGACACCGCACACAGCACCTCGGGCAGCTCGGCGCAGAACAGTCGCAACCCGAACGCATCGGCGTCGAGCCCGGCGCCGAGCCCCTGGTACGCCATGTCGATGAAAGGCAGCAGCTCACGCCGCCGCACGACCTCGAGCAGCCCGTGCCATTGCTCCGCCGAGAGATCCGCCCCGGTCGGGTTGTGACAGGAGGCGTGCAACAGCACCACGGCGCGCGGCGGGAGCCGCTCGAAATTCGCCCGCATCGCCTCGAACTGCACACCGCCACCTGCGGCATCGAAGTACGGATAGCGCTCGAGCCGCAGCCCGCTGCCGGCGAGCAGTGGAGTGTGATTGGCCCAGGTGGGCGTGCTGACGTGCACCACGCTGTCGGGAGCGGCGGCGCGGATCAGCTCCGCTCCGAGCCGCAGCGCACCGCAGCCGCCCGGGGTCTGCACGCTGCGCACCCGGCCCGCCTGCACCGCCGGATGCGTGGCACCGAGCACGAGCTGCTCCATCGCCTGGTTGAATGCGGCACTGCCCGCGGGCGCTACGTAGCTCTTGGTGGTTTGACTGGCGAGCAGGGCACGCTCGGCGAGCCGCACGGCTTCGGGGATGGGCGTGTTGCCGTGCTCATCCCGATACACGCCGACCCCGAGATCGACCTTGTGCGGATCCGGGTCGGCGCGGAAGGCGGCCATGAGGCCGAGGATAGGGTCGGGCACGACCGCGGCGAGATGCTCGAACATGTGCCGGCAACGGTAGCATGCCCGGCGCCGCCGGAGCTCGGCGCGATCGTCGGAAGGCTCACGACGCCCGCCGGTGCGCCGGTCCCGAACGAGACACGCAGACACCGTTCGCGGTGGGCGACCTCGGGTGGCTCACCCGCCGCAGTCAGGGCCCCGCGACCACGCCCCAGGATCCGCGGCCGGTGCCGATGCGTCCGGCGACGCTCAGCGTCCGCGTATCCACGACGGTCAGGTCGGCACCCGGCCCGTTCGCGGTGAGCAGCTGCGCACCGTCCTCGGCGAGCGCGATCCCCCAGGGTCGTACGCCGACCGCCACCTCCGCCACCACCCGCGCCTCGGCGATCGCGATGACGGCAACGCTGCCGGCGCGACCGGTGCTCACATACAGCCGCCCCGCCCGGGCATCGAGCGCAAGACCCATCGGCCGCGCCCCACCGCGCAACTGCAGCAGCTGCGTGGCCGGCGAGCCGGCAGGAACCGCGATCCGGAACACCGACGCATCCGCCTCGCCTGAGACGTAGGCCGTGCGGCCGTCGGGAGTGCTCACCACATCGCGCGGTCGTTGTCCGACAGCGGCAGTGGCATGTCTGATGCGCTTGTGGGCGTCGATGATGGCGACCGCATTGTCTTCCTCGCTGGTCACCAGCACCCAGCGCCCGTCGGGCGATACCCGCACGCCTTCGGGCTCGCGTCCGACGGCTACTGTTCCGAGCACGGCTGCATGCGCCACATCGATCATCGCGAGCCGTGCCGCATCCTCCTCGCTGACGTAGAGCGTGCGGCCGTCCTCGCTCACCTGCACTCTTTCGGGGTCGGAGACACCGCGCAGCGTGCCGATCGGCCGGAGCGTGCCGGTATCGACGACCGCGATCCCATCGGCCCCGGTATCGCGCGGCAGACGGGCGCAATCCGCATCGGTCATCGGCGGCGGACATTTGGGCAGCCCGCTGAGTGCCACGTACAACCTCTTGCCGTCGCGGCTCAGCGCGAGACCCCGCGGGCGCTTGCCCACCGCGATCGTTCCAACAGCCGCAAGGCGGTCGGTGTCGACCACCGTAACCGTACCGTCGTCTTCGTTGGACACGTAAGCCCGTGCCGCCTCGGCCAGCGGCGCGAGCGCGAGCCACACGGTGAGCAGCGCCGCCCGGAGCCCGAACCGGGCTGCCGGACCGGGTGTGGACAGGGTTTGCGGGAATGCGCCGACACCCGTCACTGTTCTCATCTGTGCTTCCTGGATCGGGGCTCGCCGCGCAGCAGCATACTCAAGAACAACGACATAAGCCCCACATAGGACCCGCCGCCGTGCTAAGTTACGCCCGCCCTACGGAGGATCGAAACCCCCATGCCCGAGACGCCCCGCAGCGAGCCGCAGGCTCCGCCGCTCATCTGGACCAACGCGCTGATGTTCGCCCTCACGGCAGCGGCGGCCGCGATACTGGTGCCATGGTACGGGTTGACGCATGGATTCAGCGTGGCCGACTGGGGTGTGCTGGCCTTGTTCCTCGTCGCCAACGGGCTGGCGATCACCGCCGGTTATCACCGGCTGTGGGCGCATCGCAGCTACGAGGCGCACTGGAGCCTGCGCGTGCTGTACCTGCTGTTCGGCACCATGGCGCTGCAGAACAGCGTGTTCGCCTGGTGCAGCGGGCACCGCACGCATCACCTGTACGTCGACGATGAGGACCGCGATCCATACTCGGCGCGGCGCGGCTTCTGGTTCTCGCACATCGGGTGGATGCTGCGCGAGTACCCGAGCGGGCGTGAGGACCTCCGCAACATTCCCGACCTGAAGAAGGACCCGCTGCTGGTTTTCCAGCACCGTTACTACGTCCCGCTGGCGGTCGCGCTCAACTTCGGGCTGCCGCTCCTCGCCGGGGTGCTGTGTGGCGACATCTGGGGCATGCTGATCCTCGCCGGCGTGCTGCGCCTGGTGTGGAGCCATCACGTCACCTTCTTCATCAACTCGCTCGCCCACATGTGGGGCAGCCGCCCGTATACCGAGGACAACTCCGCACGCGACAACCCGGTGCTGGCAGTCATCACCTACGGCGAGGGTTATCACAACTTCCATCACATGTTCGCCCACGACTATCGCAACGGCGTGCGCTGGTGGCAGTGGGATCCCACCAAGTGGGTCATCGCGGCGCTGCAGGTGCTGGGGCTCACCCGTCGCCTGAAGCGCACCCCGGTGTTCCAGATCCAGCGCGCGCTGCTCGACATGCAGTTCCGTCGCGCCGAGGCGCGCCTGGCGCGGCTTCCGGCGAGCCGCGCGGCCGGCCAGATCGAGTCGCTGCGCGCCCGCGTGGCGCACGAATACGAGAGCTTCCTCGCTGCGCTCGCGGAATGGGCACGGGTCAAGGAGCAGTGGCTCACCGAGAAGAAGCGCGCGGTGCTCGAGCAGTGGGAGCACGTGCGCCTGCAACGCAGTCTGCGCGAGATCGAGCGGCGCCTGAGCCTGCAGCTGCGGCGCATGCGGCTGCTGCAGGCGCAACTCGCATAATCCCCCGGCCGGCCGCAGATCTGCGGTTGGCACCGTCGGTGCCGTTCGTGCACCATGCGCCGTATGGGGCGCATCTTCGAAGTCCGCAAGCACACGATGTTCGCGCGGTGGAACCGCATGGCGAAGCAGTTCGCCCGTATCGCCAAGGACATCACCATGGCGGTGAAGGCCGGAGGGCCGGATCCCGCCTCCAACCCGACGCTGCGGCGGGTCATCCAGAACGCACGCGCCGTCAACATGCCGAAGGACCGGGTCGAGGCGGCCATCAAGCGTGCCTCGGGACGCGACGCCACCAGCTACCAGGAGGTGCTCTACGAGGGCTACGCGCCCTACGGGGTTGCACTGCTGGTGGAGACGGCCACTGACAATCCGACGCGTACCGTCGCGGCGGTGCGCAACGTCATCACCAAGGGCGGTGGCAACCTCGCCACCAGCGGCAGCGTCAGTTTCATGTTCCGCAAGATGGGCGTGTTCCGGCTCAACCCGCAGGGCGTCGATCAGGATGACCTCGAGCTCTACCTGATCGATCACGGACTCGAGGAGATGGGCGAGAGCACCGGAGAGAAGGGCGAGCCGCAGCTGGTGATCCGCTGCGCCTTTGCCGACTTCGGCAAGCTGCAGGAGGCGCTCGAGGCGCGTGGCATCGTTCCCCTGTCCGCCGAGCACGAGTACATCTGCACCGTGCCGACCGAGCTCTCCGAGGAGAAGGCGACGGAGGTGCTGACCCTCATCGATCGTCTCGAGCAGGATGAGGACGTGCAGAAGGTCTTCCATACCCTCGCCTGAAGTGCGCTGCCGCATGCCGCACGAGGCTCATCGCTATCGCCTGGAACCCGCCCGTGCCGGCGACGCGCCGCTGCTCGCTGCCATGTCGCAGGCACACATCGAGCAGGGGTTGAAACCGGCCTGGGGCGCGCCACGTATCCGCTGGCACGTGCGCGATGCCGATAGCGTGGTGCTCACGGCGCGTCTCGGCGCGGCGCTTGCGGGTTTTGCCATCATGCGCTACGCCGACGACGTCGCCCACCTCAACCTGCTCGCGGTCGCTCCCGCACATCGACGCCGCGGCGTAGCCCGGGCTCTGGTGCAATGGCTGGAGGAGACCGCGCTCACTGCCGGAACCTTCATCATCGGACTGGAGCTGCGCGAGGGTAACGCGCCGGCACGGGCTTTCTACCGCGCGCTCGGTTACCGCGAGCTCGGCCAGATCCCCGGCTACTACCAGGGCCTCGAGGCGGCGATCCGCATGGTGCGAGACGTGCGGGCGCAGCGCGCCAATGCTCCCGGAGCGCGGCAGCAGCCGTCCTGAGCCGCCGCGACCGGCTAGCCGCCGATCTTGTAGTCGAACTCGTAGGTGTGCGAGCCGTCGGCACCCACCGTGATGGTCATCGTGCCGCTGATTCCCTGCAGCTCGCCGGTGCCCGAATCCGGCACCACTGCGATGCTCGCCTTCGGCGTGCCGCGGGTCATGGTGGCGCTGTGTTGCAGCACGAAGCTGCCGGTGCGGCCCTGCAGCTTGCCGGTTACGCGCTCGAGCGCCACGTAGCCGGCCGAGCCGGGCACCTCGGTCTGCGTCGCCAGCATCTCCCCTTTGCTGATGCCCTCCAGATCTCCATGGAAGCGCTTGTCGATCGTCAGGCGGCCGAGGTTGGCGGCACGCGCGACCTGCGTGTCGGGCTTCTGCGGAGTGACCTTGACGTCGAACGGGCCGGCGGCGCGCTGACTCATCGTGCGTTCTCCCATGATTGTCGGGGTCAGTCCGGCATGGGCGTCATGCGTCCGACCAGTGCATCCTCGAAACCGAAGTCGCGCAGATCACGGACCCGCTGCGGGAAGAGGATGCCGTCGAGGTGATCGACTTCGTGCTGCACCACACGCGCATGAAAGCCCTCGACCGTGCGCTCGAGCGGCGCGCCGGACGCGTCGAAGCCGCGATAGTGCAGCCGACGATGACGCGGCACGAGTCCACGCATTCCCGGCACCGACAGACATCCTTCCCAACCTTCATCCTGCTCGGCGCCGAGCGGCGTGACAAGTGGGTTCACCAGCACCGTGTACGGCACCGGCGCGATGTGCGGGTAGCGCGGGTTGTCCTGCAGCTCGAAGATCACGACGCGCGCACTGACACCGATCTGCGGTGCGGCGATTCCGGCGCCGTTGAGCGCGCGCATGGTGTCGTCCATGTCGGCGATGAGCGCGCGCAGCTCCGCATCGAAGCGCGTGACGGGCGCCGCCACCCGTTGCAGCAACGGCTCGCCCATCCTCAGCACGCGGCGGACGCTCATCCGGACGCTCCGGCATCGGGCTCGATGGAGATGCGGTGATCGCGGAACACCAGCACGTGCTCGGTGGGCACGGCGGACGCTGCAGCCTGCGCGGCGCGTTCCACGGCCGCGGTGACCAGGTGATGATGCGGTGACAGATCGCACACCGGATCGGTGTTGCTGGCATCGCCGGTGAGCAGGTACGCCTGGCAGCGACAGCCACCGAAGTCCCGCGCGCGCTCCGGGCAGCTCCGGCAGGGCTCCTTCATCCAGGCTTCGCCACGAAAGTGATTGAAGGCCGGCGAGTCGTACCAGATGCTGCGGATGTCGGCGCTGCGTACGTTCGGCAGGTCGAGATCGGGCAGCATGCGCGCCGCATGACAGGGGAGCGCCGTGCCATCGGGCGCAATGCCGAGGAACACCGAACCGAGGCCGCCCATGCAGGCCTTCGGACGACGCTCGAAGTAGTCCGGCACCACGAAGTAGACCTGCATGCTCCCGCCGACGCGCTCGCGGAAGCGTTGCGTGACCGCCTCGGCACGCTCGAGCTGCGCGCGGGTCGGCAGCAGCCGCTGGCGGTTGAGCCACGCCCAGCCGTAATACTGGGTGTTGGCAAGCTCCACGTACTGCGCCCCGATGCGCTCGGCCATGTCGAGGATCTCGCCGACGTGATCGATGTTGAGCCGATGCAGCACGACGTTCAGCACCATCGGATAGCCGTGCGCGCGGATGAGCGCCGCCACTTTCGCCTTGAGCTCGAAGGTGCGTGTGCTGCTGAGGAAATCGTTCAGCTCGCGCGTGCTGTCCTGGAAGGAAAGCTGGATGTGATCGAGTCCGGCGCGCTTGAGCGCGCCGATGCGCGCCGCCGTCAGCCCGACACCGGAGGTGATGAGATTGATATAGAAGCCGAGCCGGTGCGCCTCGGCGACGATGGTCTCGAGATCCTCGCGCTCGAGCGGCTCGCCGCCCGACAGCCCGAGCTGCACGGCGCCGAGCGCACGCGCCTCGCCGAGCACGCGTAGCCACTCGGCCGTCGGCAGCTCCGCTCCGGTACGCGCAAAGTCCGTGGGGTTGTAGCAGAACACGCAATGCAGCGGGCAGCGATAGGTGAGCTCGAGCAGCAGCCACAGCGGCGGACCGGGCGGCGGTGTGGCAGCGGTGCTCATGCCCGCAGCTCCAGCCAGTGCTTCTCCAGCGCCAGCCTGAGGAAGGCGAGCACATCGCCCGCGAGCCCCGCAGCGCCATAGGCTTGCTCGAGATCGGCAACGATCTCGCGCACGGTACGCGCGCCGTCGCAGCGGCTGAGAATCGCCCCAGCGCTGCCATTGAGCTTCACCATGCCTTCCGGATAGAGCAGCACGTGAGCCTGCTGCGCCTCCTCCCATTGCAGGCGCATGCCGTGCGGGATCGCCGGCCGCGCCGTATCGGTCAGCTCGCTCGCCGACGGCTCAGTCATTCCTTCAGCCCATAAGCGAGTGCCATTGCATCATTCATCTGCCAAAGCACATCGAGCTTGAATTGCAGCACCTCGAGCGCGCGCTCCTGTGTCGCACGCGTCCGGAAGCGCTCGAGCGTCACCGCCAGAGCGAACTCCACGTCTCGCCGTGCCAGGCTCATGCGGCTCTGGAAGTAGCTCAGCCCCACCGGGTCGATCCAGGGGTAGTGGCCCGGCCAG
>Ga0335069_10005929_pt1 | contig 17861 bp, 17 predicted proteins | sample Lox_Sample_11_FD_206714 | JGI IMG/M metagenome (GOLD analysis project Ga0335069, IMG submission 206714) | Soil microbial communities from Loxahatchee National Wildlife Refuge, Florida, United States - Lox_Sample_1.1 | ecosystem: Environmental > Terrestrial > Soil > Wetlands | place: USA... | reverse complement strand
ATCTTTTTCCCGCCCCACTACACGCCGCCCCGTCATTCCGTTTTCGGCGCGCCCCCGACCCCGGGCGCCGCCCCGTCGGCGGCCAACGCCACCACGCCGCCCGCCGCCCAGCCGCTCGACGGCGACGACGGCGGCCCCGACGACGAGTCCGACTAGCGGCTACCGCCGCGCGAGCGCGTCGAGCAGCGCCGCGATCTCCGAGTCCGTGCCGACCGTGATGCGGAGCGCGTCCGCCAGCTCGGGCACCGGGAAGTGCCGCACCAGGATGTCCCGCTCGGCGAGCGCGCGCGCCACCGGCGCCTGGTCGACGCCCACGCGCCGCGCGAGCACGAAGTTCGCTTCCGACGGCAGCACCGCGTAGCCCAGCCGCTCGAGCCCGGCGGTGAGCGTCGCGCGCGTCGCGCGGATGCGCGCGACGTTCGCCTGCATGGTCGGAAGGTCGGCGAGCGCCGCCTCCGCCGCGACCTGCGAGAGGCGGTTCAGGTTGTAGGAGTCCTTCACCGTCCGGAGCCCGGCGAGAAGGTCGGGCTGCGCGACCACGAACCCGACCCGCAGCCCCGCCAGCGAGAACGACTTCGAGAGCGTCCGCAGCACCACTACGTTCGGCAGCCGGCCGACGAGCCGGAGCGCGTGGTCGTGGGCGAAGTCGACGTACGCCTCGTCGACCACGAGCAGCCCGCGGACCGCGCGCGCGAGCGCCTCGATCTGGTCGACCGGCACGAACGTCCCCGACGGCGAGTTCGGGTTGCAGAGGAACGTGAGCTTGGCGCCGGTGTCGGACAGCGCGGGCGGCAGCGTGAAGTCGGGCGGCCACGGGACGCGGACGACCTCCCCGCCCTGCACCGCGACCATGGTGTCGTACAGGCTGTAGGTCGGGGCCGGGAAGGCGACGCGGTCGCCGGGGTCGACCGTCGCCCGGAGCAGCAGCGCGATCACCTCGTCGGAGCCGTTGCCCGCCAGCACGTGGTCGACGGGGACGCTGTAGAGCCGGGCGGCGAGAGTGCGGAGCGCGGTGGCTTCCGGGTCGGGGTAGAGCCGGACGCTCGCGTCGACGGCGCGCGCGAGCGCCTCCAGCACCCGCGGCGACGGCGGATACGGATTCTCGTTCGTGTTGAGCTTGATCACCCGCCGCCCCGCCCCCGGCTGCTCGCCGGGCACGTAGGGGGGGACCGCTCGTACGACCGAGCGCAACCACGCCGCGGCGCCGGACAGGCTACTTCACCGCTTTCATGTGCCGGTGCTGCGGCATCGGCTTCGGCTCGGGGGCGGCGCTGAGATGGCTCTCGGCGATCCGGATCGCCAGCCGTTCGCGCTCCGGGATGCCGCTGAGCACGTCGACCAGACGGGCCCAACGCTCGCGATCCGCGCTCGCCAGCTCGTAGAGACGGACCGTGGCGTCGAGGTCCTTGCGGCGCAGGTACCCGTCGCCCACTTCGAGCAGCCGCTCGCGCGGCAGCGGCACGCCGCCCAGCTCGCAGACCCGCACCACGTCCTGGATCCGATGCCGCTCCATCAGACGGTCGGCGAGCACGGTCCAGTCCTCGGGACCGACATGCTCGGCGTTCCGGATGAACAGCTTCATGGCGGCGTCGAGAAACCCTCGTTCGAGATAGCGGCGGCCGACCAGAACTTCGGACTCCCTGGCAGGCATCGGTGAGCACCCCCTCAGGTTGCCGTGCACCACCGCACCCTCCGCAACAACGAGCGTCACGTTACTGACGCCCCGTCACCTTTGCAAGGCGGTCTTCGCCACGCACATGCGCCGGAAAGCCCGTGCCATCTCCATACGTTGAGGCGTGGCGGCCCGCCCCGGCCCGGGCTCAAGGCGACTCGCGGGTCTGCCGATAAGCCTTCGAGTCCGAGATGCCGGCGAAGCTGAACATCACGTACAGCGCGTATCGCGAGCTGGAGCTGATCCCCCAGAGCCCGCTCCGCCTGATCGGCGAAGCGATCATCGGGCTCGCCGACGATCCGTTCCCTCCCGGCTCCTCGCTGCTCCAGGGCATCGGCGGCTGCCACTACCTCGCGATCGACGACTACTACATCCTCTACCACGTCGACGACGACGGCGCGCTCACGGTGCTCGGCGTCCTCCAGGGACCGTACCACCCGCTGCACTAGCCCGTCGACAAACCCAGTTTCACGCGCTCCGTGAAGCTGCACGACGTCGCGCCAGTTCCGCTGACGCGGTACCCACCCGCGCGTAAAGCGACCGACAGGGCGGGCCAGGCGCTCGAAGCGCCTCGTCAACCGGGGATGGCGCCTCGCCGCGTCACACCCAGCCCGATGCCACGCCGGCGCTGGCGCTCCATCCGCTGCCGTTCGCGCTCGGCGACGATCGGGCGTAGCTCGGCGAGCGCCTCCTCGACCTCCTTGTGACGCGGGCTGTCGTCGGGCACGAGCTTGAGCGTGCGCTGGAAGTGGCTGTAGGCCTGCTCGACCTCGCCGCGCAGGCGCGACGCCACCGCGAGCTGGTAGAACCCTTCCGCCTCCTGCCCTTTGCGGCCGAGCGACAGGCCCATCAGCCGGTGCGCCTCGTCGAGGTCGCCGTCGAGGCTCACGGCGCGCTGGTACTCGCGAAGCGCGCCGGCGTCGTCGCCGGAGTCGGCGAGCGCCTTGCCGAGCTGGAGGTGCGACCAGCCGTCGTCGGGATGCTCCTTCAGATAGCGCTCGAGGGCGGGCTTCGCGTCGGCGGGACGCTTGAGCGCCTGGTAGACCGCGCCGAGCGGACGGTCGACGCGCGTGCCGAGCGGCCGCGCGTTCTCGAGCGCGGCGCGCGCGGCCTCGAGCTGGCCAACCGTCTGGTAGACGCGTCCCAGCTCCAGCTGTCGCTCCGGGTCGCCCGGCTTGGCGTCGGCCTGCCGCTTGTACTCGGCGACGACGACCTCGGTCGGCTCGGCGATCGCGCGCGCCACCGCCCGTACCTCGCCCAGGTCGGGGGCCGCCGCAGGCCGGCCCTTCGGCGTCGACAGCTTCTGCGCCTTGATGTTGCTGTCGATGTTCGCGATCCGGTCCTCGGTGAGCGGGTGGCTCAGCATGTAGGGCGGCACGCCTGCCGGGTTGAGCCGCTGCTCGATGAGGAGCTCCTTGAAGAAGGAGCCGAGCGCGTGCGGGTCGAATCCCGCCTCGCTCATGTACCGGAGCCCCAGGTAGTCGGCCTCCTGCTCGAAGTCGCGCGAGTACCGGAGCTGCACCGCCTGCGCGGCCGCCATCGCCCCCATGCCCAGCACCGGGTTCACGACCGACAGCAGCATCCCCAGCAACGACGCGACCGTCCACGGCGCGGTCTGGCTCTCGAGGCGCGTCACGTGGTGCGCGTGCGCGTGGCCGATCTCGTGCGCGAGCACGCCGGCCAGCTCGTCGTCGGTCTTCACGCGCGCGAGCAGGCCGGAGAACACGAACACGTAGCCGCCCGGCACCGCGAACGCGTTCAGCACCGGCTCCTGCACCACGTAGAAGTGGTAGTCGAACGGCTGCGGCCCGAGCTGGTCGACGATCCGGCGCCCGATGCGCTCGACGTACTCCTGCACCGCCGGGTCGTCGATCAGCGGCAGCTCGGAGCGCGCCTCGAGGTAGAAGCGGCGCCCGAGCTCGCGCTCGTCGATCGACGCGGACGCGACCCCGTGGACGGCGAGCACGCCGGCCAGCACGGCCGCGAGCCTCGGCCGCCAGCGCCTCACGCGGGGCGGAATCCCCGCGCGACGTCGCGCGCCCAGTACGTGACGATCACGTCGGCCCCGGCGCGGCGGATGGCGGTGAGGGTCTCCTCGACCACGCGCCGCTCGTCGATCCAGCCGCGCGCCGCCGCCGCCCTCACCATCGCGTACTCGCCGCTCACCTGGTAGGCCGCTACCGGCACGCTGAAGCGGTCCTTCACGCGCCGGATCACGTCGAGGTACGGCAGCGCCGGCTTCACCATCACCATGTCGGCGCCCTCTTCGATGTCGAGGGCGACCTCACGGAGGGCTTCGTCGCCGTTCGCGGGGTCCATCTGGTAGGAGCGCCGGTCGCCGAAGGCCGGGGTGGACTCGGCCGCGTCACGGAACGGTCCGTACAGCCCCGACGCGAACTTCGCCGCGTACGACAGGATCGGCAGGTGCGTGAACCCGGCGTCGTCGAGCGCCGCGCGGATCGCGCCGACGCGGCCGTCCATCATGTCCGACGGCGCTACGATGTCCGCGCCCGCGCGCGCGTGCGCCAGCGCCTCGGCGGCGAGCAGCGGCAGCGTCGCGTCGTTGTCGACGTCGCCGTCGCAGACGACGCCACAGTGGCCGTGGTCGGTGTACTCGCACAGGCAGACGTCGGTGACGAGCACGAGGCCGGGCGCCGCCTTGCGGATCGCGCCGAGCGCGCGCGGGATGATGCCGTCGGCCGCGACCGCGCCGCTGCCGCACGCGTCCTTCTGCTCGGGGATCCCGAACAGCAGCACCGCCGGCACGCCGACGTCGGCCAGCCGCCGGCACTCCTCCGCGACCCGGTCGACCGACTGCTGAGCCACGCCCGGCATCGACGCGACCGGGTTGTCGACGCCGCTCCCCGGCACCACGAACAGCGGCTGCACGAGCTGCTCGGCCCCGACGCGCGTCTCGCGCACGAGCCGGCGGAGCGCGTCGGTGCGACGCAGCCGACGCGGGCGGGTGGCCGGGAAGCGACTCATCCGTCGCTCCGCTCTAGTGGATCGCCCGATGCATTGCAAAAATGCTCCACGAGCGCGTCGACCAGCGCCGGCATCGTGTAGGTCGCGGGTGCGACGTCGACCGGCAGGCCGAGCTCGCGCGCGGTCGCGGCGGTGACCGGACCGATACACGCGATCGCCGGCCGGCCGTCGCGCACCAGCCGCCGGACCTCGCCCCCGCCGAGCAGGTCGACGAAGCCCTGCACCGTCGAGCTGCTGGTGAAGGTCACCGCGTCGATCCGGCCGTCGGCGAGCGCGGCGCGCAGGCCCGCCACGTCGGCGTCGGGCGGCGCCACCGCGCGGTACGCGAGCGCCTCGTCGACGTGGGCGCCGCGCGCCCGCAGCGTGTCGGGAAGGACCACCCGCGCGCCCGCCGCGCGCGGCAGCAGGACGCGGCGGCCGGCGAGGTCGTGGCCCTCAAGCGCAGCCAGCAGCCCCTCGGCGCGGTAGTCCGTCGCCACCACCGCCGGGCGCAGCAGCCGGCGCGTCAGCTCGGCGGCGGTCTCGGGCCCGATCGCCGCGAGGCGCGCGCGCGACAGCTCACGGACGTCGCGGCCGGCGGCGGCGAAGCGCTCGAAGAAGACGCGCACGCCGTTCACGCTCGTGAACACGATCCAGTCGTAGGTCGCGGCGGCCGCGACCGCGCGGTCGAAGGCGGCCGGATCGGGCGCCGGGCCGATCGCGATGGTCGGGAAAGGCACGACGTCGGCGCCGAGGTCCTCGAGCATCCGGGCGGCCTCGCCGGCCTGCGCGCGCGGGCGCGTCAGCACGACGCGACGCCCGAAGAGCGGCCGCGCTTCCACCCACCGGACGTGCTCCCGCAGCCCAACGACGTCGCCCACGACGACGACCGCAGGCGGCGACAGCCCGGCAGCCGCCGCGCGGGCCGCGAGCGTCGCCGCGGTCGCGACCAGCGTTGTCTGGTCGGCGGTCGTACCCCGCGCGACGGCGGCGGCCGGCGTCGCGGGATCGAGCCCGTGCGCGATCAGTTGGTCGAGGATGGCGGCGAGCTGGCGCACGGCCATCAGGAAGATCAGCGTGCCGCCCTGCCGCGCGAGCGCCTCCCACGGCAGCGGAGGCGGCGTGGCCGTCCCGGCCGCGTCGCGCGCCTGGTGGCCGGTGACGATAGTCACCAGCGAGGCGCGGTCGCGCTGGGTCGCGGGGATGCCAGCGTAGGCCGGAACCGCGAGGGCGGAGGTGACGCCCGGGACGACCTCGAACGGCACGCCGGCCGTACGGAGCGCCTCCGCCTCCTCCGCGCCGCGCCCGAACAGGAACGGATCGCCGTTCTTGAGGCGCACGACACGCTTCCCTGCGCGCGCCCGTTCGACCAGCAGCGTCTCCACCGCGGGCTGCGGGAGGCGCGCCGGATCGCCGTGCAGCCCGCCGAGCGCGATCACCTCGGCGTCGGGGCGCACGTGCTCGAGGAGCCGTCGGTTGACCAGGTCGTCGTGCAGGACGACGTCGGCGGCCGCGAGGCAGCGTTGCCCGCGGAGCGTGAGCAGCCCGGGATCGCCGGGCCCCGCCCCCACCAGGTAGACCCGCCCCGTCATCGCCCGAGCAGCGCGCCGGCACCGCGGTCGAGCAGGCGCTGCGCCACGCGCCGCCCGAGCCCGGCCGGGTCCGACGCCGGTCCGCGGTCGCGGTCGTCGAGCCGGCGGCGGCCGTCGGGGTCGCTCACCAGCGCGCGCAGCGTGAGCCGGTCGCCGTCGAGCGTCGCGTGGGCGGCGAGCGGCGTGTTGCAGTCGCCGCCGATCGCCGCGAGAAACGCGCGCTCGGCCGCCGTGGTGGTGGCCGCCGCCGGGTCCGCGACGGCGGCGAGGAGCGTGCGGGTGCGGGCGTCGTCGGCGCAGCACTCGAGCGCGAGCGCCCCCTGGCCGACGGCCGGCAGCAGCTCGTCCGGGTCGAGCGGGCGGGCCGCGCGCTCGTCGATCCCGAGGCGCGCCAGGCCGGCGGCCGCGAGCACCAGCGCGTCGAGCTCGCCGTCGCGCCAGCGCCGGAGCCGCGTGTCGACGTTGCCGCGGAGGAAGACGATCTCGAGGTCGGGACGCGCCGCCAGCAGCAGCGCGCGCCGGCGCTGGCTCGAGGTGCCGACGCGGGCGCCGCGCGGCAGCGTCGCGATACCGCCGTCGCCGCCGCCGATCAGGACGTCGCGGGCGTCGGCGCGCGCCGGCACCGCCGCGAGCGTCATCCCCGGCCCGAGCTGCGCCGGCAGGTCCTTCATCGAGTGCACACCGAAGTCGACGGCACCGTCGGCGAGCGCCTCCTCGATCTCCTTGACGAAGAGCCCCTTGCCGCCGGCGGGCGCGAGCGGGCCGCGCTGGAGCTGGTCGCCGGTGGTGCGGATGTAGTGCGGCTCGACCTTGAGACCCGGGTGGCGGGCCTCGAGCGCCGCCGCGACGAGCCCCGACTGTGCGCGGGCGAGCGCACTGCCGCGCGTCCCGAGGCGGAGGACGTCGGCCATTCAGCCCTCCTCGTCGTCCGGGTCGGTCCCGAGCCGGAAGAGCCGCCGGGCGGCCTCGAGCGCGTTGGAGTCGGCGTCGCCGGCCTGCAGCCGCTTCAGCGCGGTCATCGGCATGTGGAGGATCTTGTTGACGATGGCCGTCGTCACGCGCTCGACCGCGGCGCGCTCGGCGGGCCCGAGCCCGGCCAGCGCCGCCTCGTGGCGCTTCAGCTCGCGGCGCCGGATGGCCTCGATCTTGTCGCGCAGGGCGACGATGGTCGGGATCACGTCGAGCCCTTCGAGCCACTGCCAGAAGGCCTCGACCTCGCCGTCGATGATGCCCTCGGCCTTCACGGCCTCCTCCGCGCGCGCGCCGCGGTTGTCGGCGATCACGCCTTCGAGGTCGTCGATGTCGTAGAGGTAGACGCCGTCCTGGTCGTTGACGGCGGGATCGATGCTGCGTGGGACCGCGAGGTCGATCAGGAACATCGGACGGCGACGGCGCTCGCGCATCGCCTCGTCGATCATGGGACTGTCGAGCAGGAACTCGGCGCCGCCGGCAGCGCCGATGATGAGATCGGCGAGCGCCAGATAGCGCTGGACCCGCTCGAGGGGCACCGGCACCCCGCCCAGCTCACGCGCCAGGTCGACGGCGCGATCGAAGGTGCGGTTGGCGACCAGCAGCGAGGACACCCCGTGGGCAAGCAGCTGCCGGGCCGTCAGCTCGCCCATCGCGCCGGCGCCGAGCAGCAGCGCGGTCTTGTCGTGCATGCTGTCGAAGATGCCGCGCGCGAGATCGCAGGCCGCGGAGCCCACCGAGACCGCCTTCTGCGCGATGCCGGTCTCGTTGCGCACCCGCTTCGCGACCGAGAACGCCTTGTGGAACGCCCGGTGGAGCACCGGACCCGACGCGCCGAGCGTCGCCGCGGCTTGGTACTGCTCCTTCATCTGGCCGAGGATCTGCGGCTCGCCGACGATCATCGAATCCAGACTCGCCGCCACCCGGAAGAGATGGCGCACCGCCTCGCGGCCCTGGAGCGTGTAGAGGTGCGACGCGAGCACCGGCACGCCGACGCCGTGCTCCTGCGCGAGGAACCCGGGCAGCGCGCTGGTGAGGCCGTGCGGGTCGCCGCCGCACGCCACAACCTCGACCCGGTTGCACGTCGACAGGATCACGCCCTCGGTGACGCCCGGGACCGCCAGCAGCTCGCGCAGCGCCGGCTCGAGCCGCCCGTTGGCGAACGCCACCTGCTCGCGCAGCTCGACCGGAGCAGTGTGGTGGCTCAGCCCGACGAGGACGATCTCCCGTTCCACGTCAGAACGCCTTGCCGTGATAGCCGAGCCCGAGGACGTTCACGCCCACGAGCGACAGCATCATGACGGCGAAGCCCGCGATCGTGAGCTGCGCCGCCCAGCGACCGCGCCACCCGGCCGTCATCCGCCCCTGGAGGAGCGCGGTGTAGATTCCCCAGGTGACGAGCGAGAAGACCAGCTTCGGATCCGACGACCACGTCCGCCCCCAAACCTGGTGCGCCCACACGATGCCGCTGGTGATCCCGAGCGTGAGCAGCACGAGCCCCCACACGAGGCAGCGGTAGTTGAGCCGGTCGAGGGTCTCGAGCGACGGGACGTGGCGCAGCACGCCGCGGCCGCGCAGCGCCTTCAGCCGTCGCTCCTGGAGCAGGTAGAGCAGGCTCGCGCTGAACGCGAGGCCGAACACCGCGTCGCCGAGGAACGACAGCACGACGTGCACCGGGAACCAGACGCTGTCGAGCACCGGCGGCAGCGGCTCGGCCCCGCCGTAGTCGGCGAGCGCGATCAGCGTCAGCCCGAACGCCAGCGGGCTCACCACCGCGGCCAGCGCCACCAGCGGCCGCCCGATCTGCACGATCAGGAACACCGCCACCATGAGCACCGCCAGGAACGACAGCGCCTCCGCGAAGGTGGTGACCGCGATGTGCCCGGCGGTCGACGACCGCATCCCGATCGCGAGCCCCTGCACTAGGACGCCGCTCCACAGGAACCGCGGCAGCATCGCCGTCAGCGACTCGCGCCGGAGCGCGACGCCCGCCAGCGCCACCCCGGTCGCGCACAGGTAGAGGAGCGTCGCCAGCCGCAGCAGCACCAGCTCCATCGCTCAGGCCCCCGCCTCGAGCGAGACCCCGAGGCGCGCGAGCGTGCAGCCGTCGCCGACCAGGCCGCCCAGCAGACGGTCGGCCTCGTCGCACGCGCCCCGCCGCACGACATCGAGGAGCGGCGACGCCAGCAGCGCGTCCATGACCGTGCTGCGGCGGGGGTCGGCGGCCAGGTGCCGGCGGACGGCGCCCAGGATAGCGACGAAGGGGCCGTACTCGGGACCAAGCTGCCCCTCGAGGTCGCGCCGGAGGGCCGAGGCCAGCCCGGGGCTTGTGCCGCCGGTCCCGATCGCGACCTGGAGGTCGCCCCGGGCCACCACCGCGGGAGCGAAGAAGTCGCACGCGTCCGGGCGGTCGACCACGTTGAGCAGGACACGCTCGCGCGCCGCCTCGTCCCGCAGCGCCGCGATCGCGGGGGCGTCGGTCACGGCCGCGTACGCCAGCGTGGCGCCGGCGAGGTCGCCCGCCCGGTAGACGCGCGCGACGTGCCGGATGCGTCGCTCGCGCGCCAGCGAGTCGAGGCAGGCCGTGAGCGTCGGCGCGACGACCGTGACCGCGGCCCCGGCCCGGAGACACGCATGGACCTTGCTCTCCGCCATCCCGTCCCCGCCCACGACGACGCAGGCTCGCCCGTCGAGGCGCAGGAATACCGCGTGGGTCCGCATCCGAGGCCGGATGCTACCAGAAGCGTCCGCCAGGGAAAATCGCGAAAGTCCGAGGGCCTACGTGCTGCTGCCGCGCGGGATGCGCAGCACCTGGCCGGGCTTGAGGCGCGCCACCTTGCTGAGACCGTTGCTCCGGCGGAGCGCGTCCACGCTCACGTTGTAGCGCTTGGCGATGTGGGACAGGCTCTGCCCGGACCGCACCCGGTAGGTGAGCACCGCGGGGCGCGCGCCGCCCCGGCGCGACACGGTCGTGACGCGAACGGCGTCTTCCTCGGCCCCGAGCTCCGCCAGCCGGTTCTCGAACGACCCCGCCGACGACGGCACACGCAGTACGTACCCCCGCGGGATCGCGCGGCGCCCCTCGGTGACCGGGCTCATCAGCGCCGGGTTCAGCTCGGCCAGCGTCTCGCGGTCGGTGCCGGCGAGCTTCGCCGCGACGTCGATGCCGAGCGCCCGCTCGAGCCGGTGCTCCCGCCCCGACGGCACGGACGTCGCCGGCAGCGTGCCGAAGTACTCCTTCCAGTTCTTATCGACCTCGACCGCCGCCAGGAACTCGGCGTAGAAGTTACGCGACGCGAAGCCGAAGGCGCTGCCGCGGTACTCCCGCACCACGGTCACGATGTCGTCGGTGCCGACCTCGCGCACGGCGCGCGAGATGCCGGCCGGACCATGGTTGTACGCCGTGATCGTGAGCGGCCACGTGTCGAGCTGGTCGTGCATGCCCCTCAGGAATTGGGCGGCGGCGCGGGTCGCCGCGATCGGGTCGCGGCGCTGGTCGACAGAGCCGTTGACCTCCATGTAGAGCCGGCCGGTGCCGGGCATGAACTGCCAGATGCCGGCGGCGCCGACCTTCGAGTAGGCGTGCACGTTGAAGCAGGACTCGACGAGCGGAAGCCGGGTGAGCTCGGTCGGGAGCCCTTCGGCCTTGAAGATGCGCTCCATCTCCGGCCAGTAGTGGTGCGCGATCGCGAGGCCCTGCGCGAACTTCTCGCGAAGCCCGCGCTGGCTGCGGAGCCGCTTCTCGCCGGCCGCCTGGAGGAAGCGGTCGTCGGCCGAGTCGTGCTTGTAGAGGTCGCGGATCTTCCGCTCTTCGGCGCTCAGGTCGTCGGTGGCGTCGCCGAGGCCGTGCAGGCGGAGCAGCGTGGCGCGCACCCGCTCCAGCTCGAGGTCGGTCTCGATGCGCTGGACGCGCTCCACCTCGGCCTCGCTCATGCCCTCGTCGAGGTAGTGGCGGAAGTCGAGGACCTTGTAGACCTTGTTCAGGTCCAAGGCATCGTGCAGAACGACCTGGTGGGTCGAGTACTCGGCGAAGATCGCTCGCCAGAAGCGGACCTGGGGCTCGAGCTCGGCCGGGCGCGGGAAGAGGCCGGCGTCGTCGGCGCGGACGAAGGACGGACCTACCAGGACGACGGCCAGCATCGAGGCCAGGACGGACGATAGATAGGTAACTCGACGCATTGGTGAGGTCTTTTCCGTCCGTCCCGGGTGCGCCTACCGCGCATGCCGATGGTAGCAAGGCGCTGTGAATGGAGTCAAACAAATCGGCCTCCTGGCACTCGCCGGGGGCGTGCTCCTGGCCGGCGCGATCGGGTGTCGTGAGGCTCCGCTGCCGCCCGACGGGCTGGTCCTGGCGCTCGACACCGAGCCGCAGAGCCTCGATCCGCGCTTCGGGGCCGACGCAGGTGCCAGTCGCCTTGCGGATCTCCTGCACGTCGGCCTGACCAGACCCGATGCGTCGGCCCGGCGGGCGCCGGAGCTTGCGGCCTCATGGCAGATGCGCGATCCGACCACGATCGTCTTCCACCTGCGCACCGATTTCCACTTCTCCGACGGCACGCCGGTCACGTCGGCCGACGTCCGGGCCACGTACGAAGCCGTCCTCGACCCCGCGCTCGCGTCCCCGAGGCGCGCCGCGCTCGCGATGCTCGCCGCGGTCGAGGCGCCGGACCCGAGCACGGTCGTCTTCCGGCTCCGGGAGCCGTTCGCCCCGCTCCTCGACGGCACCGGGCTCGGCATCCTGCCGGTGGCACATGCGCGCGACAGCGGCGAGGTGACGATCGGGGCCGGGCCGTTCCGGGTCGTGCGCGTCGAACGTGGCGACCGGGTCGTGCTGGCGCCGAACCCCGGCTACCCGGGCGGGCCCCCTCGACTCGATCCGCTGGTCGTCCGGATCGTGCCCGACGAGGTGATCCGGGTCCTCGAGCTGGAGCGCGGCGGGGTCCAGCTCCTCGAGGACCGCCCCGAGCCGGAGCTGCTGGCCCGGCTCCGGGGCGTCCCCACGCTGGCGGTCAGCCAGCAGCCCGGATCGAGCTTCGACTACCTGGCGCTCAACCTGCGCGACCCCCGCCTCTCGAAGCGCCGCGTCCGCCAGGCCCTCGCCCTGGCCCTCGACCGCGACGCGCTGATCGCGTCGGCCCTCGGGGGCGCGGCGCGGCCGGCGACCGGCATGCTCGCGCCCGAGCACTGGGGCTACGCGGAGGTCCGCGCCTGGCGCCACGACCCGGCGCGCGCCCGTCGCCTCCTCGACCGTGCGGGCTTCCCGGACCCCGACGGCCCGGGACCGCGCCCCCGCTTCCGTCTCATCTACAAGACCTCGACGCAGCCGGGCCGGCGACGGCTGGCGGAGGCGATCCAGGCCCAGCTCGCGGCGGTCGGCGTCGCGGTCGACGTCCGCCCCTACGAGTGGGGCACGCTGTATGCCGACATCCGCACCGGCAACTTCGAGCTGGCTGCGCTCGCCTGGGTCGGGATCGGCGACCCCGACCTCTACTTCCTCACGATGCATTCGACCATGACCCCGCCCGCGGGCTACAACCGCGGCCATTACGCGAGCCGCGTCATGGACCGACTCACGTCGCGCGGCCGCCGGCTCGGCAGCGCACAACGTCGCGCGTGCTACGCTCGCATCCAGCGCCGGGCTGCCGAGGACCTGCCGGTGATCCCGCTCTGGTGGGAAGACCGCGTGGTGGTGCAGTCGAAGCGACTGCGCGACTTCACGCCGATGCCGGACGGCGCGCTGCGCGGGCTCGCGGGCGCGTGGATGGAGTGATGCAACGCCTCCTGCTGCGCCGCCTGATGCTGCTCGTGCCGACGTTGCTCGGCGTCGGCCTGCTGGTCGCGGCCTTCCTCCGCCTCGTGCCGGGCGACCCGGTCGAGATCATGCTGGGCGAATCCGCGACGCCCGGCGACGTGGCGGCGCTCCGGCACGAGCTCGGGCTCGACCAGACGCTGCCCGCGCAGCTCGTCGGTTTCCTGGCGCGAGCGGCCCGTGGCGACCTCGGGCGCTCGATCACGTTCCGGGCGCCCGTGCTCCACGTCGTGCTGGCGCGCTATCCGGCGACGCTCGAGCTGGCGGCCGCGGCGCTCGTGCTGGCGCTCGCGGTCGCCGTCCCGCTCGGCGTGCTGGCGGCGGTCCGCCCCCGTTCGCTCGCCGACCGCCTGGTCCGGGTCGTCAGCCTGGCGGGCGTCTGCCTGCCGAGCTTCTGGCTCGGGCCCCTCCTCGTGCTGGTGTTCTCGCTCCACCTGGAGTGGCTGCCCGTGTCGGGGCGCGGAACGCTCCGCCACCTCGTCCTGCCGGCCATGACGCTCGCATCGGGGATGACGGGCATCCTCGTGCGGCTCACCCGCACCAGCGTGCTCGCGGTGCTGCGCGAGGACTTCGTCCGCACCGCGCGCGCGAAGGGGGCGAATGAATGGCGCGTGCTGGTCGTGCACGCGCTCCGGAACGCGCTGCCGCCGGTCGCGACTGTCGCCGCCCTCCAGGCCGGGGCGCTGCTCGCCGGCGCCGTCATCACCGAAACGATCTTCGCCTGGCCGGGCGTCGGCCGACTGGTCGTGCAGGCCATCGACGCCCGCGACTACCCGCTGGTCCAGGGCTGCGTGCTCGCGATCGGCGTCGGCTACGTGCTCGTGAACGCGGCCGCCGATCTCCTCCACGGACTCCTCGACCCCCGCCTCCGCGATGCAGGCTAGCCGACGCGGCGCCGGCGCGATCGCCGCCGGAGGCGGGGCGCTCGCCCTCCTGGCGGTCGTCGCGATCACGGGGCCGGCCCTGCCGACGCGGGATCCCCTCGCGGTCGACCTGCCGGGGCGGCTGCGCCCGCCGAGCGCCGCACACCTCCTCGGGCAGGACGCGCTCGGGCGCGACGTGCTGGCGCGCGTGATCGCGGGGGCGCGGATCTCGCTCGGCGTCGGCGCGGCGGTGGTCGCACTGACCCTCACGGTCGGCGTCGGGCTGGGCGCCGTCGCCGGCTACGCGGGCGGTCGCGTCGACGAGGTGCTCTCGCGCGCCGTCGACGTGCTGCTGGCGTTTCCCGGCCTGCTGCTCGCGATCTTCCTGGCGGCCGTGCTCGGGCCAGGCGTCGGGCACGCGGTGGTCGCGCTCGCACTCCTCGGGTGGACGGGCTACGCGCGCCTCGCGCGATCGCAGGTGGCCGGGCTCCGCCACCGCGACTTCGTGCAGGCCGCAGAGGCGCTCGGCGCGAGCCCGGGACGCGTCGTCTTCCGCCATCTGCTGCCGCTCGCCGCGCCGGCGCTCGTCGTCCAGGCCACCTTCGGGCTCTCGGGAGCGGTGCTCGCGGAGGCGAGCCTCTCGTTCCTCGGGCTCGGCGCTCCGCCGCCCACGCCGTCGTGGGGCGCCATGCTGAGCGAGGGACGCGCCTTCCTCCTGGTGGCGCCGCACCTCACGCTCTTCCCGGGCCTCGCGCTCACCCTCACCGTCCTCGCACTCCAGCTCCTGGGCGACGGCCTCCGCGACTGGCTCGACGTGCGCGACAGCTAGGCGTGATCTCCCAGGCGCGCGGAGCCCCGGGCCCGACACACGGCCCCGGGACCCCGTCGGCTGCCACGGTCCATGGGTGGTGGGCAGGATCGGGACGTCACTGCACCTCGAACGCGCCGATGTCGCACGTCCCCGTCCGCGGCATGCCGCGCTGATCGACGGACGGGGGCGGACACGTCCCGACGACGGCATCGATCGCCGGACTTCCCGTCAGGAGGGCGTGGGTCTCCGTGGGGCCGCCGTTGTCGGCGAGCGGTCCGATGCGCGGGTCGACCGGCTTCACGGGCTTCGGGCCGCCGACGATGTTGCCGGTCGCGTCGCCCGTGATAGTGCAGCCGTCGCTGCGGCCGATCAGGTTCGAGCCGTCCGACACGATCGCGCCGAAGCAGTCGAAGGGGGTGTTCTTCGCCACGAGCGTGGCGGTGAGCATCGTCGTGCTGCCCGCCTCGGTCCAGAGTCCGGCGCCCTGTTTCGCCTTGTTGTGCGCGATCGTGACGTTGTTCAGGACGACGGTGCCGGAATCCTCCAGCTGGATCCCTCCGCCCTTCGCGCTGCGGTTGCCGCTGACCGTCGAGTTAATCAGGGTCAGGGTCCCGGCGCTCGGGTCGAGGCCGCCCCCCTCGTGCTTGCTCTTGTTGTTCGACACGGTGCAGCCGTCGAGCGAGACCGTGACGCCGTCGTTCGTGTCGACGCCGCCGCCGGTGTCCCCGGCCCTGTTGTGGGAGATCGTCACGCGCGTGAGCGTCGCGCTTCCCGCAACGTCGAACTCGCAGCCGCCGCCGTCGTTGGTGACGGCCTTGTTCTTCGTGACGAGCACGTCGGTGAGCGTGCAGGTGCCGCCCTCGCAGGCGATCGCGCCGCCGCTGTCGTGGGCCTTGTTGCCGGTGAACGTGCTGTTCTCGACGGTCAACGTCCCGACGCTCAGGACGCCGCCGCCGTCGACCGCGGCATTCCCACCCTGCACGGTGACGTGGCGAAGGGTCAGGTCGCCGCCCGCCAGCACCTCGAATGCCCGGTCCCTGACCTTCTTCGCTTCGAGGATGGTCCCGCCCGAGGCGTCCCCTTCGATGGTGACGGCGTCCGTGACGTCGAGGTCCCCCGCCGCGGCCGTGGCGTCGTCGCCTCGCACGGTGAGCCGGTAGGTCCCCGCATGCAGGGTGATCGTGTCCGCCCCCGGCGTGGCGTTGGCGAGGATAACGGCCTGTCGCAGCGAGACGCCCGACGTGTCCGTCAGCGGCGGATCGTCGAAGCGAGTGACGTCGATCGTGATCGACGCCGTCGCCGGGACGTTGGACAAGGCGAGCGCTGCAGCAGCGACGCCGATTCTCATGCCGTGTGTCATATGGGTCCCTCGGCTGACTCTTCGGCCGCTCATACCGCCCGGCACGATGGTCCGGCAAGTGACGGGTCGCGGAGACGCTCTCGGCGCGGGAAGCTACCGCTGACACTGCGGACAGTAGAACGTCGAGCGCGCCACCACGACGCAGCCGCGGATCGGCGTCCCGCACCGCCGGCACGCCTCGCCGGCGCGGTCGTAGACCTGGTGCCGGGTCTGGAAGCAGCCGAACTGCCCGAACCCGTCGCGGTAGTCGGAGATCGACGAGCCGCCCTGCCCGATCGCGTCGGTGAGGACGGCGCGCGTCGCGGTCACGATCCTGTCGCACTCGGCGCGCGTCAGCCCGGCCGCGCGTCGGCGCGGCCGGACGCCGGCGTGGAAGAGTATCTCGTTCACGTAGATGTTGCCGAGCCCGGCGATGTGCCGCTGGTGCATCAGCAACGTCTTGGTCGCGGTGCGCCGGTGGCGGCTGAGCCGGAAGAGCGCCTCGCCCGTCAGCGCCGGGGAGAGCCCGTCGATTCCCGGTCCGGTCGTCTTCGCGACCGCCGCCGCGTCCAGCACCGCCGTGCAGCCGAAGCGGCGCGGGTCGTTGTAGGTGAGCGTGCCGCCGTCGTCGAGCACGACGACGATGTGGTCGTGGGGACGCGCGGGCTGCGCTCCCGGCGCGATCGTGAGCTGCCCCGACATGCCGAGGTGCACGAGCCAGACGCGGCCGTCGTCGAGCGTCGAGAGCATGTACTTGCCGTGCCGCCCGACGGCCTCGATGCGCCGGCCGCCGAGCGCGGCCGCGAACGTCGGCGCCACCGGGACGCGCAGCCGCCGCTCACGCACGTCGACCGACGCGACCCTGTGGCCGGTGATGCGCGGGCCGAGGCCGCGCACGATGGTCTCGATCTCGGGCAGCTCAGGCATCGGCCGGAGCGACGAGCGCCCGCGTGAGGCGCGCGAAGTCCTCGAGCGTGAGGGTCTCGCCGCGCGCGGCGGGGTCGATGCCGGCGGCGTGGAAGGCGCGGCCGAGCGCGTCGGGCGCGCCCCCGAGGGTCGACGCGACCTCCGCGAGCGCGTTCCGCAGCATCTTCCGGCGCTGGCCGAAGGCGGCACGCACCACGGCACGATACGCGGCGACGTCGGCCACGGCGACGCGCGGCTCGGACGTCCAGCGGATGTCGACCACCGCCGAGCCGACCGCGGGCGGCGGGAGGAAGCTCCGCCGCGACACGCCGAACGCGATGCGCACTACGGCGAACGTCTGCACGAGCACGGAGGCGGCGCCCCACGCGGGCGTGCCGGGGCGCGCCGCGAAGCGGTCGGCGACCTCGCGCTGGAGCATCACGACCGCGCGCGGCAGGTGACGGCGCGCCTCGAGCAGGCGGAAGACGATCTCGGTGCCGATGTTGTACGGCAGGTTCGCAACCACCGTCGCCGGCCCTTCCGGCACCAGCCGGTCCAACGCCAGATCGAGGACGTCGGCCTGGACGACGCGCACGCGCGGGTTGCCGGCGTGACGTTCGGTCAGGCGTTGCGCGAGCGGCGCGTCGATCTCGACCAGCACCAGCGTCGCGGCGCGGGCCGCGAGCTCGTCGGTGAGCGCGCCCAGTCCGGGGCCGATCTCGACCACGCGCGTCCCGGGCCCGACCTCGGCGGTCTCGACGATCCGGCGCGCCACCGCCGGGTCGCAGAGGAAGTGCTGCCCCCAGCGCGTGCGGGGACGCACGCCCGCCGCGGCGAGCGCGTCCCGCGCGTCGCGGCGCACGCCCATGTCACGCCGCCCAGGGGACGCCGAACTGGAGACCCGCCTCGGCGCCGAGTCCGAGCCCGTCGTCGGCG
>Ga0335069_10005928_pt1 | contig 17861 bp, 12 predicted proteins | sample Lox_Sample_11_FD_206714 | JGI IMG/M metagenome (GOLD analysis project Ga0335069, IMG submission 206714) | Soil microbial communities from Loxahatchee National Wildlife Refuge, Florida, United States - Lox_Sample_1.1 | ecosystem: Environmental > Terrestrial > Soil > Wetlands | place: USA... | reverse complement strand
GATAACCGGTCTGCCGTTTTGAGCTCGCAACGAACCCGAGTCCGAATCCAGTCCGGGATCGCGGAAACAACCTCAATGCCGTCGTCCCAACAGGGCTCTTCCGCGGCGCGCAAGATCATATGCACAAGATCGTCGGCGCAAATGGGCTGGGAAAAGTAGCTGAAAGCGTGCTCGCGCATCGAGGTAATGACATCCGCCGGAGTGCTATGGCCTGTAAGGATAATCAAACGTGTGTGCGGGCTGACCCGCCGGATCTCTCGCAGCAATTCGAGGTCCTCATGTCCGGAGGTCTTTTCGTGGGTGACGATAAGGTCGAAGTGAATTTTGGCGGCCAGGGCCAGCGCCGCCGCGTTACTCGGAGCATACTGGATTGACCAGGCGCCAGGCGCCACAGCCGTCGTCAGAGAAGCACCGAGTTCGGTGTCCTCTCCCACCAGTAACGCCTGGATGATGACGGGACCTTCCCGGTCGGAATGAGCTGCTCCAGGCATGAGAAACTGGTCCTAATGAATGCCGGGGATCTAAGATCCCTGTGTCAGGTTGGGGGAAAAGTCGCCAGGTATTCGTCCCACGCCGGCTGGACATTCAGTTGCGTTGCCAGCTATCAGTGCGCAGGTCCCGTAGTATTCGGGGCGGGCGCAGGCGCCGCTTGGGATCCCGTCCACTGAGCATCCTGCAAATTCCAACCGCCGCCCAGAGCCTTGTAAAGCTGCACGATAACGACCCGCCGGTTGAGTTCCGTCTGTGCCAGCTCGGTTTCTGCCGGGAAGAGCTGGAGTTGGGCCTCAATCACTTCAAAATAGCTGGCCTTGCCGGCCACATACCGCTGCATGGCAACCTTGACCGCATCGGTATAGGCATTTACGGCACGGGCCTGCTCGACGCGGGTGCCCTCATATTTTTCCCGGGAGATCAGCGAATTGGAGACATCCTGGAAGGCATTGAGGGCCGATTGCTCGTATTGGAGCTTTGCCTCTTCCCATTGTGCGACGGCGAGGCGTTTCCCAGCCTTCAGCGCGCCTCCCTGATAGATGGGGCCGGCGGCGTTCCCCGCAAAGCTCCAGGCATTAGCTGTGCCTTTCCAAAACTGGTCAATATCTGCGTTGACATGACCGAAGAAGGTGGTGAGGCCGATCCGAGGGAAAAACGCCGCTGCGGCAAGGCCCACCTGGGCATTTGCATAACGAACTTGCTCCTCCGCCTGGCGCACGTCTGGCCGCCGTTCCAGCAACGCGGAGGGCAGACCAACGGGAATATCGGGTGGAATGATCTCACCCAGCAATTTCGCATCGTGCGGAATGGATCCGGGATTACGTCCCAGAAGCACGTTGATCTGGTTTTCCGTCAAGGCGATTTGGCGTTCAAGCTCGGGAATGGTGGCAGCGGTTGACGCCATGGCCGCTTCCGCGCGGTCGGTTTCAAGCTTGGAAGCAACCCCGCCCTGCAGTCTTTGCGTGAAGAGCTTCAAGCTCACTCCAAATGACTCGGTGCTCCGTTTGGCGATATCAAGTTGAAGTTCCAAGGCCAGGAGTTGGAAGTAGTCCGAGGCGACATCGCTCACCAGGGAAAGCATCACTCCCCGCTTCGCCTGCTCGGTGCCCAGGTATTGGGCCAGGGCCGCTTCGTTCAGGCGCCGGATGCGACCCCAGACGTCGGCTTCCCATGCGGCATTCACCACCGCCACAAAGGAACCGCGCGTAACCCCTCCGCGGTCCAGGGGGCCTCCTGCGAACTCGTTTCGGCCGCCGCTAATCTCGGCTTGATAGTTCACCGTCGGTAAGAACTGGGACCGCGCCTGGGCTTGAATCTGCCGCGCCTCCTGAATACGGGTAACCGCAACACGCATGTCGTAGTTGTTGGCCAGAGCAGTCTGAATGAGGCTCTTGAGGGTGTCGTCCTTGAAAACCTCCCACCATGGCTGATCGGCAAATGAAGCTTGTTGATCCGCGCCTTCTCCTCCTCGAAAGGCAGGAGGAGCATCTATTTTGGGCCGCTTGTAGTTGGGGCCGACCAGGCAACCGGGCAAAAAGAAAACCAGCGGCAGAAGGAAGAGGAGCCGAGCCAACCGATTCCTGCCTCCCCCAGACTTCAGATTCATCCGGTCCGGCTCCAGAAAGGCAGAGGCACGAGGCATTGATAAGACCATATCGCTCATGATGGAGTTTCTCTTGGTCATTTCTCGAGGTTACTTTCGGGCTTGGGCGCTTCGTGTTTGCCCCCGGCCAGCCTTTCGACCATGTAGAAGAGGGCAGGAATGATAAAGATCGCGATGGCGCTGGCGGCCGACATACCCCCGATCACGGCGCTCCCCATGACCTGCCGGGAGATCGCACCTGCTCCCGTCGCTCTCCAGAGCGGCACGCAGCCAAGAATAAATGCAAAGGAAGTCATCAGGATTGGTCGCAGGCGGAGCTTGGCGCCTTCCAAAGTGGCGTCGATCAAGGGCCTGCCTTTCTCGTATTCCAACTTGGCAAACTCCACAATCAGAATGGCGTTTTTCGCTGCCAGACCAATGAGCATGATCAGGCCGATTTGGGCGTAGACGTTGGTCTCAAAAGACAGGCTTTCGAAGCGGCGCAGATACAGAATGGCAAACGCCCCAAACACCGCGACGGGGGTGCTCAACAGGACGCTGAAGGGCAGCGTCCAACTCTCGTACATCGCCGCGAGGATGAGAAAGACAAAGAGGACTGAGAATCCGAAGATCACCGAGGCCGGCACGCCCTTTTGCGCTTTCTGTTCCTGGTAGGACATACCCATGTAATCGAAGCCCATTTCTCGCGGCATCGTCTGGGCAAAGACTTCCTCGAGGGCCTTCCTGGCATCCGCGGAACTATAGCCGGTGGCGGCGTTGCCATTCACCTGGGCCGCCATGTACATGTTGTAGTGCATGGTGTACTCGGGCCCCAACCGCGGTTCGATAGAGGTGATGGCAGATAGAGGGACCATCTGGCTCTGGCCATTGCGGACGTAGAAACGGCCCACATTTTCGGCCTGCGTCCGGTATTTGCCCTCGGCCTGGACATAGACCTGCCAGGTGCGCCCAAACCGGTTGAAGAAATTAATGAATGCCCCGCCCATGAACGCCTGCATGGTCTGGTATACGTCGCCGAGAGATGCGCCCTGCTTCAATACCTTGTCACGGTCCACCCGCGCATACAGTTGCGGGACAGCGGGGAGTGCCACCGTGAAGGCTCCTGAGATTTCAGGGCGTTTACGCACCTCCGCCAAAAACCTGGTTAGATTCTGGCTGAGAAATTCCACACCCTGCCCCGACCGGTCTTCCAGAACGAATTGGAAGCCGCCCGACGCGCCCACGCCGGGGATGGCGGGGGGCGGGAAGGCAACACTGACGCCGCCCGCAATGGGCCGCAGGGCGGCGCTCATCTTGGCCTTGATGGCCTCATACTGCTCGTCCGGGGCGGTGCGCTCCTTCCACTCCTTCAGGGTCACCCAGAAGAATGCGCTGTATACGTTCTGGACCCCGCTCAACATGTTGAAGCCCATCACGGATGTCACGTGGGCGACTCCCGGTATGCCCATGATCGCTTGCTCCACCTGGGAGGAGACGGCGTCCGTGCGTTGCATGGAGGAAGCATTGGGAAGCTGTAAGATAACGTACACATAGCCCTGGTCTTCATCGGGCAGGAAGCTGGTGGGAAGCTTGCTGCCAAACCAGCCGGCCAGAAACGTGAAGCCTAGGAGCAGGATGACTGTGACTCCCAGCTTGTGAATGAGGAAACCACACCATTTCACATACCCATCTGTCGCCCGTCCAAATACCCGGTTGAACCAACGGAAGAATACTGCCAGCGGACCCCGCGACTCCTTCTTGGGCCGGAGCAGCAGGGCCCCCAGCGCGGGGCTAAGCGTGAGGGCATTGAAGGCCGAGATAACCACCGAGACCGCGATGGTGACCGCGAACTGTTGATAGAGGCGTCCGGTGATGCCGGGAATGAAGGCCGTAGGTATGAACACGGCTGAAAGGACAATGGCGATGCCGACCACCGGGCCCGACACTTCCTCCATGGCTTTAAAGGCAGCGTCTTTCGGCGTAAGCCCGTGCTCAATGTGATGTTCAATCGCTTCCACCACCACAATGGCGTCATCCACCACCAACCCGATGGCCAGCACCAAGCCAAAGAGGGAGAGAGTATTAATTGAGAAACCGAGAAGGGGGAAGAGGATGAAGGTGCCGATGAGCGAGACGGGCACGGCCAGCAGAGGTATGAGAGTAGCACGCCAGCCCTGGAGGAATATGAACACTACGATGATCACCAGCACAATCGCTTCCAGGAGCGTGTGCACGATCTCATTGATCCCCTCCGTTACGGGGACCGTAGTGTCAAGAGCGGTGACATAATCGAGGCCCGGGGGAAACCGCTGTTTCAGTTTCCCCATGAGTTCGCGGACTCCTTGGGCGGCTGCGACGGCGTTGGATCCGGGAAGTTGATAGACCGCAATGACCGCGGCCGGCTTGCTATCCAGGCGGCCGCGCAAACTGTACGTCTGGGCGCCGAGTTCCACCCTGGCCACATCCTTAATCCTGACGAACGACCCGTCGGAATTGGCACGGATTACGATTTGACCAAACTGTTCCTCGCTTACCAGGCGGCCCTGGGAGATGACCGCGTAAGTGTATTGCTGGCCGGGTGGCACCGGTTCGCCGCCCACCTGTCCGGAGGGATTCACGGTGTTCTGGGCATTCACCGCGCTAATGATCTCTGGGACGGTAACTTGGAGTTTCGCCAGTTGGTCGGGGTCAACCCAGATGCGCATGGCATACTGGCCGGCCCCGAACACCGAAACGCTGGCCACCCCATAGGAGCGCGTAATATTGTCATTGATGTTGATGTAGGCGTAATTGGCCAGGAACTCAGCGCTGTACCGGCCGTCAGGGGAATAGAGATCGAACAACATCAGAGGGGCGGCCGTCGATTTCTGAACGATAACACCCTGCGCGTTTACTTGCGGGGGAAGCTGGGAAGCCGCCTGCGTTTGCCGCATCTGGGTGAGAATCAGGTCGAAGTTCGGGTCGGTCTTGATGTTGAAATCCACTGTTAACCAACTCAAGCCGCTGTTCTGGTTGAGCGAGTACATGTATTCCATGTTGTCCACGCCACTCATCTTTTGTTCAATCGGCGTGGCCACGGACTGGTCTGCCGTCAGTGCGTCGGCGCCCGGGTAAGTGGCTTGGACCTGGATCTGAGGGTCCGCAATGTTGGGGAACTGTGCCGTCGGCAGACTAAACATGGCAACGGTGCCAACGATGACCATGAGAATAGAAATCACCATGGCCACGATGGGACGGTTTATAAAGAATTTGGACATGAGGTTTGGTATCCGAACCTGAGGCAGGGGTTTTGGCGCTTCCCGCGCTTACTCCTGCCCTGACATTGCCCTCTCTCGCGCGGAGGGAAAGGCACGCGGCCGCGCGAAATTCCCCTAAGAAGGGTTACTGCCTGCCGGTTTTTCCTGGAAGGGCTTCGGGTTAACGACCAACCCATCCCTGACCTTCTGCGTTCCCTCGGCGACGACCCGTTCCCCCGGTTTGAGGCCCTCGGCGACGATCCACATCGTGCCAGCCCTGGCGCCCATCTTGACCGGGCGAAGGCTGACCTTGTTGTCCTCCCCCACTACGGCAACCAGGAAGCCCCCCTGCAACTCGGTTACGGCCCGTGCCGGGATGAGCAATGCGCCCTGCAGGGTCCTTGTGACCGCGCTGATGCGGCCAAACCCTCCGGGTCGAAGCGTATTGCCGGGGTTGGCAAACTTGGCTTGAACGAGTACGGTGCCTGTCCTGACGTCCACCTCGCGGTTTACGGCATACAGGCTACCCTTCTCGGGAAAGAGGGACCCATCGGCGAGAGTCAATTCGAAGACCAATCGGCTCTTCATCGCGTCTTCACTCCCCCCCGTCGCCCTCATGGCATTCAGGTACTCCTGTTCACTGGGAGTGAAGTTGGCAAGGATCGGGTTAACGGTAGAGACCATGGTCAGTGCAGGGGACTGCGGGCCGACGAGGTCGCCCACTTGGGCCGTGGCGATCGCCGCCACACCGTCGACCGGGGAGGCAATCGTTGTAAACCCCAGGTTCAGTTGAGCAGTGTCCACGGCCGCCCGCGCCGCCTCGATCGCCGCCTTGGCCGACTCCACCTGGGCCTTCGCGGCAAGGTTAGCCTGGACGGCATCATCCAATTCCTGCTGGCTTATCGCACTCTCCTTGGCGAGCGGCGTATAACGGGCAACATCCATCTGGGTCTTACCAAGCCTCGCCTCAGCCTGCTGGAGGTTTCCCCGCGCCTGGTCAAGATTCGCTTTGGCTTGATCCAGCACGGCCTGGAAAGGTTTGGGATCAATCTGAAAGAGTGGAGTTCCCTTCCTTACAAAACTGCCATTCTGGTAATCCTGCTGGAGCAGGTAGCCTGCCACTTGAGCTCGGATCTGCGCGTTGACGGAGCCATCCAAGGTAGCGACCCAGTCCTTGGTGACCGGCACATCGCGCTGCTCCACTTGGACCACTTCCACATCGGGAGGAGGTGGTGGCCCCGCCTGCTCCTTGGGCCCGCAACCCGCAAAGAACAGGGTGGACAATACGGTCAGAATCGCCGCCACGCGCAGACGCTCCTTGCGAGGGGCATGCCTGTCTATACGGGTGCTGTATCCCAGCCAACATTTTTGAATTGATCGCGCCATGGTCAGTTTAACCCAGCCTTTCAACGGCAAGATGGTAGGGGAATCTTCTCCCCGCAACCACTGTCAAAAGTACCAGTCAAATTGGATTCCCCTACCTTGGACGGCACAACCTTGGGTGACCCGACCTCAGAACTTGTAGCCAAGTTCGAGAACCACGGTGGGATCTGTCCAACCCAGATCAAATACATAGGTAGTGAAATGCACATTCTTGTGCGAGAAACTTACCAACACCCCTCGCTGAACGTCGAGGGGCGTCTGGTAGGCTTTGGTCTTTTGCGCCACCAGACCGGCACTGATCCAGTCCCGGGGTGAGTAAGTCAGTTCCGACCAACTGTAGAAAAAATCGCCCGCGGAGTTCTTGACGTCAAATACGTATTCTCCCTGGGTGGTGAGCTCGATTTTTTTATAGCTGAGCGAAGCCTCGCACCCCGGCGCCACGCCGGCTGTTCTCCCTATGACGCCACCGATCATGGGCGTGACCTGAAGCTCTAACTTCTTCCCGTAACTGAAGTTGTAGCCGATCCACAGAGATCCTGTTTCCTGATCCTCATAGTTGTACCGGGCTTCCAGGTGGAGCCAACTGCGATCCGCGGTGAAGTTCGGATTTACGTAAAAACTGCGGTGAGGCACGAAATAGCCATCGGCAGTGAGGGAGAATTCCCATTGCTTGGCGGAGGCTTCGGACGATCCGGCCTGCGCAGCGTTCGGCGGCTCCTGGGCGAACCCCTGGCTACCGAGGAGAAGCAGTACCGCCAATGTCCGGTAATGCGGCGTGATTCTCATCCCCCCATGACCCCTGCGAGTCCCGCGAGAGCCGCGCCCAGAAGGACCATCCACAAGCCCCATTTCCACGCGGGTCGGCCCGAGTACCGCCCCAAGGCATAGCCGGTCAGAAACAGCATCACGATCGCAACGCCGTTGGAGACTCGCAGGGCAAGCCGGGCTCCCGTTATAAAGAGGAAAGGAACTACCACAGGAAATGTGGAAAGGAAAACCAGCAGGCATACCCCTAAAGCGGCGAGCCAATCGCTCCTGGAAATGGTCACGGGAACGGGGGGATCAGGCATTTCGTTTAGCTTCCCCCGCATGACCTCAAACTCAATGGGGGAAATGACCGCCGCCAGCAGGGGGGGCAATTCGTCCGCAATGATGCGGTGAGCCTCGGCAGCGTCTTTGGCTCTCCGCAACGCGCGAAAGGCGATTAACCCATGCCCTCTTTGGGTGATAACACCGAGGAGATAAAAAACGCCATCAATGATCCCCCACGCCAGATTACAGCCTACCGCACCGACGAGCATCGTCCGAACTTCTTGTCGGCCTCCCTGGGCAACACTGATTGAGCTTGTAATGGTGAGGACCATGATGAGTCCGAATAAGATTTCGGAAAGCCTCACCATGGGGTCAAGTAAACGCTTGGACGGCTTGGGTCCTTTTTCTGACATATGATCCGTTCACCCGAAGATAAGCGATTGAGAATGAGTGGGTATTCGCCGGACCCGGCCTGAAAGCGGCTAGCGTTGACCAAGCGACCCTTCTGCAAGGTCTGGATCCCCCCAAGAAATTAAAGCCCGGGAAGTAGCCACAAGCAGAGCATGGCGACGCCGACCGGGATCAGGGCCGCCTTGAAAAGCCTCCCCGGACTGATTCCCGCGGCGCCAAAGCTCTCGCTGAGAATCGCAAAGCCGGCGGGGTTGGGGGCATTGGCGATTACCGTCAACCCTCCACCCGCAACGGCGCCGGCCACCAAGGCATATTTGAATTCCTCCGTCACATTGGGTATTTGAGCGCCAAGAAAAGTCAGCGCCGCGTTGTCCGTGAATGCTGTGAGCACTGCAGTCCCCAGGAACAACGGCAGGGCTTTAAGGTTTCGGATGAGGGGGGCGAGCCACCAAGACTGGAGCCCGCCTAGAACCACCAGGCCACCGAGGAAAAAAGCCACCAGCAAGCTGCTCTTGAGGTTCAGATCGTCCTGATATTCCCGAGTCACCGTCGTAAATCCCAGAAAGAAAAGGAAAACAAACAGGAAAAAGGGCACATAGTGGAGTGTCGCAACGATGAGGCCCAGAAACAGAAGATGCACGATGCTCATCCAGAAAGGAGCGAAGGCGCGGGGCGATTCGGCATTTTCTGCGGACGCCGTGGCGATCTCCTTGCGAAAGATACCCGTCGCCAGCGCGGCATTGACCAAAACGGCGATCGCGGCCTTCCAACCGAAATGAACCATCATGTGCCGAAAGTCCCACTGCCACACGGTGGCCACCATCAAGACCGGCGGTGCGGCAAACGAGGTTAGCACTCCCCCAATCGAAACATTGGTGAAGAGGATTGCCAGTGTCGCGTATTTTAAGGAGTCGGAAGACCCGGCCTTCATGAAGCGCTCGCGCAGGATCAAGGCCGTGACCGTCATGGCCGCAGGTTCGGTAATGAAGCTGCCCAGCAAGGGGCCGAGCACAAGAGCCATCAGGTAGAAGGCCTGCGCATTGGACATCGGCAGGATTCGGGCCATGGCGCCAATCATCCGGCTCGCGAAATCGATGATGGGGCGAGTCCCTGCAACACTCATCACGACGAAAACGAAATACGCCTCCGTGAAGTTCAAGCCGTCGACATAACGGACTGCTTCTTTGCCGCTCTTGAGGAGTGCGAACCCTACCACGAGCACGCCGGCCCAAAACCCAAACACGATTTCCACCTCGCCCAGGAGGTGAAAGATGTTGTGCCCCAGCGTAGCCTCGGGGTAACGGAGCGCCAGATCCCTCAGGGTCTTGACGAAAAAAGTGTGGAAGACTGCAACAACGAAGAGGATCGCAGCAAGGATTTCGACGGCGCTGGGATTCATCTGGGGAGGCCCCCCGGAGGTGGAATAAAAGACCTCAAGCGTTTCCCCTCCGGTTGTGAGGCCGGAAGTGCACGGACCGCGCCCTTGAAGGTGGGAAGCAAGGAATCAGTGCCGACACGCGCCAACCGCCCAACTGCGATCAAACTCATGGTTGTTATAATGAAAACAGCGCATTCCTGCTGGCGCACGTGCCAGAGCCTCCCGAGTGAGGGGATGTTGTTTGGTCAGTACTTCTCCAGGACAAACCTCCTCCCTTCCAGGGTCGCCTGGTCGTCGTACTTGCCCTTGTTGGATCGCTTGGGTAGTTTCACCTTCTCCCGGGAAACTTTCTTGTAGGGAATCGTCGACAGAATGTGTTCAATGCAATTCAGGCGCGCTTTGCGTTTGTCGTCGGACCGCAGGATATACCAGGGGGCGAGCTTGGTGTCGGTGGCATCCAGCATCATGTCACGGGCGCGGGAGTATTCGTACCAACGCGCGAAAGACCCCAAGTCCATGGGACTGAGCTTCCATTGGCGCATGGGATCTTCGATGCGGGCCTTAAAACGCCGCTCCTGCTCCTTCTTCCCAACCTCCAACCAGACCTTGATGAGAATTATCCCGTTCTCCACGATCACCCTTTCAATCTGCGGGCAGAGCTCCAGGAAGCGCCGGTGCTGCTCCTTCGAGCAGAAACCCATAACGTACTCCACTCCGGCGCGGTTGTACCAACTTCGGTCGAAGATCACAATCTCGCCGGCAGCGGGAAAATGCAGCATGTAGCGTTGCAGATACATCTGGGTTTTTTCGCGATCGGAGGGGGCAGGCAGCGCGACGACCCTGAAAACCCGGGGACTCACCCGTTCGCTGATCGCCTTGATGGTTCCGCCTTTCCCGGCGGCGTCACGCCCCTCCAGGACAATGATGACACGCGCGCCTTTCTCCTTGACCCATTCTTGCAGCCGGCAGAGTTCCACTTGGAGCTTGCGGAGTTTCTTCAGGTACTCCTTCCCCTTGAGTTTGAGCTTGCCGTTCCCATTTTCTTTCTTTTCGTCTGCCCCTGATTCCTCCGGCAGGTTCTGCGGTGAATCTGGTTCCTCACCCATTGCGGCTCCTCCTTCATCGTTAATCCCGGCGCTCACCTGCTGCTGCCTGATCTCCAGGGCCATTGTAAACCCTTGCCCTTTCGTTGGCACCGTAAGCCACGAGGCACCTGGGAGCAACTGACAAAACTAACAGTGGCGGGCTAATCGACTTTGCGCGGCAACTGGGCTGACCCCGATGGCGTTTCGGTCAAATTGTCAATTCGCCCGCCACATTGGCAAGGAGCACCACTACGGACCGAGGGCCGGCCCGGTAGGTTCGGCCTGTAACCGGAGTGGCCTTCCGCCATGCAACGATGTCGAACGGCGATTCGAGGCTGGTGTCAACCCAGCGGCGCCATGCGTCGCCCTCCCCCACGCCGAGAGGGGGCAATTCAAATTCCAGGGGTTCCCAGTAGGCGTTAAAGATGGCGTGGAAACGAAGCTTGTCCTTTGGAGCTTCTACGCCGAGGGCAAGGCTCCTCGAGTCGCGACTCCAATCCGGTTGTCCGACTTTCACCCCGTGCCAGGATATCTTTGCTTCGCGAAGCAACTGTTCCAGGCTCACCAGGTGTAACTCGGTTTCGATCTCGCGGAGAAGCCGGCGGGAAAGGAGTAGTTTCACGAACCTCAGCACATCTCCGTGCCGCGTGACCAGGGCCCAATCAAACCAGTTCATTTCGTCGTCGTGGCAGTACGCGTTGTTGTTCCCCCATTGGGTGCGGCGGACTTCGTCCCCCATGGTCATCATGGGCAGGCCCGCCGAGAGCAGCGTCACGGCCAGGAAGTTCTTCACCTGCCGGTTGCGCAGCTTTTCCACCTCCACATCGTCGGTGGGGCCCTCTACCCCGCAATTCCAGCTCCGGTTGTCATTAGCGCCATCCCGGTTCTCTTCGCCGTTGGCCTCGTTGTGTTTCTGGTCGTAGGAAACGAGATCATTGAGCGTGAAACCGTCGTGACAGGTCACGAAGTTGACACTCTGTTCCGCCTCTCGCCGCTTATGGCTGTAAATCTCGGGGCTGCCGAGAAATCGGTCGGCAAGGCACGTCACCATGCCCTCCTCGCCCCGCATGAAGCTACGCACGTCATCGCGGAAACGCCCATTCCACTCCTTCCAACTATCCCCAACAAAGCTGCCCACCTGATAGAGTCCTGCGGCGTCCCAGGCCTCGGCGATGAACTTGGTTCCCGCCAGGGAGGGATCCGATTCGATATCCCACAGGACGGGGGGGTTGGACATCAGGTGGCCCGACGAATCGCGCGCCAGAATGGAAGCGAGGTCGAACCGGAAACCGTCCACGTGCATCTCCTCCACCCAATACCGCAGGCTGTCCAGGATCAGGCGGCGGACAATCGGGTGATTGGCCTTCAGCGTGTTCCCGGTACCACTGTAGTTGGAATAGCGGGAGAGGTCGGAATCGAGAATATAGTAGGTGTAGTTGTCCAATCCACGAAAACTGAGGGTTGGCCCCCGCTCGTCGCCCTCGGCCGTGTGGTTAAAGACCACGTCCAGAATGACTTCGATACCGGCCCGATGCAGCGCCTTCACCATATCGCGAAATTCGTCGGATGGCCCTGACGCGCCCTGCCGCGAGCTGTAAGCCCGATGGGGCGCGAAAAAAGCGACAGGGGCATACCCCCAGTAATTGACCTTTCCGGGGGGGCAGTCCTGCGCATCGAACTGGAAAACCGGCAGCAGCTCGACAGCTGTGATTCCTATATCGCGAAGGTACGGAATCTTCTGAACCAGGCCCGCGTACGTCCCGCGGAGATTCTCATCCAACCCGGAATTCCGATGCCGGGTGAAGCCCCGCACATGCATTTCGTAAACGACCGTCTGCGAAGACGGTCGTTTAAGCGGCGTGTCGCCCTCCCAGTCGTAGGCGCCGGGATCCAGCACGACACTCTTCATCGCGGATGCGGCGTTATCGCCCGGCCGGGTGGCAGCCTCCCGCGCGTAGTTTTTTGGCACCAGCACGCCGCGGCCATAGGGATCAAGGAGAACCTTATCCGGGTCGAATCGCATTCCCCTGCCCGGGTCCATCGGCCCTTTGACTCGATAACCGTAAACCTGACCGGCCTGGATGCCAGGGACAAAAACATGCCAATAATGGTAGCTACGGTTTGTCGCTGCATCGATCGGGATCACCCTCGCCGGGCGAGCGTCGTCTTCCCGGTCAAATAACACGAGATCGACGCCACGGGCGGCGCGGGAGTATACGCTGAAATTAACTCCTCCTTGGCAAACCGTAGCGCCGAGGGGGGAACTCCGTCCGGTATGCTCAATAGGATCCATGCTCTCGTATCCTAACAATAAGTCCACGAGCTTCGAAAGACGAATTCATCCCTTCGCCTGGCTCTTTTCTTTGCGGACGAAATGAAGGTAGGCCCCGACACTGAGAAAATTGATGAATATCGCAATGACGTTCCACACGATCACGGGGCGGGAAGCAATCAGCAATCCGTAATAAACCCAGAGGATCTGAAAGACGCCCATAATGGCCGCCATCCTTGGATTCATGCCTGCGCTCGACCGGCGCCGCAACATGGCGATTAGATCCGGCAGGGCAGCGAAGGTCGTTCCGAACCCCGCAAGAAAGCCGAAGATCTCTGACCGGTGAAGCTTAGGGGCGAGCAGGCTTGGCACGTCGCGGGGTACCAAATCCTCACAACCGCAAAGCAACAATAACAAAAAGATGAGAATCCCAACCGCGGCTTCTCTAAATCGATTCATAGACACCTCCACTACACTTGCTTACTTACCCAGGGGCTCCCCGAGGGCGATGACCAATGGGATAGATCATCCCTCCGAGTCAGACTCAACACCCTGGCCGGAGGATACCCATCCCCGCCTCAGGCCGCTTTGGTGAGGGAGAAGGCGTAAGCCTTCCAAGCGGGTTCATCGAGAAACAAACCATGTTCCTGCAAATCGTTTCCGTCCCGGTCGTAGGTGGCGTCGCCAAGCAAATCCCTTAAGCGCCAAGTACTGCCGCCAAGATCTGTGAAGGGAAGCCGCACGCGGCACTGGCTCTGGTTGGAAGCGTAGTTGACTGCCACGAGCAGCCGATCGTTGCCGTGCCCCTGCCAGGCAAAAACCAGGTAACAATCCCAGGTCCAGTTCCCTTCCCACGCAGGCACGCACTCCAGCAACTTCCAATCCCCCTCCCGGACGGCAGGCAGCCGCAGCACCGCCAGCAGTCGCTCGTAGAATCCCTGGAGGTCGGCGTTTTCGGGCTCTTCCGGTGCCCGGCCGAGATGAGGGGAGATACGTTTCTTCCGCCCTTCGAACTGTCCCTGGTGGAAGAATCGCAGGCCCGGCGACAAAAAGGTAATTACGGCTGCGGCCTTGTGGACTGTCGTCGGGAATGTTGCGGCGGCACGGGGTTCATCGTGATTTTCGAGAAACCGGGCAAGTTTGTTTTGATATTCGAGCCCCGCGAAGAAATGCTCGCGCACCGGCTTCGCATGACCTTCGCGGAGCCGGTCGTAGAGCCGTTTGTCGTAGGCGTAGTCAAACCCCTCTCGTTGCATCTCCCATTCCTTGTCCCAGTAAACCTCCGCCATAAAACAGAAGCCCGGAACCTTGGCTCGCACCCGCTCAATGGCTTTCGACCAGAAGGGTTGAGCCGAAATGCCCCAGGTTTTCTGGAAGATCTCGGGCTGCACCAGCATAGCCATGTCGCAGCGCACGCCATCGCACTGGTTTGCGATCTTCAGAAGCTCTCCGGTCATCGCCTCTTGCGTAGCCGGATTGCCGTAATTGAGCTGAAGAGTATCGGGCCATCCGTCAAAATACGGATCACGGCCGTATGCCAATATCAGGTCGCCGCCCTTACGTTTGATCCGGGTATAGTTCTGGGGCGCCCGGGCCAGGTCCTCGGCCGCGCCGGGGACGAAATAGTCGGGATGGTTTTCGGCCCAGGGGTGATCCGGAGCCATGTGGTTAGGGACGAAGTCAAGCATCAACCGCAGGCCGCGCTTTTGCAGGCGTTGCCGAAGTCTGGCCAAGGCCGCGTCCCCCCCTAGAGATCGGTGGACTGTGTAACCGGCTATGGCAAACCCAGAGCCCAGGATGTCTTCCTCTTTCAGGTCTGACAGGGTCGCCTCAAACTCCATGCGCCATTCCGGGTTCTGGCGGGAGACTCGCTGCGCAGCCAGGCCCGTCTGCCAGACACTGAGAAACCATACCCAGTCGAAGCCTTTCTCAACCAGGCGGTCCAGTTCCGCGTCCGGAATGTCATCGAGTGTGGCGGGCCGGCCAACTTCGCGTGAAAGTTGTGTCAACCAGACACGCGTATTGATTTGGTAAAGGGAAGGATAAGCTGGCTTGTTCATGTCGCCCCCTGTCACAATGGTCGCGAGCTACTACATCTTCTGATAGTTCGTGTTCTGGATCTGTATCGTGAGATGTTTCTTCTCGCCGTTCACGGTCGCGGAATCCAGATGACTGGTCCCATCCGGCAATTTCGCGAATTGAGCAGAAATGGTTACCGCGTCGCTCGGGTCGTTATTCAGGTATGAAGCCACCTGGGCGCTCTGCATTCCCTTCGTCGCCTTGTTGAAGACCAGGACCAACGTGTCTCCCTGCTGGTTGTAGCCGGCGAACTCCAGCCGCACCAAGTCAGGACCGGCCTCCGTGAGCGCCCCGTTGCCCTGGTCGAAGGCTTGTTTCAACCTCTCCGGATTGGGTGGAAGGTAGGTCTGCATAAGGGCCGCGATTTGCTGCGCGTAATCCTTGAGCTCGTTCGTCTTGTTTTGAATGATCTTTCCCTTAACCCCGCCCGGTGCTGTACGTGCCACGGCGTTGATGGGACTCTTCTGCGGCCTGCCATCGGGTCCCATGCGCACCAGGTACGAATTCTGACTCTTCACCTCGCCTTTAAGGCTGACGGTTTGTTGTTCCTCCCAGGTATAGGTCGCTAGGCGCTGGCGGTTCGCCGCTGCCGATTGCTGGATCTGCTGCTTCACGCCGGACGTCTGGGCCCAGGCCTGGGAAGCCGGCCCCAAGGCCAGAAGAATGCCACCCGCCACCAAAACGGCTGCCAGTCCTCTGGTGACATATCTGTTCTGCTCCTTCATTCCAGTTCTCCTTCACGAGTTTGGGGATGATGGGGCCGGCGCGATCCTGGACGCCCCCCGGAAATTGTCAATCAGAATATGGACGCTGATCAGGAGCACCCAGAGCGGGAACACCAGCAGAATCGACTCGATGAATCCGACGCTCAGCAAAAGCGTTAGTGCCAGTACCAGCCCCAGAATGGCCATCCAGCGCGGGATGATCCCGGTGCGATACGAGATGGTGGACGTGGAAATCATAAACACCCCGGCCATCTTGATGGCGTAGGTGTGCATGGCTTGGAATGCCTGGATGCGGGCCAGAGCATAGCCGCCCGGCCCTATCAGGCCCTCCGATCCATTGGCCAGGATCCGGAGAATCCCCCCTACGACAGAGGCGGAGATGAAAATCATCGCCAGGAAGAGGAGGGCGCTACCCAGGAACACGGTGGCAAAGAAGCGGTCTTCCAATTCCCCGATGCGGTCGCGCAACACACCGACAAACCACAGGAAGGAGATGCCCGCGAAAGGCAGGAGGTTCAAAGCAAACGAGAGTCTCCGCGCGTGCTTGATGGCCTCGCTCGCTGCCGCCAGCGGATCGGGAGTTATGGAAGTCCGGACGAGCAACATGCTGGTCATCATCAAAACAGAGAAGATGATGCCCGCCAGAGCGGCGGCGCGCGGCGTCGTCAGCTCTTGTCCGATCGAATCGGTTTCCTGGTTCATAATCGCAGACGTGCCATGGCAGCAGCCATGATCTGAAACCAACGGTTCCGGCAGCCCCTGACTATTGCTGGGCGTTGCCGCCGATCTGCGTACCGATCACTTCCCCGGACACAACGATCTCCACCCGGCGGTTCTTCTGCCGACCAGCTACCGTGCTGTTATCAGCAACGGGGTTGCCCATGCCAAAGCCCTTGGCCGTCAAGGACTCCGGATTCAATCCCTGGCCGACTAGATAATCGCGCACGCCATCGGCGCGCTTCTCCGAGAGCGTCTGGTTGAGATCCGCGCCGCCGGTGTTGTCGGTGTAGCCCTCGATACCCAGGCGCAGGGTCGGATAGTTGAGCACGATACCGCTGAGCTTGGCGAGAGCCTCTCGCGCCGGGGGTTGGAGATCAGCCTTGCCGGTGTCAAACAAGACGTCGCCCATGTTGACGACGAGGCCTCGGGGCGTGTCCGTGGTGGGCAGGACACGATTGAATTGGTCGAGCAGTCGCTGACGCAACTCATGCTTCTCCTGCTCGGCCTTTTCCGCAGCGGCCTTTTGCTGGGCGATTTCCGCATCCGCTTTGGCCTTGGCCTCGGCGGCCGCTTCATCCGCTTTGCGCTGGGCTTCCGCCGCCGCCTCATCCGCCTGGCGCTTGGCCTCTGCCGCTTCGGCGGAGGCCCTGGCTTCGGCTTCCGCCTTGGCCTTCGCCGCGGCGGCCTCCCGCTCCTTCTCGATCCGCTCCTGTTCCTTGCGCTCCGTGGTCAAGATGCGGGCGTCCTCCGCAAACTGTGCCGTCTGCCGGGCCGTCGAAACGATTACCTTCCGGTCAGCCTTGCTGGCCAGCGCGTTCTCCGCCTGCTTCAGGCTGCTCTCCGCCTTGGCAAAGATGTCCGGGGCGTACTTGTCCGCATCGCGCGACCGGGCAATCTCCACAGCGTTACGCGCTTCGTACATCTCCACTGGAACGTTCTTGAGATCCATGGTCATCGCCAGCGGGTTTCCCAATTTCTCGTACTGGCTGCGCTTCAAGAGCTTGTACTCAGAGACCGGGAATATCTTCCCCTTGGTGCCCTTTCGGACCTCGCTTTGCAGAACCACCATTTCGCTGGGCATACGGACGGCGAAATATGGCTCGGCCGTAACAATCATGGAAAAGGTCTGAGCCGGGGTGGTAGCGCTAAGCTTGCCGTTGCCATTCTTGTCGGTCAGAATCTCCCCCGTGTTGCCGGTGCGGCCCTCGGGGGTAACCACCCAGAGCACATAGGTCAGGAACTCAGAACCCAACGTCATCGGTGATTTCAAGCCCTTCAGGTCGACGTCAATGTTGGCCGTTGCTTCTTTGGACTTGATCTCAACTTTGGCTTCACCACTCGCCCCCGGCATCAGATCGGTGGCCGTCAGGTTGACTTTGGTGCCACCACCCCCGACGATGTAGCCAACTGCCTGGACCTTTTTTGTGATCACGTCTGATGGGACAGGATTTTGATCTGTTTGAGCT
>Ga0335069_10005927_pt1 | contig 17861 bp, 21 predicted proteins | sample Lox_Sample_11_FD_206714 | JGI IMG/M metagenome (GOLD analysis project Ga0335069, IMG submission 206714) | Soil microbial communities from Loxahatchee National Wildlife Refuge, Florida, United States - Lox_Sample_1.1 | ecosystem: Environmental > Terrestrial > Soil > Wetlands | place: USA... | reverse complement strand
GGCGCGGGCGCGGCTCCGACTTGGTGAGCGCCGTCTCCAGGGCGTCGACGAGCACGGGCCGCGTGCGGCGCGGCTCGATCACGTCGTCGACGTAGCCGCGCTCGGCGGCGGCGTACGGGTTTGCGAACTGCTCCTTGTACTCGGCGATCAGCGCCGCGCGCTCGTCCTGCGGCCGGTCGCGATAGATGATGTTCACCGCGCCCTCGGGCCCCATGACGGCGATCTCCGCCGTCGGCCACGCGAAGTTGAAGTCCGCGCGCACGTGCTTCGAGCTCATGACGTCGTATGCGCCGCCGTACGCCTTGCGCGTGATCACCGTCAGCTTCGGGACCGTCGCCTCGCAGTACGCGTACAGGAGCTTCGCGCCGTGGCGGATGATCCCACCCCACTCCTGCGACGTCCCCGGCAGGAACCCGGGCACGTCGACGAAGGTCACGAGCGGGACGTTGAACGCGTCACACGTGCGCACGAAGCGCGCCGCCTTCTCCGACGACTCGATGTCGAGCACGCCGGCGAGCGAGCGTGGCTGGTTCCCGACCACGCCGACCGAGTGGCCGCCGAGCCGCGCGAACCCGCACACGATGTTCTCCGCCCACCGCTCGTGCACTTCGAGGAACTCGCCGTCGTCGACGACGCGGCGGATGACCTCGTGCATGTCGTACGGCTTGTTCGGGTTGTCGGGGACGAGCGCGTCGAGATCCGGGTCCTCGCGGTCGACCGGATCGGTGGGAGGCGCGTACGGCGCGCGCTCGTTGTTGTTCTGGGGCAGGAACGAGAGGAGGTAGCGCGCGTCCTCGAGGCACGACTGCTCGTCGGGCGAGGTGAACTGCGCGACCCCCGACTTCGCCGCGTGCGTGGCGGCGCCGCCGAGCTCCTCGAAGGTCACCTCCTCCCCCGTCACCGTCTTCACCACGTCGGGGCCCGTGATGAACATGTACGACGAGCCCTCGACCATGAAGATGAAGTCGGTCATCGCGGGCGAGTAGACGGCGCCGCCCGCGCACGGCCCCATCACGAGGCTGAGCTGCGGGATCACGCCCGACGCCTGGACGTTGCGCCAGAAGATCTCCGCGTACCCGGCGAGCGAGACGACCCCCTCCTGGATGCGCGCCCCACCGGAGTCGTTGATGCCGATGACCGGGCAGCCGAGCTTCACCGCCAGGTCCATGACCTTGCAGATCTTCTCCGCGAACACCTCGCTCAGCGAGCCGCCGAAGACGGTGAAGTCCTGCGAGAAGACGAAGACCTTCCGGCCGAACACCGTCCCGTAGCCGGTGACGACCGCGTCGCCGTACGGGCGGCGGTCCATCATCCCGAAGTTCCACTCGCGGTGGCGGACGTAGCGGTCGAGCTCGACGAACGAGCCCGGATCGCACAGCCTGATCGCCCGCTCCCGCGCGAGCAGACGCCCCTCGTCGCGCCGGCGCTGCACCGCCTTCTCGCTGCCGGAGTGGAGCGCCTCGTCCCGGAGCTCCCGGAGCCAGTCGAGCTTCGCCTCGGTCGTCTCGTGCCCGTCCGCCATCGGCGGGAGCCTACTCTGCTCTCGTGCGAAAACGGCTGCCACCCGCGCTCGGGCACCGGGAGTTCGCCCTCCTGTGGACCTCGTCGCTCGCGACCGGCCTCGCGTCGCAGATGCTCGCGGTCGCGATCGGCTGGCAGGTGTATGCGGTCCACCGCAACCCGCTCGACCTCGGGCTCGTCGGCCTCGCGGAGTTCGTCCCGCTCCCGATCCTCGCGCTGCCGGCCGGACAGCTCGCCGACCGCGTCTCGAGGCGCCTCGTCTCCGCAGTCGCGATCGTGATCCACGTCGTCATCGCCGCCGCGCTCGTCGCGATCACGCTGCGCGGGGCGCACGCGATCTGGCCGTTCCTCGGCGTCGGCGCGCTCGCCGGTGTCGCCTCCGCGGTCGGCAACCCGGCCCTCCGCGCGCTCACGCCCGAGATCGTCCCGCTCGACCTCCTCCAGGGCGCGCTCGCCCTGCGGAGCGTCGCGGGCCAGATCGGCGTCGTCGCCGGCCCCGCGCTCGGCGGGATCGTGTTCGCGGCCGAGCCGGTGGCGGTCTACGCGGCCGCGGTCGCGCTCTTCGTCGTCGCCGTCGGCGCCATCCTCGCCCTGCGGCCGCGCGCCGCGCCGCTCGCGGACGAGCCGCCGCCGGACTGGGACAGCCTCGTCGCGGGAGTGCGCTTCATCCTGCGCACGCGGATGCTGCTGGGCGCGATCTCGCTCGACCTGTTCGCGGTGCTCCTCGGAGACTCGATCGCGCTCGCGCCGGTGTTCGCGCGCACGATCCTGAACGTCGGGCCGATCGGCCTCGGCGCGCTGCGCACGGCGCCCTCGGTGGGAGCCCTCGCCGCCGGGATCATGCTCGCCCGCCGGCCGCTGCAGCGGCGCGCCGGGCCGGCGCTGCTCGCGGTGGTCGCGACCTTCGGCGCGGCGATGGTCGTCTTCGGCCTCTCGAAGTGGCTGCCGCTGTCGCTCGCCGCGCTCGCGGTCTCGGGCTTCGTCGACATGATCAGCATGAACATCCGCGCGACGACGCTCGCCGTGGTGACGCCGATGCACCTGCAGGGACGCGTGAACGCGGTCGAGTGGGTGTTCATCGGCGCGTCGAACGAGCTCGGCGCGTTCGAGTCCGGCGCGGTCGCGTCGCTCATCGGCACCGTGCAGGCGGTCGTGCTCGGCGGCGCGGTGATGATGGGGATCGCGGGCGCGTGGCCGCGGCTCTTCCCCGCGCTCTCGCGGATGGGAAGGCTGGACGAGCTGAGGCCCGCGCAGGCGTAAGGTCCACGCGTGGAGATCCTGTGGCCGTACGAGCACGGGGAGCCGGGCGCGTACTACTACGCGCGCTATGCGCATCCGACCGTCGTCGAGGCGGAGCAGGAGCTGGGGAAGCTCGACGGCGGCGACGCCGTGCTGTTCCCCTCCGGGACGGGCGCGGCCACCGCGCTCGTGCTGACGCTGCTGCAGCCGGGCGACACCGTCGCGCTCGCCGCCGGCGCGTACTTCGGGACGTCGAGGCTCTTCGCCGAGCTCGGCCGCTGGGGGCTGCGTTACGTCGAGTTCGACCAGACGGGACCTCCGCCGGACGGCGTCGAGCTCGTCTGGCTCGAGGCGCCCTCGAACCCGTTCCTCACCATGCCGGACCTCGCGGCGGCGGCCGCCTACCCGGCGCCGGTCGTCGTCGACTCCACCGTCGCCACCCCGCTCGGGCTGCGGCCGCTCGAGCACGGCGCCGACTACGCGCTCCACAGCGCGACGAAGTACCTCGGCGGCCACGACGACGTCCTGCTCGGCGCCGTCGTCGCCCGGGACGGGTCGGAGCTCCGCCGCGTCCGCGGGCTCACGGGCATCTCCCCGGCGGCGGAGCAGGCGGCGCTCCTCCGGCGGAGCCTGCGCACGCTCGAGGTGCGCGTGCGCCGGCAGGTGGCGACCGCGGCGGTGATCGCCGAGCGCCTGCGGGCGCATCCGAGGGTCGCGACCGTCCGCTACCCCGGGCTCGGGAGCCTCCTCTCCTTCGACGTCGCCGACGGCGAGGCGGCCCGGCGGGTGGAGACGTCCACCCGTCTCGTCCTCAACGCCACCTCGCTCGGGAGCGTGCGGAGCCTCATCGAGAGCCGCCACAAGTGGGAGGGCGACCGCTGCCCGCCGGGCCTCCTCCGGCTGAGCGTCGGGCTCGAGGAGCCGGAGGAGCTGTGGGCGGACCTCGCTCAGGCCCTCGAGAACGCATAGAGACACCACTTGCAACGGTGGGCCGCTAGACCTAGACAGTCTGGGCCACATGGCGCCTCCCTCGCCGGCCAGGTGCGCACCATCGCCGAGGTGACGACCGCGGTCGCGAACGGCGACCTCTCGAAGAAGGTGACGCTCGACGTCCGCGGCGAGATCCTCGAGCTCGAGGACACGATCGCTGCCGCGAGCTCGTCCGCCGCATCGACGGGCGGCTCTGGGTCGAGTCGGAGCCGTGCTCCGGCCAGGCGGCCTCGGCGGTCCTCGGCTAGCCTGGGCGACCCTTGGGGTCCGATCAGTGCCACCGGATTCTCGTCGCGGAGGACGACGAGGCCTTCCTCGCCGTGCTGGAGAGCGTGCTCGAGGCGAGCGAGGAGTTCGTCGTCGTCGGTCGCGCACGCAACGGCCGCGAGGCGGTCGAGCTCGCGGAGCGGCTGCATCCGGACCTCGTGGTGATGGACATCGAGATGCCCGTCCTCGACGGGGTCGAGGCGACGCGGGCGCTGCAGGAGCTGATGCCGGAGGTGCCCGTGGTCGCGATCAGCGGCCACGACTACGAGGAGCGCGTGCTCGAGATCCGGCAGGCGGGCGCGTGCGACTACGTGCGGAAGGCGCGGCTCGAGGAGGAGCTGCCGCTCGTCGTCGCGGCGTTGACGGCTCAGCGCGCGCCGAAGGCGTAGCGCAGGAAGAGATGCGAGCCGTCGCGGCGGACGCCGGCGAGCGTCGCGGCCACGCGCTGCCCCGGTAGGAGCTCGACGCCTTCGACGAGCGAGAGGCCCTCTCCGGCGACGATCGGCGACAGGGTGAGGTAGAGCTCGTCGACGCACTCGTCGGCGACGAGCCGGCCGAGGAGCGTGGGGCCGCCCTCGCACAGGATCCGCCGGCGCCCCCGCGCGCGCAGCTCGGCGATCGCCTCGGCCGCGTCCGGGCGGACGGAGAGGCGCTCGCGCACCTCGTCGCGCACGTCGAGGTCACGGGCGCGCGTGAGCACGACCAGGTCGGGGTGCTCCGCGAGGCCGAGCGTGCGCCGGAGCTCGGCGAACGCGTCCGCGTGCTCGCCGTACGCGGCCTCGGCGGTCCAGAGGTTCCGCGGCGACGCGAGCACCGTCTTCGAGCCGACGACCACGGCGTCTGCGCACGCGCGCAGCAGCGCCATCACGAACAGGTCGGCGTCGCTCTCGTCGGAGATGAGGCGGTTCGAGCGCGGGACGCCCGGAAGCGCGACGCGTCCGTCGAGCGTCTCGACGAAGTTCGCGTACACGCAGTCGTCCGGGAGCCCGAACGTGCCTGGGTAGAGCGACGCGAGCGCGTGCGGCAGCTCGAACGACGCGAGCCCGGCGGGTTCGTACAGCAGCTCCACTAGCGGATGAGGGTCAGGAACTCGCTCCGCAGGGTCGCGTCGTCCTTGAAGAGGCCTCTCCAGAACGTCGTCACCGTGCGCGAGCCGTCCTCCTCCACTCCGCGCATCTGCGTGCACAGGTGCGCGGCCTCGAGGTGAACCGCGACGCCGCGCGCGCGGACGAGGTCGACGAGCGCGTCGGCGATCTGCTCGCCCATCCGCTCCTGCACGGTGAAGCGGCGCGCGTACAGTCGGACGAGGCGCGTGAGCTTCGAGATCCCGATGATCTCGCTCCCGGCGACGTAGGCGACGTGGGCGGTCCCGTGGAAGGGCAGCGCGTGATGCTCGCAGAGCGCGTGGAAGCCGATCGGCCCCTCGACGATGAGGCCCGACTGCTCCTCGCCGTGCTCGGCCGGGAACGCGGTGCGGAGCTTCTCGTCCCCGTCGTAGCCGGCGGTGGCGTCGTAGAGCGCGCGCACGAAGCGGCGCGGCGTGTCGCGCGTGCCGGGCGTGTCGAGGTCCATGCCGAGCGCGGCGAAGATGGCGGCGGCGTGCTCCTCGAGCCGCTGCCAGTCCGCGCTGCTGAGATCGCGCGGCGACGGCTCGCGGGCGGGCAACGGCAGAACGGTCAAGGCTTCCTCCTATCGACGGCGACGAGCGCGGCGAGCGCCACCGCGCAGAAGACGAGAACGACGAGATACGCGCCGGGATGCCCGAGCGCGAGGCAGATCCCGAGGACGAGGAGCTGCGGGGACATGCCGAAGTTCGAGGCCACGAGCACGGTCGTGCGGCTCGGGTTGCGGATCGCCCTCTCCGCGATCCGGTCCTGCCAGCCGTAGAGGACGGCATAGACGCGGCCGAGCGGCGAGTCGTCCCACTGCGCCGGCGCGCCGCGGTGGATGCGCTCGAGGTTGAAGTTGGACGAGAGCACCGTCGTGAGCAGGACGAAGCCGGCGAGCGCCCACCACGGGCCGATCCACACGCCGAGCCCGGCGAAGACCGCGGCGTCGACGAGGAAATCCCCCTCCGAGTCGAGGTAGCGGCCGAAGTCGGTGACGCGTCCGGTGCGGCGCGCGAGCTGGCCGTCGGCGTTGTCGAGCAGCGTCTTCAGCTGCAGGAGCAGCGCGCCGGCGAGGAACGCGTGCGTGCCGATCTCGGCCGCCGCGGCGAAGCCCGCCGCCGCGGCTGCGACGACGACCGCCGGCGGCGGGACGCGCAGCGGGGCGAGCGCGCGCACGAGCAGATGCGCCGGCGGGCGGAAGCCGAGCTCGCAGACGAGGTCGAACCCCGCGCGCTGCTTGCGGTCCGGCATAGTCCAGCGCATGAGCGTCCCCGAGGGGTGGCGGGAGGAGGACGGCGCGCTCGTCCGCGAGTTCGAGCTGGAGAGCTTCCCGGCCGCGATCGAATTCGTGCGCAGGCTCGCCTCACTCGCGGAGCGCGAGAACCACCATCCGGACATCGACATCCGGTACCGCCGCGTGACCGTGCGCTGGTCGACCCACTCGGCCGGTGGGGTCACCGACCGCGACCGCGAGCTCGCGGCGCGGACGTCAGCCGGCGAGCTCACGTAGCGCGCCCTCGTCGACCGGCTCCGCCGCCCGGATCAGCTCGCGCGCCGGGTCGACCTTGTCCCACACGTTCCAGAGCAGGAAGCCGCGCGGGCGGCGCCCCTCGTCGACGTAGGCGACGACGCCCTTCCTGAACGGCTCGAGCCAGAGCTCCACCGTCTCGCTGCGCCCGTCCGTCTCGCCGACGGCCTCGTACCCGAGGTCGAACAGGTCGGAGTAGAAGAACGGCAGGTGCTCGTAGCGGTCGTCGTGGCCGGCGGCGTTCCCGCCGACGAGGCGGCCGTGCGTGTTCGCGTGGTCCTCGTGCTCGACGCGCCCGCTGCGGCCGAGGAGCGGCATCGGGAAGTTCGCGACGTCGCCCGCGGCGTACACGTGCTCCTGCCCCTCGACGCGACCGCGGTCGTCGACCACGATGCCGTCGCCCACCGGCAGCTCCGCCGCCTCGGCGAGGTCGGTGCGGGGGACGATGCCGAGCCCTGCAACGACGGCGTCGAAGCCCTCGGCCGAGTCGAAGAACGTCTCGGTGCGGACGTCGACGCCCTTCTCCCGGTAGTAGTCGGTGACGAAGCGGGCGAGGTCCGGCGGGAACACGCGCCAGCCGATCCCGGCCTCGGGGAAGACCATCGTGACCTCGCGGCCCTGCGAGCGCAGCGCGGCCGCGATCTCCGAGCCGATGAAGCCTCCGCCGACCACGAGGAACCTCGCGCCCGCGTCGCTCAGCCCGCGCACGCGGCGGTAGTCGTCGAGCGTGCGGAAGTAGACGACGTCGTCGCGGGCGTTCGGGAGGCGGCGCGGAGTGCCGCCGGTGGCGAGGACGAGCCGCTCGTAGTCGTACTCCTCGCCCGCGTCGTCGGTCGCGCGGTGCGCGGCCGGGTCGATGGAGACGATGGTGCGTCCGAGGCGCAGGTCGACTCGGTGCTCGTCGGTGTGCCGCCAGATCTTCTCCTCGCCCCCGCCGCTCCACAGGCCCTTCGTCAGCGGCGGGCGCTTGTACGGCGCGTGCTGCTCGTCGCCGACGAGGCAGATCGTCCCGTCGGAGTCGACGTCGCGGATGCCGCGGCAGACGGAGTCGCCCGTCATGCCGCCGCCGACGACGAGGTAGCGGTACGAGGCCATCAGTTCCTCCCCGGTGTCAGGTGGACACGACACGATGCATCACAGTCGAGGCAGCCGGTCGCCTTGCACGTCGCGTGGCCGCCGGCAAGACCGGCCCACATCCCCTCGTCGATCGGCGCGAGGTTCGGGTGCGCGACGACGAGCGGCCGCAGCGGACAGGTCGGCGTCGCGATCACGCCGTCCTCGACCGAGGCCTGGAAGCCGAGCGACCGCAGCGCGGCGCACACGTCCTCGAGGCTGCGGCGTCCGCGCAGCCCCGCCTCGCGGGCGAGGCGGCGGCCGAATGCCTCGCCCACCGCGCGCAGGTCGCCGCGTCCGTCGGCGAGGAGGCCGACGAGCTCCTCGTAGTGGCGCGCGGGGAACTCGATGCCGGCGGTCTCGGGCGCGGCGCGGTAGGCCTTCGGCGGCCGCCCGGCGCCCGGCCCGCCCACGCGGGGGCGGAAGCTCGTGTCGACGAGGCCGGCGGCGGCGAGCCGCTCGAGTCGGTCGCGGGCGACGCTGCGGTGGATGCCCGCGTGCCGGGCGAGCTCGTCCGCGGTGACGTCGTCCTCGGCGCGGACGTAGAGGAGCGCTGCGCGCAGCCCGGGGTCTCCGACGGCTTCCAGGCGATCCACGATTTAGACGTTCTATCAGTTTTTAGATTTCCCCGGGAACACCGGCGGCGATGCCGCTGGACGAGGAGCTGTTGCGGGCCCTACGCAACGCGCCGGCGCGCCGGGCATCGAACGGTAGAGAGCCGGAGGTGGGACTCGAACCCACGGCCGCGCCGTTACAAGCGGCGTGCTCTACCAGCTGAGCTACTCCGGCAACGGCCTCATCGTAGGCGAGATTGCGGCTGTCCGAAACGGACGCGGCCCAGCCGATGCGTATGCCAATCTGGCAACATGAGACACCCCAAGGACGTCGGTGACATCTCGATGCTCGCGGTGACGCTCGCGCTGCGCGCGCTCGGCCAACGCGATCTTCCTGCCGTACGGCGAGAACACCCGGTGCGACTTCATGCTCGAACGCGACGGCTTCGTCGACCGCGTCCAGTGCAAGACGGGTCGCCTTCGTCGCGGAACAGTCGAGTTCAACCTGTGCAGCTCGTATGCGCACCGTCGGAGCGCCGAGGTGAAGTGGCGCACATATCACGGGGAGGTCGACGCGTTCGCGCTCTACTGCCCGGAGACCACAGGCGTCTACCTCACACCGATCTCGCATCTGAGGACGATCCGGCGTGGCTACCTCCGCGTCGACCCGCCGCGCAACAGCCAGCGCGAGCGCATCCGCTTCGCGGCCGACTACCAGATCGGGCGGATCGCTATAGGAGGACTTCGCGGGTCTTCTGGTGCGTGACGATCTTCCGCTTCACGCGCTGGAGCGCGTTGTCGATCGTCTTCGTGTCGCAGTCGAGCTTCTCCGCCATCTCCTCGTACGACGAGCCCTCGAGGTAGAGGCGGAGCGCGTCCGCCTCGAGCGACGAGAGGCCCGTGCCGAGGCAGAACACGAGGCTCTGCAGCTCCTCGGTCGAGATGACCATGACCGAGGGCTCGTGCACGCCGGGGCCCGGGAGCGCGTCGCCGAGGGTGCACTCCCCGTCGCCCTCCTGGCCGGCCGGGGTGTGGCTGAACGAGACGTACGTGTTCAGCGGCGCGTGTTTGAACCGGGTGGCGGTCTTGATCGCGGTGATGATCTGGCGGGTGACGCAGAGCTCGGCGAAGCTCCGGAACGAGGTCTCCTTGTCGGTGCGGAAGTCGCGCACCGCCTTGTAGAGGCCGATGAGGCCCTCCTGGACGAGGTCGTCCCCGTCCCCGCCGGCGAGGAAGTACGAGCTCGCCTTCAGGCGGACGAAGCCGGTGTAGCGCCGGATGAGCACGTCCAGAGCGGCGCCGTCACCGTTGCGGGCCTTGAGCACGAGCTGGAGATCCTCCAGCTCGCGTTGAGCCTTTTGCGGCGAGTATGCGTGCGCAGTGCGAGCGGCCACGGGCATCTCCCGGTCGAGGACGGGCGAACTCTCACCCTGAACTTGAGGGAGAACATAGCAGGGGGTCCAAATTCTTACAAGTCCACTTGCGATGGACCCAACGTGATACGAACGTGTGTTCTACCGCCCGCGGCGGAGCTGCTCGAGCTTCGCGAGCGTCGCCGGGTCGAGCCGGTCGCGCAGGTCGCCCCGCTCGCGGTCGTGGTGCGCCGGCGGGACGAGCTCGCCGAGGAACGACCGCGAGGAGAGCTTCCGCACCTCCGCCCCGGAGGTGCCGCGGATCGCCTCGTCGGACGAGACCACCGCCACCTGCTCCCCGCCTCGCCGCTCGGCCGCGAGCCGCTCGATGAGCGCGTCCGCGTCCTCGGCCCACCGCACCTCGAGCGGGCCGTGGCGCTCGTCGGCGCCGTGCCCGTCGAAGACGAGCACGCCCCGCACGCCCTTCGAGGCCACCCAGCTCGCGAGCAGGTCGCGGAGCTCCTCCGGCGAGCGGAAGCCGCCCGCGTGGAGGAGGTTGAAGCCGTCGAAGAGGTAGAGCGACGGCTCAGCCACGTTGCCGTCGCGCCTCGTACAGGAGCACCGCGGCGGCGACGCTCACGTTGAGCGACTCGACCTTCCCCAGCAGCGGGATCGACACCTCGAGGTCGCACGTCTTGCGGACGAGCGGGCGCAGGCCCTTGCCCTCGGCGCCGAAGACGAACGCGAGCCCGCCGGAGAGGTCCGTCTGCCACATCGGCGTCCCGGTCTCGCCGGCGGCGCCGGCCACCCACAGGTCGCCGCGCTTGATCTCGGCGAGATAGCGCGCGAGGTTCGTCACCACCGCCACGGGAAGATGCTCCACCGCGCCGGCCGACGCGCGGCACACGGCCGGGGTGACGCGCGCGGAGCCGTGCGCGGGGACGACGACGCCGGTGGCGCCGGCGCCCTCCGCGCTGCGGCAGACGGCGCCGAGGTTGCGCGGGTCGCTCACCTGGTCGAGGCAGGCGAGCAGCGGGCGCTCGCCCGCCGCGAGCGCGTACGCGTCCGCGTACCGGTACGGCTCGCACCACGCGAGCACGCCCTGGTGGTCGCGCGTGCCCGCCGTCTCGCTCAGGTCGCGGTCGAGCTTCACCTGGACGCGCGGCCGCTCGACCTCCTGCAGCCAGCGCTCCGCCTTGAGCGCGCGCTCGGTCGCCCACAGCTCGAGCACCTCCCGCGGGCCGCGCAGCGCCTCCCGCACCGGCCTGCGGCCGTAGACCTGCTCGCGGCTCACGTCCGGTACAGCAGGAAACCGCCCGCCGCGTCGCGGACATCCCAGCCGAGCTCGGCGATCGCATCCCGCAGGCGGTCGGCCTCGGCGAAGTCCTTCGCCGCACGCGCCGCCTGCCGCGCCTCGGCCAGCCGCACGACCTCGTCGGGAGCCGCCTCCTGCTCGGCGAGCGAGGCGAGCCCGAAGAGCCCGAGCGCGTCGCGTAGGAGGTCGTGGTCGCGCCAGCCGTGGAGCACCGCGAGCCCCTCGGGGGTGTTGAAGTCGTCATCGAGCGCCGCCTCGAGCGCGGCCCAGTCGCCTCCCGGCTCGCTCGGCGCGCGGAAGACGTTCCGGAACGCCTCCACCTGCGCCTTCGCCTGCTCGAGCACCTCGTCGTCGAAGTCCATCGGCTTGCGCCAGTGCGCGGTCATGAAGTACAGGAGCGCCACCTCGCGCCCCCACGTGTCGAGCACGTTGCGCAGCGAGATGTCGTTGCCGAGCGACTTCGACATCTTCTCGCCGGCGAACGAGAGCATCCCGTTGTGCGTCCAGATGCGCGCGAACTCGTGCCCGAGCGCGCGCGACTGCGCGAGCTCGTTCTCGTGGTGCGGGAAGACGAGGTCGAGCCCGCCGCCGTGGATCTCGAACACGGGCCCGAACGCGTCCTCGGCCATCGCCGAGCACTCGATGTGCCAGCCCGGGCGGCCGCGGCCCCAGGGCGAGTCCCACCACGTGTCCTCGCCCGGCTTGTTGCCCTTCCACAGCGCGAAGTCGCGCGGGTCCTCCTTCAGCGGGTTCGGCTCCTGCTCCTCCACCTGGTCCGGCCGCTGGCCGGAGAGCCGTCCGTAGCCGGGATCGGCCGCGACCCGGAAGTAGACGTCGCCCTCGACCGCGTACGCGCGCCCGCCCGCCACCAGCTCCTCGATGAAGCGGACGATCTGCGGGATCGTCTCGGTCGCCTTCGGCATCGCGTCCGGGGACCCGAGCCCGAGGTCGGCGGTGTCCTGCACGTACCACGCGGACGCGCGGGCGGCGAGGTCCGCGCTCGCGTTGGGAGCGGCCTCGTAGATCCTGTCGTTCACGTCGGTGATGTTGTGGACGAGCGTCGCCTCGTAGCCGCGGCGCCGGAGCCACGTGCGCAGCCACATCCCGAGCACGAACGGGCGCGCGTTCCCGATGTGCGCGCGCTGGTAGACGGTGGGGCCGCAGAAGTACATGCGCACCGGGCCGGGCGGCGGCGGCAGCTCCTCGACCGAGCGCGAGAGGGTGTTGTAGAGCCTCACGGTCCTAGCCTACGCAGGAGCTCGTCGCGCGGCAGCGAGGCGATCACCGCCGCAAGCTCGGGGCCGCGCTCGCGCCCGGTGAGGGCAAGCCGAAGCGCCTTCAGGTCGCCGCCGACCGCCTTGACCTCGCGCACGACCGCGCGCGGGTCGAGGCCCTGCTCGACGAGCTCGCGGGCGCGCGCGAGCGTCTCCGGCGCGTCCACGTCGACCCGCTCGGGCTCGAGCACGAGCCGCGCGTACTCCCGCGCCTCGGCGAGATCGCGCGCGCCGCGCAGGACGGGCGCGACCGACACCGGCACCCCCGCGCGCGCCGCGAGCTCCTCGTCCGACAGCGTCGCGAGCACGTCCACCGACAGCCGGCGCAGCCGCGCCGGGTCGAAGTGGACGTCGTGCTTCGGCAGGCCGAGCTCGTCGAGGTACGCGCGCACCGCCTCGCCCGGGATGCCCGCCTCGCGCAGGTCGGCGAGCGTCGACGCGTCGTGCCGCTTCGACAGCTTCGTCCCGTCCTCGCCGAGGAGGAGGCCGTGATGGACGAACTCGGGCGGCTCGCCGCCGAGCGCCCGGATGAGCTCCGTCTGCAGCTCCGCATTCGCGCGATGGTCCGAGCCGCGAATCACATGCGTGACCCCCAAGTCGACGTCGTCCACTGCGCTCGCGAGCTGGTACGTGGGCGTGCCGTCGGGACGCAGCAGCGTGACGCGCCCGAACCGCAGCGCGCCCTCCGCGTCGGGCTCGCCGATCTGATGCGCGGCCTCTCGGTGGCGGACGAACCTGCTGCTCTGGTGCACCGGGCCTTCGTCCCAGCCGATCCCGAGCCACTCCAGGTCGGCGCAGATCGCGCCGGCGCCGCCCTCGACGTTCCGCGCCGCATCGGTGTCGTCGATGCGCAGCAGCATCGTCCCGCCGTGCTCGTCGGCGAAGCGGCGGTTGGCGGCCGCGCTCAGCGCGTTGCCGAGGTGGAGGGACCCGGTGGGGCTGGGAGCGAAACGGACGCGGACCATGGGACGAGTGTAAGAATCGGATCGTGAGCGTGGCGACCGAGCGGGAGCGGATGACGTGGGCCGACCTCGGGACCGGCTCCCGCGACCTCGCCGAGCAGGTGGTCGCCTCGGGCTACGAGCCCGACCTCATCCTCGGGATCGCGCGCGGCGGGCTCCTCATCTCCGGGGCGCTCTCGTACGCGCTCGACGTGAAGAACGCCTTCACGATGAACGTCGAGTTCTACACCGGCGTCGACGAGCGCCTGCCGGTCCCCATGCTCCTGCCGCCCGTGCCCGACCTCGTCGACCTCCACCACGAGCGCGTGCTCATCGCCGACGACGTCGCCGACACCGGCCAGACGCTGCAGCTCGTGAAGGACTTCCTCGCGGGCAAGGTGGCGGAGACCCGCATCGCGGTGCTGTACGAGAAGCGGCGCTCGACCGTGCGGTGCGAGTACGTGTGGCGGCGCACCGACCGGTGGATCGACTTCCCCTGGAGCGCGGACCCGCCCGTCGCGCGGTCGTGATCGCAGGCCCTCCCAGCCCGGCGCAGTTCCTCCACGTCGACGCCGCGCACGAGGTCGCGTCGGTGACGCTCGTCGCCGGGTACGACGGCGAGAACAACGGCTTCAACTTCGACGGCTACGGGCGCGGCGAGCTGCTCGTGACCGTCCCACGCGGCTGGCGCGTGCGCGTGACGTGCACGAACCACGCGGCGGTGGCCCACTCGTGCGCGGTCGTGCGCGGCCCGATGACCGCGACGCCAGCCTTCCGCGGCGCCTCGGTCCCGCACCCGATCGTCGGTCTCGCCCGCGGGCAGACGGCCCGCTTCACGTTCGTCGCCTCGCGCACGGGCTCCTACCGATTCGCCTGCCTCGTGCCGGGGCACGAGGAGGCGCGCATGTGGGACGTGCTCGAGGTGACGGCCGGCGGGAGGCCATCCATCTCGGCCCGCGCCGGGCCGTAGGGTGGAAGCGCTGCGCACTTCCACCTTGAAGTGGTTCCCGCTTCGCGGGAGCGCTCGCAGGCGGAGCCCGCGAGCTCTTCGGCTGGGGCGAAGGGTCGTTCTGAGGTGGAGTCGCAGCGCTCGCGGCTAGAGCAATGGATCGACGGCGGCTGCAACGAAGAGCAGCGCGAGGTAGAGCAAGGAGTAGTGGAAGAGGGCGGCCGAGCCCTTCCTCGACGGGCGCCGCAGGAGAGCGACCGCCATCCACACAAACGCGCCGCCGAGGACGAGCGCCGCGACGAGATAGAGGACGCCGAACGTGCCGGTGGCGACGGGGACGACCGTCGCCGCCACGAGCACGACGGTGTAGCCGACGATCCGCCGCAGCGTCACCGTCTCGCCGCGCACGACGGGGAGCATCGGGACGGCCGCGCGCTCGTAGTGCTCGCGCAGGAGGAGCGCGAGCGCCCAGAAGTGCGGCGGCGTCCAGAGGCAGACGATCAGGAACAGCCACAACGCGGGCACCGCGACGCTGCCGGTCGCCGCCGCGTACCCGACGAGCGGCGGGACCGCTCCCGCGACGCCGCCGAGGACGATGTTCTCCGGCCCGCGCCGCTTGAGGTAGCCGGTGTACACGACGACGTAGAAGAGGTTGCCGGCGAGGGCGAGCACGGCGGTCAGGAGGTTCGCGGTCGAGGCCAGGAGGGTGAACGACCCGGCGGAGAGCGCGAGCCCGAACTCGAGCGCACGCGGCGCGGTCAGCCGGCCCGAGGCGACGGGCCGCTTCGCCGTGCGCGGGCCCATGAGCTTGTCGATGTCACGGTCGAGCACGTGGTTGAGCGCAGCGGCCCCGCCGCACGCGAGCGCGAGCCCGGTGAGCGTCGTCGCGACGAGCGCGGCCGACGGGCGCCCGTCCGCGCCCACGGCCGCGCCGCACACGCCCGTGAGCAGCAGCAGCGTCATCACGCGCGGCTTCGTCAGCGTCACGTAGTCGCGCCAGGCGCCGGCGGGGACGGGACGGCCGCGCCAGGCGAGGACAGCGAGGACGAGCGCGGCGGCGAGCGCCGGCGCGGCGAGCGCAAGGTGCGCTGCGCGCTGCGGCGCGGCCGCTGCCCCGCCGAGGAGGATCGCGGCGGCGATCGAAGGCGCGAGCAGCCGGCGGTGCGAGACGAGCCCCGCCAGCAGGAGGGCGGCCAGCGGCGGCCCCGCGAGGGCGGCGAGCACTCGGTGCACGCCGCCTCCTCCGGCCGCTCCCGTCGCCACCGCGAGCGCGGCGGCGACCGCGACGGCGAGCGCGCAGGCGCGCAGGAACGCGCCCGGGGCGTCGTCGGTGCGCAGCCTCACGCGTCCCCGCCCGGGTGGCGGCGGAGGATCGCCGCCCACCAGATGCACACGACGGCGAGCAGCGCGATCGGCAGCAGCCAGCTCAGGATCGAGCCGGTGAGGAACGACGCGATCAGATCCATGAGAGCTCCTCGGTTCGGGGCTCGGGAGCGGTTGCAGGACCGAGCCAGCGGTAGAAGGCCACGAACGCGGCGATGAAGTACGTCAGCGACCCCGGCACCCACATGACGCCGGCGGCGAGCTGCTGGTCGGTGATGGACGGATAGGCACGGTAGAGCGGCGTGCGGGCGAACGCGAGCACGATCGCGAGGATCCAGCCCGGCACCATCGCGGCCGCGAACCAGATCGAGCGGCGCAGCTGGTCCATGCGCGTCCGGACGGGCGCCGCGTCGAGCAGCGCGCCCCAGTACACGAGCGCGGGCGCGACGAAGCACACGTGCTCGAGCACGTGCACGCTCTCGCTGCGAACCGCCGCGTCGTACAGCTGCGGCACGTGCCAGAGGGCGAGCGCGGCCGACTGGAGGACGAGCGCGGTGACCGGCCTCCTCGCCCAGCCGCCCGCGACGCGAAACGCCGGCGAGCCCGCGAGCGCGCGGCCGACGGCCCGGCGCGCGCGCAGCGGGAACGGAAGCCAGAGCCGCGGCCACGGACGCCCGAGCACGACGAGCGGCGGGACGACGGCCATGAGCACGACGTGCTGCGACATGTGCACGGCGATCCAGCGGTCGGCCCAGCCGTCGAACGGCGGCTCGAGCACGACGAGCGTCAGGCCGATTCCGGCGTAGAAGCACGCCTCGCGCCACGCGCGCACCCGCCCGCGCCGTCCGAGAGCGTACAGCGCCGCCGCCGCGCCGCAGACGACGAGGGCGAGGATCGACATGCGCTAGACCAGGTAGAGGACGATCCAGCTCAGGACGACGATCCCGGCGAGGAACATCCAGTAGAAGCTGAGCGCGACGAGCTCCGCCCGCACGAGCGAGAGCGGGTCGCGGATGTCGTGCCCCTCCCGGTGGGGATCGCCGGACGCCTCACCCGGAGCGGGCGCACCGGATGCGACCTTCCGGTACCTGAACGAGGTCGCGAGCACCGTCTCGAGCCAGAACATCGTCGCGAGCACGAACAGGAACTGGAACGCCGTCCACCCGAAGAACACGCTCGCGAACCCGCCGTCGGCCGGCCCGAACGGCTGCTGCGTCCACGCCACCACCTGCAGCACGAGGCCGACGAGGCCGAGCACGAGCGCGACGAGACCCTTGAGCCGCCACGCCGGCCGCCGGTCGGCACGGTGGTCGAAGAGGCCGAAGCGCACGAGGATCGCGCTGAGCACGAACAGCACCGTGACGATCGTCCCCCAGGTCACCGACGGGTCGACGTGCTTCGGCTTCCAGAGCCCCGCGCTGTTCACCGAGCGGAGGTAGAAGTACGCGAACACGAACGCGAGGAAGAAGAACGCGGTCGCGCTCGCGAGCAGCTGTCCCGCCGCGGTGAGATTGCGCCCGAGGACCTCGGGCGACTCGCCCTCGACGATCTCGTAGCCCGTCGTGTGCTGCGCGAGCTCGCTCATCACTGCATCCCTGCCGGAGCGCCTGCGGGAGCGGGAACATGGCCGACGGCCTCGCCGTATCCGTACGGATCGCCCGAGAAGACCGGGATGCGGTCGAAGTTGTGCACGGGCACCGGCGACGGCAGCTGCCACTCGATCGACTTCGAGCCCCACGGGTCGGCGGGCGCCGGCACGCGGTCGAAGACGAGCGACTTCACGAAGTTGTAGAGGAACAGCAAGAGCGAGATGCCGAGCAGGAACGCCGACACCGAGACCCAGTCGTTCAGGAACTGGAGGTTCTTCGGATACGTCACGACGCGCCGCGGCTGGTCCTGGAAGCCGGCGACGAAGAGCGGGAAGAAGGTCGAGTTGAACATGAGGAACATCATCCAGAAGTGGATCTTCCCGAGGCGCTCGTTCAGCTGGAAGCCGGTCATCTTCGGCACCCAGTAGTAGATCCCGGCGAAGAACGTGAAGACGAGCCCGCCCATGATCGTGTAGTGGAAGTGCGCCATCGAGAAGAAGCTGCCATGCGTCGTGACGTCGCTCGGCGTGTCTGAGAGGAAGACGCCCGACAGGCCGCCGATGAGGAAGTTGAAGAACCAGGCGAGGCAGAACAGCATCGGCACCGAGTAGCGGATGCGCCCGCGCCAGAGCGTCATCATCCCGCAGAGGAACGTGAACCCGGTCGGGATCGAGATGAGCTCGGTCGAGAACATGTAGAACGGCCGCAGATCGCCGTTGATTCCGCTGACGAACAGGTGGTGCTGCCAGACGAAGAAGGAGAGCAGCGACACCCCGAGCAGGCCCGCGACCGCCAGG
>Ga0335069_10005925_pt1 | contig 17863 bp, 13 predicted proteins | sample Lox_Sample_11_FD_206714 | JGI IMG/M metagenome (GOLD analysis project Ga0335069, IMG submission 206714) | Soil microbial communities from Loxahatchee National Wildlife Refuge, Florida, United States - Lox_Sample_1.1 | ecosystem: Environmental > Terrestrial > Soil > Wetlands | place: USA... | reverse complement strand
CAGCGACGTCGCTGCGACGTGCCCGTCGCGGTAGGCGGTCGTCTCGCCGTCGTCCTCGACGAAGAGCGCCTGCGCGTCGCGTCCGGGGAACACTTCGTAGACGCGCGGCTCGGCGGGGAGCTGCGCGACGTGGTCGACCGCGCTCTGTGTCGGGACGACCGAACCCGCGCGCGCGAAGAGCGGGATGCGCTCGAGCGGCGCCGGAATGGTCAGGCGGCGCGGACCGCGGTAGAAGGCGCCGTCGTGCCACGCGTACCAGCCACCGGGCGGGAGATACAGCTCGCGCTCCTGCGCGCCGCGCGTCACGACGGGCGCGACCAGCAGCGCCGGCCCGAGCATCACCTGATCCTCGATCGCCGCGGCGGCTTCGTCGTCGGGGAACTCGTAGAAGAGCGGTCGCCAGACCGGCGCGCCGCTCTGCTCGGACTCGCGGAAGAGGCCCTCGAGATACGGCAGCAGGCGCATGCGCAGCCGCAGCGCCTCGCGCGCAATCGCCTCGACGCGCCGCCCGAAGCGCCACGGCTCCTGGCGCCGCGACGCCCAGATGCTGTGCGTGCGCGCGAACGGATAGAGCGCGCCGAGCTGGATCCAGCGCGCGTAGAGCTCGGGTGTGCACGAGCGGAAGAAGCCGCCGATGTCGGCGCCGCAGAATGCGACGCCGGAGAGTGACAGGTTCAGCAGCATCGGGATCGACCCGCGCAGGTGCGACCAGCGGCTCGCGTTGTCGCCCGTCCACACCGCCGCGTAGCGCTGCACGCCGGCGTAGCCGGAGCGCGTCAGCACGAAGGGGCGACGCCGCATCGGATCGCGGGCGAGCGCCGCGTGCGTCGCGCGGCAGTGCTGGATCCCGTAGAGGTTCCGCACCGACTCGTGAGGCAGCTCGCCCTTCGCACCGGTCGGATCCGCCTGCACCACGCGTGAGAGATCCTGCTTGCGGAGCGGCAGCATCAGCCGCCCGACGCGGAGATCCGCGCTCCAGCCGGCCGGCTCGTTCATGTCGTTCCAGATGCCGGCGACGCCCGCTTCGAGCAGCGGCCGGTGCTGGTCGCTCCACCAGGCGCGCACGTCCTCGCGATCGAAGTCCGGCAGCGCGGCCTCGCCCGGCCAGACCCGCAGCGAGAAGCGGCCGCCGTCGTCGCGGCGGCAGAAGGCGTTGCGCGCGAGGCCGTCGCGGTAGACCGAATACGCCGGATCGACCTTCACGCCCGGATCGACGATGCACACGACGCGGAAGCCCATCGCCGAGAGCTCGGCGAGCAGGCCGCGCGGATCGGGGAAACGCTTCGGGTGCCAGGTGAAGACGCGATACCCGTCCATGTAGTCGATGTCGAGATGCAGCGCGTCGCCCGGAATACCGCGGCGGCGGATCTCGCGCGCGAGCGCGCGCAGCTGTCGCTCGTTCTTGTAGCCCCAGCGCGACTGATGGTGTCCGAGCGCCCAGCGCGGCGGCAGCGGCGTCCGCCCGACGCGCGCGCTGTAGCGCGCGATCACCTCGCGCGGCGACGGACCCGGAAACAGCGCGAGATCGAGCCCGCCCTGCGACGACTCGATCGCGACGCGGTCCTCGCGCGTCGCGGCGACGTCGAAGCGCGACGGCGCGAAGGCCTCGAGCAGGACGCCGAGCGAGCCCGCGCCGCCGCGGCGGTGCACCAGGAAGAACGGGATCGACACGTACAGGGGATCCGCGTACTCGAACGACTCGGGATCGCGATTGCGCATCACGAGGCGCGCGCCGCGCTTGTCGAGCGGGCCCGTCTTCTCGCCGAAGCCGAAGAAGCGCTCGTCTCTCGCGGCGCGGAGCGCGATGCGCGCGGCGCCCGATTCGGCGAAGGAGAGCTCGCACAGCTCCGCGACCGCCGCGCCGCGTCGATCGAGCAGTCGGATCGCGAAGGGCTGCGCGTCGATCTCGACGCGCAGCGGGCAGGCTTGCGTGTGCCAGCTGAAGCCGCCGTCGCGCTCGCGCAAGCTGCACGCGTGCGCGCGCCACGGCCCGCGCTCGAGCGCGAGCTCCGGCCGGAGCGGCTCGTCGCGCGCGAATGCGCGCACTCTCAGCACGCCGTCCGCGACGAGCTCGAGCGATGCTACGCCGTACGAGAGCTCGAGCCGCAGCGAGCTCGCGCCGTCGGCGTCGCGTCCTTCGCTCACGCTGCGCAGTGCGGCGTCCGCCGCGTAGCGCTCCCCCGACATGCGTGTCAGTCTACCCGTCGTGTCGGGGAGACGCAGTCCAACTCTGCTCGCGCGACTCGATCGGCTGCTCGCGCTCACCCTGCGCGCCCTCGAGGAGCGCGTCGGCGCGCCGCCGGACCCCGAGCTCTTCCGCCGCACCCACGCCTTCCGCTGGGAGGTCCGGCACGGGCGCGGGCGCCTGGTGCCGATCGCCGAGCCCGACCGCGTCTCGCTCGACGATCTGGTCGGCGTCGATCGCCCGCTCGCGCGCCTCGTGTCCAACACCGAGCAGTTCCTGGCCGGCCTGCCGTCCAACCACGTGCTGCTCTTCGGCGAGCGCGGCACCGGCAAGTCGTCGGCGGTCAAGGGTCTGCTGACGCGCTACGGCGCGAGCGGACTGCGGGTCGTCGAGGTGCACAAGGAGGACCTGCTGCACCTGCCCGACGTGCTCGAGGCGCTCCACGGACACGACTGGCGCTTCCTGATCTTCTGCGACGATCTGAGCTTCGATGCCGGTGAGTCGGGCTACCGCGCGCTGAAGGCCGCGCTCGAGGGCAGCCTCGTCGCGACACCGGCGAACGTCCGCATCGTCGCGACGAGCAACCGGCGGCATCTCTTGCCGGAGAGCGTCGCCGACAACCGCGAGGCGAGGCTCGATGAGCACGGCGATCTGCACATGGGCGAAACGGTCGACGAGAAGCTCGCGCTCTCGGATCGCTTCGGGCTGCTGCTCGGCTTCTACGCGTTCGACCAGCGCACCTATCTCGAGATCGTCGACCACTACGCCAAGCGCGCGGGGGTCGAGGCGGGTCGCGAGCCGCTCCACGAGGAGGCGCTGCGCTTCGCGCTCGCGCGCGCGAGCCGCTCCGGCCGAACGGCCCGGCAGTTCGTGGACGACTTCGCGGGACGGGAGGCGTTGGCGCGCCGGAAGGAGCGACGTCCGGCGTGACGTTCGCCCTCTCGCTGCTCGGGATCCTGACCATCGCCGCGCTGATCCTGCTGAACGCCTACTTCGTCGCGACCGAGTTCGCGCTCGTCGCGGTGCGGCGCACCCAGGTGGAGCTGTGGGTTCGGGCCGGGCGCGCCGGCGCGCGCGCGCTCGAGCACGCGATCGGCAGCCTCGACGACGCGATCGCCGCCACACAACTCGGGATCACCCTCGCCAGCATCGGGCTCGGCTTCGTCGGCGAGCCGGCGCTCGCGCGGCTGCTGTTGCCGGGGCTGCGCGGGATCGGCGTCGAGTCGAGCGCAGCCGTGCACTCGCTCGCGCTCGGGATCGCGTTCGCTCTCATCACCTTCCTGCACGTGGTGGTCGGGGAGCTCGCTCCGAAGGCCCTCGCGCTCGACCGGCCGGGCGCCGTCGCGCTCGCCTGCGCGCAGCCGCTGCTCGTCTTCGGCGCCGTCTTCCGCCCCGTGCTGAGCGCGATGAACGGCGCGGGCAACGCGCTCGTGCGCGCGCTCGGCGTGAAGCAGCTCGGCGAAGCGCATGCGGTCCACTCCCCCGAAGAGCTGTCGCTGCTCGTCTCGGAGGCGCGCGACGCCGGAGCCATCCGACCCTACACCGGGCGCATCCTCGGCAACGTCTTCCGCATCACCACGCGCACGGTGCGCGACGTCATGGTGCCGCGCGATCAGGTGCTCGCGATCGACCGCCGCATCGACCTCGACTCGCTGCTCGAGCTGCTGCGCGAGACCGGCTACACGCGCCTGCCGGTCCACGACGGCGACCCCGATCGCGTGATCGGCATCCTGCACACGAAGGATCTCTTCCACGTGATCGCGCGCGAGCACGTGGTGATCCTCGCGGACGCGATCCGCCCGGCCGCGACCTTGCCGCCGGACCTGCCGCTCGTGGACGCGCTCCGCCAGTTCCGGCGCGGCCGCAGCCACCTCGCGCTCGTCCAGGAGACGGGTGGCCCGGTCCTCGGGCTCTGCACCCTGGAGGACGTGCTCGAGGAGATCGTCGGGCAGATCGAGGACGAGCACGACGAGCCGACACCGGCCGGGAGCGAGTAAGGGCGGCTAGATCAGCCCGACTTCCCGGCCCACCTTCTCGAGCGCCTCGAGCGCGTGGTCGAGATGCGCGCGCGTGTGCGTCGCCATGTAGGAGGTGCGGAGCATCGCGCGTCCCTCGGGCACGGCGGGAGAGACCACGGGGTTCGCGAACACGCCCTCCTCCTGGAGACGCATCACGGTGTGATAGGCCTTCATGTCGTCGCCGACCACGATCGGGATGACCGGCGACGCGGAGTCGCCCGTGTCGAAGCCGAGCGCGCAGAGCTCGCGCTTCATGTACTCGGTGTTCTCCCAGAGCTGCTTGCGGCGCTCGGGCTCGCGCTCGACGATCTCGAGCGCCTTGCGCGCGGCGCCGATCGAGGCGGGCGGCGGCGCCGCCGAGAAGATCTCGGCGCGCGCGTGCAGGCGCACGTAGTCGATCACGTCGCGCGGCCCCGCGACGAAGCCGCCGACGGCCGCGAGCGACTTCGAGAAGGTGCCCATCACGAGGTCGACGCCCGCCTCGCAGCCGAAGTGCTCCGGCGTGCCGCGTCCGTGCTCGCCGAAGACGCCGAGGCCGTGCGCGTCGTCGACCATCAAGCGCGCGCCGAAGCGGCGCTTCAGCTCCGCGATGCGCGGGAGCGGCGCGACGTCTCCCTCCATCGAGAAGACGCCGTCCACCACGATCAGCATCGCGTGATCGCGGGCGAACTCGAGCTTCTTCTCCAGATCGCCCATGTCGTTGTGGCGGAACTTGTAGGAGCGGCCGAAGCCGAGGCGACAGCCGTCGATGATGCTGGCGTGGTCGAGCGCGTCGAGGATCGCGACGTCGCCGCGACCGAGCAGACACGAGAGCACGCCGAGGTTCACCTGGAAGCCGGTCGAGAAGGTCAGCGCCGCTTCGCGCTGGGTGAAGCGCGCGAGCCGCTCCTCGAGATCGACGTGGATGTCGAGCGTGCCGTTCAGCAGGCGCGAGCCGGCGCAGCCCGTTCCGTAGCGCGCGAGCGCCTCCGCGGCCGCCTCCTTCACCTCGGGATGGCTGGTCAGGCCGAGGTAGTTGTTCGAGCCGAGCATCACGACTTCCTGGCCATCCAACATGACGACCGGGTCCTGGCCGGAGGTGATCGCACGGTAATACGGCATGGCGTCGGCGGCCCGAGCCAGCTGAACCCGTTCGTCCTCACCGCATTTCGAGAAGATGTCCAACGTGGATCGCCTCCGAGGGGTCGGCTCGAGGTCATCGCGACGCGGCGCGCTTCGAGTCATCGGTCGTCTCTTCGAGGGGTGTGAGTCGAACGGAATTCGATGGCAGGGTTGCAGCCGAAGCGGGGTCGGATGCTCTCGACGAGGGGCGACCCGGGGTCCGGTCGCGAGGTCGCCGATCATATCGCACGAAGACCTCACTGCACTTCGCGGATCCCCATGGGGCCAATTGCGATGTGCTAGTCGCGCAGGTGTCGGTCCTGCAACCTTCGAAAAAACGGGCAGACCTGCGGAGACGCTGCGAAATTCCAGGCTAGACTGCGCGCTCCCCCTGCGTCCGATTCAGGCTTCTCCCCCCACAACTCCGGGAGATCCGATCCGATGCGCCGTCGCCGTCTCGTCGCGCTCGGGGTCTGCGCGCTGCTCGGTCTGCTGTCGCTGCGCGCACGAGCCGACGAGCCCGGCACGCCTCCGCCGACCGGCGCGGCGAGCTCGATCGAGAAGTACGACCCGCTCTACGACGAATCCGCCGACGACGCGGGGACGGAGCCGGTGTCGGATCCGCTCGAGCCGATGAACCGCGCGATCTTCGGCTTCAACGAGAAGGTCGATCACTACGTGCTCGACCCGATCACGCGCGGGTACCGCTTCCTCGTGCCGGCGCCGGCGCGGCGCGGCGTCGAGCGCTTCTTCGTCAATCTGAAGCAGCCGGTCGTCTTCACGAACCTGATCCTCCAGGGTCGCGGCCGCGATGCGGTGCTCACCTTCGGTCGCTTCGCCGCCAATACGACGCTCGGGGTTGCCGGCGTCTTCGACTTCGCCAACGACGTGATCGGCTGGCCGCGCACGAGCGCCGACTTCGGGCAGACGCTCGCCGTCTACGGCATCCCGAGCGGCCCCTACCTGGTGGTGCCGATCTTCGGCCCGAGCAATGCGCGCGACACGGTCGGCAACGTGGCCGACCAGGCGATGAACCCGCTCACCTACTTCTTCGCGCCGCTCCAGCTCCAGTGGTCGTTGATCTTCGGCGGGAGCCAGGGCATCGCCTACCGCGAGGCCAATGCCGACGCGCTCGACGCCCTGCGCGACGCGTCTGTGGACTTCTACGCGGCGCTCCGCAGCGCCTACACACAGTCGCGCGAAGGCGCGGTGCAGGAGGCGCGGGTCGCGCGCGGGGAGCCCTAGTCGGGCCTTCGCCCGGCTTCGCCCGTGCGATCTCCGCTCGGCTTCGCCTCGCTGCGCGCCGGACGGCTTGCCTCGCTGCGCGTCGGCCGACTGACGTCGGCCTCCTTGCCTAGCCGGGCTGCTTTCGCCCAGTCTCGGTCTTGGCGGCGTTGCCGGCGGCGAGCTTCGCGATCTTCTCGTCGAGCGCCGCGATCAGCGCGTCGAAGTTCTCGCGCTTCACGATGCCGGAGAACTCCGAGCGCCGCAGCGCCAGCTCGCTCACGGTGCCGTCGAGATACACGTCGATGATCTTCCAGGTGCCGTCGATCTGGTGCATGCGGTAGTTGAGCTCGACGTCCTCGTCGCCCGGGTCGATCAGCTTGCTGCGCACGATCTTCGTGTCCATGCGCGCGGGATCCTCACCGAGCGTCTGGAAGCTCTGGCCGGTCCAGCTGTCGAACTGACCCGCGTAGTTGGCGACCATGAAGCGCAGGAAGGCGTCGAGATAGCGCTTGCGCTCCGCCTCCGACGCCTTCTCCCAGTAGACGCCGACCGACTTCTCCGCCATGAACGACACGTCGAAGTAACGCGGGATCACCGGCGTCAGCTTCGCCGCGCGACCCTCGTAGCCGAGAGATTTCGCATTCTTCATGACGTCGAGCAGCGCGGCGTGCAGACCGTCGATCGACTGCGACGGTCCCGAGGCGGCCGGCTCCGTGGCGGCGGGATCCGCGGGCACGGGGGATCCGATCGACAGCGACGCCGCGGCGAAGACCACGGCGCAGAGCGTTCTCGTGAACCTCATTGCGACCTCGTTGCGGGCGTTCCCGCAGCTGCGCGACGTCACTCTCGGCGGGGTTGGGCCCGAGGGGAAACGGGGGCACAGTCTAGCGAAGCATCTCGATGCGTCTGCGCGTCGGACGAAACTCTTCGCGTCCGATTCACCGCTTCTGCTAAATGAGGGCCTGCGAAATCAGGGCCAGCGCGGGCGACGCGACCGGGTGCGGCCTCGCCACCGCACTCTGCGACGACGCGTGGAAGGGTTGGCTTGCAGGATCGACTCGAAGAGCGAGTAGGTCGCGCGATCGCGTCGTGCGTCGGCGCGGTGCAGCGCGCTCCCTGGCTCGTGATCGGCGCCTTCGCGCTCGCCGTGGTCGGCTCGGTGGTCTACGCGGTCGAGAATCTCGGCATTCGCGGCGACGTCGACTCGCTCTTCGCGACCGACATTCCCTTCCGGGTTGCGGAGCGCGCCTACTACGAGGCGTTCCCCGATCAGTTCGAGAATCTCTTCGTGGTGATCGACGGGGTGACGCCGGAGCGTGCCGGTGTCGCCGCGAAGGCGCTGGCCGATCGCCTGCGCGAGGACCACCGCAACTTCCACCAGGTCTTCCTGCCGGGCGGCGGCGAGTTCTTCGAGCGCAACGCCTTCCTGTACCTCGACACGCCCGACCTCGAGGAGCTCGCGGATCGTCTCGCGCAGGCGCAGCCCTACCTGGCGGCGATCTCGCGCGACGGCTCGCTCCAGGCGCTGGCGTCGATCATGGCGCGCGGCGCGCGCGCCGTGCGTGAGGGCGACGTCGAGGGGAATCAGCTCTCCGCCATGTACGAGCGCGCCGCCCAGGCGCTCGCCGCGCGCCGCGAGGGCCGCAGCTATCAGGTCTCGTGGGCGGAGGTGCTGGCTTCGCGCGATCTCGGCGGCGATCCGCACCGGCGCGTGCTGATGGTGCAGCCCGTGCAAGACGTGAACGACCTCCAGCCCGCGCGCGCCGCCATCCTGGCAGTGCGCGCCGCCGCGAAGGAGCTCGGCCTCGGCGCGGCGTCGGGCGTGACGGTGCGCATCACCGGCGACGCCGCGCTCACCTACGAAGAGATGGAGGTGGTGAAGGATCAGGCCGTCGCGTCGGGCGTCGCGTCGCTGCTGCTGGTCGGGGTGCTGCTGGTCGGCGGACTGCGCTCCGCGCGCATGGTGCTCTCGACGCTCGCCACCCTGGTCGTGAGCCTGGTGCTGACCGTCGGCTTCACCGCGCTCTTCATCGGCCACTACAACATGATCTCCGCCGCCTTCGCCGTGCTGAACATCGGCCTCGGCGTCGAGTTCGCGATCCACCTGCTGATGCGGCTCCAGGAGATCCTGGCCGAGGGACAGCCCTTCGACCGGGCGCTGCGCGCGACGGCAGGCGACGTCGGCACGTCGCTCGCGCTCTCCGCGATCACCACCGCGATCGGCTTCTTCGCGTTCGTCGGGACCGAGTTCGTCGGGGTTGCCGAGCTCGGCGTGATCTCGGGCGCCGGCACGCTGATCGGCTTCTTCTGCACGGTGACCTTGCTGCCCGCGCTGATCTCGATCTCGAGGCGGCCCGAGACGCGCGTCACCTTCGGCGACGCCGTCTGGACCACGCGGCTCGTCGATCTGCCGGTGCGGCACCCGCGCGCGGTGCGCTTCGGCGCGGTGGCGCTCACGATCGGCTCGGTGCTCGTGCTGCCGCGCGCGCACTTCGACAACAACCCGCTGAACGTGCGCGATCCGAAGAGCGAGTCGGTGCGCGCGCTCTCCGACCTGCTCGATCGGGGCGCGACCTCGCCGTGGTCGCTCAACGCGGTGTCACCCGACCTCGCGAGCGCGGAGGCGCTGGCGGAGCGGCTCCGCGCGGTGCCGGAGGTCGGCCAGGTCGTCACCGTCACGGACTTCGTGCCGGGCGACCAGGAGGCGAAGCTCGGCATCATCGAGGACATGGGAATCTTCCTCGGTCCGCTGACTCCGGCGGAGGGCGGTCCGCCGAAGACCAGCGTCGAGACGCGCGTCGCGTCGCTGCGACACCTCTCCGACGAGCTGCGCCATCTGCTGCGCGTGCCTACCGATCCAGCGCTCGCGCGAAGCGCGGAAGCTCTGGCGGGCGAACTCGACGCGTATCTCGCCTCGCTGCCGCCGGGCGACGCCGCCGACACCGAGCTCGACGCGCTGCAGGAGAGCGTGCTCGGCAGCCTGCCCGAGCAGCTCCGCATCCTCGACGCCGCGCTCGGCGCGGGCCACGTCACGCTCGAGAATCTACCGCGCGCGCTGGTCGAGCAGATGGTCGCCGACAACGGCCATGTGCGCGTGCAGATCTTCCCGCGCGAGAACCTCTCGGATCACTCCTCGCTGGCGCAGTTCGTCGACGGGGTGAAGGCCGCCGTGCCGGACGTCTCGATCACGGGCAGCGCGTCCGAGATCGTCGAGAGCGGCCGCAGCGTCGTGCGCTCGCTGCGGCAGGCGCTGATGCTCGCGGTCGGCGCGATCACGGTGATCCTGCTGATCCTCTCCGGCGGACGCGTGCTCGAGACCGCGCTCGTGCTGGCGCCGCTCGTGCTCGCCGGGATCTTCACGGCCGCCACGGCGGTGCTGCTCGACATCCCGTTCAACTTCGCCGACGTGATCGTGCTGCCGCTGCTCCTCGGCATGGGCGTCGACTCGGGCATCCACCTCGTGCACCGCGCGCGCCAGACGGGAGAGCTCGGCATCGCGCTGCTCGGGACGAGCACCGCCCGCGCCGTGGCCTTCAGCGGCATCAACACGATCGCGAGCTTCGGCACCTTAGGCCTCGCGTCCCACCGCGGCCTCGCGACGCTCGGTCAGATGCTGACCCTCGGCGTCGCCTTCAGCTTGCTGACCACGCTGATCGTGCTGCCCGTGCTGATCCCGTCGCGCTGGAGGCGCGCCGGGCTGACGCGCTCCCAGGCGTAGGGATCAGGCGGGCGTGAAGCTCGCGAGGTCGTAGATCCCGAGACTCCGCTCCAGCTCCGCCACTTCGCGGACGACCGCCTCGAAGCCGTGCTCGCCGAAGAGCTCGTGCTCCTTGTCCTCGAACTGCTCGCCGAGCTCTCGATAGGCGGCGCGCCCGACGACGTCGCGAAACGCGGGAAACAGGACCGTGTCCTCGCGCGCGGCGTGAGGGCGATACATGCGCACGAAGCTCCGCAGCATTCCCACGAGATCCGGAGCCGCGCCGCTGCTTCTGCGGATGATCTCGTCCGTCAGCCGACGACCGCGCTCGTGCTGTCGCAGGAGCGTTGCGACGAGCTCGACCTCCCGCTGCGCCGAGCGCATGCGCGGGAACACGAACTCCTCTTCCTGCTTCTCGTGATAGTCCTCGACGAACCGGCGGACGATTCCGGCGGCCTTCGTCACGACCGAGAGGTCGAGCGCCCGCTGCTTTTCGACCCGGGCGATCGCTTCGTCGTAGAGGAGCAGGATGCGGCGGAGCACGCCGTGCTCCTGCATCAGATCCTCGCCCGGCGTGACCTCCGCGCCTTCGGCTTCGGGCTCGCTGGACCCGGCCCACGCGGTCCTGCCGGCGCCGCTCGCGAGCGCGATGCCCGCCACCGAAGCCGCGCGCAGGAAGCGCCTGCGCTCCTCGGTCGCTCCAGGGACGCGTCGTCGCTTCATCTACTCCACGTAGCCCAGCGAGCGGAGCCGCTCGACCTCCGCGGCGCCGCCCGTCGACTTCGCGCGATCGATCGCCTGCGCGAGGTCGGCATCCTGCGGAAAGCGCCTGGCCCCGAGGTCGAGCACGCTGACGGCGCCGGCCGCGTCACCGGCCTGCTTCACCTGTCCCGCCGTCTGCACGTAGAGCGGACCGGTGAGCTGCGCCGCGAACGGCCCCGATGCCAGGCGGCCGAGACGCGCGACCACGTCGGCGCTGCGTCCGCCGCGCGCCTCCGCCTCGAGCGCCACGAGCTCGAGTCGCCAGGCCGTCGAGCCCTGCGCGCCTGCCGCGAGGCCCTCGCTCGCGGCAGCCGCGGCGGCGGGATAATCGCCCTTCGCGAGGGCCTCGCGCGCCTTCTCGAGCCGGGCCTCGGGACCGCCGCCGCAGCCGGCCAACAGGCAGAAGAGCAGCAGGAGCGCGGCGCGTTGCATCGTCGTGGCCTCGGGTGCGATCGGGCGATCCGATCGGTCAGAAGGATGGGAGACGGCCGAGGGGGGTACCCCAGGCGGCGGTGTCTGTCACTCACCCATCGGCGCGAATCGGGCGTCCGGGCGCGACGCCGATACTCTTGCGCCTTTCGCTCCTCCATTTCTCCCGAACCCCAGGGGGCAACGCGTGGCTCGTGATCCGAAGGCCTCCCGCGCGGCGCGACGGCGGATCGCCGTCGGCGTCGCGCTCGCGCTCGCGATGTTCGCGAGTCCGGCCTTCGCGTACATCGGTCCGGGGGCGGGCTTCGCGGTGGTCGGCGCGACGATGGTGCTGCTCACCACGCTCGTGCTCGTCGTGTTCACCTTGCTGACCTGGCCCTTCACGGTCGTGTACCGCGCGCTGCGGATCGGCAATCCCTACAAGCACGCGCTCGCGCAGCGCGTGATCGTGCTCGGGCTCGACGGCATGGACCCCGGGCTCGCGCTGAAGTGGATGCGCGAGGGCCGCCTCCCGAACTTCCAGAAGCTCGCCGAGCAGGGCGTCTTCCGTCCGCTCGACACGTCGAACCCTTCGATCTCGCCGGTCGCGTGGTCGACCTTCAGCACCGGGGTCGACGCGAGCCGACACGCCATCTACGACTTCCTGACGCGCGACCCCTGCACCTACGGTCCGCTGCTCTCGTCGACCGACATCCGCGCCGCCAAGCGCGTCGCGAACATCGGCCGCTACGTCGTGCCGCTCTCGAAGCCGCGCATCAAGCTGCTCCAGAAGTCGCAGGCCTTCTGGAAGCTGCTCGGCGACCGACACATCTTCAGCATCATCCAGCGCGTCCCCATCACCTTCCCACCCGTGCCCTTCCGCGGCCTGCTGCTCTCGGGCATGTGCGTTCCGGACCTGCGCGGCAGCCAGGGCACGTTCTCGTTCTTCAGCACGAAGCAGGACGAGCACGGCCACCCGACACACACCGGCGGCGAGCAGACGGTGCTGCGCCGCCAGGGCGATCGCATGCGCACGCGGCTCGTCGGCCCCGACAACAGCCTGCTGCGCTCGGGCGGGCGCATGACCTTGCCGATGACGATCACCGTCGCGGCGGACCGCACCGGCGTGCGCATCGAGATCGACGGCAGCGAGCCCTTCGATCTGCCGCTCCGCACCTACTCGCCGTGGATCCGGCTCTGCTTCCAACCCGGCCTGCACGTGAAGGTCTACGGCATCGCGCGTTTCTACCTGAATTCCGTCGAGCCCGAGGTCGAGCTCTACGTGACGCCGATCCACATCGATCCGGAGAACCCGGCGATGCCGATCAGCCACCCGAGCATCTACTCGGTGTATCTGGCCAAGAAGCAGGGCCCCTTCGCGACGCTCGGCCTCGCCGAGGACACCTGGGCGCTGAACGAGCGCGTGATCGACGAGAAGGCCTTCTTCGAGCAGGCGATGGCGATCTACGAGGAGCGCGAGCGCATGTTCCTCGACGCGCTGGCGCAGACGAAGCGGGGCCTGGTGACGACGGTCTTCGACACGACCGACCGCGTGCAGCACATGTTCTACCGCTACCTGGATCCCTCGCATCCGGCCAACGCCGGCAAGGACACGACGGAGTGGAAGGACGCGATCGCGCGCGTCTACGAGCGGCTCGACGCGCTGCTCGGGCGCATCTGGAGCGAGGCCCTGCGAAGCGACACGGTCCTGCTGGTGATCAGCGACCACGGGTTCACGAACTTCCGCCGCGGCGTGAACCTCAACACCTGGCTGTACCAGAACGGCTATCTGGCGCTGAAGGACGGCCACACCACGAGCGGAGACTGGTTCGAGCACGTCGACTGGACGAAGACGCGCGCCTTCTCGCTCGGGCTGACGGGCATGTTCGTGAACCGCCAGGGCCGAGAGCAGAGCGGCATCGTGCGCGAGGGCGACGAGTACCGGAAGCTCTGCGCCGAGCTCGCCGCGAAGCTCGAGGCGCTCGTCGACCCGGAGACCGGACGGCGCGCGATCCGCAAGGTGCGCGCTACGAACGAGACCTTCGACGGCCCCTACCGCCTCGACGCGCCCGACCTGCTGATCGGCTACGACGGCGGCTACCGCAACTCGTGGGAGTGCGCGACCGGTGCCGTCACCGCGAGCGTCTTCAGCGACAACACGCGCAGCTGGTCGGGCGACCACTGCGTCGACCCGGAGATCGTCCCCGGCGTGCTCTTCTGCAACCGCCGCATCGCGACCGAGCGCCCGCGCCTGATCGACATCCCGGTCTCGATCGTCGAGCTCTTCGGCCAGAAGCGCGCGCGCCACATGCAGGGCGAGATGATCTTCGGGGCGGACGCGCAGGTCGCGGGCGGCTTCGACGCGGAGCGACTCGAGCAGTCGGGCGCCGCGCCGGGCGCCCGGGTCACGCGCGAGAAGGACGCGGCGTGAAGCGCATCGCGCTGGCGCTCTGCGCGCTGGCAGTCGCGATCGCCGCCGGCACGCAGGCGAGCGAGCCGCCGCGGCGCGACGGCCTCTTCGTCCTCGGGATCGACGGCCTCGACCCCGTGATCCTCGACCGGCTGATGGCGGAGGATCAGCTCCCGCACTTCGCGGAGCTCGCGAAGACGGGCAGCTACCGCCGCCTCGGCACCTCGAACCCGCCACAGAGCCCGGTCGCGTGGTCGAACTTCGTGACCGGTCGCGATCCCGGCGGCCACGGCATCTTCGACTTCGTGCACCGCGATCCGGCCACTTATCTGCCGATCTCGTCGGCCACGCCGCCGGTGACAAATCCGGGCCACGCGCTCCCGCTCTTCGGCTTCCTCATCCCGATCGGCGCGCCCGCGCCGACGAACAACCGCAGCGGCACGCCCTGGTGGGACGCGCTCGTCGCCGCCGGCATCGACACCGAGGTGTATCGCGTGCCGGGCAACTATCCCGTCCCTTCGAGCGACGCGAAGGTGCTCTCCGGCATGGGCACCGTCGACATGCGCGGCGGCTACGGCACCTACACGCTCTTCTCCGATCACCCGGTCGAGCCCGAGGATCCGAAGGGCGACATCGAGCGCGTCAGCGTGCAGGACCTCGATCTCGACGGGACGCCCGACACGGTGGAGGCGACCCTGAAGGGCCCGCCGGATCTCTTCCACCTGCGGCCGGGTCAGCTCCCCGGTCCGGGCGACTACCTGACCGTGCGCGTGACCGTGCAGCTCGATCCGGAGAGCGACACCGCGGTGGTGCGGGTCGGCGACGAGACCGTGCTCCTGCGCGCGGGCGAGTGGTCCGACTGGGTGCAGGTGAAGTTCGCGGCGCTGCCCGCGGGTCTCATGAACCTGCAAGGCGCCGTGCGCTTCTTCGCCAAGCAGCTTCGCCCCGCCTTCGAGCTCTACGTCTCGCCCGTGAACCTCTCGGCGGAGAAACCGCCCCAGCCCGTCACGAGCCCCACGAAATGGATCGGGCAGCTCTACACCGCGCTGGGGCAGTTCTACACGCAAGGCATGCCCGAGGAGACGGGCGCGCTCCGCGACGGCGTCTTCAGCGACGACGACTACCTGACGCAGGTCGGGCTCGTGCAGCGCGACAGCCGCGCGATGCTCGAGCTCGCGCTCGACCGCTTCGCGCCCGGCGGCGCCGCCTTCGTGTACCTCTCGGACATCGACCTGCAGTGCCACATGCTGTGGCGCCACGCCGATCCGAAGTACCCGGGCCTCGGGCACCCCGCGCGCGATCCGGCCGTCGCGCCGGCGCACGCGCACGACATCGAGAGGCTCTACCGCGATGTCGACGTCGCGCTCGGCCGCGTGCGCGAGCGCCTGCCGCAGGGAACGCTCCTGATCGTGATGAGCGATCACGGCTTCCAGCCGTTCCTGCGGAAGTTCCACCTGAACGCGTGGCTGCGCGACCACGGCTATCTGGTGCTGAAGGACGGCAAGCGCACGGGCCGGCTCGGCCTCGCCGACGTCGACTGGCAGCACTCGCGCGCCTACGGAATCGGCTTCAACGGCCTCTACCTCAATATGGCGGGCCGCGAGTCGCAAGGCAGCGTGCGCGCGGACGAGAAGCAGGCGCTGCTCGCGGAGATCGCGGCCGCGCTCGAGGCGGAGATCGACCCGCAGAACGGCAAGCACGTGGTGCTGCGCGCGTACCCGGGCTCGGAGATCTTCCACGGCGAGCGCGCGCCCGAAGGACCGGACCTCGTGGTCGGATACGAGGTCGGCTACGCGGGCTCGGATCAATCGACGCTCGGAGAGGTGACGGAGGCCGTGCTCGAGGACAACACCTCGCGCTGGTCGGGCAATCACCTGATCGACCCGCGCCTCGTGCCGGGCGTGCTGATGGTGAACGGACCGGTGACCGACGGCGAGCACGACCTGACCGACGTGAGCGCGTCGATCCTCGATCACTTCGGCCTGCCGCCGCTGCCCGGCATGGTGGGCCGGTCGTTCCTGCCCGCGCCGGCACGGGCGGGCGCTTCGACGCCGGCGGGCGCCGGCTGAATCGCTGGAGAGGAACCATGTTCGGTGGAAGCACGGTGAAGGTGAAGCTCGACCGCGATCTCGTGGACAAGCTGCGCAAGGTGGCCGACGTCGCGGGCTACGCGACCGTCGACGAGTTCGTCACGCACATCCTCGAGAAGGAGATGCTCCACTTCGAGGGGGCGAAGGACGACAAGGACATGCGCGAGCGCCTCAAGGGGCTCGGCTACATCAGCTAGTGATTGCGACCGCCAACGCCGCTCTCTCGGCCGTCTTCGACGTGCTGCTCGCGCCCTTCGGCCACGGTCCCGCGTGGTTCGACCTGGCGCTGTGGTCGATCGTCTGCGGCGTGCTGGCGCTCTGGGTCTACAAGCGCGTCAGCAACCAGGCGGGCATCGCACGCACCAAGGAGCAGATCGCCGCATACCTCTACGAGATCCGGCTCTTCCGCCACGACCCCATCGCGGTGCTCGTGTCGACGGGCCGGGTGCTCCTCTACAACACCGTGTACCTGGCGTACAACCTCGTACCGATGGCGGTGCTGCTCGTGCCGATGATCGCCGTGCTCGCGCAGCTCGAGGCGCACTACGCCTTCGACCCCGTTCCGGTCGGCACGGTCGAGCTCCTGAAGGTGAAGCTCGACCCGAAGAGCGGCGTCTCGCCGCGCGAGGTGAAGCTGGAGCGGCCGCCGGGCGTCGCGCTCGACGCGCCGCCCGTGCGCACGCCCGACGGCGAGATCTTCTGGCGCCTGCGTGCGGAGGCGCCGGGCGACCACGTGCTGACGCTCTCCGCCGGCGGCCGGACCGAGACGAAGCGCTGGTCGGTCGGCGGCGATCACCGGAAGGTGTCGTCGCTGCGCACGCGCAGCCTCGAGGCCTTCCTCTACCCCGGCGAGCCGGCGCTGCCGCGCGACTCCGCGATCTCGCGCATCTCGCTGGCCTCGCCCGAGCGAAAGCTCGGCCTGCTGCCGGGCGGCGAGCTCGGCATCCTCGCCAGCTTCTTCGGGCTCTCGCTGATCGCGGGCTTCGCCTTGAAGGACCGCTTCGGGGTCACGCTGTAGGTCGCCGCGATGCTCGAGGAGATCCGCCGCTGGCTCCGGCGCCGCCGCTACGGCGAGCCGATCGTCGTGGTGTCGGGGCTTCCGCGCTCGGGCACCTCGATGATGATGCGCATGCTGGCGGCGGGCGGGATCGAGCCCTTCACCGATGGCGCGCGCAGCGCCGACATCGACAACCCGGAGGGCTACTACGAGCACCGGCGCGTGATGGATCTCGAGAGGGATCCGGACCGCGGCTGGCTGCGCGAGGCGCGCGGGCGCGCGCTCAAGGTGATCTCGTTCCTGCTGCGGCACCTGCCGCCCGACAACGCGTATCGGATCGTCTACATGCGCCGCCATCTCGACGAGGTGCTCGCGAGCCAGGACAAGATGCTCGACCGGCTCGGCAACGCGGCTCCCGGAGGAGACCTCGAGGCGATGAAGGAGGCGTACCGCAACGACATCGTCGCGGCGCGCCTCTACGCGCGGAAGCGGCCCAACATGGAGATGCTCGAGGTCCACTACGCCGACGCGGTCGCCGACCCGACCACCACCGCGCACGCGGTCAACGCGTTCCTCGGCGGCGGGCTCGACGAAGAGAAGATGGCGGCGGCGGTGAACGAGGCGCTCTACCGCAACCGCGCCTAGCAAGTTGCAGAGGAAATCCGCACGAGGGGGCGAGGCAGAGGCCCCCCTGCGGCGGCCATCTGTTCCTCCTCGGGGACCTCTGCCTCGCCCCCGATCGTCACCCCAGCACGAAGTCGCAGACCGCCTCGCGGAAGCCGTCGGGGTTGTCGGTCATCACCGAGTGGCTCGCGCGCGCGACGACGGCGAGGCGGCCCTTCGGCAGCACCTCCTCGACCATGCGGTCGGCGACGTCGGGCGAGAGGATGTCCGAGGCCGCGCCGCGCACGACGAGCGTCGGGCACGGGATCTTCCGCAGCGCGTCCCAGAGCAGGCGCTCCATCTCG
>Ga0335069_10005923_pt1 | contig 17865 bp, 16 predicted proteins | sample Lox_Sample_11_FD_206714 | JGI IMG/M metagenome (GOLD analysis project Ga0335069, IMG submission 206714) | Soil microbial communities from Loxahatchee National Wildlife Refuge, Florida, United States - Lox_Sample_1.1 | ecosystem: Environmental > Terrestrial > Soil > Wetlands | place: USA... | reverse complement strand
CTCGACAACCGGCGCTACGTGCCGGAGTTCTCGGCCAGCCGTGCCGGCGCCTGTCTCGTCCATCCAGATCTCGCCGGGCGCGCTCCGCCCGCGATGGCGCTCCTTCTCACCAAGACGCCCTATAAGGCGTATGCGCTGGTCGCGCGCGCCTTCCATCCGGAGGCGCCCGTGGCCGCTGGCGTGCACCGGACGGCTGTGATCGATCCGTCGGCGCAGCTCGGCAAGGGCGTGGCCGTGGAGGCGGGGGCGGTCATCGGCGCGAAAGCCAGCGTCGGCGACGGCTGCCGCATCGGGCCCAACGCCGTCATCGGCCCGAACGTCGTATTGGGGACCGGTTGCTTGGTGGGGGCTGGCGCGTCGCTGGTCTATTGCGTCTTGGGCGACCGGGTTGTCATCTATCCGGGGGCACGCATCGGTCAGGACGGGTTCGGCTTTGCGACCGACGCCGGCACCCACCTGAAGGTCCCGCAGCTCGGGCTGGTGCTGATCGGCGACGATACGGAAGTCGGCGCCAACACCTGCATCGACCGCGGAAGTGCCGGCGATACTGTGATCGGCCCCGGCTGCATGATTGATAATTTGGTACAAATCGGGCACAACGTCCGCCTTGGTCGTGGCTGCGTCATTGTGTCGCAGGTTGGCATCTCGGGTTCGACCCAGCTGGACGATTACGTGCAGGTCGGCGGCCAGGTCGGGTTTGCGGGCCATCTGCAGATCGGCGCGGGGGCGAAGATCGCGGCGCAAAGCGGCGTGCATCGCGACATTCCGGCCGGACAGGCGGTCGGCGGCTATCCAGCGGTCCCGGTCCGCGAGTGGCAGCGCCAGGTGGCACTGCTGAAGCAGCTTGCGCGAAGAAAGGGCGGGTAGGATGGATACGAAGGCTGTCGAGACCCAGGCGGGGGAGGCGCCCTCCACGATCGACATCACGCGGCTCATGCAGCTGCTGCCGCACCGCTATCCATTTCTGCTCATCGACCGCATCGTCGACGTGGTGCCGGCGGAGAGCTGCACGGGGATTAAGAACGTCTCGATCAACGAGCCGCACTTCCAGGGGCATTTTCCGCAGCGCCCGGTCATGCCGGGGGTCCTTATCATCGAGGCCATGGCGCAGACCGCGGGCGCGCTCGTCGTGCACAGCCTCGGCCCGGGCGCCGAAGGCAAGCTCGTCTATTTCATGACGATCGAGAATGCGCGCTTCCGGCGCCCGGTCGTCCCCGGCGATCAGCTGATGATTCACGTCGTCAAGGAGCGGAGTCGCGGGAACGTGTGGAAGTTCAACGGCGAGGCCAAGGTCGCCGGCGTCCTGGTCGCTGAAGCGACGTACTCCGCCATGATCCTGGACGAGTGATGGTCGAAGTCAAAGCCGTCGCATCCTCCGGGGTGCAGATCCATCCGACCGCGATCGTCGAGAAGGGCGCGCGCCTCGGCGAGCGTGTCCGCATCGGGCCCTATTGCGTCGTGGGCGCGGATGTGACGCTCGGCGACGACGTCGAGCTCGTGTCGCACGTGGTCATCGCCGGTCACACCAGCATCGGCGAGAAGACGAGGGTTTATCCGTTCGCCTCGCTGGGCCATCCGCCGCAGGACCTGAAATACAAGGGCGAGCCGACCCGCCTCGTGATCGGCAAGAACAACGTGATCCGCGAGCACGTGACGATGAATCCGGGCACGGCCGGCGGCGGGGCTTTGACCGAGGTCGGCTCCAACGGGCTGTTCATGGTCGCCATTCACGTCGCGCACGATTGTCATGTCGGCGATCACGTGGTCATGGCCAACAACGCCACCCTCGGCGGCCACGTGCATGTCGGCGACTTCGCCGTACTCGGCGGGCTGTGCGCCGTCCACCAGTACGTCCGCATCGGCCGCTACGCCATGATCGGCGGCATGTCCGGCGTTGAGAACGACGTCATTCCGTTCGGCTCGGTGATGGGCGATCGCGCGCGGCTGTCGGGCCTCAATCTCGTCGGACTCAAGCGCCGCGGCTTCTCGCGCGAGGAAATCCACAACCTGCGAACGGCATATCGGCTGCTGTTCGCGCAGGAAGGGACCATGGCCGAGCGGCTCGAGGACGTGGCGGGCCTTTACAACAAGAGCCAGCCGGTCATGGATCTCGTCGACTTCATCCGCGAAGACTCGACGCGGGCCCTCTGCCAGCCCAAGCCCAATCAAGGTGACTAAGCTCGGCGTGCTGGCCGGCGGCGGCCAGCTTCCGGTCCGTGTCATCGCCGCCTGTCGCCGGCAGGGCCGGCCCTATTTCGTGATCGCGTTCCGCGGCTTCACCGAACCCGCGACGGTCGAGTTTACGCCCCATGCCTGGGTGCCGCTTGAGAAGGTGGGATCGGTCCTGCGCCGCCTGCACGCGGAGGGGGTCGACGAGGTGGTGCTCGCCGGCCCGGTTCGCCGGCCCGCGGACTGGCTGGCCCTGCGCCCGGACTGGCGTGCGGTACGGCTTCTGCTGAAGATGTTCCGCAACTGGCGGGGCGACGACCACGTGCTGTCGCTCGTCGTGCGCGAGCTGGAGGGCGACGGGTTTCGCGTCGTGGGGGCCGAGGCCGTGGCAGCCGATCTCCTCATGCCGGCCGGACCGATCGGGCGCCATCCGGCGTTGGACCGGCATCAGCGGGACATCGCCGTGGGGATAGCCGCCGCGCGCGAGCTCGGGGCCCGCGACCGCGGCCAGGCTGTGATCGTGTCCGGCGGGCGGGTCCTGGGTCTTGAAACCGCGGGAGGCACGGCGGCACTCTTGAGCGGCAGCGTGCGCGACCCGGCGACCCGCGGAGGAGTGTTGGTGAAGATCGCCAAACCGCATCAGGAGCGGCGCGTGGACCTTCCGAGCGTCGGCGTCGACACCGTGCAGCAGGCCGCCGCCGCCGGACTCGCCGGGATTGCGCTCGAGGCCGGCGGATCGCTGGTCATCGGGCGCGAGGAGGTGGCCGCCGCCGCGGATGCGGCGGGCCTGTTCGTCGTCGGCGTGCCTGTCGCATGAGCGCCAACCCTCCCTGGCGCGAGGGCGACAAGATCTTCCTGATCGCCGGCGAGCCGTCGGGCGATGCGTTGGGCGCCCGCCTGATCGCAGCCTTGCGCCGCGCCACCGGCGACCGGTTCCAGTTCGTAGGCGTGGGTGGAGAGCGCATGGAGGCCGAGGGCTTCTCGAGCCTGTTTCCGCTGACCGACATCGCCGTCATGGGCTTGACCGAGGTCTTGCCGCGCCTGCCGCTGTTGCTGCGGCGGATCGACGACACGGCCGCCGCGGTCTGGCGCGCCGGTCCGGCCGCGGTGGTCACGATCGACGCGCCGAGCTTCGGCCTGCGCGTGGCCGATCGCGTCCGCCGCTCCGGCGTCCCGCTCATCCATTATGTGGCGCCCCAGCTGTGGGCCTGGCGCCCCGGGCGCGCCCGGTCGCTCGCACGCCGGGTCGATCAGCTTCTGGCCCTTCTGCCGTTCGAGCCGGAATTCTTCGGCAAGCTCGGGGTGCCCTGCACCTATGTCGGCCATCCGGTGCTGGAGGACGCGCTGCTGCCGGCATCCGGCGATGAGTTCCGCATCCGCCACGGCATCGCCGCGAGTGCCCCGGTCGTGATCGCGATGCCGGGGAGCCGCATCGGTCTTGTGCAGCGGATGTGGTCGGTGTTCCGGGCCGCCCTCGACCATCTCGCGGCGCGCGTCGCCGGGCTTCATGTCGTGCTGCCGGCGGTCGCCGGCACCGAGGCGTTCCTGCGCGAGGCGACAGCGGGCTGGGCGCTGCCGCACACCCTGCTGAGCACCGCCGACGAGCGTCGCAGCGCGTTCGCGGCGGCGGCGGCCGCGTTGACCGTTTCGGGGACCGCGACCATGGAGCTGGCCGTCGCCGGCGTGCCGATGGTGGTCGCCTACCGGGTGAGTGCCCTCACCGAGTTTCTCGCCCGCCGCATGATCGCGGTCCCCCATGTCGCGATGCCCAACCTGATACTCGGCCGCGCCGCGGTGCCGGAGCTGCTTCAGGCCGATTGCACGCCCGAGCGGCTGGCGGCGGAGCTGGCCGGCCTCATCGACGGCGGGAGTGCCGCACAGCGGCGCGATCTCGCCGAGATCTGCCGCCGCCTCGGCCTCGACGATATCCGCGCCGGCGGCCCCAAGCCGAGCGATCGCGCGGCCGCGGTCATTCTCGATGCCGTCCGCGAGCGCCGGGTGCGCGCGGCTGAGCCGCGCGCACCGGAACCGGGCGCACGGGCTCGGTAGATCGGCGCTCTCAAATTCCCGACGCTGAGACCCGTTCGAGGCTTTCGGTCAGCGAGGCCGTGACTTTCATCGCCGTTTCGAGCGCCCGCCGTCCGTCTTCGCCGCTGACCAGCGGCGGGGTGCCGGATGCCACCGCCCCCAGGAAGGCCGCGATCTCGGCCTCGAGGTCGTCGCCTTCGGCGAAGCTGCGCTCCTCGCGGTCGATCGGCGGCAGGCCGGGGAACCAGGCCTTCCCGGAGCCTTTGCGCAGCAGCGTGTATTTGCGGTTGTGCAGGTCGATCGACACGTAGGCGTCGCGCTGGAAGATGCGCATCTTGCGCTCGGTCTTGAGGCTGACGCGGCTCGCGGTGATGTTGGCCACGCACCCGTTGGCGAAGCGCAGCCGCGTGTTGGCGATATCCTCGGTCGGCGAGACCACGGGCGCGCCCACCGCATCGACCGCGGTCACCGGGGCCTGCACCAGCGCCAGCACCATGTCGATGTCGTGGATCATGAGGTCGAGCGTCACGCCCACGTCGGTGCCGCGCGGCTTGTAGGGGGCGATGCGCACCGCCTCGATATAGAGCGGGTTCTTGATCGCCGTGTCGGCGCCCAGGCGCTGCAGCAGAAAGCGCTGCAGATGGCCCACCTGCAGCACCCGCTTGTGCTCGGCCGCGGCGCGGATCAGGGCGTCGGCCTGCGCCAGGGTCTCGGTGATCGGCTTTTCGACCAGGACGTGGATGCCGGCGTTGAGGCAGGCGAGGGCCACCTCGTGGTGCATCTGTGTCGGCACCACGACGCTGACCGCGTCGACCTTCCCGAAGAGCGCCCGGTAATCGGTGAACGGCGCGCATTTGAGCTTGCGCCCGACCTCGGCCGCGCGGGCCGGGTCGGCATCGACCACGCCGACGAGCTGCGACTGTGCAAGGCGCGCGTATTTGTCGGCGTGGAAGCGGCCGAAATGGCCGAGCCCGATGACCGCCGTTCGAATCCTGTCTGTCATGATGCGGTCACTTTACCGGCCGCGGGCGACCGGGAATAGGGAAGATCGGCGCCGTCAGGGGCCGTCGCTTGACGCTTCCGGCGGGCGGGTGCGATGCTCGCACCACGTCCGAAATCGGAGGCTCCATGAACGACATACAGACGCAGGCGAAGTCCAGTGCCGCCGCCGCGCAATTTGCGCAGTCGCGGTTTCTGCACACGATGATCCGCGTGTTCGATTTGGAGAAATCGCTCGATTTCTACACCCGGCTGCTCGGCATGAAGCTCCTGCGCCGCAAGGACTTCCCGACCGGCGAGTTCACCTTGGCCTTCGTCGGCTACGGCGACGAGACGGATTCGACGGTGGTCGAGCTTACGCACAACTGGCCGCAGAAGGAGCCCTACCAGCTCGGCAGCGCCTTCGGGCACCTGGCTCTCTCGGTCAAGGACATCTACGCTGCCTGCGACGCCCTCAAGGCCGAAGGGGTCAAGATCCCGCGGCCGCCGGGGCCGATGAAGCACGGCGGCTCGGTGATCGCGTTCATCGAAGATCCCGACGGCTACAAGATCGAGCTGATCCAGCGCAACTGAGCGCGTCAGCCGAGCGCCATCCGCAACAGCCACGCGAGCGCGGCACCGATCGCGACGAACAGGATCGCTCGCAGGATGCGCTGGGCGGGCGCCATGGCGTTGTCGTTCGCGGGCGAGAGCAGGTGCCGGCGCGGCGATGCCGGAGGCGCCGGCGAGGCCGGTGCGCCGGTTCCGGCGGGCGGGCCCGACCGCTTGCGCTGACCGATCGCCACGTCAGCTCCGCTTGTTGAGCGGCACGTAGGGGCGCTTGGTGGCGCCGGTGTAGAGCTGGCGCGGGCGGCCGATCTTCTGCTCCGGATCCTCGATCATCTCGTTCCACTGTGCGACCCAGCCGACGGTGCGGGCGACGGCGAACAGCACGGTGAACATCGAGACCGGGATGTTCATCGCCTTGAGGATGATGCCGGAATAGAAGTCGACGTTCGGGAACAGCTTGCGCGAGACGAAATAGTCGTCGTGCAGCGCCAGCTTCTCGAGCTCCATCGCGAGGTCGAGCAGCGGCTCGTCGCGGATGCCGAGCTCGTCGAGCACCTCGTGGCAGCTCTCGCGCATCACGGCCGCGCGCGGGTCGTAGTTCTTGTAGACGCGATGGCCGAAGCCCATGAGGCGGAAGGTGTCGTTGGGATCCTTCGCGCGCTTGATGAACTCGGGGATCTTCGACTTGTCGCCGATCTGGTTCAGCATCTTCAGCACCGCCTCGTTGGCGCCGCCATGTGCCGGACCCCACAGGGACGCGATGCCGGCCGCGATGCACGCGAACGGATTGGCGCCCGAGGAGCCCGCCATGCGCACGGTGGAGGTCGAGGCGTTCTGCTCGTGGTCCGCGTGCAGGATGAGGATGCGGTCCATCGCCTTGGCGAGCACCGGGTTCACCTTGTACGGCTCGCACGGCACCGCGAACATCATGTGCAGGAAGTTCGAGGCGTAATCGAGGTCGTTGCGCGGATAGATGAACGGCTGGCCGACCGAATATTTGTAGGCCATCGCGGCGATGGTCGGCATCTTCGCGACCAGCCGGTACGAAGCGATCATGCGCTGGTGCGCGTCGTTGATGTCGGTTGAGTCGTGATAGAAGGCCGAGAGCGCCCCGACCACGCCGCACATCACCGCCATCGGGTGCGCATCGCGCCGGAAGCCCGAGAGGAAGCGCGGGATCTGCTCGTGCACCATCGTGTGCAGGGTGATGTCGCGCGTGAACTTCTTCTTTTCGGCGGCCGTCGGCAGCTCGCCCTTGAGCAGGAGGTAGCACACCTCCATGAAATCGCTGTTCTTGGCGAGCTCTTCGATCGTGTAGCCGCGATGCATGAGCACGCCGGCCTCGCCGTCGATGTAGGTGATCTTGGACTGGCAGCTGCCGGTCGAGGTGTAGCCCGGGTCGTATGTGAAATACCCGGTCTCGTTGTAGAGCTTGCGGACGTCGATGACCTTCGGGCCCACGGTCCCGGGAATCAGCGGGAAGTCGAACTTCTTGTTGTTCGGCGTATCGGCGAGCGTCACGGATTCATTGGGCAGGGGCTTGCTCTGGGCCATGGGGTTCGTTTCCTTGCTGCCGCTTAAGCGGGTCGAGATTGATAGGGGAAAGAATAGGCGTTCGGGGGTGCTAAGGCAATTCGCTGCATTGCGGCAAGTTCCCGCACCGAAAGGTTAATGAAGCCCTACCGCGTCGGCGAGCCGGCCCTGCGTCTCCTCGCGGCCCAGCACGGCCATGACCTCGAAAATCGGCGGCGAGGCGGTGTGGCCGCACAGGGCGGCGCGGAGCGGCTGGGCGAGATCGCCGAGCTTGGCTCCCGCCTGCGTGGCCGCCTCGCGCACCGCGGCCTCGAGGGTGGGGGCGCTCCACTCCGTGATGCCCGCCAAAACCGGCCGCAAGGCCGCCAGCCGCTGCAGCGCCTCGGGTCCCAAGAGCTTCTTCGCCGCATCGCTGAGCACGAGCGGCCGAGGCCGCACGTAGAACGCCCCGGCCTCGGCCAGCTCGACCAGGGTTTTGGCGCGCGGCTTGAGACCGCCCATGCCGGCCTTGAGGCGCGCGCGCCGGGCCTCGTCGATCTTGAGTCCCAGGCTGTGCTCGAGGCGCGGCACCACGAGGGCGGTGAGCCGCTCGTCGTCGGTCTCGCGGATGTAGTGGCCGTTGAGGTTGGCGAGCTTCACGAAATCGAAGCGCGCGGCCGAGCGGCCGACCGCATCCAGGTCGAACCACTCGATGGACTGGCGCGTCGAGATGATCTCGTCGTCGCCGTGGCTCCAGCCGAGGCGCAGGAGGTAGTTGCGCATCGCCTCGGGCAGGTAGCCCATGTCGCGGTAGGCGTCGACGCCGAGTGCGCCGTGGCGCTTGGACAGCTTGGCGCCGTCCGGCCCGTGGATCAGCGGGATATGGGCATAGACCGGCACCGGCCAGCCGAGGGCCTCGATCAGCTGCATCTGGCGCGCCGCGTTGTTGAGGTGATCGTCGCCGCGGATGACATGCGTCACCCCCATGTCGTGGTCGTCGACCACGACGGACAGCATGTAGACAGGCGTCCCGTCGCCGCGCAGCAGGACCATGTCGTCGAGCTGGTCGTTCGAGATGACGACGTCGCCCTGAACCACGTCCTTGATCACGGTCTCGCCGGTCTGCCGGGCCTTGAGGCGGATCACCGGCTTGACCCCGGGCGGGGCGTCCTTGGGGTCGCGGTCGCGCCACCGCCCGTCGTAGCGCATGGAGCGTCCCTCGGCCTTGGCCTTCGCCCGCATCTCCTCCAGCTCCTGCGGCGTCGCATAGCAGTGATAGGCCTTGCCCGCGGCGAGCAGCTGGCGGGCCATCTCGGCATGCCGGGCCGCGCGCGGGAACTGGTAAACGACCTCGCCGTCCCAATCGAGCTCGAGCCATTTGAGGCCGTCGAGGATCGCCGCGGTCGCCTCGGGTGTCGAGCGCGCGCGGTCGGTGTCCTCGATGCGCAAGCGGAACTGCCCGCCGTGGTGGCGGGCGAACAGCCAGTTGAACAAGGCGGTGCGGGCACCGCCGATATGCAGAAAGCCGGTGGGCGAGGGCGCGAAGCGGCAGACGATGGACATGTTTGCGGATGTGCGAGAGAGGTCAGGGCGGGATAGATCGGATATAACATATCCATTGGCGATTTCAGGGGGTGAAGGTGAGCGAAGCCGCCGCAAGCCCTGGCTCCGCCGGCGAGACGCGCCTCGCGGCGGCGCTTGCCGAAAAGCTCGGCGCCGAGCGCGAGCGGCTCGCCTTGTGGCTGCCGGTCGCCTTCGGCATCGGCATCGGCGCGTATTTCGCTCTCTCTCGCGAGCCTGCCCCCTGGATCGGTCCCGCCACCGCACTGGCGGGGCTTCTGCTCGCGGGCCTGGGCCGGCGTGCGCCGCTGCTGCTGGTTCTGGCGAGCGTCATCGTCACCGCCGGGCTGGGCCTGACCGCAGCACAATGGCGGACCCGGTGGGTGGCGGCGCCGGTGATCGACAAGCGCATCGGCCCGGTCGCGGTCGAGGGCCGCGTCGTCGAGGTGGAGATCCGCCCCGACAATCGCCGGGTCACCCTTGACCGGTTGACCGTCGCGGGGCTGGCGCCGGAGCGCACTCCGGCGCAGGTGCGGTTGGTTGTGCGCAAGCCGGCCAATGACCTGATCCCGGGCCAGCACGTGACCACGCGCGCGGTGCTGCTGCCCGCTCCGGCACCCGCTGCTCCCGGCGCCTACGACTTCCAGCGCGATGCGTGGTTCATGCGCCTGGGCGGCGTCGGGTTCACGGTCGGCGACATCCAGACCCAGGGCGGGCCGGAGACCCTCGCCGGAAGTTGGACGTTGTGGTTGAACGCGGCACGGGTGGCGGTGGTCCAGCGCACGCTTGCCGTCATTCCGGGGGCCGCGGGGGCGCTGGCCGCGGCATTGCTCACGGGCGAGCAGGGTGCGGTGCCGCCCGATGTGATGGGGTGGATGCGCGATTCCGGCCTCGCGCATATCCTGTCGATTTCGGGCCTGCACATCAGTCTCGTGGCCGCGATCGTGTTCTTCGCCGTGCGCGGCGGCCTCGCGCTCGCGCCCTACGTGGCGCTGCGCTATCCGATCAAGAAATGGGCGGCGGTCGCGGCCTTCGTCGCCATCACGCTCTACACCTTGTTCGCCACCCCGGGCGTGCCGACGCAACGCTCCTGGCTGATGACCAGCGTGGTCCTGTTCGCGGTCGTGATCGACCGCACCGCGATCTCGATGCGCCTGATCGCCTGGGCGGCGTTCGCGGTCCTGCTGCTGCAGCCCGAGAGCATGCTCGGGCCCAGCTTCCAGATGTCGTTTGCGGCCGTCGTGGCGCTGATCGCGGCGTGGGAGGTCTTGCGCGCGCGGTTCTCGCAATGGCGCGCGGGCGGCGGCTGGACCCGGCGCATCCTCCTCGAGCTCGCGGCCGTGTGCGCCACGACCATCGTCGCCGGCATGGCCTCGGCACCTTACGCGCTCTACCACTTCAACCGCTTCACGGCCTACGGCCTCGCTGCCAATTTCATCGCCGTACCGCTGACCAGCGTGTGGGTGATGCCCTGGGCGGTGGTGGCCTTCCTGCTGTTCCCCTTCGGGCTCGAACGGTTCGCGCTGGTGCCCATGGGCTGGGGATGCGAGGCGGTGATCTGGATCGCGCGCGAGGTCGCCGGCTGGGGCGGGGCGGTGGCGCTGTTCCCGGCCATGCCGATGTGGGGGCTCGTGCTGGCGACGCTGGGGGGCTTGTGGCTGTGCCTGTGGCAGACGCGCTGGCGGCTGTGGGGGGCTCCTGTGGCGTTGATCGGCCTGCTGTCGATCGCCGCCGTGCGGCAGCCCGACGTGCTGATCTCGGCCGATGCGAAGCTGATCGCCGTGCGCGGCGCCGATGGGCTTCTGGAGGTTTCGGCGCGGCGTGCGGCGAAGCTGACGCGCGAGACGTGGTTGCGCCGCGCGGGGCAGGACGACGCCGAGGCGTGGCCCACGGCGGGCACCAGCGCCGACGGGCTCCTCACCTGCGATCCGTTGGGCTGCATCTACCAAACCGCGGGCCAAGTCGTGGCCCTGGTGCGTCATGAAGCGGCCCTACCCGAGGATTGCCGGCAGGCCTCCGTGATCGTGGCCGCGGTGCCGGTGCGCGGCACCTGTCCCTCCGCCTCGCTGGTGATCGACCGCTTCTCCGTGTGGCGCGACGGCGGGCATGCAGTCTGGCTCGACCGCGGCGCGGTCACGGCCGAGAGCGTGCGTGCGGCGCGCGGCGAACGGCCGTGGGTGCCCCCGCCGCCGACGCCGGCGTCGCGCCCGCCGCGCGGTGCGCCGGCGGACAGCGCAGATTAAAGCGGCCGGCGCAGATCCTCGGGCAGCCAGCTCTGGTCGACGATCTGCGACCAGTCGATCGGCTTGTCGGCGTTGCCGATCAGGACCTCGGCCTGCGACATGATGGCAAGGCCGTCCTTGTTGAACTCGCCATGCGTCCACTCGCCCGGCATGTCGAAGTATTTCGGCAAGAGGCGCTGCGCCTCCTCGGGCGGCAGGTTCCAGACCTCGGCGTAGATCTTCGTCGCCTCGGCGCGGTTGGCATAGAGGAAGTCCACCGCCCGGCGGTAGGCCTTGAGGATCGCACGCAGCTTCTGCGGCTCCTTCGCGGCAAACTGCGCGGTCGTGATCCCCACCAGCCAGGTCACGCGCGGGATCTGGTCGGCGAAGGCGAACAGCACGTGATATTGGTCCGCCTTGAGCGTGAGCCCCGGATCGTTCAGCGGCGCCGCGTCGACCGCATTCTCTTTCAGCGCCGTCAGCCCGGGCGCGAAGCCCCCCATGGGGATGATCTGCGCCTGGCCGGCGAGGCCGTTCCTCTCCAGCACCATGTGCGTCATCCAGTCGGTCGTCGACTTGGGCGAGGTGATGGCGATCTTCTTGCCGGCGAGATCCTTGATCGAGCGCAACGGGCTGTTCGGCAGCGTGACGAGCGCGATCTCGCCGATGTTGTCGCTGACCGTGTTGACGATCTTGAGCGAAAGTCCGGCGCGGATACCGGCGAGGGCCGCCGAGGTTGCGACCACGCCGTAGGGCAGGTCGCTCGCCATCATGTTGCGCACGGCCGTGGCCCCGCCCTGGCCGGGGATGATCGCATCGATGCCGACGCCCTCGTCCTTGAAGAAGCCTTTCTTCAGCGCGATCGCCCACGGGAGGTCGGCGTTGACCGCGCCGTATTGGCTGATCGACAGGGTTTCCGCGCGCGCCGCGTGTGCGCCGATCATGAGGAGCGCGATCGCTATCGCGCCGGCTGCCAATTTCATGTCCATCCTCCCCGCAAGTGTCGTTATGTCGCCGCCGGAAACCCGTAAACCGCGCACGGATTGTCGACCAGGATCTTGCGCCGGACGCCCTCGTCCGGAACCCAGTCGGCGATGAGATCGACGAGGTCGCCGTCGTTCGGCATCTGGCGGTCGTTCATGTTCACGTGCGGCCAGTCGGATCCCCACAGGAGCCGCTCGGGTGCCGCGCGCACCAGCGCCTGGGCAAGCGGCGTCACGTCGGCATAGGGATAATCGAGCCGCGAGCAGCGCATGGGACCTGAGATCTTGACCCACACGCGGCCCGTATCGAGGAGACGCAGCAAGGTCTGAAAGGCCGGCTGGGCGGTGCCGCCCGCGGCCGGCACCGAGGCGAAGTGGTCAAGCACGATGGCATTGGGGAGGGCAAGAAGCGCATCCGCATGCTCGATGAGGTCGGTGCCGGCCGGGTAGAACTGCACGTGCCAGCCGAATTCGGCTGCGCGCCGCGCCACGTCCGCGTTGAGATGCGGCAGGTGCGCGCCGCGCGCCGCGCTGACGAAGCGCAGGCCGCGCACGCCGAGCCGGTCGAGCTCGCGGATCTGGTCGGGTGTGGCGTCCTCGGGCAGGAGTGCCACGCCGCGGAACCGGCCGCCCCAGTCGCGCGCCAGCACGTCGGCCAGGTGGCGCGCGTTGGGCCCGTAGCCGCCGCCGCTGACGATCACCGCCCGGCTGAGCCCGAGCCGCGTCTGCAGCGCGACATAGGTCTCGGGCAGCGCATCCTTGGAGATGTACGGGCTCTTGGGATCGAAGGGATAACGGTCCGCCGGCCCGAAGAGATGGAGATGCGTGTCGCAGGCCCCCGGCGGCAGCTCGAGCCGGGGCGTTTTGGGCGATGGATCGGGGGGCTGGGTGAGGACTGGCATCTGGATCCCGATTGCCGAGGATGGGGCGACGCTATAGCAATGATCCTTCGCCTGTCGATGGCTGCCAACACCGCCCGAAGACGGGCATGCGAGAGGGATGCGTCCCATTGCGGATCGCGGTCAACCCCACGACAATCGAATCAGCGCCGCTTTTTATGGCCGGCCAGATGCTGGCCGGCGATGTGGAACTCATCGCCGGCAAGATCCCGCGTCTCCTCGACGGCAGCGCCGATGCGGCCACCAACGCCGAGACCCAGGCGCTGCTGTTTTCCCTGGAGCGCGCGGACATCCGCATCATCCTCACCGTGTCGGAATGCGCCTACCGCATCGTGGCGCCGCGTGCCTCGGGCGTCCGCGCACCGGCCGACCTGCGCGGCAAGCGGATCGGCACCTTGCGGCACACGTCGAGCCACTTCTACGCGGTGAAGACCTTGCGTGCCGCGGGCCTGAGCGAGGCTGACGCCGCGATCGTCCACGTGCCCCTCGAGGACATGCCGGCAGCCCTCAAGCGCAGCGACATCGATGCGCTGTCGATCTGGGAGCCGGTCGCCGAGGCCGCAATCGAGGGGCTGGCGGGCGATGCCGCGGTCATCGAGGCGCCCGAACTGTTCCGCGAGCGCTTCAACCTGAACACGACCGCGGCCGTTCTGCGCGATCCGTCCCGGCGCGCCGCGCTTGTGTCGTTCGTCCGCACCCTGATCGAGGCGGCGCGGCGCGTCCGCAGTCAGCCCTCCGCGGCGTGGCCGCTGCTGTCGCGCAACATCAACCTCGCCGTGCCGGCGATCGAAAAACTGTGGCGGCAGTTCCGCTTTCCCGCGGCCCTGCCTTCGGACCTGCTGCCGCTGTTGATCGAAGAGGAGCAGTGGCTGGCGGCCGCGCAGGACCGGCGGCCGCGGTCCGATGCGGCCCTCGCGGCCTTGATCGACGACAGCATCCTGCGCGAGGCGCAGGGGAGCGCGGCGTCTTAGACGTGTGTTTGCTCCGCTCCTGCGACTTGCGATAGCATCTCACCGGGCTTCACTGTCGGGGGGATGCCATGCCGAGATTCGTGGCGCTTGCCGTACTCGTCGTGCTCGCCGGCTGCGCGACCGCGGCCCAGCGGCAATACCAGGCCATGAACCAGACCCTTCAAACGTCTGGAGCGCAAATGCAGGCCTGCCTGCAGGCGGTCTACAATGCGCCCGAATCGGCGCCGATCAGGCCCCACATGCCGCTGGACGTCCGTGTCGCGACCATGGAGCAGCTGACGGACAAGAGCATGGCCACGGATGACGAGATCAAAGCCGTGCTGGCGCAGCACCCCCAGGCGCAGGCCTGCAAGACGGCCTTCTTCAATCAGGTCGCCAATGCGGTCCCGACGCTGGTCCCGCTGTACGCCGAGATGATGACGAAGAGCGAGGACAGTCTGATCGATCTCGTCCAGCGGAAGCAGAGCTGGGGCGACCATGTCCGGCGTGTCAGGGACGTCTTTGTCGAATTGCAGCCCAAGGTCACGGCCGAATCCCGGCGCATCACGTCGGAACTGAACCAGGAGCATCAGGCCGAGATGGCGCAGCGGCAGGCGGCGCTCAATGCGCTGGTGCAGTACTACGCGACGTCCCAGATGGTCACGGCGATGGCGAATCAGCAGCCGGCCTATCAGCCGCAATTCATAACCCAGCCGCAGGGTCCTGCGATGCCGGCCGAAGGACCGCAGCCGTTTCGGCCGAATCCGACTCTCGGGATGCAGGGGGCGCCGCCGCCCAATTATTTTCAGCAGCGGCCGGCGACGGGCGGCTTCAACGTCATGAACCTGAACAACGGCAACATGACGAGCTGCCGGATGAACGGGAACGTGATCAGCTGCTTCTGAGCGGCGGCCCGCTGCGACGTTAGAACCGCCGGATCAGACCGACCACGCGGCCCTGCACGCGGACGCGGTCCGGCCCGAAGATGCGGGTCTCGTACGCCTTGTTGGCGGGCTCGAGCGCGATCGAACCCTTGTTGCGGCGCAGGCGCTTGAGGGTCACCTCGTTGTCGTCGATCAGCGCCACCACGATCGCACCGTTCTCCGGCGCGTCGTCGCGGCGCACCAGGACGGTGTCGCCGTCGAAGATGCCCGCGTCGACCATCGAATCGCCGGCGACCTCGAGCGCGAAGTGCTCGCCGCGGCCGAGGAGCGAGGCCGGGACCTCGACGGTGTTGCTGGTATCGGCCAAAGCTTCGATCGGCTGACCCGCCGCGATCCGCCCGTAGAGCGGGAGCGACACGGCGTCGTTGGCCGACGGTGGGGCCGCCACGCCCGAAAGACCCGGACGGAAGTCGCCTTGGATGACGTTGGGGCGGAAGGTGCCCGTGCCGCCGTTGCCCGCGATGGCATGTCCGCCATTGCCATTCCCCCCAAGGCCCATCCCTGGGCGGGCAGGGGCGGCGGAGGCTGCGGCGGCGGGGGCGAGGTTTTCAGGCAGGCGGGCGATCTCGAGCGCCCGCGCGCGGTGCGGGAGGCGGCGGATGAAGCCGCGCTCTTCGAGCCCGGTGATCAGGCGGTGAATGCCCGATTTGGACCGCAATCCCAGCGCTGCCTTCATCTCGTCGAACGAGGGCGACACGCCCTGCTCGTTGAGGCGCTTATTGATGAACAGCAGCAGCTCGTATTGCTTCTTGGTCAGCATCTGGTCTTCCCCCGTCCCAGGCTGTCGGCACCGCACCCGGTCCTGTTTGCGGATTCCGGTGTCCCACTTCAGGCCATCCCACTCCGGGATGGCCCAGGACTTGGTCACCCGCCGCACAATATCTGGGAACAAATGTGCAACTCGGGCGCATGTTCTAGTTTGGTTCTTGGGAAAGGTCAAGGAGATTGTGAATAACTCGTAGCCAAGCACCTTGGCGACGGTGTTTTCGGCCGGGGATTGGGGTGGGTCAGGGCAGGGTCAGGCGCCGGTAGCCCAGGATCACCGGTCCGTCATTGCAGGCCGGAAGGGTCGGGCGCAACTGGATGCGCTGCACGCTCGGGGTGCGCTGCGCCGGCTGAATCCGGATGACCGGGATCGGCATGACCTCATCCGAGGGGGCGGCCGGGGCGGGCGCCGACAGGGGAATGCCGAGCGGGGTTGGGATGGGGGGTAGTCCCGCCAGTGCGCCGCCGCCTCCGGCCGTGGCCCCGCCGCCGATGCCCGAGCCGTTCAGGGCGCCGGCCAGGTTCCCGTTGACGCTGGTCAACGTGCCGGTCTGCAACATGACTCCGAACGTGTTCGAATCGAACAGCCCCGGGCTGTAGCGGATCTGGTAGGGATTCTTGAGATCCGGCAGCGCCACGGTTTTCTCGGACTGCACCGGCACACAGGCCGGCGGGTTTTCGGCCGAACTGCCCTTCAGCTTGCCGCCTTCGACCAGGGTCGTCTTGGACGAGATCTCCACGAACAGCGCCGGCTGATAGATGATGACGCCGGCCACCCAGTGCTCGGTGTCGGTCATCCGCTCCGGGGACAGCTTGCGCGTCTCGATATCGCCGGAGCATGCCGCCACCGTGACGGCAGCGACGCCCAGCGCCAGCGCGGTTTTCGCGAATGCCATGAACGCTCCTCGCCATGCCAACGCGGCATCGCGGTGTTTGGGAGCGTGTTAAAATTCTGTCCGCAACATGCCGGCGGTCAGGTCCGATCAGGCCGAGCGCCGCCCGGCGCGCGGATCGAGGGGAATGATCTCGACGGCCTCGCCGGCCTTGGCCGCCGGTGCCAGCGGCGGGCGTACGACCAGGCAGTCGGCCTTGGCGAGCAGCGACAGCATCGAGCTGTCTTGCTTCTCGAACGGAGTGGCGACGAGGCGACCTGCCGGATCGGTGGTGAGTGTCGCGCGGAGATAATCCTCGCGCCGGTCGTTGGCCTCGAGATCGCGTCCGAGCCGCGCCGTCGGCCGCTCGCCGGCCGCAGGCTCGGCCAGGCCCAGCATGCGGCCGAGTGCTGGCCGCAGGAAGACGAGGGCGCACACCAGCGAGGACACGGGATTGCCGGGCAGCCCCAGGAGCGGCGTGTCGCCGATCTTGCCGAAGATCAGCGGCTTTCCCGGCCGCATCGCGATCTGCCAGAAATCGAGCACCAGGCCGCGCTCGGCGAGCGCCGAGCGCACGAGGTCGTGGTCGCCGACGGAGGCACCTCCGGTCGTCACCAGGAGGTCCGCGCCGCGCGCTCCCTCGACCATTTTCTGCAGGGCCGCGGCCGAATCGGGTGCGATCCCGAGACTCACCGGCTCACCGCCCGCCGACGTGACGAAGGCCGCCAGCGCCGGTCCGTTCGAGGACACGATCTGGTTCGGCCCCAGCGGATCGCCCGGCAGCACCACCTCGTCGCCGGTCGAGATGATGGCAACGCGCGGCCTGCGCACCACCTTGAGCCACGGGTGGTTCATCGCTGCGGCAAAGCCGATGTCGCGTGCGTTCAGCACGCGCCCCGCCGCGATGCCGACGTCGCCGGCTTTGAAATCGAGACCGGCGCGGCGTACGTAGCGTCCGGCGGCCGCACCCTCGCGCACGGTGATCGTGCTGCCCTCGGCCGTCGTGTCCTCCTGGATCACCACGGCGTCGGTGCCGCGCGGCATCGGGCCGCCGGTGAAGATGCGCACGCATTCTCCCGGGCCGACCGTGTCCTCGAAGGCGCCGCCGGCGGGGGCGGCGCCGATCTGGCGCAAGGTCGCCGGGACCTTCGCCACGTCGGCCGCGCGCACCGCATAGCCGTCCATGGCCGACATCGCGACCGGCGGCTGGGTCACGCGCGCCACCACGTCCTCGGCCAGCACGCGCCCCAGCGCATCGCCGAGCGGCACCAGCTCGGGCGTCAGCCTGTGGAACGCAGCCAGAATCCGTTGCTTGGCTTCTTGGACGGGAATCATGCGCCTTCGCGCCTCCGGCGCTTCGGCGCACAAGTGCGCCGACGAAATAGTGGGCTTGCCCGCCGAAGCGGAGCGTAG
>Ga0335069_10005922_pt1 | contig 17871 bp, 18 predicted proteins | sample Lox_Sample_11_FD_206714 | JGI IMG/M metagenome (GOLD analysis project Ga0335069, IMG submission 206714) | Soil microbial communities from Loxahatchee National Wildlife Refuge, Florida, United States - Lox_Sample_1.1 | ecosystem: Environmental > Terrestrial > Soil > Wetlands | place: USA... | reverse complement strand
GACCTGCTACGACCTGCACCTCCGTTGCCCTCAAAGAGCGTCCTCTCCTACCGGGCCCAGGACGGGCTTCGAGCGCCTGTTGCCATGCCGCAGCCACCGCGGCAGCAAGTGGATGCTTCAGACCCGCTTCGAGGGCCGCCGCACGGGACAGGACATCGTGCTGCGAGAGGCCGCTGTTTGCCGCCGGCTCGATCGCGACCAGCCGCGGCATGCGGTCGGTGAACGTGCCGGTCTTGTCGAAGAGCACCTGCTTGATCTCCGCCGCCCGTTCGAACACCGGTGCGCTGCGCACGATCACTCCGCGGCGTGCAGCAGTGACCAGCCCGGTCCACAGCGCTACCGGGGTCGCGATGCCGAGACCACACGGACAGGCGACGACCAGAACGGCGAGCCCCACGAGCAGACCGGTGCCCAGACCGGCATGGGCCGTCCACCCGACAGCCGTAGCAACGGCAACGACGATGACCGCGGGGACCAACACGGCGGTAACCCGATCCGCCGCACGCTCCGCTGGCGCGCGCTCGCGCCGCGCCGCCGCCAGGAGCGTTGTGATGCGGGCGGCTGTGCTGTTTGCCGCCGCCGCCGTGACGCGTACATGAAACACGCCGTCGACACTGCAGGTGCCGCTGGCAACGGCGCTCCCGGGCTCTTTCAGGATCGTGTGGTGCTCACCGGTTATGGCGCCTTCGTCGACGCCCCCGACCCCATCGACGATCAGGCCATCGGTCGGGAATGCGTCACCTGGTGCGACGCGGACTATGTTGCCCGGCAGCAAAACGGTGGGAGAGACACTTTCGGCGCTTCGTGCGGCGATTGGGACGGTGGCCTCTGGGGAGACGCGCGTCGCGCTCGTCGGCGCGGGTGCGAGTGTCGCGCGCACCGCTGCGCCGGCTTCTGCCTTGGCGCGCGCTTCGAGATAGCGGCCGAGTGTCACCAGGACCAGGAGCATGGCGGCAGTATCGAAGTACACGGCCCCGTGGCCGGCGATCGTGTTCACCGCCGATAGCGCGTAGGCGGCAGCCGCGCCGAGGACAATGAGCGCGTCGGTGTTTGCGCCTCCGGCACGCAGCCCGCGCGCCGCGCCGACAAGGATCGGCCATCCCAGCAAGCCGATCACGGGTGCGGCGAAAATGAGTGCCAGGACGCGGAGAACCTGGAAGAGTGGACCGTCGCCGCTGCCGGGACCGTACACGTACGGCACGTACGCTGGCATGCTGACCATCATCACGTTCATCGCGAAGAAGATCGCCAAGCCCAAGCGGATGAGGATGGACTCTGCCGCACCGTGCTCGCCGCGGGCGCGCGTCACCTGCTGCGCGAGGATACAGCCATAACAGCAGAAACGCCCGGCCTCGCCGTCGACGGTTGCAGTGATGGCGCGGCGCCCGACCGGCAGGCCACAGTGGCTGCAGTCCGAGGAAGCCGACGGTCGGTAGTTGATAGTCGATGGCTCAGGGCCTGCGACGAGCGGACTCCGAACCTCGCCGCTTCCGGCTATCGACTGTCGACCATCAACAATCGACTGCGAATTACTCAAGCAGATTCACGATCAGATAGGTTACCCCGAAGATCAGGTACGCCGCCCACAGCGCACCGATCCACCACGGGGCCGGGTTGCTTTCGTAGATGTGGTAGCGCCCGTCGAGCGGTGTGTCGGGGCGCGATGCCTCGGCCGCGCTGGCGCCTGGCGGGGCCAACACCGGTTCCGCCGCGCTCGCTGCCGGAGTGGACGAATGGTCAACCATGCCGGCCTCGCAGCTCGCCGCCGCGTTCGATCTCACGGTCGAGCTCGAAGAGGCGAAACTTCGGTCGCTCGATGTCGCGGAACTTACCTGTGAACACTGCCCACAACGTCAGGAAGATGATCGGCACCACGCCGATGAGATAGGTGCCCACAGCCATCGCGCCGAAGCCCTCGACATCATCGTTGGCAATGGTCGCGGCGAACTCGGTCATCTTATAGATGAAACCCAGTCCCGCGATTAGCAGGACGAAGACGGCGAACAGGATGACCGTTGCGTTGCGTATGCCGCGGTTGCTCCTGGCGTGCCGTCCGGTGACCGGACGCAAATGGCCGCGCTCCTTCATCATTGCCCTCCGCGTATGGCGTCGACGTTATAGATGGTGGCCGGAACTTCCTCGACCCAGCTGCCCAGCCACTGTACGTACGCCACCAAGGCCAGGCCACGCTCGTTGGGTCGCTTGTGCTCGTCATAGAACCAGGGATACGCCGGCATGACCGAGTATGGTGCGACGCTGCGCGGGTCATAGAAGTGCGCCACGTGCCAGTCGTTGGAGTGCTTACCGGCTTCGCGGATCAGATCCGGTCCGACGCGCCGCGTACCGAACAGGTGCGGCAGGTTCATCATGTTCTGGTACTCCGCGGGCGTCGATACCGGACCGAAGCGCAGGTCTTCTTTCGAGACGGGCCGTACGAACTGCGAATGGCAGTGCCAGCAGGCTTCGGCGATGTAGTTGGCCTTGCCCACCTTCAGGGCGTGGGCGAAGCTTCCCGGGCCGACGTCGCCAAAGTACCTCCGAAATTCGTCGGGGTAATCTTCTGCCAGCTGATAGAACTCCGCGGGAACAGTGCGCGCCAGTTCCTCAATCGAAGCGACCGGCAGCTTGCGCAACGTGATGACCGGCATCACGCCTTGCAGGAAGAATCCAAGCAGGAAGGTGATGACCCCCGCGATCAGGAAGCTCGCACCGAATCTTTCCATGATTAGCGCTCAGCTGTCCGCCGCCAGCTTCAGCTCGATCCTCCCTAACTTGCGGCTGCCACCACTGGCGCCGGCGCCGTGACCACGGTGGGTTGGCGAGCCGTGGCCCAGAGGGCGTAAAAGAACAAGCCTTGGCCGGCGATGATCATCAGGCCGGCGACCGAGCGCACCCACCAGAACGGCATCGACGCAACGACCGATTCACCCCAATGACTCAAGCCCGCCCAACTGAAGCCCTGCACCAGACCGGCCGCGGTGAGGTCTATGATCATCAGCACCAAGCCGATGAAGGTGAGCCAGAAATGCGCCGTCAGCAGTTGCGGCGTCGCCCACGGGCGTCCGACAGCGCGCGGCCAGAGTTCGATGAAAACGCCCATGATCCAAAACCCAAAGACGCCGAACATGACCATGTGCGCGTGCGCCACCACCCAGTCGGTGAAGTGAATGATGCGCTGGAAGGTCAGCGTCACCTGGAAGGCGCACTGGAAGCAGGTGATCGCGTACATGATCATGCCGGTGTAGAACCAGCGGATCGCCAGATTGCCGCGTACCGCATCGGAGCGACCGTGCAGTGTGCCGAAGAAGTTGACGATCACCGTGATCACGACGATCTCGACTGCGATGGTGGCGACCACGGCGCCGTACTGTGCGTACATCGGGATCGGGCTGTAGAGGAAGTGGTGCACTCCCTGCATCGGGTAGAAGAAAGCCAGCCCCCAGAAGCCGATCAGCGACAAGGCGTGGCTCCAGATCGGCTTGCGCAGCAGCAGCGGCACAAAGAAGTACATGAGTCCCCAGCCGATCGGTGTCACGAACAGACCGACAAGGTCGTGGATGAAGAGGCCGGTGATGGCAGCGCCCGCGGTTCCAGGGATGAAGAACTGCGGCAGGTAGTTGCCCATCACGTAGACGAGCCCCGTCCACGCGAAGGCCGCCAGGAAATACCACAGGCTGACGTAGAGGCCGGTCTCCTTTGTCCGCAGGATGGGGGTGGCCAAGTTGACCACCAGCAACACCAGACCGACGACGATCAACGGGTCGACGAAGATCGGCGTCTCGCCCCACTCGATTCCCTGTCCGTAGCCCAACAGCTGCCCGCCAATGGTTAAGACCATGAAGAGCTGCCAAGCCGTGAGAATGAACCAGCCGAGGCGGTCGGAGAGGATCGGCTGCCGGGTGAGCCGAGGAATCGCGAATAGCATGCCGGCGATAAAGGCGTTGGCGATGAAGCCGTACGCCGCCATGTTCGTGTGCACCATGCGCACGCGGCCCGGCGACAGCCACTCGATGCCCTGGAACGGGTAGAGATTGTTGAACTGCATCGCGTACGACAACCCGCCGAGCAGCGACACGGCGAAGAATACGGCGCTGGCGACGAGATGCCAGCGAACCAAGTCAAGGTTCACCAGCGGACGCTGGTCGACGGTGGCAATCACGGTTGCTGCTCCTTTCCGGCCATCGCAGCCGGACCAGCGGTAGGGGTCCTCAGGGAGAGGATGTAGGACACCAGGTTCCAGGCATCGCCCTCCTTGATGTTTTCGCCGTCCGGTTCGGAGAAGATGTCGGCGTAGGAGGGCATGGCGGTGCCGCTGATACCGGTCATGAAGGTTCGGTAGACGTCCTGCGGCGTCGGCCCACTCTTGAGCCGGCCCTTTGTAAAGTCGAATGGCTTCTGTGGATTACCCCAGACGTCCGGGGCCAGCGTCTTTGCCGACGGACCGTCGCCGTGGCCGCTGTCGCCGTGGCAAGCCAGGCACTCGAGCATTTGGTACAGTTCGCGCCCGCGGGCCACCGACTCCGGCGAGCCCAGCGTCGCCGGCGGCTTGGGGATGAAGATCGGTGTGCCTGCGCCTTGCTCGGTCCAGCGCGGGTAGAAACCCTTTATGTAGGCGATGGCAGCTAAGCGCTCGCGTTCGGTGAGCAAGGCCCAGTCGGGCATCGATGTGCGGTAGACACCTCGGCTCAGCACCTTATAGAGGTCGTCATCAGTTGGCAGCGTACCGCTGGGTGTTGAACGGAACTTGAATATCCCCTTGGTGAAATCCCGCGGTTTGACGATGAGCATCTCCGCCGCAACCCCTTTGCCGTCGCCCTTCACGCCGTGGCAGCCGACGCAATAGCGTGCATAGACTGTTGCGCCTTCAGCCTTGAGCGCGGCGTTCTGATCGGCGGCGCGCGCCGGCAGCGCGGCCAGACAGAGGAGGAAGACCCCGGTCCATGGTGAGCGCGCCATGGACTGCATCAGGATACCGCCGGCCGGTACGGCACGAAACGCCCGAGCGGCTGCAGCACGCCGAGCGTCAGTCCGTAAATGAGATGCGTCAGCGCCGCGATCCACGCGGGCATCAGCTCCAATACGTAGGCTTGACCGACCAAGCGCGGCTGCAGCCAGGAAATAACCAAGTAGAAATTCACGACCCACATAAGCAGTCCGTAGACGCCGCCCAAGACGATCTGCAGCGACGGCCGGTCAGGTACGAAGCGACTGACGAAGACCTGGAAGACGGCGCCGGCGCTGGCCCCGACCGAGAAGTGGACGATCGCCACCAGCATGAAGAAGTTCAGGTCGTCGGTTGTGAGCGCCTTGGCGCCGAGGAAGACCGTGCCGTAGACGCGCAAGAACAGCAGCGGATCTTGTTTGACCGCCAACGAGCCGACGATGTTGAAGAGGAAACTGGTGACGCTGCCGAGGATGCCGATGGTTGCGCCAGCGACGATGTAGAACGTGAGATAGAAGCCAACCGGCGGCCAGCTGGTGGTCACCGGCTCGCGTAGGTGCGCCTCAAGCTCAATGATCGCAGCGCGATGCTGCTCGATCTCGCGCAGCGCCTCTTCTCGCGTCAATGGCATCGAACGGCGGGCTATTTTGGCAAATCATGTGCCATGTCAGCAAGCCAAATCGGTGTGCGCCGGCGGGTGCCGTCGATTGCCAACCCTGCGAATACCGTTGCGCTCCGCTTCCCGCGGGCGCGAAGCGGCGGGAGGAGGACGGTGGTCTCTGCGGCCGCGCCTGATCTCGGCCCGTTGTGTGCATGACAAGAATCACATGGAGCGACCACCACAAGTCGATTTTGCCCAAGCACCGTTCCTGGTGATCTGGGAAACCACACAAGCCTGCGATCTCTCCTGCACGCACTGCCGGGCGTCGGCCCAGCCGCAGCGTCACGCCGACGAGTTGTCCACCGCGGAAGGGAAGGGTCTGCTGGAGCAAGCGGCGGCGATGGGCACGCCAGTGTTCATCCTGAGCGGCGGCGACCCGGTGAAACGGCCCGACCTCTGCACCCTCATCCGTCACGGCAAGTCGCTCGGTTTGCGTGTGGGTACCATCCCGGCGGCGACCGACCGGCTCTCGCAGGACGTGGTGCAGCAGCTCAAGGATGCCGGGCTGGACCAGATGGCGGTGAGTCTGGATTTCCCACGCGCTGAGCTGCACGACGCGTTTCGCGGCGTGCCGGGTGCGTTTGCCAAGACGATGGCTGCCGTCGAGTGGGCGCACGCCTGCGCTCTGCCCCTACAGATCAACACCACACTGTGTGGGCGATCCGTCCCGTACTTCAAGGAAATGGTCGAGCTCGTCGAACGCCTGGGAATCGTCTTCTGGGAGGTGTTCTTTCTGGTACCGGTCGGACGCGGCGAGGCATTGGGTGGGTTGAGGCCAGAGCAGTGCGAGGAGTTGTTCGAGATCCTCTACGCTGTGCAGAAGCGGGCGCCCTTTGTTCTCAAGGTTACTGAGGCACCGCACTACAGGCGTTACGTCGCTCAGCACGAGGGCAATGGCGGTGGGGGGCAGCGCCCCGGGCATACGGCGCTGCCGCAGTTGCTGCAACGCTCGGAAGGTCCCGGGCACACAGTGGGCCTCGCGCACCGCGGCGTCAACGCCGGCAACGGCTTCGCGTTCGTTTCACACACCGGCGAGATTTTTCCGAGCGGCTTTCTCCCGGTCCTCGCCGGCAACGTCCGCACGCACGGGCTCGCTGATGTCTACCGGAACTCGCCGCTGTTCCGCACGCTGCGCGACCCCGATGCGCTGCACGGCCGCTGCGGCCGCTGTGAGTATCGCGGTATCTGCGGCGGATCACGCTCGCGTGCCTACGCACTGACGGGCAACTACCTTGCCACGGATCCCTGGTGTGGCTACCAGCCCAGCGTGGCTGCCGGCGCTTCGTGACCGGGGGGCTGCGACCAGTTTCCCCATGTGAAATTGGACTCTACGGACATCGGCACATGACGGACGTGGATGAGGCGCCGACTCAGCGGCGCGCACCGTTGTTCGGTCCGCTGCCGACGCATGGCGTCTGGACCGCCCTGGAGCTGACCCGCGGTCAGTTCTTCCTGATCCTGACGCTGTCAGTGGGGTTGTTCCTGTTCATCCCCGGTCCGCTGTGGTTGCACGCCCGCGAGAGTCATTTCTGGCGCATCAATCTGAGCTACGTGCTCATCCCGATTGCCGTGGCGGCGGCGCTGTACCGTAACGGCAAGGCGCGGCTGGCGCCGATCATAGTTGCGTCGGCGGTCATCGCGCTGGTCAAGCTGGTGATGACCGCCGTCCTGCTGGTGATGATTGGCGTGGCGCAGACTTGAGCCGAAGGTTCATTGCCAGTGGAAACGCGGCCGCGGAGGCCCGCGCCACTATCATCTCAATTTGGGTGCCTTGCAAATCTACTCGAGGTGGCGCAGGCGTCCCTGCCTGCGCCACCTCAGTGCACATGCCCCGCATGCGGCAGGATGTCAAAGCCGCGCAACACCGTGACTGCACCGAATACAATGATCAGGATGCCGGATACCGTGGACAAGCGCGCGCGCACTGCCGGGCGTGCGAGGTAGCCGGCGACGCCGAGTGACAGCATGGCCGGGATCGTGCCGAGTCCAAAAGACAGCATGGTCAGAATCCCTTCAGTGACGGATCCCGTGCTTGCGGCACGCGCGGCAAATGCGTAGATCAGCTGACACGGCAAGAACGCGTTGAACACGCCGAGTGCCAACGGGGCGGCGAGCGAACGCGAACGCATCGCACTGCCGAGCACACGGCCGACGGTTGCCTGTGCCAACGCGGCCCCACGTGTGGTGATCTGTGCGACGAGGCCGAGCACTTCGAGGCCGACGAGGATCATGAAGCCGCCGGCAATGACCGCCAGGATGCGTTCGAGTTCGCGTACCGGACCGGCGGCGACGAACGCGGCACCGAGTCCACCGGAGACGGCACCGATAAATGCCAGCGTGTTCAGGCGTCCGGTGTTGTAGAGGAGTTGGCGTACGAGGTTGCGCGACGGTGCGGTGCCGGCCAATGCCAGCGGGAAGGCGCCGCACATGCCGACGCAGTGCAGTGAGCCGGCGAGGCCACCGAGGAAAATGAGGACGTACGCCATCGTCTCAGTCTGTCGGAGTTAGCAGTCCCGAGCGACCAACGGGAGCGGGCGACATAGGTGTTGAGCCTGGCCGCAGGGCCTAGCGGGTTAACGGGGCATCCAGATTCTCGGCGATCAGGCCGTACACTTTCGACGAAAACAGCAGCGCGTTGTGGCCGATGCCGGCGACCCGGATGTTGAAGGCGCCCGGGTACTCGGCGTTGCGCGGAGGGAGGATCATCGCATCGAAGCCCGAATGGATGGTGATGACGTCGAACTGCTGCGCGACGCGATCGGCGGCGCCCAGCGTGTTCACGAACGACGATCCCGGGGCAAGCTTGTGCGGCGTTCTACCGCGGCGCTGCGCGAGTGCCGTGCCAGCGTGCGGTGTGCCAAGGGTGACGATGCGACGGACATATGGTGCCGGGTAGCGGCGTGCGTAGTAGCGCAGGACGAGGCCTCCGAGGCTGTGGCCGATCACTGTCACGGGGCTCCGTCCACCGCTGACTTGAACGAGGTGGTCGATGCTGGCACGGAGTTGCGCGGCGCCTCCCTCGACGTCGAGAGCCAGCGTACGGTAGTCGAAGCAGCATACCGGACTCCAGCCATCGCGGAGCAGTCGGCGCCGCATCATCCAGAAGCAGCCGCGATTCAGTATCCAGCCGTGCACGAGCAGCACCGGCCCACGCTTGCCGTTGCCCGTGGCGCAGTGCGGCAGCAGCCAGCCGAGTGGGATCGACAGCAGGACAGCCGCGGTGGAGATGCACTCGACCACGAATGCTCGTGTGGCAGTCAGCAAGCCCAGCGGCTCGTCGGTATCGCAGGCTGGCAGCCGCCGCAGGACGCGGGCGCGCAGCGCGTACAGTGCAGCGGTGTACAGCGTGATGGTCGCACCGAAACCGATGAACAGATATCCGAGATACGACACGCCGCAGGCTTTAGCTGAGGGAGCGCTTGTCGGCAAAGTGGTCGCGGTCCCGGGCAGCCCTATGATATGAAGCGAACGATGGACGATTCCGCCCGACGCCTGCCGCTGGTCGAGAGTCTGACGGCCACCGGCCCGCTGCGGCGCCTCGGTCTGCTGCCCGGGTTGCTGTGCCGCAACGTGTTCGCACAAGTACGCGTTGATCCCGGTGCCATCGAGCACATCCGCGGTCTCGCGGCGCGCGGCAGCATTGTTTATGTGATGCGCTATCGCTCGCTCGTCGATTTCATGCTGGTGGCGTTCATCTTGTTGCGCGAAGGGTTGCCGATGCCGGAGTTCGTTTCCGACATTCCGACGCTGATACTGCGACCGCTGCGCGAGATCGTCACGACGGTGTGGCAGCGCGTCCGTGCCGCGCGCATGCTCGGCAGAGAGTTGCGGCACTTCGAAGATCGCGATCGTTGCCAGCGCCTGGTCAGTCAAGGGCGGCCGGTACTGATCTTCATGCGCACGCGCGCTCCGGGGATGCGGCTGCTTGAGAGCCGCCGCTCGGCGCTGCGCCGCGTGCGTAGCGGCACCGACTATCTGCGTGAGATCCTGCGGGCCGGCCGCGGCACCGACCGCGATGTATTTCTTGTGCCGCTAGCGGTGCTGCGCGGGCGGGGTTTCAGGCGGCGCGAGTCGCGCCTGGCGACGCTGGTGTACAGTGTGCAAGAGGCTCCCGGCGAGGTGAAACGGCTGCTGTCGCTGGTGTGGAACGCGCGTGGGACGAGTATAACTCTTGGCAAGCACGTCGCACTCCGCGAGTTCGCACAGCGCCACAGCAATGAGAACGACGAGCGCATCGTCCGCCGCCTGGCGCGTGCGTTGCAAATTTTCCTGCACCGAGAGGAACGGGTCGTTACCGGTCCCACGCTGCTGCCGAAGCGCAGGGTGCGCCAAATGGTGCTGCAAGGCGACGATCTGGCGCAGCTGATTCACAGTCTGGCGCGCCAGCGCAACCAACCGGAATCGCAGCTGTGGCGCGCCGCGGAGCGCTACTTCGATGAGATGGCGGCCAATTACAAGGGCACCTACTTCGCCGTCATAGAGTTTCTCTTCAACCGCATCTGGCCGCGCGTGTTCCAGGGCTTCGAATACAGCGGCATGGAAAAGGTGGCGGAGTGCATGAAGCAGCACCCGGTGGTTCTGGTGCCGTGTCACCGCAGTCACTTCGACTACCTGATCCTGTCGTATCTGTTTCATGCGAACTACCTGAGCCCGCCGCACATCGCGGCCGGCGACAATCTCTCGTTCTGGCCGCTCGGTCCGCTGTTCCGTGGTGCCGGCGCGTACTTCATCCGGCGCAGCTTCGAAGGCAACGAGCTGTACAAGGCGGTGTTCCGCAACTATCTCGCCTTTCTGATCCGCGAGGGATACACGCAAGAGTTCTTCATCGAAGGCGGACGTAGCCGGACCGGAAAGATCCTGACGCCGAAGCTCGGGATGCTGTCGGCTGTGGTCAACAGTTTCATCGCCGGCGTGCGCCGCGACCTCTATCTGGTCCCGGTATCGATCCACTATGGGCGGGTCGTTGAAGAGGAGTCTTACGGCCGCGAGCTCGTGGGAGCCGAGAAGGAGAAGGAATCATTGCTGTCGCTGCTGAAGGCGCGCACGGTGCTGCGACAGAAGTACGGGACGGTGTACGTCACCTTTGCGGATCCGATTTCGATGCGGGCGGTGCTGGGCGAAGCAAAGGAACGCTTGCGGATTGGCGCGGGACAAGCGCCGATCGAGGAGGAGAAGCGCCGACTGACGCAGAAGCTCGGCTTCCGCATCTTGCGCGACGTCAACGCGGTCACGGTGGTGGGCGCGACATCGGTGTCGGCAAGTGTCTTGCTCGGCTCGCCGCATCCTGCCTTGCGCTACCAACAGTTCCTGGCGGGCGCGCAGACATTACTGCGCCTTCTGCGCAGTCAAGGAGTGCGCCTCACCGCATCGTTGGAGCGCAATGCACCCGACTTCAAAGAGAGCTTGACGTTCCTCGAGAACGGCGGGTTGATCCAACGTCTCCCCGGTGAAGACGGCATCATCCACGTCCCCGCGGAGAAGCGGATCATCCTCGACTTCTACAAGAACAACTCCATCCATTTCTTCCTCCTGCCGGCCCTGTTGTCACGGGCGCTGCTGACCGGATTGCGTGGCGCGGCACTCAAGGATGAGGTGAGTTGGTGGCTGAATCTGTATCGCTGGGAGTTTCCGCTGCCCGAGCGTGAGGCTGTGGCGGTGCAACTCGGAAACCTATTGGAATACTTCCGCGCCGAAGGGGCCATCGCTGCCGGCAACGGTGACACCGCCAACGCTGAGCATCCGTTGTTCCGCAGCACGTCGGGGATGCTCGACAACTTCTGCGAGGCGTACTGGATGACCGCACAGACGCTGGCACGGCTCGTTGATGGTGGGACGTCGCAGAAGGCGTTGGTCGACGCCATTCGCAAGCGGTACAATGCTGGATTGCTGCTTGGCGAAGTGCACAAGCCGGAAGGCAACTCCATGGTGACGCTCGGCAACGCCGTGAACCGATTCACGGAAATCGAATTCATCGTCGCCACCGCCGGCAAGGGGCGCGACCGCAGCCTGCGCCGCGGTCCGCAGTTCGGCGAACTCGCCGCCGTGGAGCGAAGGCTGGCAGGGTACCTGCAGCAACCCTGAGCGCGGTGCCGACGGTTGCGTGTTGAATTGCCATCAGCAGGCCCGTAGACTTCGCGCAACGGTGCATGCATGAGCCCACCCCTGACGGTGCGTCGCCTGCGGATCTGGACGTTCATAGTGATCGGCGCCGTTGGCTGTGCCGCGTGTCACTCGAAGCAAAAGACCGAGGTTGAAGTTGAGGTGCGCAGCGTTGGTTATGACAGCGCCACGCACGCGCCGGTCGTTCTTCTGCAGGATTCAGATCGCAAGGTGGCACTGCCGATCTGGATCGGAGCGGCGGAAGCACAAGCGATCGCCATGCAGATGCAGGGGGTTAGCCCGTCGCGCCCGATGACGCACGATCTCGTTAAGACCATCCTCGACCAAACCGGCATCGAGCTTCAGAAAGTCGTGATCCGAGAGGTGAAGGATAGCACGTACTTTGCGAGCATCTGGCTGCACACCGATCGCCAGGACTTCCAAGTCGACAGCCGCCCAAGCGACGCCATCGCCTTGGCAATTCGCTTTCACCGTCCCATCTTTGTCGCCACGACGCTGCTAAATGGCGCTGCGACGATCGATCTGCAGCACGCAGCGCCGGCCGAGAGCCTGCGCACGATCTCCGGGGTGACGGTGCAAAACCTCACTGATGAGATGGCTGAATATTTCAGCCTGCCGCCGGGGGTTGGAGTGATTGTCGCCGATGTCGATCGTGATGTTTCCGTGGCGCTCCTGCGCGGCGACGTGATTCTCGAAATCGACGGCGAGGCAGTGAGTGGCGTCGGCGATTTCGCCAACAAGTTGCGGGCGCTGAAGGTCGGCTCGGCCGCGAACCTGTCGGTACAGCGTGGCTCCAAGCGGATGCCGGTGCAGTTCACTGCAAGCTCTGGATGAGCGCCAGGCGCCGCCGAACGGGCCGGCGCACTCTTCATTAGGGAGTCTGTTGCGTGCATTAGAGGAAGTCGCTAGCTTCCGTCCAGCGGCCTGTTGACGAACGCACGCGGTGCGTGCCACATGTAATCGCACTCTTGAGTTGGTAGAGAAGAGAAGTACCCGCGCAGTGTGAGGATTCGAACGAGCGGGTTGTAGTTCGTGCTGTGACTGACGAACGTGAAGCAGGGGGAGATGATCATACGCCCGAGGCGGTAGTCGAAGCCTTGGCGCGCGAGCTGGCGGACACGATCAATGCAGGACACATGGAAGGAAGGGAACGCTTGCGTGAGGTTGCCCTCGGCTTGCTGCGCGAGGAAGTACGGCTCAGCGAAGCGTCACCGGTCGCACCCATCTCGCCCGCTACGAGCGGCACTTTCAATCCATTCGGGATCGGTATTCCACTCATTCTGATGGGAAGTGTGCTCATCTTTTTGTTCCCGCCGGTCGGGCTCCTCATGTTTGCCGCAGCCGCCGTGATGATCGTCTGGGGCGTGGGAACGACGTTGTTGCGTCAGAGCTAGTAGAGCCGAGGGTGTAAAGGCCATGGCGAAAGCAGAGAAGGGACAGACCGCCGAAGATCTGGTGTTGCTCGAGGAACGCCGGCGTGCCGAGCAGGCCCTCGAACGTGCCAAGCGCGAACGCGAACGCCAACAACTGGGCGGGCTGTGGTCGCGCCGCGATTTCTTTGGCCGCCTGGCGTGGAGCGGATTCGGGGTCTTCTCGCTCATCACCCTGCTCGCCGCAGTGCGCTCAGCCTTCCCGCGCGTTCTCTTCACCCCGCCCTCGACATTCAAAGCTGGCTTCCCGAATGACTACGCCATCGGTGAGGTCAATGAGAAGTTCAAGAAGGAATTTCGCGTCTGGCTGGTGCGCAACGAAGAAGGGTTTTACGCGATTTTCGCAAAGTGCACGCACTTGGGCTGTACGCCCCGCTGGCTGGCGGCGGAGAACAAGTTCAAGTGCCCCTGTCACGGCAGCGGCTACTATAAGGACGGCGTCAACTTCGAGGGCCCAGCGCCACGGCCGATGGACCGGGTGCGCATCACCAAGGCCGAAGACGGTCAGATCGTCGTCGATGTGAGCGTCAAGTACATCTACGGCACGTGGGACAAGCCCGGTGCCTTCCTGAAGGTCTGAGGCGCCACACCACAACTGCGAACGAAGGAGCTTGGGGCACCGGTTATGGCGATGTTCGATGAGGTCAAGCGACAGATCATGGAGTCGCAAGTCTGGCAGTCCATCTTCCGGCACGGCTACGAGGACACGCCGCGCAACCGGATCCTGATGGTCTCCGGCAACGTGTGGTTGCACCTGCATCCGTCGAAGGTGCGCAAGCACGCCACCCGCCTGCGCTTCACCTGGTGCATGGGCGGCATTACCTTCCTGATGTTCCTGGTGACGGTGGTGACGGGTATCTACCTGATGTTCTACTACCGGCCGACCGCCGAATACGCCTACGCCGACATGAAGTACCTGGAATTCGACATGCCGTTCGGGATGTTGATGCGCAACATGCATCGCTGGGCGGCACATGGCATGGTCATCGCGGTGTGGCTGCACATGTTCCGCGTTTTCCTCACCGGCTCGTACAAGCCACCGCGCGAGTTCAACTGGGTGGTGGGTGTGATCCTTCTGGTTCTGACCCTCCTCCTGAGTTTCACCGGCTATCTGCTGCCGTGGGATCAGCTGTCGATCTGGGCGGTAACAGTGGGTTCGAACATGGGACGTGCGACGCCGCTCCTCGGGCACGAGGGGCCGTTCCACGAGTTCGTCGGTGTCAATCCGATCTACGACGCACGTGCCTTCCTGTTCGGCGGCGGCGAGATCGGGCCACATACGCTGCTGCGCTTCTACATCCTCCACTGCATTTTCATTCCATTGGTGGCGAGCCTCTTCATGGCAGTGCACTTCTGGCGCATCCGGCGTGACGGATTCTCGGGACCGCCGGTGTGATGGGGAGTGGGGGCTGCAGTGAACTCGGAACTGCGTAACACAATCGCCAGCCTGGTACTCCTGGGAGTTGCGATGGTGATCCCTGGTGGGCGCGTGCTCGTGCTGCCGATTATCTTCGTGCTGACGCTGGTGCTGCTGTATTGGGCGGCGAAGCCGAAAGCCAAGGAGTAGGACCGTGGCAGATCAAAGCAACGTGGCGGTACGTCCGCTGTCGCCGCCGGCGAATCGGCGGGTTGAGGTGCCGATCAAGAAAGCGACTGGTCCGGGCGACGACAAAGTTCACACGTGGCCGCACCTGGTTCGCGCCGAGTTCTTGTGCGCCCTCTTGGTGATCGTCTTGTTGATCGTCTGGTCGCTGCTCGTCGACGCGCCGCTCGAAGAGCCTGCCAACCCGACCCGCACGCCGAACCCGTCAAAGGCGCCCTGGTACTTCTTGGGCCTGCAGGAAATGTTGGTGTTCTTCGATCCGTGGCATGCCGGCGTCGTCCTGCCCACCTTCATCATCATGGGCCTGATGGTCATCCCGTACATCGACATCAACCCGAAGGGGAACGGCTACTACACCTTCGAGGAACGCAAGTTCGAAATCCTTACCTACTTCTTCGGCTTCCACATCCTCTGGATTTCGTTGATCGTCATCGGCACCTTCCTCCGCGGCCCCGGCTGGAACTGGTTCTGGCCCTGGCAGAAGTGGGATCTGCACAAGGTGGAAGCGATGACCAACGTCGACTTGCCGTACCTGATCGGCCTGCGCGATCCGTTCGCATCGTCGATGTTCGGGTTGGTGGTGATCGGTGGCTATTTCGTCGTTGGAACGCTGGCGATGTATGCATGGATCCGGCGCTTGAAGGGGGCGCTCTTCATGCAACAGTGGGGCATGGCGCGTTTCATGACCACGTCGTTCCTCTTTCTGAACATGCTGGCGGTGCTCATCAAGATGGTCATGCGCCACGCGTTCAACATCAAGTACATCCTGGTTACACCGTGGATCAACGTCTGATGCCAGGCGTGGCTGGTTCCTGATCGTTCCGGGGCAGCGACTGTCAGGCATCGCGTGCTGCGAGATGTTCTACGTAGCCAAGGTGATTGAGGCGTTCGGGTTTGTGTACGTAAGTTACGCGCTCTTCGTGGGATTTACCGAGGAGCACAGCATGGGGAGCGAGCTGAAACTGATGATGATCGGCGCGGCTATTTTCCTGATTGGGCGCCTGCTCGAGCGCCGGGCGTCGGCGTGAGGTGATGTCGTGGCACGACGGAGTGTAGACGACGAGAAGCGGTCCTATAGCGCCATCTTTCTGCTGGCGGTCGGCCTGCTGCTGGCAGGGGCGGTGTGGTCGGTGTGGGATGACAATATCTCGCGGCGGCCGTGGAAGTACTACCAGGCCGATTTCTCCGAACAGGAGCAGAATCGCGTACGAGAGGGGATCAAGAAGGAAGACGCTCGCCTGGCTGCCGATCCCACCTACCAGCAGGTTGTGAAGGACCTCGCGGCGGCGAGAGAGCGTCTGCGTAGCGGGGAGACCGCGAAACGGATCGCCGCACTTGAAGCCGAGCGCGACCACGCCACCACGGAACATCACGACGTCGACCTGAAACTGCGCGTCGTCAAGAGCCGCATCGAAGAGGCGTGGTTCGACAACGACAGCGCCATACTCGAACACAAGCCGCCTGACGCTGCGCACGCACGCCTTGAGGCGCTCGATAAAGAGAGGGTGCTGATTCAAAAGCAATTCGACGACGGCAAGGCGCAGCTCGACAAGATCGATAAAGAGCTGGTGGAAATGCGGTCGGAGGTCAAGAGCCTCGAAGACAAACTGAAGCAACTCAATAGCGAGCACGACCGGTTGACGGAGAAGTTGGACAATCTGGTGCTCGCCGTCGGCCCGATGCGCCTGCCGAAGATTCCCAAGATCCGCCAGGTCGTGCTCGAAGACTTCGAACGCAACAACTTCGACAAGCCGATCGCACGTGTGGACCGCTGCGAGTCCTGCCACGCCGGTATCAACAAACCTGGATTCGATGACGCCCCGAATCCGTACAAGACCCATCCGCATCGCGAAGAAATTTTCGGAAAGCACCCGCCCGAAAAATTTGGCTGCACACCGTGTCATCAAGGACAAGGTCCGGCGGTCAACAGCCCGGCGCAGGCGCATGGTGAAGTGCATCACTGGGATCAGCCACTGCTGCGCGGTGTGAAGGTGCAAGCCTCCTGCATCAAGTGCCACGCCAACGTGCAGCATCTCGAGGGGGCGACCACCATCTCCCGTGGGCAACTCCTGTTCGAGGAGCTTGGCTGCCCGAACTGTCACCTCGTCGACGGCTACGAGGATCTACCGCGCGTCGGTCCCTACTTGCGGCGCATCTCCGCCAAGGTCGACCCGGCATGGTTGGTGCGCTGGGTGACCAACCCGCACGTGTATCGTCCGAAGACCCGCATGCCGAACTTCATGTTCAGCCAAGACGAGGCGGTAGCGGTGGCGGCGTATCTGTTGGAAGCGAGCAAGTCGGAAGGGACGCAATGGCTGGAGAGCCGGCCCGCTCCCACCGGGATTGATCCATCGAACGCGGCGCTGGTGGCGCAAGGCAAGGACCTCGTGGACAGCCTCGGCTGCCGGGCCTGCCATGGGATCGCCCCGGGCGAGTCGCCGGCGCTGCTCGGAGAGAATAAGGATATCGCGCCGAATCTCAGCAACATCGCTGAGAAGACCGACGCGCGCTGGATCTACTACTGGCTCAAGGGGCCGCGCGAATTTTCGCCGGTGTCACGCATGCCGAGCTTACGGCTGAGTGACGACGAGGCCCGCGCCGTCGCTTCCTTTCTGCTGACGTTGGGTGAGAAGCACCCGGACCCGGGCGTCGTCGCCAAGTTGAACGATCCCGACGCGATCGCGCACGGCAAAGCGCTCGTGCGCAAGTACGGTTGCTTCGGCTGCCACGACATTCCAGGCATGGAAGCCGAGTCGCGCGTCGGTGCGGAGCTGTCAACCTTTGGGGCGAAGACCCTCGAGGAACTCTTCTTCGGCAACCATACCGACATTCCGCACACGTGGGATGACTGGACCTACAACAAACTGCTCACGCCGCGGACGTATGCGACCGAGCGCATCGAGCAGGCAATGCCGCAGTTCGATTTCGCCGAACCGGACATCAAGGCATTGCGGGTGTTCCTGGCGAGCCGCACGGATTCCAAATACCCGTCGAAATACTTCGCGGCCAGCGACATCCGCGGTCAGCGCGAGGTGGCCGGACGCCGCATGGTGGCGCGCTACAACTGCGTCGGGTGCCACATCATCGAAGGGCAGGGTGGCGCCATTCGTGCCCG